>Ga0194132_10011794_pt1 | contig 11104 bp, 10 predicted proteins | sample TA2KigOf80mmetaG_FD_148612 | JGI IMG/M metagenome (GOLD analysis project Ga0194132, IMG submission 148612) | Freshwater microbial communities from Lake Tanganyika, Tanzania - TA2015054 Kigoma Offshore 80m | ecosystem: Environmental > Aquatic > Freshwater > Lake | place: Tanzania: Lake... | reverse complement strand
GACAGCAGGTGCCGGCCGGCCTGGCGGATGTCCGCCGCGTAGCCGTTGTAGCGCGGGTTGCCGACCGGGCCGAGCATGTCGCGCTCGATCATCTCCGCGAAGCCGATGATCGCGTTCAGCGGCGTGCGGAGCTCGTGGCTCATATTGGCGAGGAAGGCGCTCTTCGCCTCGTTCGCGCGCTCCGCGGTCTCCTTGGCCTCCTGGAGATCCGCCTCGATGCGCTTTTGCTCCGTCACGTCGACGCGCAGTGCCACGAAGCCGCCCGTCGATGTCGGCGTATTGTGGATCAGGATCCAGCGCCCGTCCGTGAGCCGTACCTCGCGCGAAACCGGCACGTCGCGGAACTCGGCCATGCTCATGGCCGCCCAGGAGTCCGGATCGACCATCGCATCGGGCAGCATGCCGGCAGCGATGTTCGCGCGGATGACCGTTTCGAACGAGGCGCCGGGAACGAAGCATCGCGCTGCCGCGGGGAACATCCGCGCCATGGTCGAGTTGGCCGCCACGATGCGCTTGTCGGCATCGAGCAGGACGAACCCGTCGGCGAGGCTCTCGATCGCCGCGGCCAGTTCGGCCTGAGACCGCAGCGCGCTGCGCTCGGCCGCCGAGCGCGCTCGAGCCATGGCGTTCGCCTCGGTCACGTCGATGGCGATCGTGCCGATCGCGCCGACCCGCCCGCCGCCGTCGCGCAACGGAACCTTGGTCACCAGCCACTCGCTCGTCATCCCGTCGTCGGCGCGTATGGCCTGCATGAAGTTCAGGATCGGCTCGCCGGTGCGCAGGATCTCATCATCGAGCTGCGGGCCGACGCGATCCGGGCCCAGGAGCTCGGTCACCGTCCGGCCCCGCGTCGCCGGGGCCGGCACGCCGAGGAAGCGGGCCTGACTCGCATTGACGTAGCGGAAGCGCAGCGCCCGATCCTTGATGCTGACGGTCACCGGCATCGCATCGAGAAGCGCCTGCAGGGCGTTGTTCGTTTCCGTCGTCGTGCGGGAAATCCGGCGCATCCGCGACACGACGAATGCCATCCCGCCGGCGAAGCCGGCCACTGCAATCAGCGCGCTGGCAACCGCATAGGCAAGCGGCCCGTGAGCCCCGTGAACCAGGAGAACCGTCGTTCCCGCGACGGCTGCGATGGCGAGCGGACGCGCGAACGAGATGCCGGCGCTCACCCGCCGCCGCCACGATCGCAGGACAGTTCCGACGCGCGCCATCGTCCCTCTCGGCCTGCCGAGGCGTGTCGGCAGCCCCGGACTGATCGGCGTTAATCCTCCGTTACGAGAGATTAAGGACCGGTTAACGGCCCGAGGGTTCAGGCGTTGCGCAGCAACGGCGCGGGCTTCTGCCCGAGAGCGCGCCAAGTGCCGGCGAGGCCGATGAGGATCACCGCCACGACCGCGCCGCCGACCACGCTCAAGGCCGTCAGCGGCAGCCAGGAGAACTCGACGCGCATGTAGTGCGTCACGAGCAGCCAGGCGGCCGTGCTGCCGGCCATGATCGCGATCGAGGCGACCGCGAACCCGATCAACCCGAACTCGACGATGAGGGCCTTGAGCACGTCCAGGCGTCGGGCACCGAGGACCTTGAGCACGACGGCGTCGTAGATGCGCCGGCGCTGCGTCGCCGCCACCGCGCCGGCGAGGGTCAAGGCGCCCGCCAGCAACGTCACCGAGGCCGTCAGCTGTGCGGCGCGGGCGATGCTGCCGAGGACACCGTCGATGGTCGCCAGCGCGTCGCGCACGCGGATCGACGAGACATTGGGCAGCGCCCGTCCGATCGCCCGCTCCAGCGCGTCCTCGTGCTCGCGATCGACTTGCGCGGTCGCGATCCAGGTTTGCGGCGCGCCCTCGAGCGTGCCGGGCGCGAAGATGAGCGTGAAGTTGATCCCGAGCGTACTCCAGTCGATCGCGCGCAGGTTGGCGATTCGCGCCACGACCTCGCGCCCGAGCACATTGATCGTGATCGTGTCGCCAAGCTTGAGCCCCATGCCCCGCGCGATCTGGGCGTCGAAGGAGACCAGCGGCGGACCGCGATAGTCGGCCGGCCACCAGGAGCCGGCGACGATGCGCGCATCGCGCGGCAGGGTGCTGCTGTAGGTCAGCCCGCGATCGGAGCCGATCGCCCATTGCGCGTCGGGCGACACGACGGCCCTGTCGACAGGCACGCCGTTGAGCGCCGTGATGCGGCCGCGCAGGCTCGGCACCCGCTGCACCACGCCCACGCCCTTCGTCTCGGCCACGGCCTTGTCGAAGGCCGGCAGCTGGTCGGGCTGGATGTCGATGAAGAAGAAGCTCGGCGCGATCTCCGGCAATTGCGTGCGCAGCGCCTGGGAGAAGTTGCCGTGCACGAGCGCGATGATCGTGAGCACGGTCAGGCCCAGCCCGAGCGAGAGCACGATCCCGTTCAGGTTGCCGCCGGGGCGGTGCAGGTTGGCGAGCGCCAGACGCAGCATCGGGCTGTGCGGAGCCGGCATGCGGCGCGCCACCCGGCGGATCAGCGAGGCTGCCAATCGGAACACCAGGAATGTCACCGCGGCACCCGCGACGAAGCCCGCGCCGAGCTTCCGATCGAGCGACGTGACGATCGCGAGGGCCGAGAGGGCCATGACCGCCGCTGCCGTCACGACGAGGACATCGCGGCGCGGCCAGGCGCGCGGCGGCACGATCAGCGCGCGGAACAGGGCGCCGGCCGGAACGTCGCGCGCCTGTGCCACCGGCCAGAACGCGAAGGCGAGGGCGACGAGCAGGCCATAAGCCGTGCCGAGCGCGAGCGGCATCGCGAACACCCCCGTGCGGACCTCGACACCCATGGCCTGCGCAATCAAGGGCGCCACGACGGCAGGCACCAGCCCGCCGACGAGCAGACCGACCGCGATGCCGATGGCCGCCATCACCAGGACCTGCAGCAGGTAGACCCGCATCACGAGCGCGCTCGGCGCGCCGATGCATTTGAGGGTCGCGATCGTCGCGGTCTTGCCGTCGATGAAGCTGCGTACGGCATTGGCCACGCCGACACCGCCGACGAGCAGCGCCGTCAAGCCGACCAGGGTCAGGAACATCGCGATGCGATCGACCCAGCGCTGCAGGCCGGGAGCGGCCTCCGAGAGCGCGCGGATGCGCCACCCCGCCTGCGGGAAGCGCAGCTTGAGATCCTCGGTGAAGGCCGTCGCATCGCTGCCCGCGGGCAGCGCCACGCGATAAAGCCACCGCACGAGGCTTCCTGGCTGCACGAGGCCGGTGCCGGGCAGCGCCATGTCGGCGATCATCACGCGCGGACCGAGCGTGAAGACGTTGGCACTGCGGTCGGACTCCCGTTCGATCACGCCGCGAACGCGGAACTCGCGCTCGCCGACGCGCAGCAGATCGCCGACCTTCAGTCCCAGTCGTACGAGGGTCGCGCGCTCGGCGAGCGCGCCCCATTCGCCGCCGCGCAGCCCGAGCAGGTCCTGGAGCGGCGCTTCCGGCGCCGTGCGCGCCTGCCCCACCAGGGGATAGGGCGCATCGACCGCCTTGAGCTCGACCAGCATGCGCGAGTCGCCGGCGCTCGCCATCGCTCGCATCTCGGCCACGATCGACACGCGGCCGCTGGCGGCCAGATGCGTGAGCTGCTCGCCGGTCGCCTGGCGATGGGTGAAGGAAAGCTCGACATCGCCGTCGAGGAGGACGCGCGCATCGTCGCGCAGCGCCTTGGTGACCGAGCTCGCCAGCGAGCCGACACCGGCGATGGCCGCGACGCCGAGCGCCAGGCAGGCAAGGAAGACCCGGAAGCCGCGCAGGCCGCCGCGCAGCTCGCGCCGCGCCAATCGCCAGGCAAGATTCCAGCCGGTGCCGGTCATCGCGTCGCGCGCAGCGCCGCCGGCGCGTCCTCGGCGATGCGACCGTCCTCCATGCGCACGACGCGGTCGCAGCGCGCCGCAAGCTCGGCGTCATGGGTGATGAGCACCAGCGTCGTCCGGCGTCCGCGCGCAAGGTCGAACATCAGCTCGACGATCTGCTGGCCCGTCGCCCGATCGAGATTGCCGGTCGGCTCGTCGGCGAGCAGCAGATCGGGGGCGATCACCAGCGCGCGGGCAAGTGCCGCGCGCTGCTGCTCGCCGCCCGAGAGCTGGCCCGGATAATGCGTGAGACGGTGGCCCAGGCCGACCTGCCCGAGGGCCGAATCGGCGCGCGCGAAGGCATCGGTCTCGCCGGCGAATTCGAGCGGCACGGCGACGTTCTCGCGCGCGGTCATCGTCGGGATCAGGTGGAATCCCTGGAAGACGATGCCGACGCGGCGGCGGCGGAACAGCGCCAGCCCATCCTCGTCGAGGTCGCCGAGATCCTGGCCCGCGACGGTGACGCCGCCCTGCGAGGCGCGCTCCAGCCCGGCCATCACCATCATCATCGTCGACTTCCCGGAGCCCGACGGTCCGACCACGGCCAGGGTCTCGCCGCGCTGCACCGTCAGGTCGAGCCCGCGCAGGATGTTGACCTCGCCCGCCTGGGACTCCAGCTTGAGGTGGACGTCACGCAGTTCCACGATCGCGTCACGCGACGACCCGGCAGGGACGGACATGAGAGACACCGAGGCAGTTTCGGGAAACCTGCGGATGCGGCGCGCCGCTGCCCCGCCCCCGTCGATCGAAGGCCGGGCATATGGTCGACGCGACATGCTTGTCAATTCGAGCCTCGGACTCGTGATCGCGGCACTTGCCGGCTCGCCGGTCTCGGGACAGACCCCGCGACCGCGACTCCTGCTGCTCGGCGACTCCCTGACCGCCGGCTACGGGCTGCCGGCGGCACAGGCGTTCCCGGCACGGCTGCAACGCGCGCTCGAGCGCGCCGGCTTCAGCGGCGAGATCGTGAATGCCGGCGTCTCGGGCGACACCTCGGCGGGCGGCCTCGCACGGCTCGACTGGGCGATCGGCGACAGACCACCGAGCCACGCGCTCGTCGCCCTCGGCGCCAATGATGGCCTGCGCGGCCTGCCGCCGGAAGCGATGGAGGCCAATCTCGACGCCATCCTCGCCAGGCTGAAGGCGCGCGCGGTCAAGCCGATGCTCGCCGGGATGCTGGCGCCGCCCAATCTCGGCCGCGAGTACGCGGAGCGTTTCAATGCCGTCTTCGCCCGCGTCGCGACGAAGCATGCCGTGCCGCTCTATCCGTTCTTCCTCGACGGTGTCGCGGCCGACCCGAACCTCAACCAGCCGGACGGGATCCACCCCAATGGCGCGGGCGTCGACGTGATCGTCGAGCGCATGCTCGCGCCCATCCGGCGCTTCCTGGAGAATTGAGCGCGTGTTTGCGGCCGCCCATGCCGGGGACTCGAGCGACTGGGGCGCCCTGGTCGACCGTTGCCTTGCGACACTCGGCCCGACCTCGACAGGCACGCTCGGCTTCGTCTACGCCACCGACACCTTCGCGCGAGATTTCGATGCCATCGTCGCGCATCTGCGCGCCACCACCGGCATCGAGGCCTGGGTCGGCACCGTCGGCATGGGCATCGTCGGCGGCGAGCGGGAGTACTTCGACGAGCCCGCCCTCGCCGTGATGATCACCTCGATCCCGGCCTCGTCGTTCAAGCTCCTCGAGCCGGAGGCAGGCGATGCGCTGCCGCCGCGTCTGCTCGAATGGGCGCGCGCCAGCGGGCCGACGCTCGCGATCGCGCATGGCGACGGCCGCGACCAGCGCCTGCCCGAGCGCCTCAACGATCTCGCCGATCTCGCGGGCAGCTACGTGCTCGGCGGGCTCGGCTCGAGTCGTGTCGGCCTTGCGCAAGCTGCCGGCTCGGTGGGCCGAGGTCCGCTCGCGGGCGTCGTGCTCGCCCGGGACGTGATGCCCGTCACCGGCATCACGCAGGGGTGTACGCCGCTCGGCGGACGCGCGCGACGGATCACCGGCGCCGAGGGCAACGTCGTGCATACGCTCGACGACATGCCCGCCCTCGAAGCGCTGCAGGCCGACCTGGCGACCTTGCCGGAGGAGGCCCGCATCCGCGCCTCGCGGCGCCTGCATGTCGCCATGCCGATCGTCGGCAGCGATCGCGCCGACTATCTGGTGCGCAACCTCATCGGCATCGATCCGCAGCGCGGCTCGATCGCGATAGGCGACATCGCCGAGCCCGGACGCACGCTAATGTTCGTGCGCCGCGACGAGACCGCCGCCTCGCAGGATCTCGTGCGCATGGCCCGCGATGCCCGCAGGCGCCACGGCACGGCGCCGCGCGCGGCGCTCTACTTCACCTGCCTCGCGCGTGGGCCCAATCTCTTCGGCCCCGGCTCGGCGGAACTCGCCGCGCTTCGTGCGGAGATCGGCGAGGTGCCGCTGGTCGGCCTGTTCTGCGACGGCGAGATATCCAACGCGCGGCTCTACGGCTATACGGGCGTGCTCGCGCTGTTCGCCTGAGCGTCGATCCCGCCGCCGCCGCAAGGACCGCCTCGATGCTGTATCGCCGTCTCGGCACGACCGATCTGGACGTGTCCGTCATCTGCCTCGGCTCCATGACCTGGGGCGTGCAGAACAGCGAGACGGAGGCGCATGCCCAGCTCGATCGTGCCGTCGACGCCCACGGCATCAACTTCATCGACACCGCGGAGACCTATCCCGTGCCGCCGACGGCGGCGACGCAGGGCACGACCGAGCGCCATATCGGCACCTGGCTCAAGGCGCGGCCGGGCAGACGCGACAAGGTGATCATCGCCACCAAGGTCGCCGGCATGAACAACGTCCCGCCGCATATCCGCGACGGCAAGGGCAGCCTCGACCGCCAGGCGATCATGGCCGCCATCGACGGCTCGCTGAAGCGGCTGCAGACCGACTACGTCGATCTCTACCAGACGCACTCGCCCGATCGCGCGACCAACGTGTTCAGCCGGCAGGACTACGTGCACGTGCCGGAAAAGGACGGCGTGCCGATCGAAGAGACGCTGCGCACGCTCGAGGAGCTGGTGAAGTCCGGCAAGGTGCGCCACATCGGCGTCTCGAACGAGACGCCATGGGGGCTCGCGCGGCACCTGGCCCTCGCGGACCATGAAGGGGCGCCGCGCGTCCAGTCGATCCAGAACCCGTACAACCTGCTCAATCGCATCTTCGAGATCGGGCTGGCGGAGATCGCGATCCGCGAGCGCTGCGGCCTCCTCGCCTATTCGCCGCTCGCCATGGGCGTGCTCTCGGGCAAGTACCTCGACGGCGCCAAACCCGCGGGTGCGCGCCTGACCTTGTTCCAGCGCTTCCAGCGTCACAACAAGCCGCGCCAGGAGCCGGCGACGCGGGCCTATGTGCAGCTCGCCCGCGAGGCGGGCCTCGACCCGGTGCAGATGGCGCTCGCCTTCGTCAACACGCGCGACTTCGTGACGTCGAACATCATCGGCGCGACGACGCTCGAACAGCTCGACACGAATGCGCGCTCGATCGACGTTCGACTCCCGGCCGACGTGCTGTCGCGGATCGAGGCTATCCACGCGCAGAACCCGAACCCCTGTCCCTGACCGGACATTCGCGGCGACCCTTGCCGCACGGTCCGAATCGCGGGACCGTCCCGCCGAGAAGCGGTCCGGAGGCACGCCATGATCCGTCTCTTCGTCGGCATCGAGCTGCCCGAGGACATCCGCCTCAGCCTCGGCGACCTGTGCGGCGGCGTGCCCGGCGCCAACTGGACGCCCGACGAGAGCCTGCACCTGACGCTGCGCTTCATCGGCGAGATCTCCGAGGGCGAGGCGCATGACGTGCACGACGCGCTGATGGGCGTGCGCTGCCCGAGCTTCGAGCTGAGCCTCGCGGGCGTCGGGCATTTCGCGACCGGCGAGGAAGTTCGCGTGCTCTGGGCTGGCGTCAACAAGAGCAACGAGCTCGTGCAGCTGCAGCGCAACATCGAGTCCGCACTCGTGCGCATGGGCTTCCCGGCCGAGGAGCGGCGCTTCCGCCCGCACGTGACGCTCGCCCGGCTCGGCGGCACGCCAATCAGCCGCGTGCAGGATTTCCTGGCCCACAACGCGCTCTTCCGCGCCGGGCCCTTCACCGTCGAGTGGTTCACGCTGTTCTCCAGCCACCGCCGCGCCGAGGGCGCGATCTACACGGCCGAAGCCGAGTACCCGCTGGCGCTGGTGGTCTGAACCACCGGGAACCACCGGGGACGGAGCCCGGCTTACGCCGGGCTCCGTCCCCGGTTTCATTTCACTGCGCGAGGAAGCCGCTGTCGACCGCGAGCGTGTGACCGGTGACGAAGGAAGAGGCGCGGCTGGCGAGAAACAGCACGGCGGCGGCGATGTCGTCGGGCTCGGGGAAACGCTCGAGCGGTGTGACGGCTTTGAGGCGCCCAAGCAGCTCCGGATTCTCGAACAGCGGTTTGGTGAGCTCGGTCTTGACCCAGGTCGGCGCGACGGCGTTCACGCGGATCCCCTGCGTCGACCACTCGACGGCCAGCGCCCGCGTCATGTTCACGACCGCGCCCTTGGTCGACTGGTAGGAGATGTTCGGGTAGAGGCCGCCGCCGGACAGCCCCATGATCGAGGCGATGTTGACGACGCGCCCGCCGCCGCCGGCGAGCATCAGCCGCGCCGCGGCCTGGGCGCAGAGGAACACGCCGCTCAAATTGACGGCGACGACCTTGTCCCAGTCGGCACGCGTGAGCTCGACCGTCGGCTTGCGCAACGCGATGCCCGCGTTGTTCACGAGAACATCGAGCCGGCCGTGGCGCGCCTTCACGTCCTCGAAGGCGGCACCGACCTTGGCCTCGTCGGTGACGTCGAGCGTGAGCGCGCTGGCGCGCTGGCCACGCGCGCGGATCGCGGCAGCACTCGCCTCGGCCGCTCCCGGATCGAGATCGGCAACGATCACGGCAGCCCCGGCCGCCGCAAGCAGCGCGGCACTCGCCGCGCCAATGCCGCGCGCGGCACCGGTGACGAGGGCGACCTCGCCGTCCAGGCGAAGCATCGTGTTCGGATCGAAGGTCATGTCAGCGTTTCACTCCCGATGAACGCGCCCGGCTCGGGCGCAAGGAAAGGTCGAGGCCGGCGCGCCACGGCGCATCGCCGAAGCGCTCGACCAGGAAGTCGAGGAACGCGCCGACCTTCGGCGCGCGATGCCGGCCGGGCGGATGGACGGCCGAGACGGGGATCGGCTCGAAGTGCTGATGCTCGAGCAGGATCGGCACGAGCCGCCCCGCTGCGATCTCCGGTCCGACGACGTAGTCCGCCGTTCGCAGGATGCCGCCGCCGGCGAGCGCCAGGGCGAGCAGGCAGTCGGCGTTGTCCGCGCGCACGCGGCTCGCGATCTCGACATGCGTGATCTCGCGGCCGCTCCTGAACGGCCAGAACCGCAGGCTCGGCACGTGGCTGATGAACAGGCACTGGTGCCGGACGAGTTCCGCCGGCTCGTTCGGCACGCCATGCCGGCGCAGGTAGTCGGGCGAGGCGCAGACGATCCGGTACACATCGCAAATCTTCCGCGCGATCAGCGAAGAATCGGAGAGATGGCCGGTGCGGATCGCGACATCGGCTCCCTCCTTGACGACATCGACGATCCGATCGGTGACCTGGACGTCGAGCTCGATCTCGGGATGGCGCGCGCAGAACGCCGGCACGGCCGGCAGCAGCTGGTGCATGGCGAAGGCCGCACCGGTATTGACCGTGAGCAGGCCGCGCGGTGAAGCGCGCGCGGCGGAGACGGTCGTCTCGACCTCGTCGATGTCGCGCAGGATCCGGCGCGCCGCCGCGAGATAGGTCTCGCCCTCCGCCGTCGGCGCGATGCGACGCGTAGTGCGGTTGAGCAGCCGAACGCCCAGCCGTGCCTCGAGCCGCGACACGATCTTCGACACGGCTGAAGGCGTCAGCCCCAGCGCCGCCGCCGCGGGCGAGAAGCCGCCGTGCTCGACGACGCGCACGAAGGCCTGCATCTCGCCGCCGTCGCCGATCATTGATGCCGCTCCGTCACAAGTGCTCGTCCGGGCCGACGCTATGTCGGATCGCGGCGCGTCTCTAGCTTCGCGAGCGTACGACCGCCACCGACATCGAGGAGAGCCGTCATGCATGCCCCGATCGCCGCCGTCCCTCTGCGTCGCCCCGAGGAAACGGCACGCGAGCTCGCCGAGCTGCGTGACGCCGCGGCCAAGGCGATCGCACCGGAGGACGTCGACCGCTATCGCGAGCGGGCCCGTCGGCTGCGCGCCGAGGCGATGCAGCACCTGATCGACACGGCGATCGCGGCGGCGCGATCCAAGACACGTTCGCTGTTCGAGCGCGACGCCGCCGAGCCGGTCGGAGCCGATCCGTCGACGCGGTGCGGCTGACCGGCCTCAGACGGCGATCGTCGCCGACGACGAGCGGACCACGCCGGCCTTCGCCATCGCCTCCCAGGCGCGCGCGAGCGAGCCGTCGAGGTCGATGGCGCGGCAGGCGTCCTCGATCACGACGGCCTGGAAGCCGAGCTTGCGCGCGTCCTGCGCGGTCCACGCCACGCAGAAATCGGTCGCCAAGCCGCAGCAGAAGACGCGCTTGATGCCCTGCGCCTTGAGCCAGGCGTCGAGCCCGGTCCTGCTCTTGCGATCGGCCTCGATGAAGGCGGAGTAGCTGTCGACCGACGGGTTGTAACCCTTGCGGATGACGAGCTGCGCGTGCGGGATCGCGAGGTCGCGATGGAACGCGGCGCCCTCGGTCCCTTGCACGCAATGGTCCGGCCACAGCACCTGATTGCCGTAGGGCAGCTTCACGACCTCGAAGGGCTTCTTGCCGGGATAGGACGAGGCGAAGGACGCATGGCCGGGTCCGTGCCAGTCCTGCGTCAGCACGACCCACGGGAACGCCTTGGCGAGGTGATTGATCACCGGCACGACCTCGTCACCGCGCGGCACGGCGAGCGCGCCGCCGGGAATGAAATCGTTCTGCACGTCGACGACGATCAGCGCATCACCCGGCCCGGGCGGCGGCGGTGGCGACGGCCTCGCGCGCTGCGCCGCCGCCTTTTTCGTCGACGCCGTCGAAGCCGCCACCGCGCCTCCGACCCCCGCCAGCACTCGCCGCCTGCGCATCATCGAATCCTCCGTCGCTTCGAGCCCACCCTAGGGCGAACCGCCGCCCGCGCCCAGACCACTTGCGCCGCCCGGACCAGCACCGACCTCCGCACGCAGCTGC
>Ga0194132_10011793_pt1 | contig 11104 bp, 7 predicted proteins | sample TA2KigOf80mmetaG_FD_148612 | JGI IMG/M metagenome (GOLD analysis project Ga0194132, IMG submission 148612) | Freshwater microbial communities from Lake Tanganyika, Tanzania - TA2015054 Kigoma Offshore 80m | ecosystem: Environmental > Aquatic > Freshwater > Lake | place: Tanzania: Lake Tanganyika... | reverse complement strand
GGCGTGATCACGCCCGTGACGCGGCAGTGCGAGGGCGTATCGGCGGTCGCCGCGACGACTCGGGCCTGGATCGACAGCAGCCCCTCGCTCTTGAACGCCGCGAGACTCTCACACGTTCGCGACGGCGACGTGTCCGTCACCGTGTAGCCCGCGCGCGACTGGCTGGCGTTCGCAAACGGCTGCGCGGCCGCGGGAGCTGCGAGGAGGAGGAACGCGAGAACGCGCACTCCAGGCACCCTACTAGAGCGGCGTATCTGGAATCGCGATCGTCCGCCAGATGTGGGCGACCGGCGAGTTGTCGAACCCGAGGCCTTCCTTCGGCTGCTTGAAGTGGCGCCCGATGATGTCCACGAACGGATCCATCGTCACCACCGCCTTCGGATCGAACGAATACAGATCGTTGACGGTCACCAGCCGCGGCTCCATGTACCAGCGGTGGTTGCGCACCATCTTGTACGTCTCCTGGATGTAGGCCGGGGGCACGTAGTCCTGGCCGAACACCCGGAAGTAGAGCTCGGGGTACTCGTAGCCGGCGGCGGAGTCCGGATAGAACCGCAGCGCCTGGTGATAGCGGATGGCAAAGGTGGACTTCGCCGGGATGTAGGGCTCGAAGAGCTGCGCGCCCCACCAGCCGTGATCGGTCTTGATGAGCGCCTGCACGACGTCGTGCAGGAGGCACGCAACAATCACGTCCTCGCTCATGCCGGTCTTGAGCGCGCGCGTCGCGCTCTGCAGCACGTGGGTGGCCGGCTGGAACCGCAGGTTGAAGTAGTCGAGCAGCGTGGGCCTGGCCGGCATCGGCGCCAGCTTCGTCCGGTTCGCCGCGCCCGCGAAGAGGTTCCCCGCGCCGCGGCGGTAGGTGCGCGTCTCGATCTGCGCCTCGAGCTCGGCGACGGTCGGGAACTGCGTCCGTCCGGCAAGGCTGCCGGCCACCTCCTGGTCGAGCCGCTCGACCAGATGATCCTCGAGCGCGTCGGCCCGCGCCTCGTGAGACATGGCGGCGACGGCGGCCGTGCCGCCGAGACTGGCAATGAACGACCGGCGATCGATATCCATCTCTCCTCCTCGCACGGCGAATTGTAACGCGCTCCAGGGTGCCTGGGGTGACTAAGGTGCCTGGAGTGCCTGGGGTGCCTAAGGTGCCTGGGGTGCTGGCGCCGCGGACAATGGCCAGTTGCCGGTGTACGGCGGCCAGTTCGGCACCGCCAGATCAGCCGGCGGATAGAACATCGCCGCGTAGATCGAGCGGATCTTCCCGTCCTCGACGAAGAACCACTCGCTGAACACGTTGCGCGGCGTCGGCGACCCGGGCCGCCGGATGAACACCGCCATGGCCAGCACGACGCCGGCTTCCTCGTCGATGACCGGGAAGCGCCGCGCGGCAACCATCTGGATGTTGATCGTCTCGAGGCCGGCCGTGCAGTCGGCCGAGGGACGGCCGGGCCCGGTCATGATCGTGCCGTTCTCGATGCGCGCGCATCCCGGATGCGCCACGATCACCGAGCCGTCGTGCGACGTGATGCCGTCGAAGTAGCTGTTGACGATGCGCTGGAGGGCGGCGCGGGGCAGCCGCTGCGCACGGGGAAGCGTCGCGCGCGGCGGCGGAGGATTCGCGCTGAGGTAGTCGGGGTTGAACAGGTTGGCCGGACCGCGGCCGGGTTGCGCCGGTCCGTTCAGGCCGGGATCGCCGGGCCGCGCCAGGTACCACTCGGCCTCGGTGATCGCCGCGTCCTCGACGCGAATGCGGACGGTCACGATCGCCGACGCGGCGCCTTCGTCAACGATCCCGAAGTAGGCGGCCTGCCCGCTGACCGGATCGGCGTAGCGGCGCTGCACCTTGCCGAGGCCGGTGACCGTCTTCCACACGCCCGCGCCAGGACGGACGTTGATGGCGTTCTCCGTCTGCCGGAAGCCGTCCGCGAGCGGCGCCGCGCCCGGTTCGTGCTTCACGACCGCGGCGAGATACCGATCCAGTGCCGTCGTCAAACACGCGCGATCGCAGTTCTGGGCGCTGGCGGTGCCATGCACCGCCAGCAGCGCGACGGTGCTAACGGCGAGTTTCCTGAGTCGCGTCATCGCCAGCGCAGAGGAAGCCGCCGATCTCCGGTCGCGGCGCGTTGCAGGCCGGCGCCGCCGCAGCGGGCATCTCGTGCGAGTAGAACACGCGGAACGTGTCGCCGGGCTTGCCGTTGAAGTCGTAGACGATGACCGGGTCGCGGCGCTGCGTGTCCCCCGCCGACATGCCGTAGTTCATCGAAATGGCGGCGGCGGGATACTGCGCCGGCCGCGGCACCGCGAGCGCGTCGAAGCGGGTGTTGCGCACGATGGCCTTCTTCAGCGCCGACATCGTCGAGTCCGGCGTGTAGGCGGTGGCAACCGCGACGCCAACGTAGTTGCGCAGATAGCTGTTCTCCACCGTCGCCACGCCGTCGCCGCGCCCCGGCTCGAGGTCGATGCGCGAAAAGAACGGGCTCGCCACGCCGACGCGCATCCCCTGGATGTCCGCGTTGCGGACGGTCACGCTCTTGGCCGCGTAGTTGGTGAACCAGATGCCGGTGGAGTTCTCGAACGGGCCGGTGAGCGCGCCCGCGTCGCCGCGCGCGACGGCGCCGTCAATCACGAGGCGATCGGTCGGGAACGCGGTGATCCCGTGACGCGAGGTGTGCCACACGCGCATGTCCTTCAGCGTGCCGTTCCACCCCATCGCGACGCCCGTCTGCGTGGCGCCGTACGCCTCGTTGCCGGTGAACTCGAGCAGCGGCGCGTCGGTCGTGTCGAGCGTGATCGACTCGGCGTCCTTGCTCGTGTCCGCGCCCTTGAACTTCGGGATGCGTACCGTGCCGAGCGCGCCGGCCGCGATCCCGTAGCCGAACACGTCCACGTTGGCGGCGACGTTGTTCCTCAGGATGTTGTTCGGCCCGCGCAGCCAGAAGCCCGCGCCTTCCCCGCCCGGATCGTTCGTCGCGCCGCCGTAGCCGCTGCGCGGCGCGAACTCGCCCGACCCCTCGGACCGGATCGCGAAGTTGCGCTCGAACACGTTGAAGCTCTCGGTGCCGTCCTCGGCGACGATGCCGGCGCCGCGCGAGTTGTAGACGACGTTGTCCTGCACCAGCCCGTAGTGGCTGTTGTGAATCGTGATGCCCCACTTCGACGCATCGTCAATCGCGTTGCCGATGAGCGTGAACTGGTAGCCGTTGGGCTGCGGCGACGTCGGCCCGAAGGCGTGGTGGAAGTGCAAGGAGTAGCGGCCGATCTGATTGGTGCCCACATGACGCACGGCGCCGTCGCTGCCGAACTCCGTGCTGTCCAGCACGCCCATGCGCGTGCGGCCCAGATCCTTGAAGAGCGCGTAGCGGATGTCCACGTCGGGATGCATGACGAAGATGACGTGGCCGCGCGTGCCCGCGGGGTTGGCGGAGCGCAGGACGACGTTGCGCGTGACGTTGCCGACGTGCGGCAGGAACTCGAGCGCACCGTCGGGCCGCCGCGCGCCCTTGTGGTCGAAGGCCAGCGCGGCGTTCAGCGTGACCGCGGTGCCGGCGACGGAGGCCACCGTCCGCTCTTCCCACTGGGCCCTGTAGTTGCTGCCGCGCTCCGGCTCGCGCAGGTGGCGCGTGTCGGGGAGCACGAGCTTGTCGCCGGCGCGCCAGCCGGACACCGCGCCCGCGACGGTCAGCGTGGACTGGCCGGCGAGCGGCTCGGCCGCGAGCCGCGTGAACGTCGGCGTCTTCACCGCGCCGTGCATGCGGACGGTGCCAAGACCGACGAGGCCGCCGGTGAGCTGCTCGGGATCGCGAGCGGTGTCGATCGGCCGGTCGGCCATCACCAGCTCCGCGGTGACGCCCGCGGCGACCGGGCGCCGCTCGGTGCCGATCTCCAGGCGTCCCGTCTCGAGCACGGTGAGCGTGCCGATCGTGAGGCGCGTGTTCGCGTCGGTCCGGAAGGCCAGCGTGCCCTCGACGTCGATGCACGCGACGGGTGCGTCGCTCAGGGCGTCGTAGGTCACGCTCGCGCCGCTCCTGATCAGCACGGCGTCGCCCGCGCCGGGCACGCGGTTGGTGGACCACGTGGCCGGGTTCGACCACGCGCCGCTGGCGACGGCGGTCGTCGTCACCGGCGTGCAGATGCGCGGGATGCCGTGCGGCACGCCGCTGGCGGCGGGCAGGTGCGCGTGATCCTGCGCGAACGCGGGGGCCGCGACGGCGACAACGAGCGCGACAATCGTGTGTCTCATATGTCTACTTCTGTCTATTTCGCCAGCGGATCGGGACGAAGCTGGAAGTGGGCCACGAAGCTCGGCGACCCCTTCCCTGTTTCCTGGTGCCACGTCGGCCGCGAGGCGTTCGGCGCCCACAGGCCGCGTCCCTTCCAGCCGGTGTTGGGATTATCGATCCGTCCGTCCATGCTGCGCGCGAAGAACCCGCCCATCGGATACGGCACGCGGAACGTCACCACGTCGCCGGTGCGAGGCAGCACGGCCATCAGCGAATCCGAGCCGGTGCCGGTCGCCAGGGGCGTGTTCGGGCCGAGCCCGAACGTGTCGAACTGGTCCACCCAGTTGTAGTAGAAGAACTCGGCGTTCACGTCGTCGGTCACGCTGGTGCCCTTGAACCGCGCGCCGGGCGCTGAATACAGCGTCCACCCCTCGGGGCAATGCTGGCCCGTGGTGGCGGCCTCACCCGTCAGGACGGCGCACTTGCTGCGATCGAAGCTGGCGATGTGCCCGCTGCCCGCCAGCGCCGTCCAGACGACGCCGGTGCGATCGACGTCGAGCCCGCGCGGGAAGAAACCGATCTTCCCCGGCGCCTTCGGGTTGTTGAACGGCGGCTCGTACGCTTCGTACACGCACGTCGCGGGCGGGTTTGCGCCGCGCACGAGGCGCACGATCTTTCCCGGCGTGCCGAGCGAGGCGAACCAGACGCTGCCGTCCACCGGGTTGTAGCCGAGACCGTAGCTGCCCGCCTCCACGCGCTTGTCCACCGCCGGATCGATGCGGCCGTCGCCGTTCACGTCGTAGTAGGCCGGACACCAGCCCTGCGCCTTCTCCGCGTCCCGCGTCTCGAGAAAGACCCGCGTGTTGATCCACCCGATCGTCGAGCCGTTGCCCGTGGCGAAGATCGTGTTGTCGCGATCTTCCGCCAACACGATGTGGTGGAGGTTGAAACACGTGTCGACGTGCGTGAACCGCTTCGTGCGCGGATCGTACATCGCGAGCTGGCGGCCGCCCGCCTTCTGGGGCCAGGCGCGCGCGAACGCGTTGCGCGTGCCGTCGAAACAATAGGCGGGGTTCTCCTCCGGCGGCCGCATGGTCGCGAGCGTCCACACGCGGTTCTCCTGATCGATGATCAGGTTGTTCGGCTGCGCCCATTCCTGCCAGATGACTTCCTCGCCCCAGTACGGCGACGGAAACTCCATCGTCTGCTGCGCCATGCGGCGGATGCGGCCCTTGTCCACCACCGCGGGAATGTCGATCAGTTCCGCCGTGTGCTTCAGCGGGTCGACGGCCGTCAGCGCGTTGTAGTTGAACTCGCCGCCGTAGACGATGCCGTTGGCGTTGATGCGCGGGTTGCGCCGATCGGTCGCGATCACGTCGTGGACGAACGCGAGCGGACCCGAATGGTCCCACAGCGTGATGACGACGTTCCGCTCGACGCCGCGCGGCCGCGGGGGCGCCGGCGGGACCTCGCCGGCGGCAATGCGGTCGGTCCAGTCGGCGTACATCGCGGCGCCGCGCTGGTATCCCCCGAACACGTTGAGGTTCTGATGGGTACGGCCGAATTGCCCCGCGCGCAGGCGGCGGTCCCACGCGGCGAAGCCCGAGTCGAAGACTCCGAGCGACCTCGGGATCTCGCGCGTCGCCTTCGTGCCCATCTGATGACACGTCTGGCAGGGCGCCTTGAGCTGCGCGATCCATTCGTGCTGGTTCTGCGCGGCGCGCGGCGGAGGCCCGGCGGCGCCAAGCGAACCACTGGCAGGCGGATCGGGCAGCGGAAAGGCGCTCGCCGGTGGCACGTTGACGAGCGAGAGCCAGTAGCTGGCCGGGTAGTACTCGGCCGCGGCTCGCGCGTCGGGCGCCGGCACCGCGGTCAGCGCCAGCTGGCGGCCGGGTTGCGCCTGAACCGCTGGTGAGTCCACCAGCCCGTAGCCGCGGACCCACACGCGGTAGTTCGCTTTGGGCAGATCGGGCACGACATAGCGGCCCGCCTCGTCTGTGACGACGATTTTGCGGAACTTCGTGGGAAGGTCGGCGGTCTCCGCGATCACCCAGACGCCGGCCTCGGGACCGCCCGGTCCACGGACGACGCCGCCGATGTCGTCGGCGTCGATGGGGACGGCCGTCTGCTGCGCGCCGCGGAGCGCGGCGGTCCCCGTCCAGGTCACGAGCGCCGCAGCGGCCAGCACGAACAGCGTGCGCTTCATCGTCGCCTCCATAGCGGATGAGTGACTACTTCGCCAGCGGATCCGGCCTGACCTGGAAGTGTGCCACGAAACTCGGGGTTCCCTTGCCGCCTTCCGTGTGCCAGACGACGCGGTTGTTGTTGGCCGCCCAGGCGCCGCGCCCTTTCCAGCCCGCCTTCGGGTCGTCGATGCGGAAGTCCACGCCGCGCGTGTAGAAGCCCATCGGATACGGCACGCGCATGGTGATGAAGCGGCGCGCGGAGGGGTCGAACGCGATGAGCGAGTCCGAGCCGGTGCCGTTGATGATGGGCGTGTTCGCGCCAAGCCCGAGCGCGTCGAAGAGATCCACCTGGTTGTAATAGAAGAAGTCAGTCCGCACATCCGTCCCTTTGAACGCCGGGCCGGGAACCGGATAGAGCGTCCACCCTTCGCGGCAGTGCTGGCCGGTGGCGGTCGGGCCGCTCCGCACCTTGCACTTGCCGCGATCGAAGCTCGCCAGGTGGACGCTGCTCAGCGCGGCCCACACGATGCCGTTGCGGTCGACGTCGATCCCCTGCGGGTGGTACCCCTCGTCCACGACGCCCGCACCGAATGGCGGCTCGTAGACCTCCACCTCGCACGTCGCCGGAGGGTTGCTGCCGCGCATGATGCGGATGATCTTGCCCGGCACCGCCGCGGTCCGGCCGCCGAGCGTGCCCGCGACGTACCACGCGCTGCCGTCCGCCATGTTGTAGGCGACGCCGTAGCCCTGCGCGCCCGTCACGCGCGACGGGCACCAGCCCTGCGCCTTCTCCTCGTCGTGCGTCTCGTCCCAGATGCGCGTGTTGAACCAGCCGACCCCGAACGGCGCGCTGAAGTACATCGTCTGGTCGGCGTCGTTGGCAAAGATGCCGTGCTGGCCGCTGAAGCACAGGTCGATCAGCTCGAACCTCCCCGTCGCGGGGTCATACGCGGCCAGGCCCTTGGCGAGGTTGTCGAGCGGGAAGTTCCTCGCAAACGGATTGCTCGAGCCCGTCTTGCAGAACGCCGGCTGCTCGGCGCGCATCTGCGAGTTGAACCAGACACGTCCCTTGCGGTCGATGTGCGGCTGGTTCGGGTTGACCGGATCGTTCCAGACGATCTCCTCGCCCCAGTACGGCGACGGCACGTCCACCTGCTGCGGCGACCACGTGCGCAGCTTGCCGCGGTCGGCCTCGACCTTCATCGGCACGGGCACCAGCGAGCGCGTGAACCTCGCCGGGTCGAGCACGGCCAGCGCGCCCGCGGACCAGTCCGGCCCGTAGATCGGCCCGTTCGCGTTCTGCGTCGGGTTGCGCTTGTTGGAGGCGATGATGTCGTGCACGAACGCGCGGTCGGTGCCGTAGTCCCACAACGTGATGACGACGTGGCGCTCGACGCCCTGCGGGCGCGGCGGCGCGACGGGCACCTCGCCGGCCTGGATGCGATCGGTCCAGTCCGCGAACATCGCCAGCCCGCGCTCGAAGCCGAAGTTGTTCAGCGCGTTGATCATGCCGGGGCCGACCTGCCCCGCCCGCAGCCGCCGCTCCCACGCCGCGGCGGTCGAGTCCGACACGCCGAGGCTCCTCGGGATCTCGCGCGTCGCCTGCAGCCCCATCTGGTGGCACGCCTGGCAGCCGCGCTTCAGCGTGTACATCCACTCGGCCTGGTTCGCGATCTGCGTCGGCCCCGCGGGCGCGGCGCCCGCGCCGCCCACCTGCGCCGTCGTCGCCCCGCGCGGCGCCGGCAGCGCCATCGGGAACGCGCTCGTCGGCGGCACGTTCAGCAGCGACAACCAGTAGTTGCCCGGGTAGTACTGCGCGGCGGCCTTCGCGTCGGCGGCGCGCGCCGCGGTCAAGGCGAGCGTCCGGCCGGGCGCTGAGGTAACCTTCTGTGAATCCACGAGACCGTAGCCGCGGACCCACAGGCTATAGTTCGCCTTCGGCAGATCGGGAACGAGATAGCGGCCCTGATCGTCGGTGACGACGATCTTGCGGAGGCGTGTGGGAAGATCGGTCGTCTCGGCAATCACCCAGACACCGGCCTCGGGACCGCCCGGCCCGCGCACGACGCCGCCGATGTCGTCGGCGTCGATCGCGACGGTGGTCTGTTGACGCGCGGCCAGCTGGCCGCCGGCGAGCGCCACAAGCGCGCAGCCGACGAGCACGAGAAAGCGCCGATTCAACGTTTTCATAGCGCGTATTTTACGAACAAAGGCGAATGGCGTTACACGTCGTGATGCTGGGCCCGCCCGGCGCCGGAAAAGGCACGCAGGCGGCCCGTCTCGCGAAGATCTGGCACATCCCGCACATTTCCACCGGCGCGATGCTGCGCGAGGCGATCAAGCAGGGCACCCCGCTGGGCCTCGAAGTCAAAGCGATCCTCGACAGCGGCGCGCTCGTGGACGACGGGCTCATGACGCGCATCGTCGAGGAGCGCCTCGGGCAGGCGGATGCCGCGCCCGGCTTCCTGCTCGACGGCTTCCCGCGCACCGTCCCGCAGGCGCGCACGCTCGACGAGATGCTCGGCGCCGCCCGGCCCCTCGTCGTCGTCGAGGTCGCGCTCACCGACGAGGAAGTGCTGCGGCGCCTCGCCGCGCGGATGGTCTGCGCCGAATGGGCAAGAACTCCGACGAGAGCAAGTACGCCGACACCTGCTACGACTGCGGCGGCAGGCTGGTGCCGCGGACCGACGACAAGGAAGAGGTGGTGCGGAACCGCCTGCAGGTGTATCACCGGCAGACGGCGCCGCTCGTCGAGTACTACCAGGCGCGGCCGACCTTCTGCCGGGTCGATGGGAATCAGCTCGTGGACGACGTGAGCGACGCGATCGTCAGTGCGGTCAGCGCACGGCGATCGGCCGGACCGGCGAGCCCGTCGCGCCCCTGATCCGCTCGGTCAGGTTCAGGTAGAGGAACTCGTAGACGCGGTCGCGCGCGAGCTCGCGCAGGTCCATGTTCTCCAGCATCATCACGCCGCCGAAGAGCAGTTCGTGGTGCACGTTGCCGAGCTCGGGCCGCGTCGGCGGCTGGATCGTGACGCAGCAGCTGTCGGCGCCGACCATCGACGCCTGCTTCTCCACCGCCCAGCGCGCCACCTCGACGCCGATGCCCGGCGAGCCCTGGTTCTCGCCGACGAAGAAGCGCGCGTCGTTGTACTTCGCCGGGTTGCCCCAGTGGATCGCCCAGCCGTAGTTGAAGAGGATCGCGTCGCCGGCCTCGATGCTGTCTTCACGCACGCCCTGCTTCTGCAGCGCGCCGCGCACGTCGGCCAGCGTCACCTCGTAGCGGCTCTCGAGCGCGTCGACACCCTTGAACCCGGCAATGTCGACGAGGATGCCGCGCGTGACGATCGGCTTCACGTGCTCGACGCCGAGCGCCTCGAGCCCGCCGACGCCGCGGTTGCGCCCGCTGAGGTCCTCCTGGGTGAAACCGTTGTAGTAGACGTTCTTCAGCGAGCCGTCGGCCATGCGCACCGCCTTGCCCTGGTGGCCGAAGGCGTCGAACTGCGTGCCCATCTGCCCGATGAAGCCGGTGAAGTAGTCCTGCTGCGCGACGCCCTGCCCTTCTTTCACGGGCGTCGCCGCCGGAATGATGGTCAGGAAGTACGGACGGTAGCCGTACTGCGGCATCTCGGCCTCGTAGACGTGCCCGAGCTCGTAGGTCTGCCCGGTCTTCGGGATGCGCAGCGACTTCAGGATCTTCTCGGGCGTGATGTAGTTGGAATTCCCCGCCTGATCCTGCGGCCCGTGCGCCGACGGCCACCACGGCCCCTTGTCGCGCGTCTGTCCAAGCGGCGCCTGGGAAAGGGCCAGCACGATCAGGGCGGTTCGTCCGAGGGTCGCAGTCGTCATGAGTCCTCTCCTATCTGAGGAACGCGGGACAGCCTGGGAACCAGTTCCCCTTCGTGACGTGCTCGGCGCACCAGTCCTTCGCGCGCTGGATGCCGGGGCGCACCATGCGGTTGGTTTCCTCGAGGGTCATGATGTCCATGTGAACCGGGACCACGGTCTGGACGTCGAGCTTCCGGTAGGCGACGTTGTCCAGGAAGCTGTCGCCCCACCACTGGATTTCCTCGGCCGCCGTCGCGATGTCCGCCTCGATGTAAATCCTGTGTTCCGGGATGTAGGCGAACACGCCGTCGCCGATGTGGTTGTTCGCGATGATGCGGTAGATATCGACGGCCATCGTCGCGTCCTTGAGCTGCAGGCGATCGTCCACCGGAATGAAGCGCAGCGTGCGGCCGCTGCGGTGCAGGTCGTCCGGGAAGTTCGGCGCCTTGCGGTCGGTCATCTCCTTGAAGATCACCCCGTTGTCGCGGCGCGAGATGATCGTCAGCCCCTCAGCAACCGCCTGGCGCAGGCCGGCCGTGTGATCGAAGTGATGGTGCGACTGAATGAGCTGGGTGACCGGCTTCCCCGGCACCAGCTGCCGCGCCTGCGCGACGACCTGCTTCACGCGCGCCAGCCCGCCGCCCGCCTCGAACAGCGTGATGTGATCGGCGAACTCGATCGCGATCGTGCCGCCGCCGAAGCGCCAGACGCCGCGCGCCACGTTGACGACCGGGATCGGCTGGCCTTCCCCACCGGCCCCACCCCCCCTACCAGCCCCACCCGCCCCACCCGTGCGCGGCGCGGGAAGCAGGCTCTGCATACTCGGCAGCGGCGGATTCGATGCAGGCGGGAACGTCGCCGTCGCCGCAATGTTCGG
>Ga0194132_10011792_pt1 | contig 11105 bp, 9 predicted proteins | sample TA2KigOf80mmetaG_FD_148612 | JGI IMG/M metagenome (GOLD analysis project Ga0194132, IMG submission 148612) | Freshwater microbial communities from Lake Tanganyika, Tanzania - TA2015054 Kigoma Offshore 80m | ecosystem: Environmental > Aquatic > Freshwater > Lake | place: Tanzania: Lake Tanganyika... | reverse complement strand
AGGTGCGAGATTGAACACCCGCCTCGCGAGGCGAACGAACGTGCACCGCCCACTTGACGCGAGCGGGCCGCCGCCGTGACAGGCGGCTCAGGCTGGGAGCGCGGCCGCGACAAGGAGTCCAAGGGCAAGTCGTTCGGGTGTGCTCACGCTCTGCAGGCTGGCAGCGACGGTTCGAGTTGGCTCGGCCGGCGCGATGTCGACGCGCCAGCGTGCGCTCCGCGGTCGGCACGGCAGGTCAAGCGAGGACCCGTTCCAGGATCCGGAACACCAGCCACAGGACGACCGGCAGCACGAGGGCCGAGCCGAACCCCCGGAGCGCATCGGGCGACCATGGCCAGGTGGGCGTCCGGGCGATCAGTTCACGCTCAGCGAGCAGGCTGGTGATGTTGTGGTGGACGGCGTCCGCCTGGCTAAGGTCGCCAGCGGCATTGCGGCGGGCGAGGTCGCGCAGGGCTGCGTCCAGCCGCTGGCTGACGCCGGAGAGCCGGAGTGCCTTCTCCGCCGCGATCCGGCGCTGCATCACCGAGAGGGGCAGCACGAAGCAGGCGACGCCCAGGACCAGCGCGAACGCATTGACCGCCGCCACGGCCGGGTTGGTGAACGTGGTGGGATCGGTGACCGCCGAGAAGTAGGCGGCGAATACGAGCAGCCCGCCCGTCAGCGCGGTGACCGTGGAGAAGGCGTGGAGCGGTCCGGCATCCAGGAGGTCGATGCGCCCGACGTGGCCCGGCAACCGGCTGATCAGCCGGAGTTGGCGGATCGTGTGGTACACGAGGACGGCCCCGGTCGTGTAGGCGAACGTGCCCACCGGCATCGTGATCACGAACGTCATGAGCTCACCTTCGAGGTCCAGCGGCTGCCCGTAGCCTGCGGCGGCTGTGAAGATCGCCACGATGAGGCCCACGATCGTCCGGCCCAGAACTGGGCGGGCGGGCAGCGTGGTGAGCTCGTAGCGGACCCGCTCGGCCTGCTCGTCGGGCAGCGAGACAACCGGGCGAAATGCTGTCCAGGCCCGGGTGGCGCGATGATCGAGATAGTGGATCGCCGCGACGCTGCCGACGATGTAGACCGCCAGCGAGCCGAGGTAGAGGTCAACGACCCCGGGCGCGAGGAGGCCGTCGATCCAGGCGGCCGCGCGGACCGCAACGCCGGTGACCACGGACACAATCACGTACGGGGCCCAGCTCGGGCCAGGCAGTGAAGCGATCCGGTCGATCAGCCGGTCGACCCAGCTCGCCGGGTACGGAGGTGTGCCCATCGGGCCGGATCATATGGTCCGCCGTAAGGCAGGCGATGCGGGGACGAACGGGCAATTCGGCACTGGCGAGGCCGCGCGTCGCGCCGCAGCCTGACGCACCGAAGCCGGGAGAGGGCTCGGCCACGTCAGCGAGGGGCGCACCGATGAGCAGCCTGCCGAGTCACGCGCGCGTCGTCATCGTGGGGGCGGGAATCGTCGGGAACAGCGTGGCGTGGCACCTGGCGCGCCTCGGCTGGCGGGACATCGTCCTGATCGACAAGGGGCCGCTGCCCGACCCGGGCGGCTCCACCGGCCACGCCAGCAACTTCATCTTCCTGACCGATCACAGCAGGGAGATGACCGCATTCACGCTGGACAGCGTGCGCCAGTACGTGGAACTGGACGTGTTCACGCGCAGCGGCGGCATCGAGGTGGCCCGCACGCCGGAGCGCATGGAGGAGCTCCAGCGCCGGCTCGCGTCCTCCAGGTCGTGGGGCGTCGAAGCAGAGCTGATCGGCCCGTCCCGTGCCCAGGAGCTCGTCCCCTACCTGGACGAGCGTGTGATCCTGTGCGGCTTCCACACGCCCGGCGTCGGCGTCGTGGATTCGCTGCGCGCCGGCACCCTGATGCGGGAGCGCGCGGCCGCGCTGGGAGCCCTGGTCACCTTCCCGTCCACGGAGGTGACCGGGATTGACGTGGAGGACGGGCGGGTGGCCGCCGTGCGCACCGACCTCGGCGACGTCTGGACCGACACCGTCGTGGTGTGCTCGGGCGTCTGGAGCCCGCGGATCGCGCGCATGGCCGGCGCCTCGATCCCGCTCACGCCCGCGGTGCACCAGATGATCAGCGTGGGCCCGGTGCCGCTGTTCGCAGGGACGCCCGGCGAGATCAGTTACCCGATCGTGCGCGACATGGACACGAACATGTACGAGCGCCAGCATGGGAGCGACCTGGAGGTGGGCTCCTTCGCCCACCGGCCGATCCTGATGGAGGCCGACGACATCCCCTCGATCGCAGCGGCCGCCCTGTCGCCCACGCAGCTGTCCTTCACGGCCGAGGACTTCGACCCCCAGATGGAGCAGGCCCTGGAGCTGATGCCCTCGATCCTGGGGGACGAGCGGGTGGGCATCCGTCACGCCATCAACGGCCTGCTGTCGCTGACACCGGATGGGGCGCCGATCCTGGGCGAGACGCCGGAGGTCCGGGGCCTCTGGTCGGCCGCGGCCATCTGGATCAAGGAGGCGCCGGGGATCGGGCGCACGATTGCGGAGTGGATGACCACCGGCACGCCCGAGATCGATCCCCACGGGTCCGACATCGCGCGCTTCTACCCGCACCAGCGGGCGGCCGCGCAGGTCCGCGCCCGGAGTGCCGAGGGCTTCAACAAGACCTACGGCATCGTCCATCCGGCCGAACAGTGGGCGTCCAACCGCGACGTCCGGCTGAGCCCGTTCAACGCTCGCGAGCGGGACCTCGGCGCCGTCTTCTTCGAGACCGCGGGCTGGGAGCGCCCGTTCTGGTACACGTCCAACGAGCGGCTGCTGGCCGAGTACGGCGAGCGGGTGATGCCGCGCGCGGCGGAGTGGGAGTCCCGCTGGTGGTCGCCGATCATCAACGCGGAGCACCTGGCGTTGCGCGACCGGGTGGGAATGGTGGACCTGTCGGCGTTCGCGATCCTGGACGTGGCTGGCCCGGGCGCGCTGGCGGCGCTCCAGCGGATCGCGGTCGCCGAGATGGACGTGCCGGTGGGCCGGGTCGTCTATACGCCGCTGCTCAACGCGGCGGGCGGGATCGTGGCCGACCTCACGATCATGCGCCTCGGGCAGGAGCGGTTCCGGATCGTGACCGGGGGCGGTGGCGGGATGCGCGACCGCAAATGGATCGCCGACCACCTGCCGCCCGACGGCTCGGTCCAACTGTTCGACGCCACCTCAGCGTGGTGCACCCTCGGGGTGTGGGGTCCACGGGCGCGCGACCTCGTCGCGTCCGTCACCGAGGACGACGTGTCCGACGCCGGCTTCCCGTTCGCCACTTGCCGCCAGATCACGATCGGCTCGGTGCCGGTACTCGCGTCGCGGATCTCCTACGTCGGCGAGCTGGGCTGGGAGCTCTACGCGCCGATGGAACAGGGCCAGCGCCTCTGGGACACCCTCTGGGCGGCGGGCAAGCCGCGCGGCGTCGTGCCGGTCGGGATCGGCGTCTATGCCACCACCGCACGCCTCGAGAAGGGGTACCGTGCCCACGGCAACGACTGGACCTGGAGTACACGCTGGTGGAGGCCGGAATGGCCCACCGCCGGGTGAAGGAGATCGACTTCGTGGGCCGAAGCGCCTACCTTGAACAGCGCGCGCGGCCGCCGGCGGCGCAGCTGTGCACGCTCACCCTGGATGACCCGCGTTCGCCGGCGGGTGTGAGCCGGTACATGCTGGGGCGGGAGCCGATCCTGACCCCTGAGGGCGCCCCGATCGTGGACGCCAGGGGACGCCGCTCCTTCGTCACCAGCGCCGGGTCGGGCCCGTCATTGGGCCGCCACCTGCTGATGGCCTACCTGCCGCCCGAGTACGCGGCGGTCGGGAGGCGCCTCGCGGTGGAGTACTTCGCCGACCGCTACCCGGTCACCGTGGCGGTCGTCGGGAACCGGCCGCTGTTCGATTCGGCCAACGAGCGGGTCCGCGCGTGAACGTCCTGGTCTGCGTCAAGCGGGTGCCGGCAACCGGCGGCCGCGTCACCCTCACGCCGGACGCGAGGGCCATCGACACCAGCCTGCTGGGGTTCACCACCAGCCCGCACGAGGAGTGCGCGGTGGAGGAGGCCGCCCGGCTGGTGGAGGCCGGCGGCGGCACGTCCACGGTGCTCACCCTCGGGCCCGAGGCGGCAATCGAGCAGCTGCGCGACGCGATGGCGGTGGGCATCGAGCGGGCCGTCCTGCTGGAAACCGACGGCACGGAGTGGGGTCCCGCCGCCACGGCGGCGGCGATCGCGGACGCCGTCCGGGCGCGCGAGTCGGCCGACGGCGAACCGTTCGGCCTGCTGCTGTTCGGCAACGAAGCGGCGGACAGCGCCGATTACCAGGTGGGCGTGCGGGTGGCGGTCGCGCTGGATCGCCCGTGTGTCACGGGTGTCAAGCGGCTGGATGTCGGGGCGGGTGCCGTACGCGCATGGCGGGAGCGCGACGGTGCGTGGGACGTGTACGAGATGCCGCTGCCGGCGGTCGTGACCGTCCGCGAGGGCATCAACCTGCCGCGTTACCCGTCGGTGCCGGGACGGCTGCGGGCGCGCCGCAAGGACGTGGAGCGGGCCCCGGCGCGCCGAGTCCCCGTCGCCGATGCGGTGCTGACCCGGCTCCGGCTCCCGGCCCAGGCGGAGCACCGCGTCGAGATCCTGGGGACGGGGCCCGAGGCGGTACCGCCCGTCGTGGAGGTGCTGCGGCAACTCGGGCTGGTGGGGCGATGATCCTGGTCATCGCGGAGCAGGACGCCGGGCGACCAACGGCCCTGTCGCTCGAGGCGCGCGCCGTCGCGAGGGCGACGGCCACGGCCGCCGGGCTGCCACTCGAAGCGGTCGAACTGGACCGGGACGGCGCCCCGCCCGGCGACCGGGCCGCGGCACTGGGCCGGCTCATCGCCGTCCGACGCCCGCTGGCCGTCATCGGGCCCGGCAGCGACTCCGCCACGGAGCTGCTGGCGCACGTCGCCGCCCGCGCAGGCCTGCCGCTGGCCGCGAACATCACCGCTCTCGACGTGGGCGGGTCAGGCGCGGGCCGGCCGCTCCAACTCACCCGCCAGCGGTGGGGCGGCACGCTCCTTGAAGACGCGACGATCGAGGCGGGGCCGGCGCTGTTCACGGTGGCGCCCCACGCCGTGGCCGCGGAGCCCGTCGGGACCGCCCCGGAGCCGCTGCCCGTGTCGCTCGACGTGGACGGGGTGGCAGGCGACGGCCTGGTCAGGCTGGTGGAGCGCGTGCCGATGGGGACCGAGGGCGTGGCGCTCGAGGCTGCGCCGGTCGTCGTCGGTGGCGGACGCGGCGTGGGCAGCGCGGAGGCGTTCGGGATGCTCGATGAACTCGCCCGGCTCCTGGGCGGGACCGTCGGCGTCTCGCGCGCGGTCACCAGCGCGGGCTGGCGCCCGCACCGCGAGCAGGTCGGTCAGACCGGTGCGCGCATCGCGCCCGACCTCTACATCGCCTGCGGCATCAGCGGCGCGGTCCAGCACATCGTGGGCTGCCGTGGCGCGAAACGGATCCTGGCCATCAACACGGACCCGGACGCCCCGATGGTGGCCGCCGCGGACTGGGCGGTCATCGGCGACCTGCACGCGTTGCTGCCGCCACTGCTGGAGGCCATCCGGGACACCCGCTGACCGCGCGATCGGTCACACCATCGGAAGGCTCGATCACCAGGGCTGCCGCGCTCGGAGAGACCAAATCGGGGGCTATGATGGTATGATGTCACCATCATGACACACCGCACGCAGATCTACCTCCCCGCGGACGAGCACCGGCGGGCGAGGCGGCGGGCTTCCGAACTCGGCATCTCCCTGGCCGAATACGTGCGACGTCTGGTCCATCGCGACCTGGACGCGCCGGAGGCGGAGGCGAACGTCGAGGCCCTGTTCGCGCTGGGCGACTCCGAGGGCTCGGACGTCGCGACGCACAGGGACGCTTACGTGGCGGACGCGTTCGCGGACCTGGACGTCGACCGGCCGTGACGCTGTTCGTCGACACCTCGGCGTTCTACGCGGCCGCGGACCGCGGCCATCGATCGCATGCGCAGGCCGTCGCGGCACTTGCGGCCGGAGGAAAGCTGGCGACCACCGACCACGTGCTGGTCGAGACGTGGGCGCTGATCGGGCGCCGCCTTGGCCGGGACGCGGCGGAGCGCTGGTGGGGGGCCGTCCGGGCTGGAGCAGCGGCCGTGGAGTTCGTGGGTCCGGCCGATCTCGAGGCGGCCTGGGCCATCGGCGAGGCCTTCGCCGACCAGGACTTCTCGCTCGTGGATCGCACCAGTTTCGCGGTCATGCAGCGGCTGGGCCTGCACCGGGTCGCGACCCTTGACCCGGACTTCGCGGTCTTCCGCTTTGGCGAGCGCCGGACGAAGGCCTTCGAGATCGTCCGCTGACCCGTGACTGGCCAGCCCGGCGCAGCCGCGGCGACCGCGGTGAGGGTCTGCGAGGGACGGGGGACGCGGGCCCAAGGCGGCTGACCGGCGGTCGTTGAGGGGTCGAGGGTCACCCGGGGGGCATGCGCTCGTTTCGCAACTGCATCAGCCGAGGGCGCCCGCGAATGCCTCCTCCGTCCCGCCATGGCACCCGGTGTGGGCACCACGGTTGAATCGAGGGAGGCACGGACGGACGCCGCGACCGCAACCCCGCGTCGACCTCAGTACTGGAAGAGCAGCTCGCGGTACTTGGGCAGCGGCCACAGATCGTCGGCGACGAGCGTTTCGAGCTCGTCGGCAACGCTGCGCAGGGCGTCCTGGGCCGGGATCACCGTCTCGGCGAAGGCGCGCGCCTCGGCGTGCACGGAGGTCGCCGAATGCGTCGCGTGCTTGGCGGCCTCGAGGTCGTCGATCGCGCCCACCATCCGGTCGGTCAGCGCGGTGACCTTCGCGCAGATGGCGCTGACGCCGCTCGAGAAGGAGCCCGCCTGGAGCTGGCCGAGGTAGCGCACCGCGGCGGGCAGGATGAGCGTCCGGGCCATGTCGAGCGCGCAATTCGCCTCGATGTTCTGGACCTTGACGTAGCGCTCCCAGATGATGTCCGCGCGCGCGGCAAGCTCGCGCTCCGAAAGCACACCGAATTTCGCGAACAGCGCCTTCGCCTTGGGCGTCTCCAGGGCCGGCAGCGCTTCGACGGTGGTGCGGTTGTTCGGCAGGCCGCGGCGAGCCGCCTCGGCATGCCACTCCGGCGAATACCCATTGCCCTCGAAGAGCACCTGCTTGTGCGCCCTTGCGATGTCCGAGAGGATCGCCTGGAGCCCGTCGAAATCGCCGGGCTGGAGCTTGTCGAGTTCGTCGGCCAGGTGCCCGAGTGAGTCGGCCACGGCCGTGTTGAGGATCGTCTGGGGCCAGTAGATGGGGGCAGACGAACCCACCGCGCGGAACTCGAACTTGTTGCCCGTGAAGGCGAACGGCGAGGTCCGGTTGCGGTCCGTGGCGTCGCGCGGCAGGGCCGGCAGCGAGTCGACGCCGAGGTCGAGATGGCCGCCCTTTGTCGATGTCGACGCGGCGCCCTGCTCGATCTGCTCGATGACGTCCACGAGCTGGCTGCCAAGGAAGATCGACATGATCGCCGGCGGCGCCTCGTTGGCGCCGAGGCGGTGGTCATTGCCCGCATCGGCGATGCTGGCCCGAAGCAGGTCAGCGTGGACGTTGACGCCCCGGACCACGGCCAACAGAAACGCGAGGAACTGCGCGTTGGCATGCGGGTCGTGGCCCGGGTCGAGCAGGTTCTCGCCCTCGTCGGTGGCCATGGACCAGTTGTTGTGCTTGCCCGAGCCGTTGATGCCGGCGAACGGCTTCTCGTGGATCAACAGCATCAGGCCGTGCTGCTGGGCGAGCCTGCGCATCATGGCCATCACGACCATGTTGTGGTCCGAGCCGACCGAAGTCGCCTCGTAGACCGGCGCCATCTCGAACTGGGCCGGGGCCACCTCGTTGTGGCGGGTCTTGGCCGGGATGCCCAGGCGCCAGAGCTCACGGTCGAGATCCATCATGAACGCGAGGATCCGCTCGCGGATGGGGCCGAAATACTGGTCCTCCAGTTCCTGGCCCTTGGGCGACGGGGCGCCGAAGAGCGTGCGACCCGTGAGCAGGAGGTCCGGGCGCTGCGAGGCGAGCCGCCGATCGACCAGGAAGTACTCCTGCTCGGGCCCGATGCTGGTCTGGACGCGGCTGGCGGTGGTGTTGCCGAACCAGCGCAGGACGCGCAGGGCCTGCCTGCCGAGGGCATCCTGCGAGCGCAGCAGCGGAATCTTGTGGTCCAGCGCCTCGCCCGTGAAGGACACATACGCCGTCGGGATGGTGAGCGTGACGCCGTTGGGCTCGACCTGCAGGAAGATGGGCGAGGTGACGTCCCAGGCCGTGTAGCCGCGCGCCTCGAACGTGGCGCGGATGCCGCCCGACGGGAACGACGAGGCGTCCGGCTCACCCTGGAGCAGGTTCTTCCCGGAGAACTCGGCGATCGTCGCAGCCTCGCCCACCGGGGTCAGGAACGAGTCGTGCTTCTCGGCCGTGGAGCCCGTCATCGGCACGAACCAGTGGGTGTAGTGCGTGGCGCCGTGGCGCATCGCCCATTCCTTCACGCCGTGGGCGACGGCATCGACGATCGCGGGGTCGAAGGGCTCCAGGCCGTCGATCGTGCGGCGGAGCTTGCGGAAGATGGGCTTGGCGAGGTACTGGCGCTGGGCGGCCTCGCCGAAGACGTACGAGCCGTAGATCTCGGCGCCGGCCTGCTCAAGGTAGTTCTGCGTCTGCGCAACCCGGTGGTTCGCGATGGCGGTGATCGTGCTCTCGCGGGCGGTCATGGCTCCTCCGTGGGGAGATGCGGGCGCGCCCGGCCGGCCGGCGACGGCGCCCGACGACGTCGGGTGCGTAGCCTGGGCAGAGGTGGCCGTGGTCGACGGGCGATCGAGCAGGGTGGTCATCGCTAGAAAGCCTCCAGGTAGCGGTCCAGCTCCCATTGGGATACGTGCAGTCGGAATTCGTTCCACTCGGCGCGCTTGGCTTCGACGAAGTGGCCGTACACGTGCTCGCCGAGCGCGTCGCGGACAACGGTGTCCCGCTCGAGCTCGTCGAGCGCCTCGCCGAGCGAGCCCGGCATCTCGCGGATCCCCATCTCGGCGATCCGGGCCGCGTCGATCTCGAACAGGCTCTCCTCCACGGGCGCCCCGAGCTCCAGCCCCCGCTCCATGCCGTCGAGGCCGGCCGCGATCAGAACCGCGAACGCGAGGTACGTGTTGGAGGACGGATCGGGACAGCGAACCTCGGCGCGGGTGCCCTCGGTGGACTTGCCGGGCGAGACCTTGGGCACGCGGATCAGCGCCGAGCGATTGGTCCGGCCCCAGGTGAGGTAGGTCGGCGCCTCGTAGCCGGGCGTGAGGCGCTTGTAGGAGTTCACCGTCGGCGCGAGGATCGCGCTCATCCCGCGGGCATGGGCGAGGATCCCGGCCATGAACGCCCGGGCAGTCTCGGACAGCCCGTAGAGGTTGGCCGTCGAGGCGAACGCATTGACCTGGCTCTCGATGGAGAACAGGCTCAGGTGGGTGTGCATGCCGGAGCCGTTGATGCCGAAGATGGGCTTGGGCATGAACGTGGCGTGGAGGCCGTGCCGCTGGGCGATCGCCTTGAGGGCGAACTTGAAGGTGATCGCGTTGTCCGCCGTCCGCAGGGCGTCCGAATACTCGAAGTCGATCTCGTGCTGGCCTGCCGCGACCTCGTGGTGGGCGGCCTCCACCTTGATTCCGAACGCCTCGAGGGCGTCGACCATGTCCTGGCGGACCTCCTGGGCAAGGTCTGTCGAGAAATCGAAGTAGCCGGCCTGGTCGTGCGGCAGCGGGCCCAGCTTGCCGTGCTCATCGCGCCGGAAGAGGAAGAATTCCAGTTCCGGACCGGTGTTGACGATGTAGCCCAGCCTGCGCGCGCGCTCCACCTGGCTGCGCAGGACGCCGCGCGGATCGCCAACGAAGGGCTCGCCACGGGGCGTGAAGACGTCGCAGATGACGCGCGCGGTGCCACGCGGGCCCGAACCCTTCTGCCAGGGGATCTCGGCGAAGGTGCTCATGTCGGGCACCAGGTACTGGTCGCTCTCGGCGATCCGGGTGAAGCCCTCGATCGAGGAGCCGTCGAACCAGGTGCCGTGCCGGACGGATCCCTCCAGTTGGTGGATCGGGATCGTGACGGCCTTGACGTGGCCGATGATGTCCGTGAACTGGAGCTGGACGAAACGGATCCCGCTCTCGCTGGCGCGCTCGACCGCCTCGATGCCGTCGATTGACGCCGCCAGTGCCACTCGCTTGCCTCCGCCTATTGTGCCGATCGCACGAACTGAGCAGCGTTAGCGGCGTCAGCTCGTCGATGAACGAAGGATAGACGAGAGGACGGGCGGATTCCCGCGCGGTCCTATGCCTGATCGTCGTCGAATTGCACAAGTCTGGCGGCGATCGCCAGCGCGAGCCGGAGATCCCGGTCGGACAGGCGCCAGCCGGAAAGCGTTTCGATGCGTCGCACGCGATACGCGAGCGTGTTGCGATGAATGCCGAGGTGGTCGGCGGCCTCCTGCAGCCCCGGCAATTCGAGGACGGCTCGGAGCGTAACCAGCCGTTCCCGCCGCGCGTCAGCCCCGCCGCCGAGGATGGGCGCGAGCAGGGCCCCGGCATGACGCCGCCCGTCCGGCAGCGAGCGCAGCGTGGCCAGCAGCCGGTACGCGGGCAGGCGGTCGGCGGATGCCACCGGGGGCGGCTCCGCCAACGCATCGACCGTCTCGAGGGTCGTGCGCGCCTCCGCCTCCGCGACTGGCCGGCCGGATGGATCCGCAAAGGGTCGCGAGACCGCGACGCTGCGGCCCAGGAGCTCCGCCACCCGTCGTGCCACGCCGTCCTCGGCATCGGGCGAACCGCTGCCTGCGCCCGGGAGGGCGATCACGGCGCGCAGCTCGAGGCTCTCTGCGTCGCCGCGCAGGAGAAGTTGTCGGCGCGGCGCCAGGCGGCCGACCTGGAGGCGCGTGGCCTCGCGCTCGTCAAGTGGGCCCATCTGGCGCGCTACGAGGACGACCCACGGCGGCCCGTCGGCGGGCAGCGCATCGCGGCGGGACGCGTCACCGGCCCGCCGAACCGCGGCCGTTCGGGCAAGCTCCAGCGCGAGCAGCCGGCCGAT
>Ga0194132_10011791_pt1 | contig 11105 bp, 10 predicted proteins | sample TA2KigOf80mmetaG_FD_148612 | JGI IMG/M metagenome (GOLD analysis project Ga0194132, IMG submission 148612) | Freshwater microbial communities from Lake Tanganyika, Tanzania - TA2015054 Kigoma Offshore 80m | ecosystem: Environmental > Aquatic > Freshwater > Lake | place: Tanzania: Lake... | reverse complement strand
ATGAGGCCGCGGCACGTGCCGTCTCTGGCGTCGTCGAAGTTTTGCAGATTGCGGCGGGTGGCGGCGCGCCGGCTGCCGTGGCGGTGGTGGCCGAGCAGCGCTGGCGCGCGCAGCGCGCCGTGAGCGCTCTCAATGCGCAGTGGGTGGCGGGTGCTGCCGGCCCGTTCAATCAGCCGGAGCTCGACGCCAAGTTGCTCGCGGGCCTGCGCGATGACGCAGAAGTGGCGACCTACCAAGATGCCGGCGATGTTGACGCGGTCATCGAAAACTCCGGCACGGTCGTGCGGGCCGATTACGAAGTCCCGTTTCTCGCCCATGCGGCGATGGAGCCGCTGTGTTGCGCGGTGAAATTCGACCGAGATCGGGCGACCGTCTGGGCGGGGGTGCAGATTCCAGACGTGGCGCGCAAGGCCGCCGCGCTCGCCCTCGGTCTTGAGCCCGAGCAGGTCACGCTCAACCCCTTGCTCATGGGCGGCGCTTTTGGCCGCCGTCTCGATGCTGATTTCGTCAGCCTTGCGGCGGCGGTGGCCCGCGCCGTGCCCGGTCGCTTTGTGCAAGCGCTATGGCGGCGTGAGGATGACATGCGCCACGATTTTTACCGGCCCGCGGTACGTGCTCGCTATGCGGGCGTACTCGAACTCGGGCCGGGTCTGCTGGTTGCGCTCAAGGCCCACAGCGCGAGTCCTTCGGTGATTGCGCAAGCCGTGCCGCGGCAGCTCGGGCTGCCGGGCAATCCCAGCAAGGCCGATGTCGAGGGGGCGGTCGATCAAGGCTACGAGATCCCCAATCATCGGGTGCAGCACACCCACGTCGAGTTGCCGGTACCACTCGGTTTTTGGCGCTCGGTCGGTCACTCGCAACACGCCTTCTTTCAAGAATCGTTCATAGACGAGAGCGCCGCGATCGCGCGTATCGATCCGCTCGAGTTTCGGCTGCGGCATTTGCAAAATCAGCGGCGGCATCGGGCGGTGCTCGAGCTCGTGGCGCGCCAGAGCAACTGGAAGGAAGCGCCGGTCAATGCCGGCGACGGCAAGCCGGTCGCGCGCGGCATTGCGCTGCACGAGTCGTTCGGCAGCATCGTCGCGGCCGTGGCCGAGGTTTCACAGGGCGAGGGCGGCGAGCCGCGGGTGCATCGGGTCGTCGTGGCCATCGACTGCGGGGTCGCCATCAACCCGAACCTCATCCGCCAACAGGTCGAAAGTTCGGTCATTTTTGGGCTGTCGGCGGCGCTCTACGGGCAGATCTCCATCAAAGATGGCCAAGTGATTCAGGGCAACTTCGACAGTTATCCCGTGTTGCGCCTCGGCCAGACCCCGGTGATCGACATCTCCATCGTGCCGAGTGCATTGCCGCCGGGCGGCGTTGGTGAGCCTGCGCTGCCGCCCGTGGCCCCGGCGGTAGCCAGTGCGCTGGCGGCGCTTACCGGTCGGCGTCATCGCCGGTTGCCGCTGATCGGGGCCTAGGGTATCTTTCGCGGCCTTTCTGCAGGCGCGTAGCTCAGTGGTAGAGCATCACCTTGACATGGTGGTGGTCGGTGGTTCGATCCCACTCGCGCCTACCAACCCGGCGGGGGGCGTTTTCGCATCGCGAAAGCGCCCCTTTTGCCATGGGCAGAGCCTCCGCCTGTGGGCGAGCTCGGCCCGCGCGGACGGAGTGTGGCATCGATGCCGGTGATTACGCTGCCTGATGGCAGTCAGAGGACCTTCGACAAATCGGTCACCGTAGCCGAAGTCGCCGCCAATATCGGCAGCGGGCTCGCCAAGGCCGCGCTCGCCGGCAAAGTGGTGGGCAAGCTCGTCGACATCTCGTTTGCAATCGCCGCCGACACCCGCCTCGAAATCGTCACCGACAAACATCCCGATGCGCTCAAGGTCATTCGTCACTCGACCGCGCACTTGTTGGCGCAGGCCGTACAGGCGCTGTTTCCGGAGGCGCAGGTGACGATCGGGCCGGTGATCGAGGACGGTTTCTACTACGACTTCGCCTACAAGCGCCCGTTCACGCCCGAAGATTTGCTCGCCATCGAGGCAAAAATGCGCGAGCTCGCCGAGGCCAATCTCGCCGTCTCGCGCCGCGAAATGCCGCGCGATGATGCAGTGGCATTTTTCAAAGGTCTGGGTGAGCACTACAAGGCCGAGATCATCGCCAGCATTCCCTCGAACGAGGCGATCAGCCTCTATGGTCAGGGCGAATGGGTTGACCTGTGCCGCGGCCCGCACGTGCCCACGACCGGCAAGCTCAAAGTATTCAAGCTGATGAAGGTCGCCGGCGCTTATTGGCGCGGCGATTCGCGCAACGAGATGCTGCAACGCATCTACGGCACGGCATGGACCAGCGACAAGGACCTCAAAGATTATCTCACCCGCCTCGAAGAGGCCGAGAAGCGCGATCACCGCAAGATCGGTCGCGAGCTCGATCTCTTCCACATGCAAGAAGAAGCGCCGGGTGCCGTGTTTTGGCACCCGAAGGGCTGGAGCGTTTTCCAGACCCTGATCGGCTACATGCGCGAGAAGCAAAAGGCCGCGGGCTTTCAGGAGGTCAATGGTCCCGAGCTCATGGATCGCAGCCTCTGGGAGGCCTCCGGCCACTGGGAAAAATTCGGCGAGAACATGTTCACGACGCAGACGCCGGACGAGCGCGTCTATGCGATCAAGCCGATGAACTGCCCGGGCCACGTGCAGATCTTCAAGCAGGGCTTGCGCAGCCATCGCGATCTGCCGATCCGCTATGCCGAGTTCGGCAAAGTGCATCGCTACGAGCCCTCCGGTGCGCTGCATGGGCTAATGCGGGTACGGGCGTTCACGCAAGACGATGCGCACATCTTCGTCAATGCCGAGCAGATCACCGCCGAGTCGGTGGCCGTGACCCGCCTCATCCTCGACATTTACCGCGACTTCGGTTTCGATGATGTGCGCATCAAATTTTCTGACCGACCGCCGAAGCGCGTGGGCGCGGATGACATTTGGGACAAGGCTGAGGCGGCACTCCAGGAAGCCGCGCGGGTCGCCGGTATCGAGTACACGCTGAACCCCGGCGAGGGCGCCTTCTATGGCCCGAAGCTCGAGTTCGTGTTGCGTGATGCGATTGGTCGCGATTGGCAGTGCGGCACTTTGCAGGTCGACCTCAACCTGCCGGGACGTCTCGGCGCCCATTTCATTGACGAACATAGCCAGAAGCAGACGCCCGTGATGCTGCACCGCGCGATCTTCGGCTCGCTCGAGCGCTTCCTCGGGATTTTGATCGAGCACCATGCCGGTCGCCTGCCGAGCTGGCTCGCGCCGACCCAGGTGGTGTTGATGGGGATCACGGAGCGCCAGGATTCCTACCTGCACGAGGTAGCCGATTTCCTTAAAAATCAGGGGCTTCGGGTCGAAACCGACTTGCGTAACGAAAAGATCGGCTTTAAGATTCGCGAACACACGCTGCAACGCGTGCCATACCTATTGGTGGCAGGCGACAAGGAAGTGGCAGCGCAGCTTCTGTCCGTGCGTACCCGCAGCGGCAAGGATCTGGGTCAGATGTCCCCGCAGACTTTCGTCGAGCGGTTGCACGTCGAACTAGATAGCCGCGGGCGCCGATTGTTGGAGGATTGACGTATCTCGACAGCAACAAAGCGCATTCGGCGCAACGAGGAAATCACGGCGCCGCAGGTGCGGGTGATCGCAGCAGACGGCGCGCAGGCCGGAATCATGACCCGATTCGAAGCCCTGCAATTGGCGCAAAGCAGCGATCTCGATCTGGTGGAAGTGTCGCCGATGGCGGAACCCCCGGTGGTCCGCATCATGGATTTCGGCAAGTTTCTGTTCGAACAGAAGAAGAAAACCCACTCGGCGCAGAAGAAGCAGAAGCAGCAGCAAGTCAAAGAAGTTAAGTTTCGTCCCGGTACGGAAGAGGCCGATTACCAAGTCAAATTGCGTAATCTGACCCGCTTCCTGATCGAGGGTGACAAGGCCAAGGTAACCCTGAGGTTCCGTGGCCGAGAAATGACGCATCAGGAGATCGGCCGCCGGCTCCTCGATCGGTTGGTTCAAGACCTCGCCGTCCAGGCGAACGTTGAACAGAACCCACTGATGGAAGGTCGGCAGATGGTCATGGTGTTTGCGCCGAAAAAGAAGTGATGCGCTGAGCGCGCAACCTCCCCATGGTGGGGCGGTGCCGCCGGTTCATCCGCACGCAAGCGGGCCCTCGCGGGTCTTGTGAGCGCAGGCAAAAAGGAGTGATTGCAATGCCCAAGTTGAAGACCAACCGGGCGGCAGCGAAGCGTTTTCGCAAAACGGCAAAGGGCTACAAGTCCTATTCCGCCGGCCGCCGCCATAACCTCGGCCATAAGCCGCGCAAGACCAAGCGCCAACTGCGCTCGGGCGGCTCGAGCCTCGTGCATGAGAGCGATGTCGGTCGTCTCGACCAGTTGCTGCCGCACGCCTAAGTCATCCACCGAGGTATATAAACATGGCAAGAGTCAAACGTGGCGTGACTGCGGGTCGTCGCCACAAGAAAGTTTTGGGCAAGGCGAAGGGCTATTACAACGCTCGTCGCAAGGTCTATCGCGCCGCCAAACAGGCGGTCATCAAGGCCGGTCAGTACGCCTACAAGGGTCGCCGTCTCAAGAAGCGCGATTACCGCGCGCTCTGGATTCAGCGCATCAACGCGGCAGCGCGGCAGTTTGGTCTGTCGTATAGCCGCATGATGAATGGCCTGAAGATCGCCAACATCGAAATCGACCGCAAGATGCTCGCTGACATCGCCGCGCACGACGCAGCGGCGTTTGCGGCGATCGCCACGAAGGTCAAAGCAGCGCTCGGCATCGCCTGAGGATCGGTCGTGGGCGATCTCGCGACCTTGGTCCGCCAAACTCTCGATGAGGTGGCGGCGAGCACGACGCTCGCCGCCCTCGACGAGGTGCGCGTGCGTTGGCTCGGCAAGAAGGGCCTATTCACCGAGCAACTGAAAGCGCTCGGGGCCTTGCCGGCTGCTGAACGACCGGCGGCCGGGGCGCGCATCAACGAAGCGAAGCAAGCGCTGCAAAGCGCGATCGATGCGGCCACCGAAAAACTCGCCGCGGCCGCCATCGAGGCGGAGCTTGCGGCGGGGCGGATCGATGTCAGTCTGCCGGGTCGCGGCGAGGCGCGGGGTGCAGTACATCCGGTCACGCGGGCGCGGCTGCGCATCGAGAGCATCTTTCGAAACTCCGGCTTCGAGGTGGCCTCGGGTCCGGAGATCGAAGACGACTTCCACAATTTCGAAGCGCTCAATATTCCCGCTGATCATCCAGCGCGGGCGATGCACGATACGTTCTATTTTCCGGACGGTCGACTGCTGCGTACGCACACTTCGCCGGTGCAGATCCGTGAGCTGCGCAAGGGCCGGCTGCCACTCGCCATGATCATGCCGGGGCGTGTTTATCGTTGTGATTACGACATGACGCACTCGCCGATGTTTCATCAGGCCGAGGGCTTGGTGGTCGACGAGAACGTGAGCTTTGCGCACCTGAAGGCCACGCTGCAGGGCTTTCTGCAGGCGTTCTTCGAGAAAGAGCTGCGCATGCGCCTGCGGCCCTCGTATTTTCCGTTCACCGAGCCGTCGGCTGAGGTCGACATGTCTTGCGTGTTCTGTGACGGCGCGGGTTGTCGTGTGTGCAAGCACACCGGTTGGCTCGAAATTGCCGGCTGCGGCATGGTGCACCCCAATGTTTTCAAGGCCGCCGGAGTCGACGGCGAGCGCTGGACGGGCTACGCCTTCGGCATGGGTATCGAGCGTTTGGCCATGCTGCGCTACGGCGTCAATGATCTGCGTCTGTTCTTTGACAGTGACCTCCGATTTCTGTCGCAGTTCGGTGCAGCATGAAGATTTCTTTGGAGTGGCTCGGCGAGTGGGTGCAGAGCGGTCTTGACGCGCGCGAGCTCGGCCAGCGTCTGACGATGGCGGGTTTCGAGCTCGAGTCGATCACGCCTGCCGCGCCACCCTTCGTGGGCGTCATCGTTGCCGAAATTCTCGAAGCGACCCGTCATCCGCAAGCGGACAAGCTGCAGGTCTGCAAAGTGGCGCTCGGTAGCGATGCGGCCGCGCGCGCCGCGCCGTTGCAGATCGTTTGCGGCGCCGCCAACGCTCGCGCGGGCTTGCGTACGGCGCTGGCGCAGGTGGGGGCGGTGTTGCCCGGCGGTCTCAACATCAAGGCCGCCAAGCTGCGCGGCGTCGAGTCAGCGGGTATGCTGTGCTCGGCCAAAGAATTAGGTCTCGCGGAAACCGCGGACGGCATAGTCGAATTTCCGGCCGATGCACCGGTGGGTCTTGCGGTGCGTGACTATCTCAAGCTCGATGACGAAGTGCTCGAGTTGGCGATCACCCCCAATAGGGGCGATGCGATGTCGGTTCGCGGTATCGCGCGTGAAGTGGTGGCGCTGACCGGTGCAGCATTCAATCCCGTCGATTGCGCAGCCGTTGCCGATACGCTTGGCGATGCCGCCCTGGCGGCGCGCGCTCGCGCCGAGCTCGCGGCGCCCGCGGCCTGTCCGCGTTTTCACGGTCGCGTGATCGTCGATGTCGATAACACGCGAGCCTCGCCGGTCTGGTTGCGCGAGCGGCTACGCCGCGCGGGTCTGCGCAGCATCAGCCCGGTGGTCGATATCACCAACTATATCGTGCTCGAACTCGGGCAGCCGATGCACGCCTATGACCTCGGCAAAATCGAAGGCCAGGTGCGCGTGCGTCTCGCGCAGACCGGCGAACGCTGTGACCTGCTCGATGGGCGCAGTGTCGAGCTTACGCCCGATGTGCTGGTGATCGCCGATGCGCGCGGTCCTGTTGCAATGGCGGGCGTGATGGGCGGCGAGCGCACTGCGGTATCCGCCGCGACGCGTCGCGTACTTTTCGAGGTGGCCTGGTTTGCGCCTGCGGCGATCGCGGGCCGCGGTCGTCGATATGGCCTCACAACCGATGCCAGTCAGCGGTTCGAGCGCGGCGTCGATCCGCAAGTCGGGGCGCAGGCTATCGAGCGCGCGAGCGCGCTGCTGTTGCAGATTGCCGGCGGCAAGGCAGGTGCTACGGTGACGACGGAAGCTCCGACGTCGCTGCCTGCGCGCGCGAAGGTCACGCTGCGCGTGGCGCAGGTCGAGCGGCTGTTGGGCGTCAATCTCTCGGTCACCGAGATCATAGGGTTGCTCACTCGGCTCGGCATGAGTGTCACCGACACTGGCGCGAGCGCGGCGACCCTCGAGGTGCTGCCGCCCGCGCATCGATTCGATATCGCCATCGAGCGCGACCTTATCGAGGAAGTCGCCAGACTCATCGGTTACGAGCGTATCCCGACCGCGTTGACACGCGCCGTTCAAAGAATTATACCGCAGCCCTCGGCCCGGCTCGAAGAGCAGCGACTCCTCGACGTGCTGGCCGCGCGCGGTTACTACGAGGGCGTGCACTTCGCCTTCGTCGATCCGGCTTTGCAAGAAACGATGTTCCCGGGCGTCGCTGCGCACCGACTCGCTAATCCGATCGCCAGCGATCTGGCCATCATGCGCGTGTCGCTGTGGCCGGGGCTGATCAAGGCCGCGCTCGAAAACCAGCGCCGTCAGCAAACGCGTGTGCGGCTCTTTGAGCATGGCGTGGTCTTCCCAGTGGGCGAGCCCGAGATCGATCGTATCGCGGCGATTTCCATGGGCATGCGTTGGCCTGAACAATGGGGTGGCGGCCGCGAAGCGGGCGAGTTCCATGATTTGCGCGCCGATCTTGAAGCCCTGCTGTCGCTGTCGGGCGATGCTGGCGCGTTTACATTCGTGCAGGCCTTGTACTCGGCTTTGCACCCTGGGCGGAGCGCGCAGATCTTGCGCGCCGGGCAGCCGGTGGGCTGGATTGGCGAGTTACATCCGCGGCTGGTGCGCGAACTCGGGTTCGTCACAGCGCCGACTCTTTTTGAACTCGACATCGCCCGGGCGCTTGCCGTGGGTTACGCGCCCTATGTCGAGGTGTCACGCTTTCCGCAGGTGCGCCGCGATCTCGCCTTCGTTGTCGGTGAGAACATTAGCTTCGATGCCATTCGGGAACGGGTCACCAAGGCGGCGTCAAGTCTTTTGAAGCAACTTTTGTTGTTCGATGTTTACCGTGGCCCAGGAATCGAATCGGGAAGAAAAAGCATCGCTTTAGGCTTGATTTTGCAGGAGAAAGACCGCACCCTCACAGACGAGGATACTGATCGCGTCATCGCGGCAGTGAGAGCGTCGCTGGGTGAGGGGCTCGGCGCGCAGTTTCGGGAATAATCAAAAGCAAGAGCTGTCGGGGCGGGATCAATGGCGTTGACCAAGGCAGAAATGGCGGAGGCGCTGTTCGATCAGCTCGGCCTCAACAAGCGCGAAGCGCGCGAGTTGGTCGATCTGTTTTTCGAAGAAGTGCGCGCAGCCCTGTCCTCGGGCGCACAGGTCAAGCTTTCGGGCTTTGGCAATTTCGACTTGCGCGATAAAAACCAGCGTCCTGGTCGCAACCCGAAAACTGGCGAAGAGATTCCCATCACCGCACGGCGTGTGGTTACATTTCGGCCGGGCCAGAAATTGAAGGCTCGCGTAGAAGCCTATGTTGGAAGCCAAGAATAACGACGAACTCCCGGCGATCCCGGGAAAGCGCTACTTCGCCATCGGCGAGGTTGCAGAGCTCTGTGGCGTCAAGCCGTATGTGCTGCGCTATTGGGAGCAGGAGTTCCCGCAGCTCAAGCCCGTCAAGCGTCGCGGCAATCGGCGCTACTACCAGCGGCAAGACATCATCGTCATCCGCCAAATTCGTGCGCTGCTTTACGAACAGGGCTTCACCATCGGCGGCGCGCGCAACAAGCTGCAGGGCGAAGAAGCCCGCAGCGACGTCAGCCAGAGCCAGCAGATCGTGCGGCAGTTGCGACTGGAGCTCGAGGACATTTTGCGGCTGCTGCGCCGCTGACTCCTGCGGCGCTCTATGGAGCAGGGTATTATCTGACTATCGGTCGGGACGTGGCGCAGCCTGGTAGCGCACTTGCATGGGGTGCAAGGGGTCCCGAGTTCAAATCTCGGCGTCCCGACCAATACTTACGACTCCCCAAAGAAACGCTCGTTGCCGCGTTCATGTCCGTTTTCAAACCAATGAGCGGCTAGAGGTGGCTCGATGCTAACCCCGATCAACGACCACCCCCAGAGAGGCGCGCTCTCGCGACGTCAGCTGCTCGCGCTGTCAGTGGCGTTCGTCGCGGGCGGATCGCTTGCGGCCGAATCTGCGGCGGCCTGTCGGCTCGGCTTGCTTGGGCAATGCGTGCTGGGCCACGACCTGCGTCGACGACCTTGGCCGGGTATGGAGCCGCTGCGGACTCTGCTGCGTTCGCAGGATGCCTGCTTCAGTACGCTTGATGGCGTGATCAAAGGGTCCCGTGCCGGCGCACCGACGCGCAAACCCGACACCTTGCACGCGGTCGACCCCGTGGTGCTCGATTTCCTTGAGGACTTCGGCATCAACCTGCTCGGGATGTCGAACAACCATGTGTTCGACCTCAACAGTGGCGGCATTCTCGACACGCTCGATGCGCTGCGTGCGCGGCAGTTCACCTTCGCAGGGATAGGGCGCACGCTTGCCGAGGCCGCGGCTCCTGCGGTGCGTCGAGCGGGTGCGGCGCGTATCGCGATCGTCTCGGCCGCTACGGGCATGATCGCGAGGGCGGTGCGGCGACCGATTCCCGCGTCGGTGTGAACGAGATCCGCGGCAGTATCGAGCAGGGGCTGCACAGTGATGATGTGTTGCGCATGACGGAGGCGATTCGACGCAGCCGTGCCGAAGCCGACATCGTGATCGCCTACTTGCATGAGCATCAGTGGTTTGCCTGGAACACCGATCCTGAGGTAACTCAGGATTGGCAACGCGATTTCGCGCGGCGCACGATCGATGCGGGCGCTTCGGTGTTTGTCGCGCACGGCCCGCCGCTCATGCATGGGATCGAAATGTATCGTGGCGCGCCGCTGCTGCACGGTCTCGGTAGCCTGATCTTCCAGACTCGCAAAGCTCCGGACGAACACGGCCCGGAGAATTGGCGCAGCGTGGTGGCTGAATGCCGCTTCATCGACGGTCGTTTGTTGAGGCGCGGCTGCGACCGGTGGCGCTCGCCCCGGTCGGCGAACGGGGCCCAGAGGATTTCGAGACCCGAGGTCGGCCGACCTTGGCGAGTGGCGACGCCGCGATGCAAATCCTCGATGAGTTGGCGCAGAAGTCGCGTCGGCTCGGCTATCGTCTGCGGGTTCGCGATGGGCGTGCCGTGCTGCGCGCCTGACCTGCTTCGTCGTAGGTCGCGAGCCAGCGGCGACAGTGCTCAAGGAATTCGCTCGCGAGACGAGTGGGTCCTGGTGTAGCCGCGGTCACGAATGCGTACTCGTGGCGCAGGCTGGGATTGAACGGCAAGGCGACCAGGCCATTACGGAGATAGGGGCGGGCGAGCAAAGCATTGACAATACCGATGCCGATTTTCTTTGCGGCGAGGCCGCAAGCCGAGCCGATGGTGTGGGTTTCGATGCGCACGTTAGGCACCACACCGGCTTCACTGAATGCCGCTTCGATGCGCGCGCGGGTGCGCCCACCGTAACCGAGCAGGATCAAAGCTTCGCCACGCAATTTTGTGGGATCGAGAAACGTCTCGCGGGCCAGTCGATGTTGCTTGGCGAGTACGCACACCGTACCGCTCGAGATTAGCGGCGCGGCCGCGAGCGCCGCATCGTTCACGCGGCGTTCGAGTTCGCTGCGTCTCGCGCCGCTGCGCAGGTCGAGGTCGTCGTAGCTGATCCGATAGCTCAAGGTCATTTCGTTCAGGGTGGCACCGACCGGGGTTCGGCTGACCGTGCGCGTGATGATGCGCCGGCCGGTGACGACGATCTTCTCGATTTCGGCCTCGGCATCTTGTGCCGCCATGCCTAGCGCGCTGTCGTGAGGCCGTCGCCCTAGTACGTATGAAGCATGCGTACTCAGAGCGACGGGTCTGCAGGGCGCTGGCCGCGCAGTGCGGGCGCTACGGTTATCGACGTGTGACGGGCTTGCTCTGGCAGGAGGGCTGGCAGATCAGCCGCTCACGGGTGGCGCGGATCTGGAAGCAGGAGGGGCTGAAGGTGCCGCAGAAG
>Ga0194132_10011790_pt1 | contig 11105 bp, 7 predicted proteins | sample TA2KigOf80mmetaG_FD_148612 | JGI IMG/M metagenome (GOLD analysis project Ga0194132, IMG submission 148612) | Freshwater microbial communities from Lake Tanganyika, Tanzania - TA2015054 Kigoma Offshore 80m | ecosystem: Environmental > Aquatic > Freshwater > Lake | place: Tanzania: Lake Tanganyika... | reverse complement strand
CCTGAGCTCGGACCTCATCGATGGCCTTGTTCATGTGCATGGCAATGTGAAAGCGGTCCAGCACGTGGATCGCTTGGCTGGCTTTCTTGGCAATGACCCTCAGGTACGGTTTCCACATGTCGCTGCAATAGCCCGTGGATAGGGGCGTTTCGGTCACTAGCCCCGAAAACTCCGCTCTGGGAGCGGGTTTCAATCCCTGGTTCTGATCTCCCATATCTTGTATGGGAGTCAGCTTGTGCACCCACGGCCTAGGACTGAAATCCATCCGTCGCTTTTTGCCGAGCGCAACAAAGCGGGTGCGAAGCAGTGGCAGCAGAAGCTGCAGGTTACCTCATCTCGGCGTGGAGTCCGGGATTAGAAGGACAGGCCCTACCACTCTTGGGAAGACTTTTTCCTCTTCTTTCCAGGAAGCCAGCCAACTCCAGCCGCATCAACCACCTTCAACGCTGACGGCCAGCTCTCCACTGCTGTCAGCCAGTCACAATTCTTTGTGTCTTGCGTGCCGCGCGAATATCATAACTGCCACCGTCAGGACTCGTTTATGAAGAGCCCATTATTTCCCGTGACGCTGGCGTTCTGCGCCGGGATCTTCACCGGCAAGGCCGTCGAAACACGCTTGCCGTGGCTGCTGGCCGGCTGTTGTGCTGCTGTTTTGGCGCTATGGGCTGGACACTTGCTGCGCAGATCCCAGCTCAGTTTCTGTTTGTCGCTCGCCTGTTTTGGATGCCTCGGCCTGGCGGCTGTTGCCATTCATCGAGCCTCGTACGCTCCTGGGCATCTCAAGACACTCGCTCACAACGGAAGCCTCGACCTCAACGAACCATGCCGAGTCACGGGCATCTGTACGAAGGGATCCATCCCTAAGGGCATCGGTGAACAGCTCGAACTAGCGGTACAACGCATCGAGAACCGCTCTTCGACTTTTGTCGCCCAAGGTAGAGTCAGGCTTGCGCTGTACTACGAAAAAGACAACGTGCCTCACCAGCCGCTGCTCAGCCCAGGCGACCAGGTAGAGGTCCTTGCTCATCTGCGTCTGCCCAGGAATTTCTATAACCCAGGCCAGTTCGACTACGCGGCCTACCTGGAGCGGCACGATGTCGCCCTCGTCGGTACCGTCAAGAACGAACTCCTCATCCGACGATTGGGAACGGGTCAGGGCAGCTGGCTCTTTCGACAGGTTCATCTCTTGCGCAAAACGCTCTTGACTCGCATAGGCCAGGTGTTCGGTCCGGGAGAGACCGCAGGAGCGATGAAGGCGCTGCTGCTAGGGGACCGCTCTGCCCTCAGCGAGCACATCGAAGAAACGTTCAGGGCAACGGGCATCTATCACGTGTTAGTTGTCTCGGGACAGCACGTCGCTGTCATGGCAGGATTCCTCTTCGCCGTGTTTCGGCAGTTGCGGTTTCCCGTGAACTTCGCCACGGCTCTGACGGCCGCAGGTCTCCTGCTCTTCAGTGCGCTGGCGGAAGGGCAACCGTCCGTTGTTCGCGCCACGGCGATGGCCTGCACGTTTCTGATCGCTGTTCATTTCGATCGCGATCGCAACCTGCTGAACTCACTTTCGTTGTCCGCCTGGACCTTGCTTCTTGCCGACCCGCTGTGGCTCTTCGATCCAGGATTCGAGCTTTCGTTTCTGGCTGTGCTCGCCATCGCGGTGGTCGCCTTGCCGTGGCTGCGCCAGATCACCCAACCGTGGCGGGATGGACTGCGGTCGCTGGAAGCAATCGACCTGGATGCGCGCTGTTCTCCACAGGTGGCCGATTTCCGCGTCTGGCTGCGCCTTCAACTGGAACGTCTCCAGGTGGTGGCCAAGTGGGACCACTGGCAGCTCGGCAGGCGTCTGGCCTTGGCTGCGGCGCGGGTTCTCTTGACGGTGGTTGAACTGTTGCTTGTCGCCTGTGCGATTGAGCTGCTGTTTGCTGTCTTCATGATTCTGTTCTTCCATCGGGTTTCGCTCCTCGCTCCACTTTTCAACGTGCTGGCTGTCCCGCTCGTCGGAGTGCTCGTTCCACTCGGCTTCATGCTGTTGTCGCTGTGCCTGCTCGGACTCCCTGCCAACCTTGTCGTTGGAAAGCTCTGCGGCAGCCTGGTTTCTCTGTTGCTATGGGTCGCAGAACGGTTTTCGGGCGCCGAATGGGGAAACTATCGTGTGCCGACGCCTCCCGCCTGGCTGCCCTGTCTCTATTTCGCCTGTTTGATCCTGGTTCTTTCCCGGCCTTCAACGTGGCTTCGCCGGGTCTCCATTGGATTTGGCAGCGCGGCACTGGTGTTGATGCTCATTTGCCCGTTCACCGCCAGGACACCCAAAGGGCGCTTGCAGATGACAGCGATCGACGTGCGCCAGGGCGACAGCCTGTTTCTCAGTTTTCCTGACCGGTCGAATCTCCTCGTCGATGGCGGCGGATTGCTTGGACGTTCGTTCGGCGAGCACTTCGACGACGACCGATTCGATGTTGGCGAGCAAGTCGTGTCGCCGTTCCTCTGGTCGTTGGGCGTTCGCAGGATCGATGCCGTGGCGCTGACCCACGCGCACCACGACCACATGTCGGGACTTCATGCCATCTTCCGCAATTTTGAGGTGGGCGAGCTGTGGATCGGAAACAACCCCCTGACACCCGAATACGTCAATTTGCTCAAGAGCGCCTTGCGTCGTGCGATTCGCATTCGCCATTTCGGCTCGGGTGATCGTTTGTCCTTTCACTCGGCCAATTTCGAATTCCTCAATCCACCACCCGGAACTCGCAAGGGAGCGGCACCGGCAAACAACGATTCGCTCGCTTTCCGCCTCCAGTTTGGCCGTCGCAGCTTCCTTCTCACCGGTGACATCGAGCGCCGGGTCGAAAGCGAACTTCTCCGGACCGGCCAGAGAATCGATTCGGACCTTCTGAAAGTGGCCCACCATGGCAGCCGGTCGTCTTCATTGCCTGAGTTTCTGGACCAAACCAGCCCCGTCTGGGCGCTGATCTCGGTTGCCGAACACAGCCCTTTCGGCCATCCGCATTCAGAAGTGCTCCAGCGGATCGCGGAACGCCGGATTCCGGTCTTCCGCACCGATCGCGATGGAGCGATACGCATCGCGACCGACGGAAATTGGTTGGAGATTCACCTGTTCCGGGATGGAAATTCCCGTTTGGGCCAATTCTGAGCCTGGATCGAAGTGACGAGGCAGCCAGCCTGTCCATCACTAGGCTTTGAGTTTGACAGGGCGTGATTGGCAACGCGCTGAGACTTCAGCGAAGCAACTGCCAACGGTGGGTCAGTCGAAGAGGCTTGTACTGGGTCGATTTCCAGGTGCGTATCTTGCAGGCCAGTTAGCTTCGCAGTTTTAGCTCCTGCTGCTAGAGAGGGGTTTCCTCTCAGGAGCACTCGCTCCGGTGCCAGCACCGCCTATCGACTGGAGACGCGCCGCGCCGCGTCAGCTCCGTCGCGCCCTGTTCGGCAGCCTCGCGTCACCTCGTTAGACTGACATGTCTGGAGGCGCAAGTGACGTCTGAGCAAATGCTCGGGGCGGATCGCGAATGGCCGCACTGATGTGGTTTGGGACTGGGTAGGGCGGGGCTCCTCCGCCACTGTCCGGTGTCAGACAAAGCAAAGTAGAGTGCAGTGTTGCCACTGTTTAAGCCAGAATGTATCCGCAAGGGTTCTAGTTAGCCTGGCTCATAGGCTAGCAGTGGATGCGAATGAGAGCAGCAGCATCTGCGATACATGCGTCGCAGATGAAGACTCGTGGGCCCGCAATCAATTTCTGTGCCTCATGTTGATTCCGATCGCAGAATGAACACTCTAGTGTCTGTTTATGCCTGGCCTTGGGTCCGGTAGCGCTTCCGGCAAGCAGGCCGCGCAGCTGTTCTAGCTGGCTACCTAGTTCAGCATCGGGTCGAGATCGTTCCAGACGTCGCAGCACCTCTTCGATTTCAGACTCACTGGGTTCAAAACGGCCATGAGTCATCAACGAATCAGTCGGAGGAGGAGAAGCGCTCCTCTCTGTCGTGACCACTGGATCGTCTTTCAGAATATCCAGGCAAATTTCGATGCATTGATTGCAGATTAGATCAGGTCGCCCGATCGTGCCTGCTAAACCGAAGACTGCCTCTGCTCCTCTGTTGCAGAAGGAGCAGCTGCCGCCGAAAGCGATGACCATGCGCCTGGAGAGCCGAATCAGCCCTGTCCCGGCCAGCCAAAGACCGGTCATGGCTGTTCCGGCCAAAACGAGAAACCTTCTCCGATTCGTCGCCATTCACCTCCTCAATCCAATTCATCACGCATCAAGAGCTGGCCGAACGGCTTTTCGCTCAGCCGCGATCGGCGCACTCGATGTTCACGCGATCTCGATCTTCCCGTCGCTCGTCAGCTGCAGCAGCGTGCTGGACGGCCGGTTGAGCGCAGCGTTTCACAGACCCAGGCGTTTCTCCATGAGCATCCGCTCTATGAATCCCTGCTTTCGGAACATTCGATGGTGATTCGTCCATCCGACGCCCGGTGTCCGCTGGATGCCGTGGTTAGAAGCGTCTCGAACTCCGCGGCCGTCAGTCCGACCGGGGTTAGCGGAAGAGCACGAACCGGGTTCGGCGAGCCTCCGGCAAGAATCCGTTGGACGAAACCATGGGTGATGGGGATTGTATCCCACGCCAGAGAGTGGGAGAAGCTGGAAACGAGGCACAACGCAGCCGGAGGGGAAACCCTGGACCAGGAAAGCCTTTCGGACACTCCTCGATCCAGGCGCCAGGAACGCCGGCAGAAGACGCACACAGATTTGCTAGAATACTTCTATGCTCCGCCGCCTCACTCTTTCTGCCAAAGCCACTCTACTGCTCTCTCTCGTCGTATTTGGTGTTGTGCTGGCGCTCACCTATTTCATGGCGCAAAGTTCCGAAAGCGTCATTGAAGACGATTACCGAAAGCGTTCCATCAACGCCGCGGACCGCCTGGCCGCCAAGCTGGGCGAGCAACCGGTTTTTCCTTCCAAAAGCAATCTGGAGGACTTGCTGTTTGGCGTCAGCGAGAAGAATCTGAGCATCACAGACATTTCGGTGTTTCAAGTTCATGGGAAAGAGGTCGCGCTCGCAGCGACTTCTTCAGCCGACGAGACCATCACGGCTTCGCCAGACGTTCGCGGCGTCATTGAAAGCGGCAAGAGGCTGGACCGGTTCGGACACGACGGCAAGTCCCGCTATGTCGAGAGCGTGGTGCCCATTCACCACGTCATGCATCTTCCGCGAAGTAAAGTGCCGATCGATCGCATCATCGGGTGCGTCAGCGTCCACACGTCACTGGAGCAGGCGGACCAGATCATCGAAAAAAGCTTGGGCATCGCATACTTCTTCGCACCGGTTTCCATTCTGCTGCTGATTATTCCGCTCAACGTCCTGTTTCGTTTCACGGTGCACAAGCCCGTGAAGAGAATTCAGGAGGCCATGGCTCGGGCGGAAGCCGGGGATTTGCGCGCTGAGGTGAACCTGGATGCCCAAGATGAGTTAGGCATGATCGCCGGCAGCTACAACCGCATGCTGCGACAAATCGGCGAGGCGACAACGGAACGCATCCGCCTCATCGAGCGCATCAACAATTTCAATGCCGAACTAAAATTCAAGGTTGACAGCGCCACGACGGAGTTGACTGAGCGCAACCGGGAACTTCGCGACCTCAATGCCAAGCTGCTGAAGATGCAGCTGGAGTTGGTTCATCTGGAACGCTTGGCAGTGGCTGGACAGCTCACAGCAACCTTTGCGCACGAGGTTGGGACGCCGCTCAACCTTATTTCCGGCCACGTCCAGTTGCTGATCGAGTCCTTTCACGACAACGAAACGATCGCGCGTAAGCTGGCCCTCGTACAGTCCCAGATTCGCCGGCTGGGCGAGATTGTGCGGCGGTTGCTCGACGCCACGCGGAAACCAAAGCTCGATCTTGCGCCGGTCGACCTCAATGCGCTCGTTCAAAACATTGCCACTCTAATCCAGCCGACGCTGCACAGCCGTCATATCCAACTCTTCGACCGGCTCGATCCTCATCTGCCGCCGATCCAGGCAGATCACAAACAGCTCGAGCAGGTGCTGCTCAACCTCATCAACAACAGCTTGGATGCGATGCCGGGCGGTGGAGAGCTCCGCATCGAAACTGCTCCCGGGCCGGAGAATACCGCTTCGATTCGAATCACTGACACGGGCGCCGGCATCCAACCCGAGCACCTCGAGCGGCTCTTCGAGCCCATGTTCACGACCAAAGAGATCGGCCAGGGCACCGGGCTTGGACTGAGCATCTGCCGTGCAATCATCAAGGAGCACGGAGGTGAAATCGCCGTGAGAAGCACACCGGGAGCAGGCACGACCTTTTCGATTCTGTTGCCTGCCGAGGTCCCGGTACTGCAAGCAGGAGCATGAAGGACAGGAACTCAAACTGACAACGCCCTCCAATGCAGAAGATCCTCATTGTTGACGACGACAAGCTGACCTGCGACTTCATCACGGAACTGCTCGATGAATTCAAAGTGGCGATTCTGTCGGCACAGACTCCGCAGGATGCCCTGGACGTGGGCTCAGCCGACAGGCCCGATGTCGTCATCAGCGATATCAATCTGCAAAGCCGGTTGACAGGTCTGGATCTTCTCAAGCGATTCAAGCAGTCTTTGCCTGAATCGGAGGTGATTCTCATCAGCGGGTTTGGAACTTTGGAAACAGCCATTGAAGCGGTTCGCGAAGGCGCTTTCGACTACATCAGCAAACCGTTCAACATTAACGAAGTCAAGGCGGTGGTCAAACGCGCTCTGGAAAAGAAACGTCTTCTCAAAGAAAACGAACAACTCAAGATCCGGCTCGAATCCATCCAACCGTCGACCAGTCTCATCGGTAGCAGCCCAAAAATGCTGGCCGTATACAAGTCCATCGCGAGCGTGGTCGGCTCCAAGTCAACGGTGCTCATTTACGGTGAAAGCGGCACAGGTAAAGAACTGGTTGCCAAACAAATCCATGCCAACAGCCCGAGAAAGCCGCGATCGTTCCTGGCAGTCAATTGTGGCGCTGTCACCGAGAGCTTGCTTGAGACAGAGCTTTTTGGCTGCCAAAAAGGCGCTTTCACTGGCGCCAGTGCCGATCGCATTGGCCTGTTTGAAGAGGCCGACGGCGGCACTTTGTTCTTAGATGAAGTGGGTGACATGACGCCAGCGATGCAAGTGAAGCTGCTACGGGCACTGCAGGAAGGCGAAATCAAGCGCGTGGGCGGCGTCAAGACCATCAGGGTTGACGTGCGATTGATCGCTGCCACGCATTACGATCTAGAAGACCTGACTCGAGAAGGAAGATTTCGGGAGGACTTGCTTTATCGGCTCAGCGTCATCACGATCGCATTGCCGCCGCTCCGCGAACGACGGGAAGATATCGCTCCGCTCATCTCTCACTTCGTTCGCAAGCACAGCCAGAACCATCGGCCGCTGCCTTCTATATCACAGGAAGCCATGGACGCTCTGACGAACTACTCGTGGCCCGGCAATGTTCGCGAACTCGAGAACACGATTGAGCGCCTATGCCAGTTCTCGAAAGGTGGCATCGTTACACTCGACGACTTGCCCTCCAAAATGGACAGCAAGGTGAGGTTTCACCACAGCCACTTGTTCGACGGCTTGCCCAGCCTGGACGAACTGGAACTGCGCTACCTGCTTCACATCCTGGATGTCACCAAACATCACCGCAGCCAGACGGCCGAAATCCTCGGAATCAACCGCAGAACGCTCTATCGCATGGCCGAGCGGTTCGGAATCGATCTCAAGGAAGACTGAAACCCGCCCACGATGCTCTGTGGCCAACCCTGAAAGCCATGGGGAGATCGCTTTACAAATCGCCTCAATGGACAAAATGCCTCACTCCAGAAATCCCAGCATTTATGCAGGGGCTGACAGAATGGCCACACTTCTGAAGGCCAGTCCACTGCGAATCGGATGAGGTCGCCGGCCTGTAATTCCTTAATGCACGAGAAGTTTTGTCCGTTGCGAAAAAAATCTGACTTTGGCCGTTCCGATGCGAAGGAGAGGGTGTGTCGGAGTTCGAATCTCTCTCAATACCTCGTCAACCAGTCCAAATGAGGCTGGCGTGACTATTCCAAATCTAAGGAGGAACGATCCACATGAAGAAGCTGTTCTCTCTCCTGCTCGCCGCCCTGTTTGCGCTGAGCCTGAGCTTCGCAACTTTCGCCGAGGACAAGCCCGGTGACAAGCCCGCAGCCTCTGAAGGCAAGAAGAAAGCCAAGAAAAAACACGCTGAGGAAAAGAAGGAAGAAGGCAAGGGACACAAGAAGTAGACCGGCACAACCGTTGCAACTTTTCCCCCCGCCAGCCGAGTTCGTGCTTATAATGCATGACGGCTGGCTTTTTTTGTGCTTGGCCTTTGACTTTTCGGCTGTACGAAGGATGCCAGCGGGATGACGGTCCTGGAGGTTCGCGATGTTTGGTCAACTGGGTCTGCCCGAAATGCTCGTCATCATAGTGATTGCGCTGCTCATCTTCGGGCCCAAAAAGCTGCCTTCACTCGGCAAGTCCTTGGGCGAGGGCATCACCTCATTCAAGAACGCCCTCACGGGCCACGGACGAGACGCCGAGGCCGATGAGAACAAGAAAGATGATTCCACCGCTTGAGCCCAGCTCAGCCCACGCTGCGGACGCCTGGAACTGCGACCGTTTTCATGCGCTCCGCATACATCGAAAAAAGCTGGATGGATGCGCCACCCAGAAAGAAACTTAAGAAAGTAATACGACAGGAAATCTCGAGGCTGATGTTCCCCGCGCCTTGTTCGGCATGAGCCTGCGCCTGGTTTCTTGGACCTCATGCCTCCAGGCATGCGACTCGCCCACGCGCCACAACCACACCGTGCCTTCACTGCGCACCCCAGCGCGTGCCTTTCAGAAAAGCCAGCAAATCGGCCAGTTCCTGGCGAGTCAGCTGTTCTTCCAGTCCAGAGGGCATCACCGAAACCGTGCCGGGCCTCATCTCTCGAACCTCCGCCTGCGCAATGCGGACTTCCGTGCGCGGACCCGTCGCGAGCAGAATCTCGTCGTCGGTTTCGAGCCGCACTACGCCGCTGTGCACTTCGCCGGATTGGGTAGCAACCACCACCGGTTCATAGCTGCGCACGAAGCTGGCGCTTGGGTACACGACAGCCTCCAGCAGGTCGCGCTCGGTCCGAACCTGGCCAACCTTGGTCAGATCAGGCCCCACTCTGCCACCCAGGTAGCCAATGGTGTGGCAGGAGGAGCACGCTGCTTTTGGACTATTGAACACCACCTGGCCGCGCCGCATGTCTCCGCCTCGCAAACTCGACAGCAGAGCTTCCAGTCGTGTCCGCTGCTTTTCCGTATCACCTTCTAGCGACGCCAGCAGCTTCTCTCCTCTGGCACGAACTGCGGCTGGGAATGCCGCCAGGGCCGGCGTCAAGACATCCGCTCGCAGGCTGACCAGGCTCTTCGACTGTTCCAGCGCTGCCAGAAGCCCTGTACCCAGAGCTTGGTCCGGCGAACCCTCGAAACAGGCCAGCAACGCCGGAAGCTCAAGCGGGCTGGCCTCTCTGATCAACTCCAGCAGCGACCACCGTTGCTCTGGCGACAGCGCAGCCTTCCTGAGAACCACCGCTGCCGATCCACGGGCGGCGACCGAATGCGCAGGTCTCACGCTGGAGCGGACGAATTCGAAAAGCCCCGGCTCCAGCCTTGCGCCTCCTCCACTGACTGAGGCTAAGGCGTCAAGTCGTGTCTCCTGCGGCATCCGGGCGTCGCGTCCCACCTGCCAAAGGCCGGCGTTCAGGGTAGCAGCTTGTTCCTTTGGCGCCGGCAGCGCACGTGCCGCCAACACCGCCTGTTGCGCCAGATCGGTGCGGCCTTCAACCATCACAGCCGCCAGGCTTGCAGTCCATTGGGCTGGCATCGTTTTCAGCGGCGCTTTCGACATGACGCGAAGCGCGCTGAGACGCGATTCGACGGGACCCGGACCTTCTGCAACCGAAGCCAGCAGTTCTTGAATCTCGATGTTCTTGGAGAATCGGACCAGTTGGCCGTTCAGTTCTTCCCGCTCTTTCGAACTCAGCTTCCGATCCAGCAAACGCGCCCGAAAGAATCCCGCCAGCCGTGGTCCCCATTGCGGACGATGCCCCGCAATCCACGAGGCGGTTTCCTTCAGCAGCGGATCATCTGAGGCGAGCAGAGGAGTGACTCGATCCGCGTCCAGATGGTGTCCTCCCATCTGGTCCAGGGCAATGAGCGCAGTACGGTGGGTCTTGCTCGAAGAGGACCGCAGGCCAAGCGCCGTCCCTTGTGCATCGCCAATCTCGATGAGGGCGTAGATTGCAGAATGTTCCAGCGCACGGTCGTTCGGCTCCGAAGAAAGCAACGCCGGAACAGCCTGCTTGTCGCCGATGCGGCCCAAAGCCTCTGCAGCGGCGCGTTGAACGCCGGGCACATCTGCTTTGAACATTGCCAATAGTTGCGGCAGCGCGGCGGCATCGCGCCATAACCCCGCGGAATGGCAAGCCGCTTGCCGAATGGTCGCTTCTCGATCGTTCAGCGCCTGACGGACCGCCGCGCGCGCGCGACTTCCGTCGACGCGAGTCAAAACCCAAACTGCGCCGCGCCGGGCTTCGACGGATGAGGAGTTTGCGATGAGCGCCACAACGGGCTCGACCGCTGCGCCCTGCAGCTTGGCCAAACCCTCGACCGCCCGGCGCCGTACCGCAGGGCGCGGGTCTTCCAGCAGTTTCAAGAGATCAGCACTGCTCATGCCTTCCCAATCCAGCTTCAAACCGCGCGGATCTTGGACTTGAGTTCCATTCTTTCGGCGGATGCGGTAGATCGCGCCCAGCACATCAGGCTTGGCAAGCTGTGACGTCGGGCAGCACAGTTTGTACCAGGCACCGGTATCGATGACCACCAGGCTGCCGTCGGCGTCTTCCAGAACGTCGGTCGGATGAAAGTCGGGATCAGGAGAAACCAGGAAATCGCTGTCCTGCGAGGTCAACGTGGCACCCGCAGGCGACAGTATCAATAGTTGCGAAAGTACCAGCACTAAGTGGTCTCTGCTGCATACTTAGTCTCAGCAAGTTGGAAGAAAGACAGAATCAGTTGACGAGAGCGC
>Ga0194132_10011788_pt1 | contig 11108 bp, 8 predicted proteins | sample TA2KigOf80mmetaG_FD_148612 | JGI IMG/M metagenome (GOLD analysis project Ga0194132, IMG submission 148612) | Freshwater microbial communities from Lake Tanganyika, Tanzania - TA2015054 Kigoma Offshore 80m | ecosystem: Environmental > Aquatic > Freshwater > Lake | place: Tanzania: Lake Tanganyika... | reverse complement strand
TATAGTGGGAACAAAGATGCCCGCATGATTCTCCGCCCAATCCACCAGTCCTGCCGTCCCCACCGCTCCAAGTTCCTCTTTCACCAACGCCGGGCAATTGAATCGTCCCGCCTCAATCAGTTCTTCAACCTTTGCCACCAAGCCAGTGAAAACATCGGTCGGGAAGTAGCGCCCCTGCCAATCCATCAGAGAACTGGAATCCACCGAATAGACTGGCAGCGCCCCTGGATTACTCATCGGTGGCGGTTTCCTCCGGGCCGCCGCTCAAGTGCGATCTCAGCTTGCCGAAATGCTCGAACTTCAAATCCCGATACCGTGACGCATCTACCGACGTGATGCGATTCGCCGACAGCGCCTCCAGCACCAGTTGCGCGAAGGGACGCCCGGCCCGGTTCACAGCCCTCTCCATCGGTGTCGCAAAGCCGCCTCTGCGCGGGGGCAAGGACCGCATGTATGCCTGCCATTGTGCGCGCCACTGATTGTATTGCGCCCACGTCATGAAACCGGACTCGCGCAAGCGTGTTGCCGTCGCCAGTGGTGTTAGGCGGAACTTCTTCGCGATGTGACGCACATTCGCGATGTCCCACGGCGACCGGGACAAGCCCAACTTCGTGATGACCGCGCGCAGTGACGGCTCCGGCATCAACGTGTGACTGGCCGCTGCTTCCGCAAACCGCTCTACCTGCAACCAATCTTCTCCGCGCCTTTGCTCCCGGGCTGCTGAATCTTCCTCGTGGTTGGCCGACAGCATGAGATGGACAACCTCGTGGAACAATGTGAAGGCCTTCGACTCGGGCAGTTCCTTCCCGTTCACTGCCGCCACGGGCATCGGTGTGCGCAACAGCGCCAACCCACGCACCTCGCTCAGGGAAACCTTGATGAATTGATAGACAAAGACTCCCAGCCCCTCGCCCGCCGCCCGCCACTCACGCCACGCCTGCCATTCATTGTTCCATTTTAACTGCGCTTCCATTGTCACTCCCGTGGCCTGGCGCAAACGTGTCGCCACATCCACCGGACTTTCCCGTAAACTCGCGCGCAGCGTGAAGGGAGGAACTTCCTGCCCCAATTCCTCCATTAGGTTCAGGGCGTTTTCCCGCCGTGTCAGCATCTGCCGGAGTGCCAGGCGCAATTCTGGTGATTCGTGGCCCGGCTCAACCTCGGGCAAGCGCCGATACTCGGCCGCGAGTGGCGGCAATTGCGGTGGACGCGGCATGAAGAAAACACTGAGCGGGCGATGGAACATGCGCGCCAGATTCTCCACCTGACGCATCGTCGGCTGCCTTTCGCCCATCTCCCATTCTACAATCCGTTCCTCCTTTACCTGCAACCGCTTGGCCACTCGATCCAAAGCATAGCCGCTCTGCTCGCGTGCCCAGACGAGCAGCGACGGATTGATGTCTATGGTCGGTTGGTTCGACATGACGAAGAGGCCCTAGCCGGAACTCCCCGAAGACACCAGTTCTCCGGTGAAGGCTTTTTGGAGGGCCAGGGGTGAGCCGCCCAAAGCTGGGAGACGAAGCTTAAAGCGGGGAAGGGACAATAAAACTGGGGGACACGAAGCCGATGCCCGGCGCCCACCCGGCCCCTGAGTGCAGATTTTTGTGCTGGTTCTCGTGGGGACCGTTAAGGACAGTGCCCCCTCATCCTGAACCGTGACCGTCTTGCATCCGAAGAACCATGGCTAAGAAGCGATCATTAAACCCGACCGCCGGAAAGCGCGCGATGGAGCGGGCGTTCCAGTCAGCAAAGGCTCGTTATGCAGAGGCGGGCGTTGATGTGGAGGTCGGGATACGAATTCTCGCCCGTATTCCCGTGTCGATACATTGCTGGCAGGGCGACGATGTAGGCGGATTTGAGTCCGCTGCCGGAGCGCTCGGCGGTGGTCTCGCCGTCACAGGCAACTATCCCGGAAAGGCCCGTAACCCAGGTGAGCTGCGTGCTGATCTCGAACGGGCGCTCTCGCTCATCCCGGGCCGCCATCGTCTCAACCTCCATGCATGCTACGGCGAGTTCGGCGGAAAACGCGTCGATCGGGACGAAATCGAACCCTCCCACTTTGAAGGTTGGATTCAATGGGCGCGCTCGCAGCGGCTCGGACTTGATTTTAATCCCACCTGCTTCGCCCACCCCAAAGCCGCGGATGGCCTCACCTTGTCGCATCCCGATCGAGCCATCCGGCGCTTCTGGGTCGACCATTGCCGACGCTCCCGCGAGATCGGGGCAGTCATTGGCAGGACGCTCGCCAGCCCGTGCGTCACCAATGTATGGGTGCCGGACGGCTACAAGGATACGCCCGCTGATCGCCGGTCTGCCCGTGAGAGGTTATTGGGATCCCTCGATGCCGTTTTTCAGAAGAAGCTGTCCCCGCGTCACAATCTCGACGCTGTTGAGGGGAAGCTGTTCGGAATCGGTGCCGAGAGTTGCACGGTGGGCTCTCACGAGTTTTACCTCGGCTACGCGATCACGCGCGGCAAGCTGCTCTGCCTGGACTCGGGCCACTTCCATCCCACCGAAGGAATCGCGGACAAGATCTCCAGCGTGCTTCAGTTCATTCCCCGGATCCTCTTGCATGTCAGCCGTGGCGTTCGATGGGACAGTGATCATGTGGTGACCTTGAACGATGACCTCCTCGCAATCGCGCGGGAGATCATCGTGAATGGGTATATCGACCGCGTGCACCTCGGGCTCGACTACTTCGACGCCAGCATCAACCGGATCGCAGCCTGGGTGATCGGGACACGCAATCTTCAGCGCGCGTTGCTCGCTGCCCTGCTGGAACCGCCAGGAATCAAGGCTGCTGAGGCGAGAGGTGATCTGACTGCCCGGCTCGCATTGCAGGAGGAGGCTCGCACGCTTCCCTTGGGTGCGATCTGGGATCGTTTCTGTGACCTCAACGATGTTCCGGTCGGGGAGCGATGGCTTTCTGAGGTGAAACGTTATGAGTCAACCGTGCTCTGCTCACGGTCCTAGAACAGCCACGCTGCTTGAGAACCCTCCTTCAGCTGAACTCCGTGACAAAGTCCTTCCACGCTGTTCAGGCGTTGAAGGGAGTTTCGTTCGAGTTGCGTGAGGGAGAGGTTCACGCCCTGCTGGGCGAGAACGGCGCTGGCAAGTCCACTTTGATCAAGGTGATCACCGGCGCTCATGCGCCGGACTCCGGGACGATCGAGGTGGGTGGCTGCGTCGTGAGCTCCCTGACCCCTGTTTCAGCTCACGCGATGGGTATCGCCTGCATCTATCAGCAACCGGCACTCTTCCCGGATCTGACCGTGACTGAAAACATCGGCCTGCGCCTGGATCCGCCGGGCGGGCTGCTGCGCGTCCGATGGGGGGATCGTCGTCGTCGCGCCTCCGAATTGCTCCAGAGAGTGGGAGCCGCGATCTCGCCCGATTCCGAGGTGCGATCGCTTTCGATGCCTGAGCAACAGCTGGTTGAAATCGCATGCGCCTTGGGTGCCGGCGCTCGCATCGTGATCATGGACGAGCCGACGGCCTCGCTGACCCTCCGCGAGCAGCGCCTGTTGTTCGATGTGGTGCGTGATCTGCGTTCCCGCGGCGTGGGGGTCATTTACATATCTCACCGGCTTGAGGAGATCTTTGCGCTCGCTGATCGCGTCACGGTGCTTCGGGACGGTCAAAGCGTGGCAACCCACGATCTGCCCAAGGCCGGAGCGGAGAATCCTTCGCAAGCCGGCCTCACGGAAAAAGAACTGATCCGCCTGATGGTGGGCCGCGATGTTCAATCTGCGGGAGCAACTGAACCCGTCCCCGCGGGTGCTGACCGCCTCAGTCTACGGGGGATCGGATGCGCTTCATCAGGAGTCCGTGACGTGTCCTTTTCGGTTCGATCCGGAGAAGTGGTCGGCTTGGCCGGACTTGTAGGGGCCGGCAGGACCGAGCTCGCCCGCATCCTTTTTGGCATCACCCCTGCCAGCTCAGGCGAGATTCTTATCGACGGACAACGTGTCTCCATCCACTCGCCGCTTGACGCCATCGCCCTGGGAATCGGCTACGTGCCCGAGGATCGTCGCCGTCACGGGCTGGTGTTGGAGATGCCGGTGGCTTCAAACATCTCCATGGCGGTTCACTCTTCGTTTTTTCGGTGGGGATGGGTCCGGCGTGTCGCTGAGTCGAAGCTCGCCGACGGGTTTATCGATCGCCTCTCGATCAAGTGTGCCGATTCGCAGGCTGCCGGGAGTTCACTTTCAGGGGGCAATCAACAAAAGGTGGCGCTTGCACGGTGGCTGGCGACGAAACCTTCAGTGCTCGTTCTGGATGAACCCACGCAGGGGGTGGACGTCGGCGCGAAGAGTGAGATCCATCGGATCATCCGTGATCTGGCTCGAGAAGGGGTGGCGGTGCTGGTGATCTCCAGCGATCTTCCTGAAGTCCTGCAGGTGAGCGATCGGATTCTGGTCATGCGCGGAGGTGCTGTGGTCTCTGAGCTGCCTGGAGGGAGTGCACCTGACCGGGTGATGGCGGCGGCACTCGGCAAGAGCGAGGTAGCTTCATGAGAAACTACTTCCGCGAACTCTGCGTGTTGGCGGCCTTGTTCCTGATGCTGATCCTGCTTGCCATCTTTGCGCCCAACTTCTTCGAGTTGCAGCCGCTGCAGTCGCGTTTGACCGCTGCTGCCCCGAAACTCCTGCTCGCCTGCGGAGTGGCCCTCGTGATTGTCGCCCGTGAGATCGATATCTCTATCGGCTCTCTCTTTGCCCTGGCTGGATCCGGCGCGGCGATGGCCGCTGCAGCCGGGCTGTCTTTCCCGGCGGCCGTGGCCGTGGCTCTGATCATTGGGCTGGCTGGTGGAGCGATCAATGGCGCGCTGGTCGCGGGGCTCCGCCTGCCAAGCATTGTCGTCACACTCGCCACCATGGTGATCTGGAGAGAGGGGCTCCGGCTTGGACAACAGGGAGTCTTCATCAACCTTCCTCCGGGCACTCAATGGTTCGGGCTGTCGATGGCAGCCGGGCAGGGGGTGGTTTGTGGCATCGCCTTCGGAACGCTCCTGTTGCTGGCGCTGGCCACCCGTCACCTGGCCGCAGGCAGATTCATTTACGCGGTCGGGTCGGATGACGAAGCAGCCAGGCTCGCAGGCATATCTCCACGGATCACGAGGTTCTTCGTTTTCTTGCTCATGGGTTTCCTGGCCGGCATGGGTGCGGTGCTCAACATGGTGCAATCCCCCCAGGTAGATCCGAATAGTGGCCGAGGACTCGAACTTGAGGCCATCGCCGCAGCGGTGGTGGGCGGAGTTGCTGTAACGGGTGGCCGAGGAAGGCTATGGGGCGTGCTTGCCGGGTTGCTGCTCCTCCTGTGCATCGGGCCCGCTCTGACTTATGCCGGTGTAAGGCCCTATTGGGAAAAAGCCATTCAGGGAGGGATCATCCTCGCCGCCGTCGTGGCTGACGGCCTTCGAAGACAACGCTGAACCATGAACCTTCCCTCCCCTCATCCCTCTCAAACGCGATCTGGTGTGAGATGGTACCTCAGGCATGAAACTCTCCTCGCGGTTCTCGTCCTGGTGGAGATCCTGATCTTCGCCTCGCTCGGCCGACGTTTTGGGACCGCCGACAATGCCGCCAACATCGTCCGTCACTCCGTTGAGATTGGACTACTGGCCCTGGTGATGACACCCATCATCCTGACGGGAGGCATTGATCTGTCGGTGGGCTCCGTGCTGGGGCTGTGTGCAGTGCTCTTTGGAAAACTATGGCGGGACGCCGGCTTCCCGCCGTGGCTGGCCGGAGTTGCGACGATTGGCATCGGATCTCTTTGCGGAGCCTTCAACGCGCTCCTGATCGCCCGTTTCCGGCTGCCACCCCTCATCGTCACGTTGGGCACCTTTTCGCTCTTTCGGGGTTTGGCCGAGGCGGTGACGCAAGGGGTGGATGCTTTTACGAACTTTCCGGAATCGTTTCTTTTCCTCGGAGGCGGGCAGCTTGCGGGATTGCCCACCCAGGCCTGGATTCTCGTGATCGCGGCCGTCGGGCTTTGGATAACGGTGCATCGAATGACTTTTGGGCGATCACTTCGCACGATCGGCTTCTCGCCCGAGGGAGCAAGGTTCGCCGGGCTGCCTGTGGAGCGGCGTTTGGTGACATGCTATGTGCTGGCTGGAGCTGTCGCAGGCGTCGCAGCTCTTACCTACACAGCCCGATTTGGGACTGCGAAGGCGGACGCAGGCATGGGATACGAGCTGTTCGCCATCACCGGCGTGGTGCTGGGGGGCACGCGTATCCTTGGGGGCGTGGGCACGATTCATGGAACTCTCCTGGGCGTTGCAGCCGTCGCCATCCTTGCAAACGGCCTTACCCGGGTTCCCAGCCTGATGAACATCGCAGGCGAACTCTCGGGCATGCTCACCGGCATCGTCCTGGTGTTGGCTTTGGCCGCGGGACTGGTTCCATCGATGATCGCTGCTCGACGTCCCGCTCCACGTGATTCACTCTCCACGCGAAATTCAACAACGACACCTTCCGCATGAAACGAACTCTCCCTCTCCTGTTCCTTGTTTGCCTCGGATTGATCACGGGCTGCAGCAAGTCCGACTCATCCTCCTCAAGCCCCGCGGCAGGGGAAGCGATCACTGTGGCGCTGATGCCCAAATCGAAGGGCAACGCGTATTTTGTCTCTTGCCGGGAGGGATCCGAGGCAGCGGCGAAGGACTTGGGTGTGGAACTGATCTTCGATGGTCCCACCACACCCGATCCGGCGAGGCAGAACGAGATTATCGAAAACTGGATCACGCTGGGGGTGAATGTGATTGCAGTCGCTTGCGAGAACCGCGACGGCATTTCCACCGCGCTCAGGAAGGCGCGCCAAAAAGGGATCCGCGTGGTGACTTACGATTCCGATGCAGCCCCGGACGCGCGGGAGTTTTTTGTCAACCAGGCGACGCCGGAGGGTATTGGATATGGTTTGATGGACGAGGCCGCCCGGCTCATGGGTGGGGAAGGGGAGTTTGCCATCATTACGGCCAGTCTGACGGCGGCGAACATGAACGAATGGCAGAAGCACATTGAGGCCCGGCGAGCATCGAAGCATCCGGGCCTGAAGATGGTCGCATTGCGTCCTTGTGATGACCTCAAGGACAAGGCACAGGCCGAGGCCACGACGCTGATGAGCGCCCATCCCAACCTGAAGCTCATCATGGCGATCTGCTCTCCGGCCGTTCCTGGAGCCGCAGAAGCCGTCAAACAGGCGGGCAAGGCGGGCAAGGTGCAGGTGATAGGTCTGGGGCTCCCGAGCGAGAACAAGGGATATGTGAAGGAGGGGATTACCCAGAGCGTGATCCTGTGGAAGACAACCGACCTTGGATATCTCACCGTTGAGGCAGCGGTCGCCGTGGCGCGTTCACAACTCAGGCCAGGGGCCACAAGCTTTTCATCTCGGCGCGTGGGGGAGGTGCAAGTGCAGGGCGATCAGATCCTCCTGGGCAAACCGTTCGTCTTCAACAAGGACAATATCGAGGGGTTCAACTTCTGAGGCGACGTCGTGAGGCTTGTGCCTTGCTGCAGGCAGCATCCAACGGCAGCGCTTGGACGCGGGCATTTGCGAGGTGCGAGATGCGCAGCCGACGGAGACCTTTGGGGTTCGATCGGCCCGGGACCTCAGGGATTCGCTGCTGCGAGAAGCCAGTCAACGGCCGCTTCGGCTGAAGCTGCTGAGGCCACCGTCAATTGTTCGGGAAGCCCTTCTTTGACGTAGGCGGCCTGGAGCGCGGCGATGTCGCTGGGGGACTCACCCGAGAGCCACAGCGGACCCGGCGCACCCAGCATGAGCATGCCCGGAACGTCGTTAAACCTGGCGCCACCGGGCAGGAAGTTCGGATCATGGATGCGGCTCACATGGCCGAAGCGGAAACCCTGAGTGTCGATGGCTGCACGCGTGACAACGGCTCCGCTGACGGCGCGGGCCGCAGCAGCCCAATGTCCGGCTCCATCAAGTCCCACCAGCTCGATCGTCTTTGGGGACATCGGGTGGTGCTTGGTGAAGCTGATGAGCTTCAGCACATCCCGGATTCTCTGGGCACAGACGGAGGCGTTGTAGCCAAACGTGTACGCAGCAGCCTCCCGAGGATTCTTCACCTTCGGAGTCGACTCCAGCTTCCTGCCATCGCTGAGAAATTCGCCCTGGTAAAGCAGGTCAGCTGTAGCGACGGCAATTCCGGCATCCAACAAGCGTTTGGTCTGGGCATTGGGACGAAAGGCGCTGGTGTTGGAGGGGTCGCAGATCCCGGATTTCCCATCGGGGTGAAGCCAGATAACCAGGCGTCCCTTCCAGCCCTTGGAGCCTTTCGGGAAGAAAAACACGTGAGGAATCTCCTCATTGCGCGACTCTTCACTCAACATGCCTGTGAACACAAGGAAGTTGTCGTCCACCTCTTCCTTCGGCTGGGTCACCTTCACGGCTCCCGGCGCTGGGAGTGATCGACCAATGACAGCCTGAAGGCCTTTGCCTGCGAGGCTGTGGAACCTTTCCGGGCTTGTTTGGGCAGCCTGTAGTTGTTCGCGGGCATCTTCATGCCACCATCGGAGGAGCTTCTTCTCGAACTCCACGCCGCCTTCCGGTTTTGGATGTTCCTTGCTCCACACGGTCAGTTGTTCGGGCTTCAGGCGAGGGTAGTCCTGTTCCACCACGGGCTCCTCCAGCCCGAGCTTGAGATGCTTGTTGAGCCAGGAGTACATCACGGCCCGGCTGGGGTAGTTGTAGTTGTGTCCGAAGTGGTTCAGAGATTTGTGCATCACCAGGTCAGGTTTGCCCAGCAGGGTCCAGTGACGTTTCAGCTCAGGAAATCCCCTCGTCATCATCTCCCGCGTCCAATCATCGGCTCCGGTCATTCCCAAAGGCTTGGGAGCAAAAAGCGCTGCGAACTCAATGTTTCCAGTGTCCACGCGCAATCCGGATGCGTTTTCACAGGTGCAACCTCCCTGCATGGCAGTGGAAACCATGACCGCAGGAAAGGCCACCGCCAGCCGCGGATCCACGGCTCCAAGCATGAAGGTCTGAGTGCCTCCACCACTCGCGCCTGTGGCAGCGATACGAGCCGGGTCCACGTCATCCAGGGAGATCAGGAAGTCCAGCGATCGAATGGAGTTCCAGGTTTGTAGTCCCATCACGCTCTGGCAATGCGACTCGGCTTGAGGGCTGTACAGGCCCCAGTCCTTTTGTGAATTCATCTCCGGACGTTGTTTGCCAAATGAGTGGGCGATCCCCATCGAGATCTGCTGGCTGTCCGCGTAGCCCAGCATGTCGTAGTGGAACACCACGCAACCCATCCGCGCTAGTTGCACACAACGCGCCTGCAACACGCTCCGGCCGCTATCCTCGAATCGCTCCGCTCCGGTGACGATCTCCTGCTTGATGTTGCGATTGTCCGTAAACCGTCCGTCCGACCAATGGCCGTGGGGGCAAAGGATGCCAGGCAGGCGTCCAGGACGATTCTTCGGACGGTAGAGATTGCCCGTGACAAAAAAGCCGGGCATCGACTCGAAGAAGACCTTCTCCACCGTGTAGTCAGACTGCTCAATTCTTCCGTGAATGACGGGGTTCAGGGCGGTGCGGGTTGGCATCGGCCAGAGCCCCTGGCTCACTAGAATCTGCACCCGCAGTTGCTCGGCTCTCTCATTCCATTCCGAGACGGATGCTGGCGGCGTGAAGGGAAAGTAGCCGTCCAGATCCTTGGGTGCTTGCAGCCTTCGGTCGTTGGGCAAGGTGGCTTCTGGAAGAACCCGGGGTGCCGCCCAGATCGAAGGAATAAGCGCAGCGCCCAGCGTGAGCGTCGCCGCGATGCTTCTCACGGTGTTTCCGAGACGTTGGATCGACGAAAGCATTGGGGTTTTCATGGAGAACGCCCGATTAATGTCGGGCCAGGCAGGTGGCGGCAAGCTTTTAGGTGGCAGGCGTTGCACGCGAACTGTGCCCGCCTCACATGCTCCGCAGGCTTGCTGTTCGTCATCAGATCGGGAGGATGCAGCCATGTGGGTCAGGACAAACGGGACACGGAAGGCCTTTCGTACGGTTGCTTTCGACGCCGAGCGAAACGAAGTGGTGTTGATTGAACAGCGACTGTTGCCGCATGAGTTTCGCACCGTGCGGACGAAGTCGTATCAGGAGACGGCGGAGGCGATCAGCAACATGACCGTCCGTGGGGCAGGTGCGATCGGCGCCACTGCAGCCTATGGGCTTGCCCAGGGTGCAAGAGAGTTCAAGGGCGGTCCGCCTTCCGCGTTCACCCGGCACATGGAAAAGGTTTACCGCACACTCGCCAATGCACGTCCAACAGCCGTGGACCCTGTGAATGCCATGCGGGCAATCCTAGACCGCATGAGATCCTCCCGGCTCGTTGGCGAGCAACAACGAATCGCCATCGAGGCAGCGGATGCCTTCGCCGAAGAGGATGTGAACCATTGCCGGGCCATCGGCCGTCAGGGCGCAAAACTGGTCCGCAACGGAATGAAAATCCTCACGCATTGCAACGCCGGATGGCTTGCGTTTGTGGACGTCGGTTCCGCAACCGCGCCGCTATATGAAGCCCAGAGGTTGCGTCGTCGATTCCATGTTTATTGCGACGAAACCCGGCCTCGATGCCAGGGCGCAAGTCTCACAGCATGGGAGCTTGCGCAGCAGGGAATCTCGCATCAGGTCATTGCTGACAATGCCGCCGGCCTGCTGTTTGCGCGCGGTCAGATTGATATGGTGATCGTGGGAAGCGACAGGGTGCTGGGTCGCACCGGGGAAGTCGCCAACAAGATTGGCACCTACACGAAAGCTGTGCTGGCGCACCGGCACAAGGTTCCGTTCTATGTCGCGATTCCCCTGTCCACCATCGACTGGGGGCTCAGGAGCGGAAAGCTGATACCCATCGAGGAACGCAACGAGGAGGAGGTGTTGAGTGCTGTGGGGGTGGGGCTGGACGGACGTCGAGCGCAGGTGCGCATTGCCAACCCAGGAAGTCGGGCTTTCAACCCTGGCTTCGACGTGACCCCCGCCGAATTGATCACAGGCATTATTACTCCCGTGGGGATCATTCCTCCCGGGGAGCTTTGGAAGAGGAGAATCCAGCTGATGTAGCGTCCCGGGTCCCCTGGAGCATCGTCAAA
>Ga0194132_10011787_pt1 | contig 11109 bp, 12 predicted proteins | sample TA2KigOf80mmetaG_FD_148612 | JGI IMG/M metagenome (GOLD analysis project Ga0194132, IMG submission 148612) | Freshwater microbial communities from Lake Tanganyika, Tanzania - TA2015054 Kigoma Offshore 80m | ecosystem: Environmental > Aquatic > Freshwater > Lake | place: Tanzania: Lake... | reverse complement strand
CGTCGTCGCGACCATTCCACCGAACGTGACATAAACAACCATCAGCCCGCCGACCACGAGGACCGACCAGACGAAATCGACATCCAGCAGCAGCTCGACCAGGCCGCCGGCGCCGACCAATTGCGAGATCATGTAAAACGTCAACACGACCATCGTCGCGATCGCCGAGAACAACCGAACGGAGCGATCGGCGAAGCGCTGCGCCAGCACATCAGTCAAAGTGTAACGGCCGAGTGTCCGCAAGCGTTCGGCAAACAGGAAAAGCAAGAGCGGCCATCCCACCACCGAACCGACCGAGTAGATGAATCCATCGAGACCGGTTGTGACGTAGAGTCCGGCAATGCCGAGAAACGTCGAGGCCGACATGTAGTCACCGGCGAAGGCGAAACCGTTTTGGATGCCGCTGACGTTCTGCCCCGCTGCATAAAAGCCGCCACGATTTTGGACGCGATGCGAGACGCGGAAGGTGATCACCAGGGTGATTGCCACGAACAGGCAGAACATCAGGAACGACGGTTGCAACATGGCGGCAGTTCAGCTGTCCCGGCGATTGGCGTGGTTGGCGTACCAAAGCGCGATACCGATCGAGAACACGATCACCCCGACGCCGCCGATCATGCCCCAGGTCACGACACCGCCTGCTCTGACGGCGCGGCCCAGCGAATCAGGTGTGAACGCAATCGCGAGAATGTATGCAAAGTAAACCGTGCATGTGATCGCGGTCGAAATCCATTCGAGGCGATTGTCGGTCCGCGGCGTTTTTGATTCTGTCGATGCCATGGTTCCCCCGCCCCAAACTTGCCGAAATCGCGCCCGATTTCAAAGAAAGACTGAGAACTCGGCGGCGGTATGGTAAATGGGACCCGATCATGTTCACTCGCACCTCAAGACTTATCCTGCTGGCATTGACGGCCGGCCTGGCCGGGCCGGTCATCGCCAATGTCTCCGGCCCCGATGCGCAAGCCTGTGCGGCGGATTCGCAAGATGTTGCCGCTCTCGTCACGATCACCGGGTTCAAGGACCGGCAAGGCAACGTGCGCCTGCAGTTGTATCCCGACAACAACAAGGACTTTCTCCGGTCGGGCAAGAAACTCACCGCTGAGGGCAAGGTTTTTCGGCGGGTCGAGGCTCCAACCCCGGAAGCGGGTGACGCCGAAATTTGCATTAAATTGCCGGGGCCGGGCCGCTATGCGCTCGCTGCGCTGCACGACCGAAATGCCGACGGCAAACTCAACGTGTTCAGCGACGGTTACGGATTTCCGAATAACCCCAAGGTTGGCCTTGGTGCGCCCGACGTCGAGAAGGTCGCTTTTTCGGCAACAGCGGGGGTCCTGAATATCGCGATTACCCTCGACTATTTCGGCGGCAAGCCGAAGGCCGGCAAACGTCCCTAATTCGACGATATTTCAACGATTTATGGGTATCAAACCGGCCAAGTCTTGGATAAACTCCATGACAGGGAGGCGCATGATGGAAGCGCCAATCACACCAACGCCGGACGATTCCCATTCGTTCTTCCCGCCCCTTTACAGCCCTGGTTCTCGCCGGCTCTCGGCTCGATCAAGCCAACGGTGGCACGGCCACTAAGGCCGGCCTTGCCCTTCGGGGCGTGCCGATGTTGCGACGGGTGGTCGACAGTCTGCGCGGCTCGTCCCACGTCGGCCGGATCGTTGTCTGTGGTCCGCAGCATCTGGAAAACTGGATCGGCACCGAGGTGATCCCGGCCGCCGGTTCGCCGGCGAAAAGCGTATCGCGTTTTTTCGAAGTCGCAGGAGACGCGTGGCCGATTCTCTTGACGACAGCCGATCATCCTTTGTTGACGCGTGAGATGGTCGATTATTTCTGCCGCGAAACGCTCAAGGACATGACCGATATCACCGTCGGCATGGCAAGCCGAACCACCACTTCAAAAGCCTATCCAGCGACGCGACGGACCTTCTTCAAGTTTCGCGACGATCAGTGGTGTGGCTGCAACATTTTCGGCATGAATACGCCGAAGGTGCTTGATGTCGTGAAGTTCTGGGCGTCGTGCGAGAATCATCGCAAGCAGCCGATGAAGGTTGTCCGCCGTTTCGGCCTTATGAATCTGCTCGGCGTATTGATGGGCCGCTGGTCGGTGCACGAGGCGTTTCAACGTGGCGCTTCACGGTTCGATATGACCGCCCGGCCCATTTCCATGCCGTGGGCCGAGGCAGCGATCGACGTCGATACGCTGGAAGACCTGGTTCTGGTCGATTCAATTCTCGCCGCCCAAGAAACCCAGGCCACCGCGCAATAACCGCGGCTATCCCGCGGCGGCGTTTTCCGTGTCCCAAACCGCGCAGAGGGCCGTGGCTGCGGCGAGATCCTTCGGGAAATCGATCTCGCACCAGCGCGAGCCGGTGATCTGCGCCACGCCAACGTGAAGGCGCCGCGCCAGTTCGGCGATCGCCACCAGGTAAAATGACTTGAGCCCGGTGTTCGTCTGAATCATGGCATCGAGTTGCGCCGCAAAAGCGCGAGCGCCGTCCGACTCAAAACGGATCATGCCGATCGATTCGCCCCAAACGGCCGCGGGGTCCATGCGTTTCGAAACGTCGACCAGGCGCCCGTTCGAAACCGCGACTTTCATGTCGTCGGAATCGTATGAAAGTTTACGGTCGACGGCGAGGGTAATTGGCGCCACGGGCGCGGCCAGCAATTTGCCCGCGACTGTGGGCTCGAATACGGTGTCGCCGTTGATCAGGATGAAGGGCCCATCCATTTCGTTGCGCGCCATCCAGCATGACGCGAGGTTGTCGCTGACGGCGAAGAACGGGTTGAACAGGGTACGAACGCGTGAAGGTCCTCCGGCATACGTCGCGACTTCGGTCGCGACGGTTTCATTCAGCGACCCGGTGACCACCACGACGTCGCGCACGCCAACCCGGGCGAGGCCTTCGATTTGCCAGCCGAGCAACGTGCGGCTGCCGAGCGGCAACAGGCACTTCGGACGATTGGCCGTATGCTCGCCAAGGCGCGAACCGCGGCCGGCACTGAGGATGATGGCTTTCACGTGGTGTGGTCCGATAACGGAGTGCCCGGAGGTTTGAGTCTTCGATGGTCGGTGTGGCTTAAGTGTCTGACGCTTTAGGACACGGCCCGAGATTAGACTGCCCGGGACCCGGTTGACATCAGGTTAATTGGGCCGGCCCCAATCAACGATTTCGAAACCGCGCTCAGCCGCGATGCGACGAAGTTTAGTATTGGGATTCACGGCAACGCCGCGCTTGGCCCAGGCCAACAGCGGCAGATCGGTGTGATGGTCGGAGTAAGCGACCGAATCGTCCCAGCTCAGACCGTTCTGTTTCACGACCTGCTCGATCATCGGGATCTTGTCGCCGCCGTAGCAATTCAAACCGGGAATCGTTCCGGTCAGTCCGCCGTCGGGCGCGCGCTCTGTCGCCGTGCAGACCAGGTGGGCAAACCCAAGCCGCCGCGACATGTCGGCCATATAAATATCGTTGCTGGCCGTCGCCATCATCAGAATGTCGCCAGCCGCGCGGTGCCGCGCAATCACGTCAAGCGCCCCCGGCCGGCAATGACCGGCAATCCAGCGATCGACAAAGCGACGTGAGGCGTCGGCAATTTCGCTACCAGGGACGCCCCGCACCAACAATTTCAACATGATCTCCTTGATGCCCTTGCGGCTAAGGAGTTTGAGTTTGTAGGCGATGGCGGCGAATGCGATGACGGCAAGGCCAATCAATCGCCAAGGTCGGCGATACACGATCATCAGCAGCCAGTAAGAGAAACTCCCGCTGGTCGTGATGGTGCGGTCGAAGTCGAATACGGCCAACGTTCGATTGGCGCTCATGCGTTTTTTGCCTCGAGGAACGACGCGACCGTGCCGCTGCCGCGCACCGCGATCGCCTGAATCAGCCGAAACGTGTGAATGGCAAGGCAGATGACCGTCCAGATTGCCACGATCTTGAACGCCAAAGCCGGTGCGCCCGACAGCGCGCCGGCCATCAGGATCGCGAGGTTTGGGTTGCGCCGTGCCGTGATCGTCCGAAGCCAAAAGTCGAACGGTTGCCAGACATGCATCTCGAACTTGAAGAGGGCGATGAACGCGCCTTCGATGACGCGGCCCAGCACGTAACCGCCGACGATGATCCAGAGTTCGAGATCGCGTGTTTCGGGTGCCGCCGCACCGAGGCCAACGGCCCACGCCCAGTACCAAAATGGCGGATGGATCATATCGATACCGTGGTCGAAGGCATTGCCCCACGCGCTCGACGTCACGGTGACACGGGCGAGTTTGCCATCGACGGTATCGAGGAATGTCATGGCCCACGCGGCGGCGATGCCGACGCCGAAGTCGCCGCGGGAAAACAGCGCCATGGCAGCGAAGACCAAGATCAAACTCATCGACGTCACGAAATTGGGGCTGAGGCCGAGCGCCGCACACAATCGTGTCGCGTGAAAAGCCGGCACAGGCCACAGCCACTTGGTGACGAAATCGGTCGCGCCTTTGTACGAGGCGCCAAACATCCGCCATTCGATGTCGCGCCGCTTGGTTGTGCGCGTATCGAGCACAAACGGAACCGCGCGTTTGCGCAACACGGCGTTATAGGCGAAGCGCGGCGCTTCGGCGGTTTCGACCGTCCAGCCTGATGCCGGAACCTGCCCGTCTTCGACGATGCGGGCCGCTTCGCTCAATCGTTCGGTGACCGTCGAGATGGCAACGATGTGCGGTCCCGATTTGAGCGCAATGCCGGGATTGTCGAGCAAGGCGGCGATCAGGCGGTCCTCAAGCAGGACATGGGAGGCGACGATCAATGTCACCCCTTCGGGCGGCACGCTGCCGGGCCACATGGCGAGGTCTGTAATCCCGAGCTTTCTGCCAATCCGTTCAAGGCGCTCGAAAGCCGTCAGGCCCCAGATTCTGGCGGTGTCGGACCCGGTGACACGAATGGAACGCGATACGGATGTCGTCATGAAACGAAATTCGGGGAGGTGACGTCGCGCAACTTAATCGGTTAGATAACGCCCAACAACCATAAGGAATCAGCGGGTGGCATCGGCCCGCCAGGACATTCAATGCCGCTGTACATCAACCCGACCATGCAGGCCTTCGGTTACCCCGACTCCCTGATCGCCGATCTCGATGCCTGGGTCGTTCTCTTGCGCCTGAAACAGATCACGCTCGGGTCGCTGGTGCTGGCAGCGGCCGACCCGGCGACCGCTGTCGCCGAGCTTGCGCCTCGGGTCGTCGACGCACAGGCGACGGCAATGCGGACCGTCGATCGCGTCCTGCGCGGCCAGTTCGCCTGCGACAAGGTCAATTACCTCATGCTGATGATGGTCGATCCGCACGTGCATTTTCACGTTATTCCGCGATACAGCGCGCCGCCCACGCTGGCCGGGCGCTCGTTTCCCGATGCGGCATGGCCGAAGCCGCCGGTCCTGTCCGACGCACTGGATCTGACGGACGCCGAGCGGGCGGCGCTGCATGCCCTGCTCAAGGGCGCCTTCGCCGCTTGATCTGAATCAGGGCCGGAATTTCGTTGCAGGTCTCTTGTTGGTCGTCTGAATGCCGGAGGAGACAGCGATGATCATCAACAATTGGTACGTCGCGGAATCGTCGGAGGCTGTCGTCGCCGGCAAGACGACCGGCGTTCGCATGCTCGGGTTCGATTTCGTCCTGTTTCGCGATCCTGCCGGCAAGGCTCATTGCCTCAGCGATGTGTGCTGCCACCGCGGCGCGTCGCTGACGGACGGCGAGATGGTCGGCGAGGGCACGTGCGTTGCGTGTCCTTACCACGGCTGGCGCTTTGACGCCGAGGGACGGTGCGTCGCCATTCCGGCCATGGGCGATGAGACCAAAATTCCAAAGCGCGCTAGGATCGATTCGTATCCGGCACAAGAGAAATACGGCTGGATCTTGGTTTTTCTTGGCGATCTCCCAGAGGCGGAGTGGCCACATATCCCCGAGCTGTTCCCTGAGTTCTACGATGCCGCATGGGCCAAGCTGCCCTACCGGTTCGAGGCCAAGTGCAACTGGATGCGGATGGAGGAAAACTCGCTCGACACCGCCCATACCAACTTCGTGCACAAGTCGTTCGGCTCCAGGCGCGATCCCAAGCTCGCCGCGTTTCCGGTTGAGGCGACCGAATGGGGCGCCAAGGTATCGCGTTCCAAGCCGGCGCCTCCCAACGACGTCAAGTCCGGCGCCATCGCCGATCTCTTGAAGGGCGAACGCAGCCAGACCTCGGTAACGCTCGAATTCAGCGTGATCGGCGTCTGCCATCGCATCCACCCGACGTTCAAGCCCGGTATGAGCCAGATCAATTTCACTGCTCGCACGCCGATCGATCGGTTCCGAACGCGGGCTATCGGCTGGCAGGCCCGCAACTACCTGATCGAGAAAGCACACGACGCCGAGCGCATGGCCGGCATCCAACAGGCCGTGGTTGAAGACCTGCGGGTGGTCGAGAAAGTGAAGCCGCCGTTGACGCCGCCGACGCTCTCGGATGAGTTTCTGACCGAGACCGACGGCATGGAACTGGCGTTCCGTCGCAAAGTCTGGGACCTCGCCGCCCGCGGCTGGGAGATCGATTGGGACGCGCTTGAGAAACTACGCCAGGATCACGCTGTCGTCATCCCGTCGCCGGCGCGCCGCGTCGATCCCAAAAACTGGGTGCACACCGCGGTCCCGCTGCGCGAAGCCAAGGTGCCGGTGCGCCAAGCGGGGTAAGAACGCTTCGTCTTGGCCAAAAGAGTCCGTGTTGCTGCGCAATCCTATCGCGCTGCCGAGCTGGTGCTGCCGGAGTGGATTGAACACTCGACCTCCCCCTTACCAAGGGGGTGCTCTACCACTGAGCTACGGCAGCGCGCTGGCGCGGGTCGCGGCCGGATCAATTGGATCCCGGACGCTGAAGGCGCGGGAACATGCCATAGGGTCCTAGGCCAGGCAAGCCGCGCCGACGACGCCACTTGATAAGGAATTCAAGCGATTCGTTGAGGTGGCGGTATCAAAAAACAGACGCCATCTGCAGCCGATTGCACTATGGTCGTGAGGTCTTTTGGGGCACTCAATCCACATTTCATGTCATCGTTTCTCGACCGCACCGTCACGACACACGACGGTCTCAAACTCCATCTTCGCGATTATCCGGGGCCGGCGACGCCGCCGTTCGCCGTTCTCTGCATTCCGGGCCTTACCCGCAACGCCCGCGACTTCGAGGATCTGGCGCCGCATCTCGCCAAGAGACATCGCGTGCTATGCGTCGAGCTTCGTGGTCGTGCCGGGTCCGAATATGCCAAGGACTTCACCACTTATCAGCCGGCCGTCTATGTGCGCGACATGATCGCGCTGCTGGATCAGCTTGAACTCAAGTCCGTCGGCTTGGTGGGCACGTCGTTGGGCGGGATCATCTCCACGATCCTTGGCGCAGTCGCGTCGACCCGTGTGCTTGGCATCGTGCTCAACGATATCGGGCCAGAGGTTGATACCTCGGGCATCTCGCGCATCGCCGCGTATGTCGCCCGTGGGTATTCGGGGCCGTCATGGGACGCGGCGGCGGAAGCGCTTCGTCAACTCGACGGCAAGATATTCCCGAACTTTACGCACGCCGACTGGATCCGGATGGCCAAGCGGCGCTTTGTCGAAAACCCCGACGGCACGATACGTCACGACTATGATCTCAATATCGCCAAGGCGTTCGGTGGCGCCTCTCAAGCGCAGGGCAATGCGTCGGCGCTCAAGCCATTCTTTGCGCAGTTGACCAACCTGCCTGTGCTCGGGATTCGCGGCGCCATTTCTGACGTTCTGTCGCCTGCCACATTCGCCGACATGAAGCGCATGCTGCCGAACATGGAACAATGTGTCGTGGCAAACCGCGGCCACACGCCCTACCTCGATGAGCCAGAAGCGTTGACGGCCATCGACGGGTTCCTTGCCCGACTGCCTGCGCGCCTCGGTATGGCAACCGTCGTCGGTCGCGCATTGCGACAATCCGCATTTCTGGTTCGCTACAAGCTTGGTATGGTTCGCTGACTTTATTCGGGGGCCGCCATGTCTGCCTACGTCAATGAATACGCGCTCCAGTTCACGCTGCGTCCGCCGACAACGGCGTTGCTGGTCATCGATATGCAGAATGCGACGGGCAGTCTGGAGCATGGCCTCGCCAAGAAGCTCCGCGCCGAAGGGCGTCTCGCGGAAGCGGCGTATCGCTTCGAGCGGATCAACACCAAGGTCGTGCCGAATACGCAGAAGCTGCTGTCGACGTTTCGCCGGCTCGGCGCACCGGTCGTTTACGTCACATATGGCGCCGAGCAGGCCGACTACAGCGATGTCGCGCGCCACATCCGGGCGTTCGTGACGGCGATATCCAATCGCGCCGGCAACCCGGAGCACGACATCGTCGACGCCTTGAAGCCGCTCGCGACCGAACCGGTGCTCAACAAGACCACCATGGGCGCATTCGGTTCCACCGGGATCGATTCGCGGCTCCGCGCCATGGGTGTCAGCGAGGTCGTGTGCGTTGGCGTGTCCACCAACAACTGCGTCGGCATGACGGCGATGGAAGCGGCCGACAAGGGCTATGGCGTTGTCCTGGTATCGGATGCGACCGGCACCTGCTCGGATCGCATGCAGAACGCCTACGAAGAGATGTTCCTCCGCCTATGGGGGCGCGTGGCCACGAGCGCGGACGTGATGGCGGAGCTCGATCGCAACGCCATGCCTCGCGCGGCGCAGTAGGCTCGCATGTCGAACAGCGACGACGCGGTTATGCTCGACGCCATCTCGAAGTGGCTGGCCCGCGACGTCGAGCCGGTCGCGATGAAGATGGAGCACGCCGACGAGTATCCCCATAAGATCGTCGAGCAGATGAAAGAGCTCGGCTTGTTCGGGGCAACCGTGAGCCCCGAATGGGGCGGGCTCGGGCTTTCCGCCGGCACCTACGCTCGAGTAGTAACATTGGTGTCCGAAGTGTGGATGTCGCTGTCGGGCATCTTCAATTCGCACCTGATGCTGGCGAAGTGCATCGAGAAATTCGGCACCGAAGCGCAGAAGCAGAAATACCTTCGCCGCCTCGCATCAGGCGAAATTCGCGGCGGCACTTGCCTGACAGAACCCGACGCCGGCACCGACCTGCAGGGCATCAAGACCCGTGCCCGCAGAGATGGCGACAATTACGTCATCAACGGTTCCAAAATCTGGATCACCAACGGCATCCACGGCACGGTGTTCACGCTGCTGGTGAAGACCGATCCCGCAGCCGATCCGCCACGTAAAGGCATGAGCCTGTTCATCGCCGAGAAAGGGCCGGGCTTCACGGTGTCGAAGAAACTCGAGAAGCTCGGGTACCACGGCATCGATTCGGCGGCGTTGTCGTTCGACGACTACCGCGTGCCGGCCGATGCATTGATCGGCGGCAGGGAAGGGCAGGGCTTCTACCATACTGTTGGCGGACTGGAACTCGGCCGCATCAATGTCGCCGCTCGTGGCGTCGGCATCGCCAACCGCGCACTGTCCGAGGCCGTGAAGTACAGCCAGCAGCGCAAGACCTTCGGCAAGCCGATTGCTCAGCATCAGGCGATTCAGCTGAAACTTGCCGATATGGCGACGCGGTGCGAGGCGGCCAGACTGTTGGTGGAAAGCGCCGCCACGGCCTACGACGAGGGCCGCCGCTGCGACATGGAAGCCGGGATGGCGAAGTACTATGCGTCGGAAGCGGCACAGCAGAACGCACTCGAAGCGATGCGTATCCTGGGCGGATATGGCTACTCGAAGGAGTTCATCGTCGAGCGCCTCTATCGCGATGCGCCCCTCATGCTGATCGGCGAGGGGACCAATGAAATGCAACGCATTATCATTGCGCGCCAATTGATCGAGCGAAATCCGGTCTGACCGCATGTCGTTGTCATTGCCGCTCAGCGGCCTCAAGATTCTGAGCATCGACCAATATGGCGCGGCACCGTACTGCACCATGATGCTCGCAGATCTCGGCGCCGATGTGATCAAGATCGAGAACCCGGCGACCGGCGGCGATTTCGCCCGCGCGACAGGACCGTACTTCTTGGGCGAAAACGACAGCCTCTATTACCAGACCTTCAACCTCAACAAGCGCAGTCTGACGCTCGATTTGAAGAACCCAAAGGGCCGCGAAGTGTTCGAGCGCCTGGTCAAAGGGGCCGACGCGCTGGTCCACAACATGCGCGGCGATCAACCGGCAAAACTGGGCCTGACGTACAAGGATCTCGCAACGATCAATCCAAAAATCGTCTGCGGCCATATTTCCGCCTACGGGCGCGGCAATCCGCGCGAGTCATGGCCGGGCTACGACTTTCTCATGCAGGCCGAGGCCGGCTTCATGTCGGTGACCGGCGAGCCTGACGGTCCGCCGGTCAGGCTGAGCGTATCGATGGTTGATTTCATGACCGGCACCATGATGGCCTTCGCTGTGGTGTCGGCGATCCACGCCGTCAAGCAATCGGGCGCCTCGGGCCGCGACATCGATCTCAGCCTGATGGACCTCGCGTTGCATCAGCTCTCCTATCTCAGCATGTGGTACCTCAATGCGGGGTTGGTCAGCACGCAGGTGCCACGCGGCGCCCACGCCTCTATCACGCCGAGTCAGTTGCAGAAGACCAAGGACGGTTGGTTGTTTGTGATGGCCCAGAATCCCAAGTTCTGGGACATCCTGATCGAGGGCATCAAGCGGCCCGACATTGGCGCCGATCCGCGCTTCAAGGACATGGCCTCGCGGCTGGCCCATCGCGCCGAGCTGACCAAGATTCTTGACGACATCTTTCAGACGCGCACCAACGAAGAGTGGGTTGAGGTCTTCGCCGGCAAGCTGCCGGTCGCGCCGGTTCATGGCGTCGATCGCGCGCTCGATAATCCATTCGTGCTTGCGAACAAAATGGTTCAATCGGTGCCGCATCCGGACCGCGCCGACATGCGCACACTCGCCAACCCGCTCAAACTCGACGGTGCGCGAGTGCCGTCAAAGCATGCGCCGAAATTGGGCCAGGAGACCGACGCGATCCTCACAGGCCTTGGTTACACGGGCGCAGAAATCTTGGCGCTGCGCCAAGCGGGCGCGGTATGAAGCTCGATGGCCTGCGCGTCATTGACCT
>Ga0194132_10011784_pt1 | contig 11113 bp, 12 predicted proteins | sample TA2KigOf80mmetaG_FD_148612 | JGI IMG/M metagenome (GOLD analysis project Ga0194132, IMG submission 148612) | Freshwater microbial communities from Lake Tanganyika, Tanzania - TA2015054 Kigoma Offshore 80m | ecosystem: Environmental > Aquatic > Freshwater > Lake | place: Tanzania: Lake... | reverse complement strand
GTCGCCCGCGGCGGCGAACGCGCGGGCCGTGGCGCGCCCGAGACCCGAGGTCGCGCCGGTGACGAGGACGCGGCGGCTCACGCGACGGCTCACCCGCCCGCGCGCACCACGCGGGCGCGATTGCGGATGCGGCCGATCCTGTCGATCTCGGCGATGCAGTCGTCGCCGTCCTTGAGGAAGACCGGCGGCTTCCGCGCGAAGCCGACGCCGAAGGGGGTCCCGGTCGCGACCAGATCGCCGGGCTCGAGCGTCATGGTGCGGCTCAGATAGGCGACGAGATGGGCGATGCCGAAGATCATGTTCGAGGTGTTGGAGCGCTGCATCTCGGCGCCGTTGAGCGTGAGGCGGAGGCCGAGCGTCTGCGGGTCGCCGATCTCGTCGGCGGTGACGAGCGCGGGCCCGGTCGGGCAGAACGTGTCGAGCGACTTGCCGCGGTCCCACTGGCCGGGCGGCGCGAACTGGATATCGCGCGCGGTGACGTCGTTGACGATCGTGTAGCCGAACACGTGGTCGAGTGCGCGCGCCTCCGGAACGCGGCTCGCGCGCTGGCCGATGACGAAGCCGAGCTCGACCTCGAAATCGACCTCCGTCGTCACACCCTCGTGCCAGACGATGTCGTCATACGGGCCGACGACGCTGTTCGAGTACTTGCCGAACAGCACCGGCTCCTGCGGCTCGGGAAGCCCCGCCTCGCGGCAGTGGTCGACATAGTTGAGCCCGATGCCGATCACCTTGGGCGGGCGCGCGATCGGCGCCTCGAGCCGCACCTCGGCGGCGGCGTGATCGGGCGCCGCCCAGCGATCGATCGCGGCCCGCGCGGTGTCGAGGACCGCGGCGCCGCCCTCGACGAGGGCGAGGAGATCGCCCGCGGCGCCGGCGGGAAGCCCGGCGGCGGCGAGGTCGAGGACGCGGCCGGCCTTGAGGGCGCCGGGGCGGCGCCTTCCGCCCTGGGTGAAGCTGACGAGCTGGACCATCGGTGGCTCCGGAGGGAGGGATCAGGCGCCGAGCGCGCCGCCGCCGTCGACGACGAGCTCGTGCATGGTGATATGGCCGGCCTGGTCGGACAACAGGAAAAGGACCGCCGTCGCGACATCGGCGACGGTCGCGTTCTTGCCGAGCGGGATGCCGACGCGGAACTTTTCCAGGCTGCCGCCGATCAGCTCGGGCCCGTAGCCCATCTCGGCGACCATGCGCCGGATCATCTCGGTCTCGGTCGAGCCGGGCGCCACGGTGTTGACGCGGATGCCGGCCGGCGCGAGCTCGAGCGCGAAGACGCGCATGAGGTGGCTCACCGCGGCCTTGGACGCGCAATAGGCGCCCTGGCGCACCCGCGGCACGCGCGCGGCGTTCGACGCGACGGTGACGATCGCGCCGCGTTTTCGCTGGGCCATGCGGCGGCCGACCGCCTGGGTGACGATGAACGTGCCGCGCAGGTTGACCGCGACAGTGGCATCGAAATCGGCGAGCGTCTGCTCGACGAGCGGCGCCAGGCGCTGGATGCCGGCGACGTTGACGAGCTTGTCGATCGCGCCGAGCCGCGCCTCGATGCGGGCGACGGCGTCGGCGACCGCGCCCGGATCGGTGATGTCGAGGGCGAGCGGGAACGCATCGCCGCCATTGCCGTTGTCGCCGAGCGTGCCGGCGAACGCCGCCGCCTTGTCGCCCGCGATGTCGGCCATCGCGACCTGGGCGCCGGCGGCGTGGAGCGCGGCTGCGATGCCGGCGCCGATGCCCTGCGCCGCGCCGGTCACGAGCGCGACCGATCCCTTCAGCCCGGCGAGCTCCATGGCCCCTCCCAGTACCCGGCGAGCCCGGCCTCGACGCAGGCTGCGACGTCGCCATAGTGGATTCCGACGCCCGATAGCGCGGTCGCGAACAGAGCCATCTTGGCCGAGTTGGTGGCGAGCTGCGCCGCGCGCGGCAGCTTGTCATAGGACAGGACCGCGCAGTTGTCGGCGGTGACGCGGATGCCGGCCGCCTCGAGCCGGGCGAGGACGCCGGCGGCATCGGCGGCGGCGAGCGTCGTCGCATTCGTATGGACGTAGAACCGCACCCGGTCGACGACGCGCCGATCGCCGAGCAGGCCCGCGACCTCCTCCATCTGCGCGAGCGAGGCATGCGGACAGCCGAGCGAGACGACGTCGACCCGCCGCGAGGTCGCCGACGCGGTGCGCCGGTATTCGGCCGCGAGCGCCGCATCGTCGATGATCTCGGCCGCGGGCGCGCCGCCCGGAAACACCGCCGCGACCGTCGGCGCCTCGGGCGTGACGCCGACCATGTGATACATCGGGAGTGCGCTCACCACCGCCATCGCGGCGCCGAAGCCGACCAGATTCTCGAGGCTCGGACGCCGGTCGAGGCCGGCGATCACCGGGATGCGGTCGCCGGCGCGCCGGCCGATCAGCGTGCCGAGGAGGTTGAACCGATCGAGGCTCGTGACCGGCGCCGTCACCTCGTAGAGGACGCCGCCCCGGCGCTCGTGGTCGAGATGCATGCCGTAGCGCGGCGTGAGCCCGGTCAGCGCCGCGGCGATCGCGGTCGCGCCCTCGCGGTTGGTGCGCGCGCCGACGACCGCGTTGACATAAGGCGCGGTCGCCGATTCGCTCCACGCCACGGCCTCGCCGAACGCCGGCACGATGCCCTGGATGAACGGGTTGCACGAGCACGAGGCGAGCGCGCCCATCTTCTCGCATGCCTCGAGCATGCGCCGCTGCTGACGCTCGCCGTCGTCGGCCGGCGCCCGCCGGCGGTCGATGGCGAGCGCGTTGAGCGAGGTCGGCACGACGAAGCGCCCGCCCTCGGCGACGAGGCGCTCGAGAAAGGCGAGCCCGGGCGCGCCGAGCGCGAGCCCGTCGATGACGACATGGGCGGACCGGATCGGGATCAGGTCGGGCGCGTCGTGCGCCTTGCCGACCGCGACCAGCATCTCGAGCGCGATCTGCTGCGGCCAGCCGCGGCGGCCGTCGAGCATCGCGGCCTGTTCCGGTGAGAGCTTCATCCGACCGTCACCGTGCCGGCATCGCCGTCGACCCGGACACGCTCGCCGCTCCGGATCGCGGCGGTCGGGTCGATGTCGAGGCGGTGGACCAGCGGGATGCGCGCGAGCACGGCGCCCGCGGTGATGACGGCATCGGCCTGGATGTTGACGATCGCGGCCGGCGCGAGGCGGTTGTCGGCGAGCTGGAGGAGCGAGAACGAGCCCGCGCTTGAGCCCTTGCCGCTCCGGCACACGACCACGCGCCCGGCGACCGACTGGCCGGCGAGCGGATGACCGGGCTCGATCACGATGCCGGTCCGCTCGTCGACGCCGAGATTGAAGGCGATGCCGTCGCTCGTCACCAGCGCGGATCCCTCCGCGATGCCGCCGACGAGACCGATGCCTGTGAACACGCGCATGTCTTCGGCCCTGCAACCAGCGCGGCAGCATGCGCCATCGGGCGCGCGCCGTCGAGGGGCCGGTTTTGACAGGCCCCGCCCACGGGTCTAGGCTCGATGCACGTCGCGCGGGGCACGCCGCGCGGGCGCCCGAAAGGAATTCGCGTTGTCGACCGAGGACCAGTTCTACGTGCGTTTCTGGGGCGTGCGCGGCAGCATCGCCTGTCCCGGGCCCGACACCCAGCGCTATGGCGGCAACACCTCCTGTCTCGAGGTCCGCTGCGGGCGCCGGCTCTTCATCTTCGACGCCGGCACCGGCATCCGCGAGCTCGGCGACCGGCTGCCCGACCCGGCGCCGCTCGACGCCGATCTGTTCCTCACCCACACCCATTTCGACCACATCGTCGGCCTGCCCTTCTTCCGCCAGGCGTTCAATCCGGCCAACCGGCTCCGCATCTGGGCCGGCCATCTCCGGCCACAGACCGGCGTCGAGACAGTGCTCCGCTCGATGATGACGCCGCCTCTGTTCCCGGTGCCGCTCGACATCTTCCAGGCGCGTCTCACCTATCATGACTTCCTCGCCGGCGAGACGATGGAGCCGCGCGAGGGCGTGCGCATCCGCACCGCGCCCTTGAACCACCCCAACCGGGCGACCGGCTATCGTGTCGAGTATCGCGGCAAGGCGATCTGCTACATCACCGACACCGAGCACGTGGTCGGCCAGCCCGACCGCATCATCCTCGACCTCGTCGCCGGTGCCGACGTGATGGTCTACGACGCGACCTACACCGATTCCGAGTTTCCCAACTATGTCTCGTGGGGCCACTCGACCTGGGAGGAAGGCGTCCGTCTGTGCCAGGCCGCCGGCGTCAAGACGCTCGCGATCTTCCACCACCTCCCCGGCCGCACCGACGCCGACCTCGACGTGATCGACGCCGCCGCGGCGCGGGTGTTCGCCGGCGCGCTCGTCGCGCGCGAGGGGCTGACGCTCGCGCCTTGAGCGGGCGCACCCGGTTCCCGACCGCGCGGGCGCGGCGGCGAACGCTCCGCATGGGGCTCGCGACCGTGCTCGGGCTGCGTGCGCGGGGCGTGTTCATCCCCTATCGCCATGCCGATGCGCTCGCCGACGACCAGGGCTATCCGGCGCTCGCCCCGCTCTTTGCCGCCGCCGCGGACCGCTTCGCCGCGGTCGTCGCCGAAATCGAGACGCATGCGGCGGCGTTCGATGTCATCGCGCGCGACCGCGGGCCCGGCGTCCCGCGTTGGGACCAGGACTGGTTCCCGCCGCTCGATGCCGCGGCCGCCTACACGCTCATCCGCCGCTACCGGCCGCGCATGATCGTCGAGATCGGCTCCGGCCACTCGACCCGCTTCCTCGCCCGCGCCGTCGCCGATGGCGGGCTCGCGACGCGGCTGGTCGCGATCGACCCGGCGCCGCGCGCGAGCCTCGCCGGGCTCGCGGTCGATTGGCGGCGGACGAGACTCCAGGACGCCGATCCGGCGCTGTTCGCGGCGATCGGGCCGGGCGATTGCCTGTTCGTCGATTCGAGCCATGTGCTGGCGCCGGGAAGCGATGTCGACAATGTGATGAACCGCATCCTGCCGCTTCTTCCCGCCGGCGCTCTCGTCCACATCCACGACATCTTCCTCCCCGACCCCTATCCGGCCGACTGGCGCTGGCGCGGTTATGGCGAGCAGCTCGCGGTGGCGACGCTCCTCCTCGCCGGCGGCGCCGCGCCCTTGTTCGCGAGCCACGCCGTCGCGACGCGCGAAGCCGGCCTCCTCGCGCGCGGTGTGCTCGCGCGCCTGCCTGCGCCCGGGGGCGCGCGGCCGGCCAGTCTCTGGCTCGTGAAAGAGCGGTGATCTCGTCGGACCGGCGTGGTGCACTAGGATCGGTCGACCAAGGAGGAACGCGATGACCCGGACCCTCTCGATCCGCCTCGCGCCGGCCGCGCCCGTCGCCGCCCTGATGGAGGACGTCGTCGCGATCGGCGCGCAGCAGAAGGCGCTCGCCCAGGTCGGCGACCGGCCGACGATCGACATCAATTTCGACAACAGCGCGATCCAGGCGCGCCGGCTGCTCGAGAGCCGGATCGCGGGCGAGGCGGCGACGCGCTGAGCCGGCTCAGCGCCCGAAGCGGTCGAGCCAGGCGGCGAGCGCCCGGTTGAAGTCGGCTGGGTTCTCAAGATTGGCGATGTGACCGGCCGCCGGCACGCGCGCATGGGTCGCGTTCGGGATGCGCGCGGCCGCCTCGGCGAGCGTGGCGGGCGGGGCGCCCTTGTCGGCCTCGCCGCCGATGATCAGCGTCGGCACCGCGATCGCGGGCAGGACCGGCCCGAAGGCGAGCGTCTTGAGCGCGGCGCAGCAGCCGGCGTGACCGACCGGCGTCGTGGTCCGGATCATCGTCCGCACCTTGTCGAGCACCGGCGGGTTCGCCGCCACCGTCGCCGGCGTGAACCAGCGCTCGATCGTCGGCTCGACGAGGCCTTCCATCCCCTTCGCCTTCTCGGTGTCGATCCGGTACTGGAAATAGGCCTGGTAGTCGGGCGGCGCGTCGGGGCGCGAATCGCAGGCGATCAGCGAGTGCAGCCGGTCGCCGTGCCGGGCGGCGAGGCCATAGCCCATCATCCCGCCGATCGACATGCCGCACCAGTGGGCCTTGACGATGCCGAAATGGTCGAGGAGCGCGACGGCGTCGGCGATCAGCATCGGGAAGCTGTAGGGGCCGGGGACGGCGGGCGAGCGGCCGTGGCCGCGCTGATCGTAGCGGAGGATGCGGTAGCGGTCGGCGAGGAGTGCCACCTGGTCGTCCCAGAGCGTCAGGTTGTTGCAGAGCGCGTGCGCGAACACGACCCACGGCCGCCCCTCCGGCCCCGCCAGCTCGCAGTTGAGCGTCGTCCCCTTGATGTCGATCAGCACGCGTCGGTCTCCTTCGCCGGTTCGGCCGTCACAAAGCGCGCTCCGCCGCCGTGGTCAACCGTCTCGCGCTACATCCCGAAGCTGCCGCCGCCGGAGACATTGAGCACCTCGCCGGTGATGTAGCTCGCGCGGTCGGAGACGAGGAAGCGCGCGACCTCGGCGATCTCCTCGGGTCGGGCGAAGCGGCCGACCAGGGTCCGCTCGGCGACGCGCTTACGGGCGTCGTCGGTGTAGTCGGCGGTCATCGGCGTGTCGGTCGAGCCGGGCGCGACGGCGTTGACCCGGATGCGGTCGGGCGCGAGCGAGCGGGCGAGCGCGCGGGTGAGACCGATGATCGCCGCCTTGGAGGTGACATAAGACGGCCCGCCGCGGCCATGGCCGCCGACGCCCGAGACCGCGATCGAGGTCGAGCAGGTGAGCACGATCGCGCCGCCGCCATGCGCCGCCATGTGCTCGGCGGCGGCCTTCGAGATCAGGAACGAGCCGGTCACGTTGACCTCGAGCACGCGGTTGAAGGCCGCCGCCTCGAGCTCGCGCCAGGTCTCGGTGCCGTGGATCGCGCCCATGTGGATCACGCCGTCGAGGCGGCCATAGCGCGCGATCGTGGCGGCGACGGCGGCGCGGCACTGGGCGAGGTCGGCGACGTCGCAGCGGACGGCGAGCGCGCGGGCGGCGAGATTGGCCGGGATCGGCGCGACGTCGGCGGCGGCGACCTGGCAGCCGTCGGCGAGGAGGCCCTCGGCCGAGGCGCGGCCGATGCCGCTCGCGGCGCCGGTGACGAGAACGGTCTTCATCGCGGTCTCCGTTCGCTCGGGGTTCGCTCAGTAGATGTATTCGCCGCCGTTCGGGCTGATCACCTGCGCGGTCACGAAGGACGCCTCGTCGGCGGCGAGCCAGAGGACGGTCCGCGTCACGTCGTCGGGCTCGCCGGCGCGCCCGACGATGATCCCCTTGGTGCGCTCGGGCAGCCGGTCGGGCGTGTAGGTGCCGCGTGTCATGTTGGTCAGGATGAAGCCCGGCGCGACGGCGTTGACGGTGATGCCGAACGGCGCGAGCTCGCGCGCCCAGGTCTTGGTGAAGGCGAGAAGCGCGCCCTTGGCGCCGCCATAGTGCGAGGCGCGCTGGCCGCCGGCGATGCCGAAGGTGGACGAGATGTTGATGATGCGGCCATGGCGGCGCACCTTCATGCCCGACGCGACATATTGCGCGGCGAAGAAGCTGCCCTTGACGTGGACCGCGAACATGCGGTCATAGGCGGCCTCGTCGATCGTCTCGAAGGCGAGGCCGCGCCCCGAGACGCCGGCGTTGTTGACCAGGATGTCGACCGGCCCGACCGCGTTCTCGGCCGCGGCGACGCCGGCGCGGAAGGCGGCGATATCGGCGACGTCGCCCACGACCTCGGCGACCGCGGCGCCGGCGGCGCGGCAGCGGGCCGCCGTCTCGCCGAGTGCGCTGCGGTCGACGTCGTTGACGATCACGCCCGCGCCGCCCGCGGCGAAGGAGAGCGCGTGGGCGCGGCCCATGTCGCCGCCGGCGCCGGTGACGAGCGCGATGCGGCCGCTGACCCCGCTCATGACGATCTCTCCCGGTGGTGGCTCATCGGCGCGGCCCGGCCATCGTCGGCGTCCGTGCCGTGCCGTGCCGCGCCGCGTCCGGCTCACTCCGCCGCGACCTTGGGCGGCGCATAGCCGCGATAGTTGCGGTCGTCGAGCGCCTGGAGCGCAGGCAACACCTCGGCCGCGAACAGCCGGATGTTCTTCTCGGTGAGAGGCGCCGGCATGGTGCCGAATTGCAGCATGGTGACGAATTCCTGGAAGCCCATCGTGTGGTGCGCCTCGGTGATCGTGCGGCGCACGGTGTCGGGGCTGCCGCAGACGATGATGCCGCGCTCGATCAGGGTCTCGATCCGGACATTGCCGCGCGAGGCGCGCTTGGCCTCCGCCACCCGCTTGTAGGAATTCATCGAGAGATAGCCGGGCGGGAAGAACATCAGCTCCGACACCTTGGGCAGGAACACGTTGAACAGCGCCTCGATATGCGGGCGTGCCTCCTCGATCGCCTGCGCGTCGGTGCCGCCGACATAGACCGGCGCGCCCCAGCCGAGACGGTCGGAGAATGCCTCGTAGCCGAACTTGCGGCGCGCGATCTCGCGATACATGTCGAGATAGCGCGCCACCGTCTCGCGCGGGCTGTAGTTCTGGAGATAGACGTATTTGCGGTCGGGATGCGCCGCCCACTCGACGGTCTCGAGGCTGCCCATCGACGGGCACCAGATCGGCGGGTGCGGCTTCTGGTAGGGGCGCGGCCAGAGGTTGACGTATTCGAAGTGGTAGTGCTTGCCCTCGAAGGCGAACGGTCCGGGCTCGGTCCAGGCGCGGACGATCAGACCGGCCGCCTCGATGTGGCGCTCGAGCGAGTGCACGGGATTGGCGGCGAGCGAGAAATACTCGGCGCCGACGCCGCGCACGAAGCCCGAGATCAGCCGCCCGCCGGTGATGCAGTCGAGCATCGCGTGCTCCTCGGCGAGCGTCAGCGGATGCTCGCGGAGACAGAAGGCGTTGCCGAGGATCGCGATGCGGCAATCGCGCGTGCGCCGCGCGAGGGCGGCGGCCATGACGACCGGCGACGGCATCAATCCATAGGCGTTCTGGTGGTGCTCGTTGACGCAGACGCCGTCGAAGCCGAGCGCGGCGGCGAGCTCGAGCTCGTCGAGAAAGCGGTTATAGAGCGCGTGCCCCTTCTCGGGATCGAAATGCGTGTTGGGAAGGGCGATCCAGACGCTCGGGTACCGCTCCTTCACGCCGAGGTCGAGATCGGCATAGGGCATCAGATGGAAGCTCATCACGCGCATCGCAGGCGCTCCGTCCCTATTCCGCCGCGACCTTGGGCGGCTCGTAGCCGCGATACTCGCGATCGCTCAGCCCGCGCACCGCCGGCATCACCTCGGCGGCGAAGCGGCGCATATTGGCCTCGGTCAGATCGGGCGGCAGGGTGCCGAACTGGAGCATGCAGACGAGCTCCTGGATGCCCGACTCGCGGTGGATCTCGGTGATCTTGCGCCGGACCGTGTCGGGCCCGCCGACCATCACGACGCCGCGCTCGATCAGGGTCTCGATCCGGACATTGCCGCGCGTCGCGCGCTTGGCCGCGGCGACGTTCTTGTAGGTCTCCATCGAGACATAGCCGGGCGGGAAGAACATCGATTCGGAGACCTTGGGGAGGAAGATGTTGAACATCGCCTCCATGTGCGGGCGCGCCTCCTCGATCGCCTTGGCGTCCGTCTCGCCGACATAGAGGGGCGTCGTCCAGCCGATCTTGTCGGAGGATGCCTCGTAGCCGTAGGTGCGGAGCGCGGTCTCGCGATACTGGTCGAGATAGCGGATCACCAGCTCCTTCGGGCTGTAGCTCTGGAGATAGACGTATTTGCGCGCGGGATGCGCCGCCCACTCGATCGTGTCGCGGCTGCCCTGCGAGGGGCACCAGATCGGCGGGTGCGGCTTCTGGAACGGCCGCGGCCAGACATTGACGTACTCGAAGTGGTAGTGCCGGCCCTCGAAGGCGAACGGGCCGGGCTCGGTCCAGGCGCGCACCACGAGCTCGGCCGATTCGACGTGGCGCTCGTGGGAGAACACGGGATTGGCCTGCATCGAGAAATACTCGGCGCCGACGCCGCGCACGAAACCCGAGATCAGCCGCCCGCCGGTGATGCAGTCGATCATCGCGTGCTCCTCGGCGAGCGTCAGCGGATGCTCGCGGAGCCCGAAGGCGTTGCCGAGGATCGCGATCCGGCAGTCGCGCGTGCGGCGCGCCAGCGCGGCGGCCATCACCACCGGCGACGGCATCAGGCCATAGGCGTTCTGGTGGTGCTCGTTGACGCAGACGCCGTCGAAGCCGAGCTCGGCGCAGAGCTCGAGCTCGTCGAGATAGCGGTTATAGAGCGCGTGCCCCTTCTCGGGGTCGAAATAGGTATTCGGCAGCACCAGCCAGACGCTCGGATAGGTGTCGCGGACGCGGAGATCGAGATCCGCATAGGGCATCAAATGGAAGCTCATCACGCGCACGGCCGGCATCCCTCCCCGCACTGGCGTGGGCGAACCCTAGAGCATCGCGCGCCGTCAGGGAACCGCGTGAAAACGAAGAGCCGCCCCGAAGGGCGGCTCCCGGTCGGCGTGTCGTGGCGGGGCGGTGTTACTCGGTGGCGACGGCGAGACCGGGCGCGGCCGGGGCGGTCGCCGGGGTCGTCGCCGGGGTCGTAGCGGGGGGTCGGCATCGCGGGCGGTGCGCTGCGCGCCTCGACGGTCGGGTTCGCCGGGACGACGGCGCAGGCGATGCCGCGGCCGGTGTAGCCGACGCAGAGCGTGAGGACGTCGGCGCGCTCGAAGCGCCCGGCGAGGCGAAGGCGCTGGAACACGCCGCGATCGGGGCCGAGGTCGGCCTCGATGATCTCGAGGGCGGCGACGGCGGTGCCGGACGTCTCGACCAGGCGCGCCTGCACCGTCTCGGCGGCGGCGCGGGTGCGGAGCGCCGCGAACTGGACGTGGAAGCGGCCCGACGGCGACGGCGCGGGCGTGACGGTCGCGGCGGTCGCGGCGGCGCTCGTCACGGTCGCCTCGACCGGCACGCAGGGGAGCGATGCGGATTTCAGCGCGGTGCAGAAGGCGACCGTGCCGTCGCGATCGGCGAAGGCGGCGGTGCGCAGCCGGAAGAGGCCGCGCGCGCCCTCCGGCGGCGCGACCGCGAGCGCTGCATCGGCGGCGGCCGGCGCCATCGCGACGACCATCGCGCGCGCCTCCTCGGCGCGCTCGGCGGTGCGATAGG
>Ga0194132_10011783_pt1 | contig 11114 bp, 12 predicted proteins | sample TA2KigOf80mmetaG_FD_148612 | JGI IMG/M metagenome (GOLD analysis project Ga0194132, IMG submission 148612) | Freshwater microbial communities from Lake Tanganyika, Tanzania - TA2015054 Kigoma Offshore 80m | ecosystem: Environmental > Aquatic > Freshwater > Lake | place: Tanzania: Lake... | reverse complement strand
ATTCAACCCGACCGTGCTCGGGATGCTGCTCTTCATCGCCTCCGAGGCGATGCTCTTCGGCAGCTTCTTCGCCGCCTACTTCTTCGTGCGCGTCGTCAACGAGGACGCCCCTGCGACGTGGCCGCCGGAGCCCTACCACTTCCCCGTCTTCGTCGCGCTGATCAACACGCTGATCCTGGTCACGTCGAGCTTCACGATCCACTGGGCGACCCAGTCGATCCGGCGCGGGCACCGGCGCGGGCTGCAGGCGGGCCTCGTCGCGACGATCCTGCTCGGGCTCGCCTTCCTGCTCACCCAGGCCATCGAGTACGCGCACATCGGCTTCAACACCGGCGACGGCGCGTTTGCATCGGCCTTCTTCGGCCTCACCGGCCTGCACGGCGCGCACGTGTTCTTCGGTCTCGCGATCCTCGTCGTCGCCGCCGTCCGCGCCTTCCGTGGGCACTTCTCACCCGAGCACTACCACGGGGTCGAGATCCCGGCCATCTACTGGCACTTCGTCGACATCATGTGGATCGTCGTCTACGTCACGGTGTATCTCATCTAGCGGCTCCCGACGCAGCGCAGGCCGGCCGTCCTTCGCAACGAAGCCGTAACGGCGCCGACACGTTCCCGAGACACCGCGTGTGCAATCCTTCTCCCAGAGAGGAGGAAGGATGAAGAATCCGCTCCGCGACGAAGGCGCAGCCTTCCAGTTGGTGCTCCTGACGCTCGGGGCCTTCGCGCTCATCGCGCTCGGCTCCTGGATCAACACGTGGCTCGGCCTTGGCGTCTTCCTCGCGCTTGCCGGCGTCGCCGGCCACGCGATCCGCGGAGGGCTCAAGGAGCGAGAGCGGATGCGGGTGACGCCGGCCGGCGACGGCATCCGTCGCGTCCTCGTCGTCGCGAACGAGACGGTCGGAGGCGAGGAGCTGCTCTCGGTCGTCCGTGCCCGCACCGGGGCGGGCGGCCGCGTGCACGTGGTCGCGCCGGCGCTCAACACGCGTCTCCGGACCTGGGTGTCGGACGAGGACGGCGCCCGGGCCGCAGCGGCCGACCGGCTCTCGTCGAGCCTCTCGTGGCTGCGCGGCGTCGGCATCGTCGCCGACGGGCAGATCGGCGACGCCGATCCCGTTCAGGCGATCGAGGACGCCCTGCGGACGTTCGCCGCCGACGAGATCGTGCTCTCGACCCATCCCGAGGGGCGATCGAGCTGGCTCGAGCGCGGCGTCACGCATCGGGTGCAGGAGCGATTCGAGCTCCCGCTCACGCACGTCGTCGTCGACCTCGATCGCAGGCCGATGTCGGACACCGTCGCCGTCCCGGCGACCTAGAGGCGCCGCGCGGCCCCCGGATCGACGGGACCCGCGCGGCCCCCGGATCGACGGGAGTCGCGACCACCGGTCGAAGGAGGGCGGCTGGCCCGGTCAGCCCTTGCCGGCCGACTCGGCGACGAAGGCCGCGACTGCGTCGATCTGGTCGACGCTGAGCTGGCCCTCGAAGGCCGGCATGCCGCCGCCGCCGTTCTTCACCTTCGTCGCCACTGCGTCCTTCGCGAGCGGCGCCGAGTCGTCGAGGTTCGGCGCCGTCGTCCCCGACGCGTCAGCGGCCGCAAGCGTGTGGCAGCCCGCGCAGTTCTGCGCGAAGACGTCCTCGCCGGACGTCGCGACGGCCCCGTCGGTCTTCCCTGTGGTGTCGGCGGTATCCCCGGTCCCGGCCACGCTCGCCACGTAGGCGGCGACGTCGTCGGCGTCCTCGCCGGTGACGATGTCGGCGGGCATGCCGGGCGCGTCCGTCGAAGGGTCGACGATCGGATAGGCGATCTGCCCGCGCACGACCTGCCGGATCGTGTCGGCCGCATCGTCGGCGTCCACCTCCTGGCGGAACTGGAAGAAGGCGGCGTCGAGGTTCGGCCCGGAGATCCCGGTCGTCCCCGCGTCCTGGAGGACGTGACAGCCGCCGCACGACTGGATGTACAGCTCCTTGCCCTTCGTCGTGTTGCCGGACTTCAGGTAGCCGACGGATCCGCAGCCCGCCGCCGCGAAGGCGCCGAGTACGACCGCAGCCGCGAGCACGACGCGACGCCGGACACGGAGCAGGCGAGTCATCCCGAGCGAGTCTAACCGGATTCTCGGCTGGGCGGCTGCGGAACCGACGCCGGCGAGCGCTACTCGTCCTTGGGCGCCGGCTTCGGCTTCAGCGTCTTCAGCCGGTCCTTGACGAGGGGTGCGCTCGAGTCGTCGGGGGCGAGCTTCAGGAACTGCTCGTAGGCCGCGATCGCTGTCGCCGAGTCGCCCGCGCCCTCCGCGGCCTGCGCCAGCTCGAGCTGCACGTTCGGATCCTCGGGCGTCAGCGCCACGATCTTCCTGTAGGTGGCGATCGAGCCCGACAGCGCCGCGGACGCGGCGGCGTACGCCTCGTTGGCGCGCTCGTTGAACCGGGCCGCGACGGCTGCCTGGATCCTGTCGGGCTTGAGGACGTTGACGCCCTTGACCGTGAAGCCGCCGGCCGGGTCGGTCGGTGCGGCGAACCCACCCTGGTACGCGGCGAGCTGCGCCTCGCGCTGCTTGTCCGTCGCCTCGGCCTGTTGGGCGGTCGCAAGCTCGCGGAGGATGTCTGGGTTCTTCGGTCGCAGCGCCGACGCCGTCTGGAGCGCGCTCGTCGCCTCCGTGAACCTGCCGTCCGTCTGGTAGGCGACCGCGAGATCGCGCCACGCCTCCACGTCCTTCGGGTCCTTCTCGGTCTTCTTGCGCGCGGACGAGACGGACGCCGCCTCGCCGCCGCCGCTGTCGCGGAAGACGTCGAGCACGCCGACGCCGCCCGCCCCGACACCCGCGATGACGAGCCCGCCGCCGAGGATGATCGCGAGGAAGACGAACATCCAGCGCGCATGCCTGCGCAGGCGGCTGAAGAACATCGTGTCCTCGTACGACTGCGGCTTCTGGGGGCGCTTCGCCGGAGCGGGCTTCGGGGAAGGAGCCGTGTCGGAGCTGGCCTTCGCCACGCGCGCCGCCGGCTTCACGCCAGCATTCGGCTTCTGGCCCTTCGGGCTCTGCTTCTCAAATCGGGCCATTCCGAGTTTCCTTTCCGGTGACGCTCGACGCCACCTACAAAGGTAGCGGCGACGAGGCCGGGTGAGCCGGCGAGCACGACCGCGGCCGCCGGATCCTCCACCGGCCAGAACCCCGTCTCGTGCAGCTCCACGACCGCGAGATCCGCGTGCTTCCCCGGCTCGAGCGATCCGATCTCCGCCTCGAGGCCGAGCGCGCGGGCGCCGCCGAGCGTCGCCAGCTCGAGGGCCGCCGACGGTGAGAGGCTCGTCGCGTCGCGCTCGCGCGCGCGCGAGCCGAAGAGCGCGAGACGAACCTCCTCGAACATGTCGAACGACACGGCCGAGTTCGGGCTGTCGGTGCCGATGCCGACACGGACGCCGGCGTCGGCGAGCGCGCGAAGGGGCGCGGTGCCGCAGCCGAGGACGGCGTTCGAGCGCGGGCAGTGCGCGACCGCCACGTCGTGCGCGCGCAGGATCTCGATCTCCTCCTCGTCGACCGTGACGCAGTGGGCGGCGACGAGCCGCGGGTCGAGCAGTCCGCGCTCGGCGAGGCCCCGGATCCCGCTCGTCCCGAGCGGCGGGATCAGCAGCGCGAACCCGGCCCAGGGGCCGCTTCCGTCGCGCAGGTAGGCGGCCTCGTCCTCGCTCTCGGACAGGTGCGTGGCCATCGGTAGGCCGAGCTCGCGGCAGGCCGCGTAGAGCTCCATCGTCGTCGTGTACGGGGCGTGCGGCGAGATCCCGAGCCTGACCCGCTCGGAGAACGACGAGGCGACGCGGTCGCGGGTCGGCATGAAGCGCTGCTCGATCGCGTCGGGGGCTCCGAACACCTCGAGGTAGACGATCGCCCGCAGGCCGAGATCGGCACAGGCGACCGCCGCCGCGCCCGCGTAGCTCGCGTCGCCCACCGTCGTCACGCCCGACCGCAGGCACTCGGCCGCGCCGGCCCGCGCGATGTCGGTCATCTCGTCCAGGTCGAGGCGATCCTTGCGCTGCACGTGAACCGACACCCACGGCCCGAACGAGAGGCCGTCGCCGAAGCCGCCGTACGACGCGTACTCCAGATGCGAGTGCGCGTTCACGAGCCCGGGCACGATCGCGCAGCCCTCGAACCGCTCCCCACGGCCGAGCTCCGCCGCGGGGCCCACGCGGGAGATGCGCCCGCCCTCGTCGATCTCCACGGCGCCGTCCGCGATCGGTGGCCCCGACACGGGGATGACCCAGTCTGCGCTGATCGTCCGGCGGCTCACTGCTCCGACTCCTCGTGCGAAGGCCGGGGACCGAGGGGCCGCGCCGGCGACCCCTCCTACGTCTCCGACCAGCGCTCCTTGATCGTCGTCACGCCGTAGCGGCGCTCCATCCAGACCGAGAGCCAGATCGACAGCTCGAAGAGGGCGAGGAGCGGGATCGTCTCGAGGGCGAGCGAGACGGGGTCGACGGTGGGCAGGAGGATCGCGAAGACGACCATGATCAGGACGCCGATCCGCCGATTCTTGCGGAGCGTGCGCGAGCTGAGGACGCCGATGCGCACGAGCGCGAGGATGAAGATCGGCATCTGGAAGGCGAGGCCGATGGCGAGGATCGTCATGCTCACGAACGAGAAGTAGAAGCTCGCCCGTATCTGCTCGTTGTAGAGCTCCTCGTCGAAGCCGGTGAGGAACTCGAGGGCGGCCGGGAGGACGATCACGTAGGCGAAGGCGACGCCGCCGGCGAAGAGTGCCGTGGCGAAGGCCACGAACCAGCTGATGATCCGTTGCGTCTGGTCGGTCATCGCGGGCGCGAGGAAGCCCCAGATCTGCCAGAGGAGGATCGGCAGCGTCACGGCGATCGCGACGATGAGGCTGACCTTGACCGCGTTCGTGAAGGGCTCGATCACCCCCAGCGTCAGGAGCTGATCTTCCTTGTCGTCCGGGAGCGGCCGCTTGAGCCACTCGATGATCCGCGTGTGGAAGGCGAACGCGATCGCGAAGGCCGGGACGATCGCGAGGAGCGAGAGGACGAGGCGATGACGCAGTTCGCCGAGGTGCTCGACGAGCGTCGCCTCCTCTCCGTGGCGGAGCCGCCGGGGGACGAGCCGTCTCAGCATGGCGGCACGCGGGTTCTCAGGGGCGTGGCGGGTCTAGGAAAGCGTCTCGCGCTCGCGGGCCGGGACGTCCGAGGTCGCCGCCGCGGCGGGAAGCTCCGCGCGGTCGTCGTCGTCGGGGTGGTCCTTGCCCGTGACCGAGTCCTTGAACTCCCGCATGCCGCGGCCGAGCTGCCGACCCATCTCCGGCAGCCGCTTGGGGCCGAAGACGAGCAGCAGGACGAGCAGCAGGATGAGGAGCTCCCAGATGCCGATTCCGAAAGGCATGGAAAGACGATAGCAGGATGACGACCGCTTCCCTGGACAGGCGCTGCGCCCGCGCGGCACGCGGCACGGTATGATCGAGTAAATCCACCGTTCACCGGGAATAGCATCCAGGGGGCGACGCCGGGCCGGCGCCCGAGGGGCCCCCGCTCCTCCCCTGCACGGCCCGACCACTAGGTGAGCACACGCGAAGGGACGAACGAAGTGGCACTGCTCGAGCTGAGAAACCTGCACGTCGCCCTCGAGGACGGCACCGAGATCGTCAAGGGCGTCGATCTCGCCGTCGACCTAAACGAGAAGCACGCGATCATGGGCCCGAACGGCTCGGGGAAGTCGACCCTCGCGTATGCGCTGATGGGGCATCCGGCCTACGAGGTCACCGACGGGGAGATCCTCCTCGACGGTGAGAGCCTCGTCGACGAGGAGGCGGACGAGCGGGCGCGCCGCGGCCTCTTCCTCGCCTTCCAGTACCCGCACGCGATCCCCGGCGTGACCGTGACGAGCTTCCTGCGCAGTGCGATCAACGCGAAGCGCAAGGCGGCCAACGGCGGCGAGGACGACCCGATCCCGGTCAAGGAGTTCCGTACCGAGCTCCTGGCCGCGATGGAGCAGCTGAAGGTGCCGCGCGAGCTGGCCCAGCGCTACCTGAACGACGGCTTCTCGGGGGGCGAGAAGAAGCGCGTCGAGATCCTGCAGATGGCGATGTTGAAGCCGCGGATCGCGATCCTCGACGAGACCGACTCCGGCCTCGACATCGACGCGCTGCGTGTGGTCGCCGGCGGCGTCAACGAGCTGGTGGGCTCCACGATGGGCGCGGTCGTGATCACGCACTACCAGCGGATCCTCAACTACATCCAGCCGGACCACGTGCACGTGTTCGCCGACGGTCGGATCGTCGCCTCGGGCGGCCCGGAGCTCGCGCTCGAGCTCGAGGAGAAGGGCTACGACCCCTTCATCCCGGCCGGCGTCGCGAGCGAGTCGGGAGGAGACGAGTCATGAGCGAGATCGAGACCAGGGACGAGAACGAGATCATCCGCGAGATCCGCGCCGAGTACGACTACGGCTGGCACGTCGACGACTCGCCGATCTACAAGGCGCCGAAGGGGCTCTCGCACGAGCTGATCGACGTCATCTCCGACCACAAGGCGGAGCCCGACTGGATGCGCCGGTTCCGTCACGAGAGCCTCGACTTCTTCCACGCGCGGCCGATGCCGAGCTGGGGCGCCGACCTCTCCGGCATCGACTTCGACAACATCCACTACTACCTGAAGCCGACCGAGAAGCAGGCCGACAAGTGGGAGGACCTGCCGGCGGAGATCCTCGACACGTGGGATCGCCTCGGGATCCCGGAGGCGGAGAAGAAGTACCTCGCCGGCGTCGGCGCGCAGTACGAGTCGGAGGTCGTCTACCACAAGCTCCAGGAGGACCTCGAGCGGCAGGGCGTCATCTTCCTCGACATGGACTCGGGCCTCCGCGAGCACCCCGAGCTCGTGCAGCAGTACTTCGCAAAGGTGATCCCGCAGAACGACAACAAGTTCGCGGCGCTCAACTCCGCGGTGTGGTCTGGCGGCTCCTTCATCTACGTGCCGAAGGGCGTGCGGATCGAGATGCCGCTGCAGGCGTACTTCCGCATCAACGCGGAGAACATGGGCCAGTTCGAGCGGACGCTGATCATCGTCGACGAGGACGCCTACGTGCACTACGTCGAGGGCTGCACGGCGCCGATCTACTCGTCCGACTCGCTGCACTCGGCCGTCGTCGAGATCATCGTCCACAAGGGTGGCCGGTGCCGGTACACGACGATCCAGAACTGGTCGAACAACGTCTACAACCTCGTCACGAAGCGCGCGGTCGCGCATGAGAACGCGACGATGGAGTGGGTCGACGGCAACCTCGGCTCGAAGGTGACGATGAAGTACCCCGCCATCTGGCTGATGGGCGAGGGTGCGCACGGCGAGGTGCTGTCGATCGCGTTTGCCGGCAAGGGCCAGCACCAGGACGCGGGCGGCAAGGTCGTCCACGTCGCGCCCAACACGACGTCGGTGATCACCTCGAAGTCGATCTCGAAGAACGGCGGGCGCGGCGGCTACCGCGGCCTGCTCGAGGTCGGGAAGGGCGCGACGGGGACGAAGTCCAAGGTCGTCTGCGACGCGCTCATCCTCGACGAGGACTCGCGCTCCGACACCTACCCGTACATCGACGTCAAGGAGAACGACGTCGACCTCGGCCACGAGGCGACCGTCTCCAAGATCGGCGAGGAGCAGCTCTTCTATCTGATGAGCCGCGGGCTCTCGGAGGGCGAGGCGAGCGGGATGATCGTGTCCGGCTTCGTGGAGCCGATCACGAAGGAGCTGCCGCTCGAGTACGCGGTCGAGATGAACCGGCTGATCCAGCTGCAGATGGAGGGCTCCGTCGGCTAGCGCCGGCGGGACGTCGAACGAGAGATGAGGGTCGAGCGGACGGACTTCGTGTCGGTGCCCGTCACCGACATCGGGCGCTCGCGCCGCTTCTACGGCGAGACGCTCGGGCTCGACGAGCTCCCGGGCGAGGGTGCCTGGCCCGAGTTCCAGCTGGGTGAGAACCTGAGCCTCTACCTGCTCGACCCGACGAACATCGGTCAGGAGTTCACCGCGCCCCACACCGCCTCGATCGCGCTCCGCGTCCCGGACGTCGACGCGGCGCGCGCGGAGCCGGAGGGCAAGGGCGTCGTCTTCGACGGCGACGTCTTCGACACCGGCGTCTGTCACATGGCCTTCTTCCGCGACCCGGACGGGAACGCGCTGATGCTCCACCGGAGGTACGCACCACATGCGAGCTGACCTGATCGACCGCTATCGCGCGCTGGCGTTGCCGACGACGTCGGAGGAGCACTGGCGGTTCACCGACCTCCGCGGCTTCGACCCGGACGCGTGGACGGCGACCGGCGACGTCGCCGTGGACACCGGCTCGATGGTCGAGCTCGACACGGCCGGGACGATCTGGGTCGGCGAGGCCGGGCTGACGATCCACGAGGCGCCGGCCGGCGTCCGGGTCGAGCCGCTGACCGACGACCACCCGCTGCTCGGGACGCTCGTCCAGCCGGACGACAAGCTGCGGGCACACAACGCGGCGTCGTGGCAGAACGGCCTGCTCGTCCACGTCCCCCGCGACGTCGTGATCGAGAAGCCGATCTACGTCCGGGCCACGAACACGACCGAGGGCGGCTCGCTCTTCTGGCGGCTGCTCGTCGTCGCCGAGCCCGGAAGCCGGTTCTCCGTGGTCGAGGAGCTGACGTCGGCCTCGCCGGAGCTCGAGGGCTACGTCAACGCCGTCGCCGAGATCGTCGTCGGCGCGGGCGCCAAGGTCGAGTTCGTGTCGCTGCAGAACCTCTCGCGCGGAAGCTGGTACTTCGCCTCGAGCCACGCGCGCGTCGATCGCGACGCCGAGCTCGACTGGGTTGCCGGCGGCTTCGGCTCTGCCCGCGGCAAGGCATGGATCCAGAACGACCTCGCCGGTCGCGGCGCCACCTCGCGTGTCACCGGTGCGTACTTCGCCGACGGCAGCCAGCACCTCGATTACGACACCTACCAGCTGCACGGCGCGCCGGACACGACCTCGGACTTCGCGTTCAAGGGCGCGCTGCGCGATCGGGCGCGCGCCGTCTGGCGCGGGATGATCCGGGTCGAGGAGGGCGCCCAGAAGACGAACGCGTACCAGGAGAACCGCAACCTCCTGCTCGCGAAGACCGCGGTTGCGAACTCCATCCCCGGGCTCGAGATCCTCGCGAACGACGTCCGCTGCACGCACGGCGCGACGCTGTCGCCGGTCGATCGCGAGCAGCTCTTCTACCTGATGGCGCGCGGCCTGCCGCGGGCGGTGGCCGAGCGGCTGATCGTCCGCGGGTTCTTCCAGGACGTGCTCGACCGGATCGAGCTCGAGCCCGTGCGCGACGCGCTCGCGGCGACGCTCGAGGCCCGGATTCCCGAGGCGTAGAGGCGGGCTGGCGGCGGCCCGGACCGGATCGTCGAAGGACCGGATCGTCGAAGGGGCTCAGCCGGCGGACGGGGCGGCGGCCGCGGCGGTCACTCGATCAGGTGCACTCTCGATCAGAGGCGCCGGCTCGCCGGAGCAGGACCTGTCCCGTTCGGACACTGTCCCTGGGCCACCGGCCTCCTCCCCATGGCTTGAGCCTAACGCGAAAGAAGTTGCGTGTCTGTCGCGGAGTGTTGCGAAAGTGCTCCGGTTTCACACGGCACTGCAGCTTCGTCCCGTGCGGCGTGGCGCGGGCGCGGCCCGGGGATCGACGTCAGCCCGAGCCTGCGCGCACGGGCGCGAGCACATCCCGGATCTCGTCCAGGGCCGCCGGGTCGTCGATCGTCGGTGGGGCCGCAGGGTCGCGCCCCGACGCGAGGTCGCGCATGGTCGCGCGGAGGATCTTGCCGGATCGCGTCTTCGGGAGGCGCTCGACCACGCGCGCGGTGCGGAAGCAGGCGAAGGCGCCGATCTCCTCCCTGACCGCGGCGACGAGCTCGGCCTCGAGGGCCGACGGGTCGCGCTCCGCTCCGGCCTTCAGCACGACGAGCCCGAGCGGCACCTGGCCCCTGAGCTCGTCGGGGACGCCGATCACCGCGCACTCGGCGACGTCGGGGTGCGCCGCTACCACCTGCTCCATCGCTCCGGTCGAGAGCCGGTGTCCGGCGACGTTGATGACGTCGTCCACCCGGCCCATCACATGGAGGTAGCCGTCCTCGTCGATGCGGCCACCGTCGCCGGTCGTGTAGAAGCCCTCGTGCTCGCGCATGTACGACTCGACGAAGCGTTCGTCGGCGCCCCAGAGCGTCTGCAGCGTCCCCGGCGGCAGCGGCAGCCTGATCGCGATCGCGCCGTCGACCCCGGCCCCGAGCTCACCTCCGTCCGCGCCCAGGATCCGGACGTCGTACCCGGGCACCGGACGCCCCGGTGAGCCGGGCCGCTCGGGGATCGGCCCGACGCCGAGGCAGTTGGCGGCGATCGGCCACCCAGTCTCGGTCTGCCACCAGTGATCCACGACCGGGCGGCCCCCGAGAAGGCCCTTCGCCCACGCGTACGTATCCGGATCGGCGCGCTCACCGGCGAGGAAGAGCGCGCGCAGGGGGCCCAGGTCGCGGCCCGCGAGGCGACGACCCTCCGGGTCCTCCTTCCGGATCGCCCGCAGCGCCGTCGGCGCCGTGAAGAGCGTCGAGACGCGATGGTCCGCGCAGACGCGCCAGAAGGCGCCGCGCCCAGGTCGCGGCGACTGCCGCGGCCTCGGCCATGCCCGCGAGGAACAGCTCGTCGCTCGTCTCGGCCGTCACGGCCGACTCCGGGTACCTCATGCGGCCTGCTCGTGCGCGAGCTCGAGAAGCGCCTCGCGAATCGAGTTGATGCTCTCGAACACCCGCCGCGTCAGCATGCGGTCAGGGAACTCCACGTCGAACTCGTTCTCGAGCCCGAGCATGAGGCTGACGCTCGCGTGCGAGGTCATTCCGGCCTGATACAGGTCGTCATGCTCTCCGAGCGCGGACGCGTCGACCGCGAGCTTCGCATACTGCTGAATCGTCTTCCTGATCCTGTCTTCCATCCCATCCCCCTTGCCGTGCTACGAAACGGTCGTGGCGATCGCGACCGCGCTCGCCTGAGATCGCGTCGTCGCGACGCTGAGCGTGACGCCCTTCACACGATTACGTGTCGCGATCGATTCGGCCTCACCTGAGAGAGTGATCTCCCAATTCCGTAAGCGTT
>Ga0194132_10011781_pt1 | contig 11115 bp, 4 predicted proteins | sample TA2KigOf80mmetaG_FD_148612 | JGI IMG/M metagenome (GOLD analysis project Ga0194132, IMG submission 148612) | Freshwater microbial communities from Lake Tanganyika, Tanzania - TA2015054 Kigoma Offshore 80m | ecosystem: Environmental > Aquatic > Freshwater > Lake | place: Tanzania: Lake Tanganyika... | reverse complement strand
TTTTTAGAATTTTATTTAATTTAAATTATTTTAATAAATAAAAATATTTTTTTTTAAATCAAAAATAAAATTTATTAAAATTATAAAAATTTATGTAAAATTAAAATGATATAAAATAAAAATATTTTAATAATTTTATTTTTTTATATTTAATTTATATTTATTCAATTTTATATTTAATCAATGTCTTCATCTATATTTTTTTTTGTTTAAAGATGTGCTGTTAAATCAGATTATTCTTATGAAAACTAAAGAATTTATCGTAAACTTTCTCCAATATTTTATATTTTTTCAAGAAATATATCTTTATCTTCTTTTTAGCTAAATTCTTATAAAGACAATGATTTGCCTATTGGAAACCATGAAATATCGTCTTCTTCATATTTATCAAAGATAAATGATTCAACTCCAGAGTAATCTATAGGATCTTTTAACTTCAAATGAACAATATATAAAAAATAATTCCAAGTATTGTGTTCATTCTCAGTATGCTACTCAAAAAATATTCCTCTTTTTTCAAATTAAATTTTATCTAAACTGCATATAAAACAATTATTTTTTCTTTCCATATCTATTATTTTAATCAAATTAATAAAAATACCTTACTCATTTTTATCTTCCCTTAGTTCAGCAAATGTATCTATAATAATACCAAAAATAACGTTCATCCAAATTACACTAATAATAATAAAAAAAGTTAAATCATAAAAGAATCTCATAGTAAATTATTCCGTTTAATAGGGATCAGGTTAAATAAGAGGTTCGCCAATTCCCCCTCCAGATCTAAAACCTAAATTTATAGCAAATAAAAAGCAATTGAATTGGTTTATACAAATAGGTGTTTTTTATTAAAGCATTTTCATAGTTTTATGTAAAGTCACATTATAAAAACCAAGCATAGCCTTTATTATTTAAAAAACGAAATTACATATATATACATAATCACAAATCCAAGCAAACCCATCATCATTAATTAAAACTGATTTTTTGATACTGATTTTAAAATATTTTACAACATTAGTGATCTTTCTACAATATCTAATAGGAGAAAAGTGAAAAATATTCTACTCAATATTATACCTAAAATTGTAAAAAAAGCATAACCTGATAAATAAAGGAAGTAACTATTTAAGGCTAAATATTAAAATACGAAAACATATCGATATACATTCTATTCCATGAATTCTTTCATAAATTCCATAGTTTTTATAACTTCAGTAGGCATGGCAAGTAACGCAGCTGATTTAGGCTAAAATTGTTCCAATTTTTTTTATTCCTTCATCATATTATCAAATGAGTTAAATGCGTTTAGAATATCTAATTTAAGTTTCAATAAGACCCATAAAACAAAATTAAATATATTGAAAGCAAAAATTACAAATCCAAATAAATTAATAGCCTAACCTTCAAAAATTATTATATATAAATTAACCTAACATAGTTTTGGTATCATTTAATGAACAGACGCATGGATAAGTAATTGGGCTCTTACCTTCACATTATGAACATTCTTCAGTAAAACGATCTGCAATAATCATAAAATTAATGACAAACGCACAAAAAAGGACAATCCATCTAAATAAAGTAAAGAGATAATCTAAATCAACTTGAATATTGGTCATTATAAATTTATAATGATTCATTTCATCGATAAAGTCATTAACCTTAATTAATAAACCTTTAATTTTATCATTTGGTTATGTTCTTTCGACATTTTCTAAAAAATTTTCTTTAGTAGATTCTGATAAATATTTTGATATATCTTTTAAATTTATGAATAAAATTTACCTGGTTTTGCAAAAAATAGAATTTAAATATCGTCTTAATCATTTATAATTTCTATTCTCCCTGTATTCATTTTATAATAATTCATTGTATTTTTATATAAACTTAATTAATTGCTTTATAAATTTTCTAAATAACTTTTAAATTCAATTTTGGATTTTTCTATTCGTTATTTGAATGTTGAATTTTTGAATGATAATAAACGTAAAAGAATAAAAATTTAATTTGCTTCTTCTTTTAAATCCTCTATTTTTTCTCCGAATTCTTCATCTACACCCTCGATTGTATATTTTTAAGTCTCTTGGTAGTTTGATTTTTACAATAATAATTATTCATTTTCTTCCACGATTTTATCCTCATTTTATTCAGGTTAGGAAATTTAAGGCCTTTGTTTTGATGACCAAAATAATGTTTTTATTATATTTTTTGAAAAAGGATGCGCTTACTGACTATCCTTTTAGTTTTTATCTTAGCCTATTTTCTAATTATTAAATTCTTTTTCTTTTTCTGCTTCATCATCATGACCATTTAATTTTATCATTAATTTTTTTTATATATCATTTTTACTTTCACTTACAACATTTTTATAAATATACATTAATCTTTTAAATAATACCAAAGGATCTATAAAACTTTGAATTTTTTCAAGTAATTCAATATCATCACTTCCTTCAAACATAGACAAAAGAAAAATATATATTCTTTTGGTATAAGATCCCATAGCTACATCTCGGACTCTAAGTATATACATCGCCTCTTCATCGATAGGTACAAGAGACAGCATTAAATCTTCTAAAACTCCTAATATTTTTGTTTGGCTGAGAAATATTTGGTTTTAAAGACATGGGCCTTAAATTACTTCTATCAAAAAATCTAATAAATATTCTCCAAAAATTGCATTCGATGAATCACTAATAGCTATATATTAGCAAAAGAGATCAGCTCCAAAACTTATCATATTTATATTTTAAGGGAGTAATTTTTTTTGAAAATTAATTTATTCTCTTAAAAAGTTTTACATATCACCAAAATGACCTTCACAGGCCATTTTTAATAGCCATATTCCTCTATTACAAAATTCAATTTTATTATCGATGACTTCTCTTAGCTAGTCAAATACTTAATCTTTTTTAGAAATACCACTTGAGATTCTTTGCTATAAGCCTTTTTCATATTCTTTAAAATCATTAAAATTATTTAAGATAAAATTATAAATAGAATTCATAAAAATATTTTCTTTATCTCCACTACAAAACTCTTATAAACTTTTTTATACTTCTTCCCCTTCGTCAAGAAAATCTACAAGAGTTAGAATATATTTGTATCTAGAGCTTTAAGAAATATCTTGTCTGGAAATCACTTAGCACAAATATTTGGTGAAATTTAATTCACATAAATCTTTTTTTACTTCTTTCGCAATTTCTGGATGATCATTAAAATTACCTAAATGCCTAAGTATTTAAATACATTAATCTTTGATCAAACAGTCTAAACTTTCATCAATTAAGAGATTTATCATATTTTTTACTGCGCTTTTGAACGACTATGCATCTTTTTCTCTCATTTTAATCATAAGACCGATTAATATATCCATTTCTTAGTGATGCTCATTTTCAATTGTGTCTTAATCAACAGAATCAGTTATCATAGATAAAATATTATCCCATGCTTGCTCAACTTTTAGCAGCTCATTTTTATATTAATTTTGTTATTTGCAAAGTATTAAACATCTATCAGATGAATATATATTTTTTAATGTCTACCTCATTTATCCGAGGCTCACTTACATATTTTCCTCCAATTTTTCATCCTTTGTCAGAATTTATTTAAATGTCGAATAAGTTTAAAAAGTATCTTTTGCATTCAGAAAAATAGATTTAGTTAGATAAGAATTTGATTCATTTAAGAATTTTTTAATTTATTTGGCTTTAAATTATTTCTATTAGGCATGAAATTATTTATTTTAATCATCATTATTTTTATTTTAATCATCATTATTTTCATCGGACCATAGTGAATATAATAATTCCATCGATGTGATGTATTTTTATAAGAATTATATATTTTATTCTTTTTTTATATGTTTGGAATTAACAGTAAAAAATCTATCAAAATAAGCTAAAAGGCAGTCTAAAATTCCAAATAACATATAATAATCATGACATGTATTAATTTTTTGATTTATAGCATGTGTTTTCGTCGAGTATGATGTGATAATTTGAAGAATATTTTTCTAATTGGATATGAAATATTTTTGTTCATTCTAAAATATTTTAGATTTTTCTATAAATCTAATTATTTCATCATAAATAGGTTCTTTAAAAAGATGTAATAGCTCTATTTCTTCTTCTTAGCTCAGTTTATTATTGGTTATGTAAATTTTTTTCAAAAAACTCATAAATTCTTATTTCAAAAAATACCAGTCCCCCAAATCTTCTAGACTCTAGCTTATATCTACAAGACTAATGTACTTTTTTGATAATAAAATTAATTCTGAGTTTTTACTATCATTTACATATAGTTTTCCAATAAGATTAAGTAAACAAGTAAACAGAACCAATTTATCCGGAATTTAAATAGCATCATTTTAATTTTAGAGCTAAACTTTAACATTTTTGCTATATTCTAGAAGATCTTTAGATATTTTATAAATATGATTTTCTTTTGTTAATTTAAATATCCATACTTAATTCTGAAGAAGTATAGTTCCATTGACAGAAAATAAAGAATACAATAATTATATGTAATAAATACAATAGTCTATCTAAATTATTTCATTATTTTTATTTTCATAAATTTTAATAAAAATTTATGATATTTCTTATAATAATTGTTCTTAATTTTATTTCAAATTTATTAATAGTTGGTAATTATCTTTAAATAGTTCAGCAATAAACATCATAACATAGATCTAAATATCATTTTTTTATATTTTCAAAATATCCTTGATAAATTGTAAGCAATTTTTATCAGAAGCTAATGTATTTTAATTTTTTTAATTTTTAATGCAGAAAAATATCAAAATGTTGAATGATGTCTTGAGTACTTATTATTTTTATTTACTATTCTTGTCCATTTTTTATAATGCTATCTAACTTATTAATTCTATTAAAATTAAAAATATAAAATTACTCATTAGTATTTTATGACCATTTATTTTTCTCAACATTTCTTATTTTTGATATGTTATTCTTATATCAAATTTATTATTATCTACTATTTCCCATAAAAAAAAATTATCACTGGCCATTTAATCTTATTGCTCTATTTATTTAAGTCTGTTAGATAATTGTATTGTATTTGCGGCAGCAAACATTTTAGGCATATTCTATTCAAATTTATTTGTTTTATTTTATTAATTATCTTACTCATTTGGTTTTTAATAATTTTCTTCTTAAATATCATTTTATTACTAATTTTATTCAGGTATTATCTATTTTTATTTATTATTATCTATATTGTTAACGGATTCTTATTACTCGTTTAAGATTAAATTTTATTTTGATTCTTAAATACTGTTATGCTAAAATCCTTTCAAGAAATTTTTATTTTCATCAATTGAATGCTATTTTTCATCTTTATCTTAATTCTAATCAAATATAAATATATCGTTATATTATTCATTTTTTTTTAATATATAGTCTTCAAATATATTCTATGCGATATTATCTAGAGCATTATCTATGCTCATATATATTTATTTCATTTATTCTGTGCTTTTATCTTCATTTAAAATATCAACTAAATTTATTTTAAGCTAATCAAAATTTTCAGAAAAAATATCATAAATTTCATAATTTTTTTAATTAATGAAAATAAGGTTGTTAAAATTAGTAAACATATTTTGTCTCATATTAAAAATTTAAAAAATTAGTCTAATAATTGATAAAGTTATTTAATTATTATTTAAATCCATCATTTTAAAATAATAATATATAACTTCAGTATTTGGTATTTCTAAACATTCCATATATTTTTAGATTATTTCTTTCCTTTCTTCTAATTATTCACTCCAATCATTTTTTAATTCATTAAACTTTTTACTTTTATTTTCCATTAATAAATCCTCGGAATTTTTAGAATAAATTTATTCTCCTTATTATATTGTAAAAAATTATTCTAACATCTCATTTTATTCTTAAAGTTCTATGTAATATAGGCAATCCAATATGTTATTTAGAAATAAAAATGATGACTCTATATCATAAGTTATCGATTGGTCAGAATTTTATTCCTATATTTATTTGCATATTAAATAAGTGTATGTATTTTTTATTAAATCATCGTAAAGTATATGTAACTTTCCCATTTCGTTTACAGTAAAAAAATTTTTCTTTAACAAATAATAATTAATTTCAATCAAAGAGGATATATTTATGTTATCTTCTTATTTTAAATCAAATATATCTTTAGTAACTAAATTTAGTAATTATTATAATATATGGTCTTTTAAATTAGTCACATCCAAACTCATTGCTTAATTAAGATTATTTTGATTAGAATATTTTTATTTAAAAAATTTTCTTTAATCAAACATACAACCTTTTTAATTCAATTTAAGATCCTTTTAAAGTACTATTAAATATGGATAATCCATATCTGCAATATATCTAGAATCATACTTTATAAAGCTTTCTAAAAATATATTCATGAAAATAGCTCTGATATTAGATGGTATTGTTTTATTGTTAAAAACTTAAATGCAAGTCTGAAATGGACATAATTATTTTATATATTTAATAACGAGATTTACATCTTTTTTTGAAATTTCACAAATTAATTGTAGATTTGCTTAAATATAACTATGATTAATAATGATTTTAAAAAATACTCAAATATTAATGTATTATTAATTTAAAGATTTGAATCAATTTCAATCAATTAATTATCCAATTATATTGTTAATTTATTTAATTAATTATTATATATAAAATCTTTAAATAATTTATTTGAATTTTTTATTAGTAATTCTTGAATTATTTTTTCTTATTAATTCTTATCTACTATACCTTATTCTTAATTATTATTACAAAAACAAAGTAATAAATTTTGAGCCTACTTATTTAACTTTTCAAATTCTAGTGAAGAGGATATTAATTTCATATCATCCTGGAAAATTTCACTCTAGTTAACTTTAGTTTAATTAAAAAGTTAAAGTAAAAGTTTATCTATATGTAATTATGATGGCAAATTATCATTATGCAAAAGAATATTTTTCATCATTTAATACCATTAAAAGACATAGAATGAATTTAAATAGTTATTTTATGCAGATAATCTTAAAAAATTGATTATTATTATTGATAATTAAAATAAATTCCCATTTTTAATAATTGAATCATGAAAAATGTTTGATTCTTTCAAGTGATAAAAAATTTTAATAACAATATCAATTAAACCTACCTGTCTTATTATCCTCTATTTGACTTAATTAACTTTCATAGTTATTAACTATTCAAATAAAATAAAATCATGTTAATCACACAACCAATAGCATATTTTTAATAAACTTTGATTGGATTTAAATATCTAATAATTATTATTAAACTCGATTATTAAATATAATAAAAAATTTTAATATTTAAGTGATTAATTATATTATAATTTACATAATTTTTAGGATAAGATGTGCATTTTTCTTCAGTTAAAATAGTTGGATTACAACTTAATACTATCAAAGGATGTATTCTAGATAATAAAGATGAAACAAATAAAATTTCTTAGTTATCTACAACTTAAAAATTAAAATAATCTTTAGTCTTTTAAAATATAATTAAAAAAAAAACCTCATCGGTGCTGCTTTAAACTTAATATAATAATTATTTTTTAATAGCGATATTTAGATAGATCCCCTCGAAATTTACACCTTCTTCCAACCATCCTTTATTCGATTTTTTTAAATTAGTAGAAATAAATTAAGGTATTAAGGGTTCTTTTAGGACTTACATATGCTCAACACCATCATCATCTCCCGGGTAACAGTTTTCAATAAAAAATTTACTTTCATTTGTAATATATTTTTCATCATTTTTGAAAGGTTATAAATTTAATAGATTGTTTTAGATAAATTTCAATACCTCTTTACTATATCCATCTTTTTATTATTATTCTTGTTATTTATTTTATTATTATTGCAACTCCTCTTGATATTATTCATTACTTTTAGAATTTTTTGTAATATGCTAAAATTCTTAATTATCCTTTAAAGCTGTATTTAAAAGTTAACTTTTAAAATTTAACAATATATTTTTCTTTATTTCTTTAATTTCTTCTTCCCTTTTTTTTTATTTGTTCTTTTATAAGTTATTTAATTAGATGGTTTGCTAAACTTCTTTTAATTATTTTTGTAAATCATTATTATAGATGAACTCATCTAAAGAATCACTCATTTTAGAAATAGAGTTACTTTTTATGTAAACATTCATATATTTTCCTGTCAACCAATGTCTTAGAAGTAAATGAGTTGGTTCTTATTAATTTTAACTTTAAAATCCATGTTTCGCATTATTGGATTATTAATTTTAAAATAAAATTTAAGAGCCAAGTTTTTCATGTTAATCTGGAATTATTTGAAATATTGAACAAACAGAATCTTTATCTTCAGTCATTACAGGATATGGGCAAGTTCCTGTAATGTTAATTTCATAATTCAAATAAGATAAAACTTTTTTTTCTTTTAATAAATGTGTCAATCTAATAAAATCACCATAAAAAATATTTGAATTTTCATCATTAACATTAGATCTATCATTGTTTTCTATATAAATCACTTTAAATGTTGATGTACTATTTTAATTTTTAGAAACATGTACTGCCTAATAAATTTTAAAAGCCATCGATCTCTCCATAATACTTGGAAAAGATATATAATTATTATCTTTAAATTTTTAGTTCAATTAATATTCTAAATTTAAATCGGTTTATGTTTCAAAAGAAAAATTTTATTAATTTTTGACACTTTCAAAATAAAAACTATCTTCTTTATTTAAATACTCACCATCCTTTTTAAATGCTAATTAAGGATCTATTTTTATTTTAAAAAGGGTGCGAGAATCAATATTTTAAGAAAGAATTACGTTGAAAATATGAGGTTAATTTTTATTTTTACCATATTTAGCCATAGAATCTTCATTTAATTCTGTAGAAAATCTATAAAAAATAATAAAAATAATAGATTACTTTATGTAACATCCAGAAATAACATGTTAAATCAAAATAATATCACCTATTTTAATAGGTTAACTTTTATGATAATTAAGAATCTATTAATTTTATTCTTTTTCATTTTACACTCTTGATTTTAAAATTTTATTTTTTTCTTGCTTTGTATTTTTATCATTTAAAGCTTTTTATTGATTTTTGAACGCGTGATAATACTATTTTGGAACTATCTTGAAAATGCACTCTTAAAAATTATCATAATAGATTATGTTTGATTTAGATCCTTATTCGTCAAGTAACTATAGCATGTAAACCTTTCCTTCTAAAATTGATCTTCCTGATAAATATCTTGGTGGTTACTAATTAGATAATATAAAAATATTATCATTATATTTCAAATATTAATCGTCCATATAAATAATTAATCGTATATTAATTATATCTTCAGATGAATTAAAAATATTATTAATTTTTATTTAAATAAAAAACAAATTAAAAAAAAATAATTCTAATAAAGTAAAATAATTTAAAAAATTATTTATAAATATAAATTTATTTATTATTATTTTTTTTATTTTTATTTTTATTTTAGATTTTTTATTACCTAATATTTTAATAATTTAAAATTTAAAATATAATTTATGGCTCAAAGTTTATTGAACGAGAATTATCTTTATTATAATAAACAAGGCAAATGGCCATATGATGAACATAAAATCAAAAGAATATAAAAAGGAGAGATTGTAAATCTCACAGCAACTAAAAGTTTCTTTGATATTAAATTTTATTATGCAAATATTATTGACTATACAAGAGTAGTTCTTTCAATTATTTCAGTTATTCTACAAATAAAATATAAAAATTCTAAAGATTCAAATGATTTTATAGATTACTTGATAGCTTTTCTTATTATGGGAAACGTACTTCTGGATTGGGTCGATGGTCCTGTGGCAAGAGCTTATAATTAATCAAGTATTTTTGGAGTTGGAATAGATTGGGTAGCTGATATTTTGGCCCAGTATAATATAGCATAATGGACAGTTTTGAAGTCTGATAATATTGTTTTTGTATAATTCACAACCCTCTTCACTATTGTAGAATTTTCAACTTGTATATTTGATTTTGGACAATCTTGTAAAGGTTATTACCCACAAAAACTTAATACACAAAAACTACCCTGGTACTTTAGAGTGGAACATTGGCTTGTTCCTTCAAATACTTATAGTACACTTGGAACCATATGCTGGTTGTGTAACACTATATTTCCGTTGGCTGTTTGTCTTAAGCTAAGTGGTTTTATCGTTTATCCAACACTTCCTTTTGCACTACTTTACGCTTGGCATGAATCTTGTTAATTTATTTTTATAATTTCAAACTGGCAAGAATTTGATACAAAAATTCATCGGTAAGGAGTTTAATATATAAGGGATTGTACTTAAGAGGAAAAAGAATTAATTTAACATGTTTACGAAATATCCAAGGGTAATATTATGAAAGATGTTAAAAATGAAATTTATTGGTAAAATCTCTATGTTAATGGGACCTATAGAAATTGCATAAAAAACACTCCATTAAAGGAAAAAATAGATTAATTTGTAAATAGATTATTGGATGAGAATTATTCCGAAAAAAGAAAGATAGGAAGTTATGGATTCATTATAAGTCCTTCTAACTCCGTAAAGTCGTAAAAATGGCACATGGATTATGAATATACATGGAGCAATATATTCATCCCTCTTACTTAAATTTCAATAAAAAATGCTACACATTTTATTGAGGGAGTATATCATGATAAATTCATTGACAATTTGTAATAATCTCTTGATCCATACATTTTAATGGAATAAAGTATGGCAGATAGTTTTAAGTTATGTCAAACAATTGTTAAACCTTTTTCTATTACTAAATTACACCAAAGTGTTGTTCACAGGGGTATTGCTAATACAGAGAATTTTGATAGAATATTATTTTTCATAGGAAGTATTTCTAGTTCTGTAGCTTATTATTTTGCCGAAAGTGTAGAGGAATAATAATTTGATTCAGATAAAGAGGAAGATGATAGCAATGAATCAAAGCAAACTGTGCAAAAAATCAGTGAAAAATGAATTATAAATTGAATATTTTATTTATTATTTATTAAATCTAAATATATTATATTTTTTTATAGAT
>Ga0194132_10011779_pt1 | contig 11116 bp, 10 predicted proteins | sample TA2KigOf80mmetaG_FD_148612 | JGI IMG/M metagenome (GOLD analysis project Ga0194132, IMG submission 148612) | Freshwater microbial communities from Lake Tanganyika, Tanzania - TA2015054 Kigoma Offshore 80m | ecosystem: Environmental > Aquatic > Freshwater > Lake | place: Tanzania: Lake... | reverse complement strand
GCCACCTCGGCTCGCGCGCCCGTGTCCGCGACACGGCCTGCCGCGGCCGGGGCGGGCTCGGAGGGACCCGTCGTCTGCGCCTCGAGCGCAGACGCCGCCCGCTCTGATTCTTCCAGCTGGAGCGCGTCATCCGCCGCGGGCGCCGCCGCGGCTTCCTGCGCCGTCGCGGCCACGTCCGCGCCTCCAGCGCGCTCGAGCGGCGCGATGGGCACGGCTTCACCGCCGCGGAGCATCCACCCCGTCCCGAGCGCGAGCACGACCGAGGCCGCCCAGCTCATGCGGTACAGGCGCACGGACATTGTGCTGCGCTCCGCCTTGGTGGTGCGCACGACGTACGCGCGCAGCTCCTCGAACGTGGGCACCTCGACCTGCGGCGCCGCCAATCCGAGGATCGCGTTCGCGTCCTCGCGCACCTTTCGCTCCTCCGCCAGCCTCTCCATGCACATGGCACACGTCTCGACGTGCTCCCGGATGCGACGTGCCTCCGCTGCCGGATACTCGTCGAGTGCGCCGTCCAAGTACGCATGCAGCGCACCTTCATCGACGTGCGACATCGAATTGCTCCTTTTGCTGATATGCCTCTGCCAGCCGCTTGCGCGCGCGGGCGAGCGTCGTGCCGACCGCGCCTACCGCGAGCCCCGTCTGGTTGGCGATCTCCGTGTAGCTCTGTCCCGCGTCCCAGAGAAGGAGGACCTCGCGATCCGTCTCCGAGAGCGCGTCGAGCGCCTCACGCACCTTCCCCCATTGCTCGCGCTCGGCCATCTCGGCCGCCGCGTCCTTCATCGACTCCTCCCGACTCTCCGCCTCGCCCTTGAGCAGCACGAGGTGCTTCCTGCGCCGAATGACCGTGCGGGCTTCGTCGCGCGCGAGGTTCGCCGCCACCTGGAAGAGCCACGCGCGGGGGCGCTTGGGCTCGTGCTGCAGCGCCCGCACGAACGCCTCCTGGGCGAGGTCCCGGGCCCGCTCCGCGTCCCACACTTTGCGGTGGAGGAAGCGGACCAGGTCCGGGAACGTGCTCCGGTAGAGGTCATTCCAGTCGATGCTCACGGATCGCCTTGGTTCTCCGTCACTGCGGGTTCACTGGCCGCGGAAGCCGGCCACCAGCTCCCGTAGCTCGGTCGGGGTCATCGATTCGTTGCCGTCGCTCCCAACCCGCACGCTCACCCGCGCGCCCGCCACGACCACCTCACCACCCTCCCGCAGCACCGCCTCGAGCTCGGGCAACGCCCTAAGCAGCTCGAAGTACGCGGCGCTGAAGGTCTTCACGCGGATCACCCTCTGGTTCGCATGCGCGGTGTCGGTCCACGCTCCGTCCCGCAGGACGAACACGCGGCCGCCCAAGGCACGAGTGTCGCTCCGGCCCGCGAGATCGGCCAGGATCTCGTCTTCGGCCGCCTTCAGATCGGCCTCGTTCCTCGCCGCCCTGCGCTGGCGCGCCGACTCCGCCGCCTGTACCGCGCCGGCTCCGCTCGCCGCAGCCGGCGTGGAGGGCGCATTCGCCCGATTGAAGCCGATGCCCGGGTCCCCGCGCCACCCGCCACCTCCCCCACTGCCTGGCATCGGCACGGGCACCGGCCGCCCCGCAACCATGTCCGGCTCCTGCACCAGATACGCCGTGTACCGGCTCGGCAGGCCGTAGCGCAGCGCGAGCGTGCGGATCTCTTCGACCAAGCTGCCCGTCTCGCCCTCCGTCCAGATCTGCCGCTCCAGGTGCCCCAGCTTCCGCGCCGCCCAGAGGCGCGGGGTATACGCGTTCTCGTCCGACTCGCGAGGGAACGTCACGTCCGTCGAGAACTGGAGCGGACGGCCGGTTCGCTCACCCCGCACCGTGATGCGACCGCGCCCGTCTTCCGCGAACCGACCGAAGAGCACCAGCTCCTCGCCGGCGAACACGTCCGGCAGGCGCACCGGATACACTTCAGCGATGTCGAAGCGAGCGCCGTCGAGCTCCAGCTCGGTCAGCACCGGGTTCCGGATCTTCGCCGCCAGGATCGAGATCACGCGCTCGACGTTCTCGCCGGGCTGCACGTAGTCGGTGTCGCCTCTGCCGGCCTCACCCAACCGGTCGAGCAGATGCGTGTTCACGTCGTGCCCCACGCCGAACGCGAACACACGCGCGCGGCCGACACGCCGCTCCGCCAGGTCGGCGAGGCGCTCGGGTGACTCATCTCCCACGGACGGGAGCCCGTCGGTCAGGAAGAGCACGACGGGGAGGCGCCCGCGCGGGCTCTCCAGGCGGAACGCCTCCTCGAGCGCACCGGCGATGTTGGTGCCGCCGTCCGCCACGAGGTCGTCGACCCACCTGCGAGCTCGCTCGAGCCCCGCGCCGCGTGCGGGCGTCCAGTCGCTCGAATGCACGCGCACCGCGTTGGAGAACGCGACCAGGCGGAAGCGGTCCTCGGATGCGAGCGTGCCGAGGAGCTGCTGCAGCGCCTGGCGCGCCTGCTCGATCTTTTCGCCGGACATGGAGCCCGACACGTCGAGCACGACCGTCACGTCGCGCGGCTGGCGCGCGCCCGTGTCCAAGCTGGGCGACAGGGTCAGCATGAAGTATCCATCCTCCCCCGGCGGGCGATGCGTCGCCACCGAGAGCCCCACCGCGTCTCCCGCGAGCGGGAAGAACATCGACAAGCGGCCGAAGACCTCCTCGTCCACGGTGACGGTCATGCTCTCCCCGCGCCGATCGACATCGATGTCGTGCGTGGGCGAGAACGGCTCCAGGAAGTGCGACGCGTCCGCGACACGCACCTCGAAGCGCGAACGGGTGTGTTCGGGGCGCGGACGCCGCTCGGGCTCGCGGCCGTGTTGCGCGGCGTCGCCGTCTTGTGGGCGCACGTCGCCGGCTGGGCGCACGTCGCCAGCTGGGCGCACGTCGCCGCGGTGCACGTCGCCGGTCTGACGCACAGCACCCGCGTACAGCAGCTGCAGCGCGTTCCCCGCCCGCTCGAGCACCTGCGTGTAGCGGAGCGTCACGCGCCTCTCTTCACCCGGCTGAATCGGGAAGATGCGCGCGCGGAGCAGGCCGTGTCCGGCCAGCTCGATGAGCGCCGGATCGGCCCGCCTACGCACGATCTCCTCGTAGATGTGACGGGCCCTGTCCCCATCCATGATCTCGCCCCGCAGCTCCGCGTCGCCCTGGAAGAGAGAGAAGCCCTGGAAGACCGCCTCTCCGGGGAGCGGATAGAGATAGTCACCCTCCGCGAGCCGGCGGCCGTGGTTCACGAACCACTCCGACACCTCGATGTGGGCCACGCGCCCCTCGATACGAACGAGCACTTCGCTGCGCGTCCGGTCGACGGCGAAGCCGCCCCGGTCCACGCCGTGCTCGATCCACCCCTGCGCCGAAACTGCCGGCGCACCCGTCACCACGATCGCCGCCGCCATCGCCGCCCTCAGGAAAGCCCGCACCACGCCGCTCCTCGTGCCCACACGCACCTCCCTCTATTGGTCCGTCTGCCCTATAGGACGGACCACCCAGCCCCCCTTGCACACCCTCCGAATTCCTTCGTGATTTTTGGTCCGATCGGGACCTCAAGGCAGTGGAGGAAGCTCTGCGCATCGTGGTGTTGGGCGGCGGCCGAGTGGGGGGCGCAATCGTGCGCGACCTCGCCGCCGAAGACGACTTCTCGGTGTTGGTGGTCGACGTCGACCCCATCCGTGTCGAGCGCCTCACGGACGTCGGAGCCGACGGGGTCATCGCCGACCTCTCCGATCCGAAGACCGTCACGAAGGCCGTGAAGGACGCGGACCTGGTCGTCGGCGCGGTGCCCGGTTTCCTCGGCTACCAGACCGTGCAGCGGGTGCTCGAGTCCGGCCGGCCGATGGTCGACATCTCGTTCTTTCCCCAGGATGCGTTCGGACTCGACGCGCTCGCCAAACAAGCCGGCGTTCCGTGTCTGGTCGACTGCGGGATCGCGCCCGGGCTCTCGAACCTGGTGCTCGGGCGCATGGAGGCCGAACTCGACGACACCTCGTCGTTCCACTGCCTCGTCGGCGGTCTGCCGGTGGAGCGCGCGTGGCCCTGGGAGTGCAAGGAGCTCTTCTCGCCCGGCGACGTCATCGAGGAGTACATGCGCCCCGCGCGCCTACGCCGTCATGGCGTCGAAGTCACCCTGTCCGCCCTGTCGGAGGTCGGGCTGGTCGAGTTCCACGGACTGGGATCGCTCGAGGCGTTCAACACCGATGGGCTCCGCTCGCTGCTGAAGACGTGCAGGACACCCAACATGGTGGAGAAGACGCTGCGCTATCCCGGACACGCCGAGCGCATGCGCGTACTCCGCGAGGCGGGCTTCTTCTCGACGGAGGAGATCCAGGTCGCCTCCGGCATGGTCCGCCCGCGCGACGTGACCGAAACGCTCCTCTTCAATGCCTGGCACTTCGAGGACGGCGAGCCCGACCTCACCGTCATGCGCCTCGTGATCGAGGGCACCAAGGACGGCAAGCACGTCCGCCACACGTACAACGTGCTCGACTACTACCACACGGACACCGAGACGTCGTCCATGGCGCGCACCACCGGCTACACCTGTACGGCGATGGTGCACCTCCCGGCGAACGGCCTCTGGCAGGAACCCGGGCTCGTTCCGCCCGAGACGGTCGGAAGGCGGAAGGAGTGCTTCGACGCGATCCTGGCGCACCTCAAGGATCGCGAGGTGCACGTGTTCCACCGCGTCGACCATGACTGAGGCGGGCCCGGGCCTCACCCTGAGCGGCGAGTGTGGCGAGCTACCGGGCGGGCGCCCTCCGTACGGGGTAGTCGCCACGCGCGATCTGCTCGTCGAAGAAGGCCCAGCCCAAGAGCCCGTCGTCCGAGCGCGGCTCGAGCAGCGTGAACGCCAGCCGGGCCAGCTGCTGATCCAACGGCACGACGAGGGTTCCGACAGGTAGCGTCTCGGTCGCCGACACCCACGCACCGAACAGCTCGCGCTCCGTCCGCGCCTGGAACGGGCGGGCCGCGACGGCCGTCGAGTCGATGCGGAAGCGCTCGACGATCACTTCCTGCGGAGCAGACAGGCGTTCCGTGCGAATCCCATGCATGCGGAGGCGCCCAATGGCCTCGTCGGCTTCGGGAAGCACGTAGTAGGCGAGAGGCGCGACAGCCGTCTCCGTCGCGTCGAACGCCCCGTACTCGTACATCGACGTCGGCGTCTCCATGTCGAGGCGCAGGTGCATGGGGAGTCCCGTGACGGGGTGCGGCTCCTCGCGCACGGCACCGAGCAGGATGCTCACGGGCTCGGGCGAGCGCCGGAACCCCGCGCGAACGGCGAGCTGGCGCCCGGTCACCGGGGCGGCGTCCGCCGCCGCGACCACCTCGCGGATCTCCGCCGCGTGCTCCCCCGCGAACCCGAGCACCTCGTCCACGAACACGCGCGTCATGCGCACGCGGTCCTCGAACGTCAGGTACGCGTACGCCTCGCTCAGGATCGCGATGCGATTCCGGAGACCGACGTAGTTGTTGTTGAAGCGGGGCCGGTGGTCGAACGTGTACCACCCCGCCGGGTTTCCGCCCAGGTTGCCGTAGTAGTAGAACTTCCAGCCGCGCGCACGCTCGACGCGCCGCGTCACCTCGGGAATCCAGCGCTCGCGCAGGAACGCGTCGATCGCGCCGGGCGTGTTGGGGTGGAGCGGCGTGGCGTACGTGAGGTGGTACGCGTGGTCGGTGCCGTTCGTGGTATGCAGATCGATGACGACATGCGGGTCGTAGTCGGTCATCATCTCCGCGAACGCGCGCGCCTCGGGCGAGTCGAGCTTCATGTGGTCGCGGTTCAGGTCGAGGCCCTGCGCGTTCGCGCGCGTCCCCATGCCACCGATCGGCCCGTACTGGAGAGGGCGGTTGTCGAGCGCCACGTACTCGTTCCCGTCCGCGTTGTAGATCGGCGCGATCAGCAGGACCAGGTCGTCTGCCCATGTCGCCGCGTACATCCCGTCCAGGTAGTCGCGCACCAACATCAACACGGCTTCTTTCCCCTCGACCTCGCCCGCGTGGATGTTCCCCTGGATGTAGACGCGGATCTTGCCGGTGGCGCGGACGTCGTCCGGGCGGGCTGAGGGCGCTCCGACGACGATCAGAGGGAGCCGCCTCCCCTCGTACGAGAAGCCCATGACCGTGAGGTGCACGTCGTCACCCGAAGGGGACGACAGTCGATCGGCGAGCGCGACCACGTCCGCGTAGCTGCTCGTCTCTCGGTACTCGGTTCGCTCCGCCCGGGTGAGGAGGGCGTCGGGCACCGGCTGGGCCGACAGGGGGACGGCGACGAGCGCCGCCGCGGCGAAGAGGGCCTTCATCCGCCATGTCTACGGCCTACCAGGTGCGCTGCGCAATGCTGTAGCTTCGCGCATGACCCTTCCTATCTTCTACGACTGCCACAACTGCCCGTCGTACTGCTGCACCTACCCGCGCATCCCCGTCACCAAGCGGGACGTCCAGCGGCTCGCGAAGCACTTCGGCCTCACCGAAATCGGCGCGCGCCGCAAGTTCACCAAGCCCGGGTGGACCGAGCGTGAGCGCGTGCTACGGCATCAAAAGGACAAGATATTCGGCAGCGCCTGCCAGTTCCTCGATGCCAAGACGCGGCTCTGCACCATCCACGCAGCACGCCCGTCGATCTGCCGACAGAACCCGACCGGCCGCTCGTGCGGCTACTACACTTTCCTCATGGCCGAGCGCAAGGATCAGAATGATCCCAAGCTCAACGTGCGTGCCTACAACGTGCCGGGAGAGTATCCGCAGCTGGAAGAGTAGCCACCGTGAAGCCGCCGCAGCCGACGCAGACCGGGGCCGGATGCTGCGGCGGCCGAATCCGCCGGACTTCGGGGACGAGCCACTAGCTCGCGTACCAGAGAGCAGCGAAGAAGTGACACGTGGAGCCTGCGAGCACGAACAGGTGCCACACGAAGTGGCTGTGGCGTAGCGCGGGCCGCGCGTAGAACGCGGCACCCACCGAGTACATCAGGCCTCCGAGCACCAGCCAGGCGAGTCCGGCCGTCTCGATACGAGCCACGAGCGGACGGATCGCGATGAGCACGAGCCATCCCATGATCAGGTAAGCCGCGAGCGACACCCGCGGCCAGCGCACGCCAGCGAACAGCTTGGTGGCGACCCCCACCGCAGCCACGCCCCACACCAGGCCGAAGAGCGTCCACCCCCACGGCCCCTCGAGCACACCGAGCGTGAATGGCGTGTAGGTGCCCGCGATGAGCACGAAGATCGCCGCGTGATCGCAGCGCTGCAGCAGGCCGCGGAGCTCCGAGCGTTGCGCGAGGTGGAACGCGGTCGATGTCAGATAGAGAAGGATGAGGCTGGCGCCGAAGACACTCCCGGCGACGATGTCCGCCGCACCGCCGCGTGCCACTGCACCCACGATCAGCAGGGGCGTCGCCGCGATCGCGCACAGCAGGCCCACGCCATGACTCATCCCATTCGCCACCTCGGCCGCCCTCGTCGTCGTCATTTCGCTACGCCAAGAACGTGAGATCGTAGATCGCGCACGAGCTGAGCGCGGTCCAGACGAGCCCGCCGATCACGACTTTGCCGAGACCGCACGGTCAGTTGGGCCCTCCGCCGACCGACATCACCGCCGAGACCCCGGCGGAGAACGACCCGCCGTCGGCGGCGATCGGAACCTGGACGATCGGGGCTAGCGACATGCGCTGGCGGAACATGAGAAACCCCAGGGAGACGGCCAGGACGCCGTACGTGTCGTGAGTCGTCGACGCGCCCGAGACGCCGTCGTCGAGCCTGTGTCGCTCGCGCAGGAGAGTCAGCTCCGCGCCGGGCACCACGAACACGTTTGGCTCCACCTCGACCTTGGATCCGAAGCCCAAGCCCACCGAGGTGGTGAACGTCGTTAAGTCGACCCCCAGGAGCTCGTAGTCGTAACCGTATCCGATGCCGACGAGTGGGCAGAAGCTGACCGGGGTGTCCGCCAGTGCCCTTTCGTAGCCGAGGGAGCCCGAGACCACATCCAGATGCAGACCGATCGGATTGTTGTACTCGTTGCGGCTGAACGAGCCCGACGCGAATAGCGAGGACCCCACCGTGACGCCTCCGCTCGACGTCTTCCCACCGTCGAAGAAGACCACGCTCCCGTTGGCGTTCGCCAGCCACATACCGGCGAGAGGCGCAGAGCCGCGGCAGATCTGCGCGCTCGCGGTGGCGGGGACGGCGAGCCCGACAGCGAGGCCCAGCAGGAACGCGCGAGGGAACATCGCAGACCCTCCGAGGTGGGGTGCAGGTCGCCGATCTTACTCGACCGAGCGTTCGAGCGGTACCTATTTGAACCAAGAGCGTGTCTCGCACCACTCTATAGGATGTGACGAACAGGACCCCCTCGCAGGTCATCGACGTCACCGCGATCAAGGTGTGGTACTGGATCGACATGGCGCGGATCGCCCTCGCGCGGGACCTGAGACGGGTGGAGCTACAGGTCGCGCTCCTGTCCAAGCGAATCGACGCCACGCACGACCGCTGACGGCCGTGTCAGTCGCCGGCAGCGCGCGGTCGGCGGCGGCGCCCCGGAGGCCTACCGGTCACCCCGCGCGCGCCTCGGGCTGCAGCAGCCCGAGAATGTTGCCGTCCGGGTCCTTGATGTACGAGAGCAGTCCGACCCCTGGAATGGCCATCTTCGGGAGCGCCGTCGAAGCGCCGAGCTCGAGCGCGCGGGCGAGCGTTCCGTCGAGGTCAGGGACCTCGACCGTGCAGACGAACGCATTCACGCTCTGCCCGTCTGTCGGCGGCGCACCCCGCCGCGGGAGGAGTCCACCATTGATGCCCGGCTGATCCGCCGGGCCCGAGTCGATCAGCCAGTAGGGGTTCTCGCCCCACTTCTGGATCTTCCAGCCGAGGAGCTCCGCGTAGAAGCGGCTGAGCCGCTCGGGCTCGGTGGCATGAATCTCGAAGTGAACGACACGTGGCATGGCGCCTCCCTGGAGGGCGGCCAATGTAGTCAGAACGTCGCGGCCAACAACTTGTCCGCGTAGGCTTCGATCTCGGCGGCCATCGTGAGCCGCTCGCGCCATGGACGGGGGATGGCGAGGTGTCCCCAGTGCGCGCCCGCGAGCTGACCGCAGACCGCGGCAGTGGTGTCGGCGTCGTCGCCCAAGTTTGCGGCCCGCAGCACGGCCTCGGAGAAGGAGCTCGACGCCCAGAAGCACCAGAGGGCGGCCTCGAGGCTGTCGACCACGTACCCGCTGCCCCGAATCGCGGACTCCGTCTTGTCGCGATACGCCCCCCGCACGATGCCCTCCAGCCTGGCTGACGCCCCAGCCGGCAACGCAGCGGACAGGGCCGCGGTCTCCTTGCTCTCGCCGGCGAGCAGCGCTGCCAGGATGTCCGCGAGTATCTCGCACGAAGCGACGGCCTGCTCCGCTCCGTGAGTCGTGCGTGAGCTCTCCGCCGCGAAGTGCCTCACGCGACTCTGGTCCGGGAAGTAGGCGAGCACCACCGGTGCCAGTCGCATGATCGACCCGTTGCCGGCGGACGACGGCTCGGTCGGTCCGTGGAAGGGCTCGCCCGTCCTCTCGAACGCATGCAGCGCCCGGCGCACGGTGTTCCCGATGTCGAAACACCTCCCCGTAGCGCTCATGTGCCCATGCCGGTACCACTGCACGTATCGATGGAGTTGATCGCTCGGGTCGAAGCCACCGGACTCGAGCAGACTCTCGGCGAGACAGAGCGCCATCGAGGTGTCGTCGGTCCATTGTCCGGGCGCCAGACGAAACTGCCCGCCCCCTACCATGTCGGTGAGCGGCGAGAAGCTGCCCCGCGGCAAGAACTCGACGCTGGCGCCGGTCGCGTCTCCGCACGCCAGGCCGAGCAGTGCGCCACGGGCGCGGTCTGCAAGCGTCGTCATGGCGGTCAAGGACTGCACCGAACGGCTGCCAACCAGGCGGCTACCATGCGGGCAACGAAGTTACGGGTCCAGATCATCCTCGAGCAGGACGACGATCCCATCCAACGAAGCAAGCAGTTCCTCCAGGTCGACCGCCGCGAACCGGGCATAGAACAAGCGGAGCGAGAGCACCCCAACGAGTTCGCTCGACATGACGAGTTGCGTGGGCACGCCCCTCGGATCGGCACCCTCCATCGTCTCTCCCTCCGACCAAGGCAATACGCGCGCGAAGTACGGCGCGAGGCTCACGGAGCGCCCCAACAGCGGCACGACCTGTTCGTTCGTAATCCGACGAACCTCCAGCTCGTCCTCCGTCGTGTCTGCGAGCCGGCGTCGCCAATCCGCCAGCTCCGTACGCAGACGCGTACTCCTGATCAACTCGATGTCCCCGGAGGCCATGGCGGCGTCGAGCGAATTCAGCGTCGGCTCGTAGGTCGGTCCACCGAGCACGGAGATGACGAGCGAGTCGGGGACGGCGATCGGGGCCGCGCCCGCGGTCCGCGCAAGCTCGAGCAGCGCCTCGTTGCCAGCGACCATCATCCGCGTCAGGACAACTCGGTCCTGCAACAGGGGCCGGCTGGCCTCGAACTCGTCGACCATGCTGCCCAAGAGGACCCGCTCACGCGCCCGGTTGCCCCGGCTGTCCCACCACGCATCGGCAGCCAGCGCCAGCAGGATCGACGCCACGATCAAGACGCTCTCGGCGAGGATGCGCCGCCAAGGCACGCGAGACGACTCGGCTACAATGTCGGGAGTGACTCGCCTCGTGCCATGGGACGGTGATCATTGTGGCTTCCGTCGCGCGGGCATAATGCGGACCAGCCTCGCTTGCAGCAAGCCGGGCAAGCTGCCCTCCGCCCACCTCGCCGCCGCCCGTCGTAGTCGCCGCTAGGCCGCGCAAATCCACCTTCGCACCGTCTCGTGGTGCTCGGCCCACGCCATCCAAGCCGACGGCGCCCATTGCCCGACGGCTTCGGCATGCGCTTGGGCGCCTTCGGCCGCCAGTACGTGGGCGACCGTGATGGCGCCAGTTCTTGGGGCCTGCTACTGCACCACGTCGAAGCCGGCTTCCTCGAGCGCGTGCTTCTGCGCTTGGTCCTCGCTGACGACCTGGCCGTCGAAGAGGTGGATGGCGCGGTCGGCCACGTGCGCGTAGCGCGGATCGTGCGTCACCATGCAAATGGTCGCGCCCTCCGCGTGCAGCTCCTTGAGCAGATCCATCACCG
>Ga0194132_10011774_pt1 | contig 11124 bp, 11 predicted proteins | sample TA2KigOf80mmetaG_FD_148612 | JGI IMG/M metagenome (GOLD analysis project Ga0194132, IMG submission 148612) | Freshwater microbial communities from Lake Tanganyika, Tanzania - TA2015054 Kigoma Offshore 80m | ecosystem: Environmental > Aquatic > Freshwater > Lake | place: Tanzania: Lake... | reverse complement strand
CGCGTGTCGGGTTCGAACTGAACGACGAGACTGGCCCTGGCCTGTCTTTGCTGATGCGCCTGGTAGAAGGCGGATAGATCCACATCACAGTAGCTGTCCCCGTTCAGCGCAAGCACCCACGGCCCGCTGACCTGCAACGAAGCGAGCCGCAACGCGCCACCCGTGCCCAAAGCCTCGGGCTCAACAGAATACCTCAGTTTGAGGGGTCCATACGTCGACCCGAAACGCTCTTCGACATGGGATGCCAGATGGCCCGTGCTCAGTATCACATCGTGAAAACCCTGGAAGGAAAGCCGGTCGAGCCAGTAGGACAGAAAGGGACGGCCCGCAATATCGGCAAGCACCTTGGGACGGTCGCTGACCACCGATCTCAGTCGAGTCCCCAATCCTCCTGCAAGAATGACCACCGTGGGAGCGTCGGGATGGACCGGGCAGCGGCTCGAAGGGGGGAGGTCAGCGTGAAATCGAGCCATCAGATGTTCTTGAAACGGGTTCGGCCCAGCATCCTGTAACCCTTGATCAATTCCTGAATGCCGTCCTCCAACGATCGCCTGGCTTCAAAACCCGCCTGGCGCAGCCGCTCGTTGGAGACTATGTAGTTGCGTTTGTCCGGATCGGACCCGATCTCCGCGAAGTGCACGTAGAAGTCCGGCACAAACCGCTGGACCTTCATCGCAAGCTCCGCTTTGGAACAGTTCGCAGAATCCAGGCCCACATTAAATGTCCGCCCCACCATGGAGGCGGGGTTCTTCAAACAGTGAACGAAACAGTCCGCCACATCCCGGATATGAATGTAGTTACGCTTGAAGTCCTTCTCGAAGATGGTCAATGCACGGTCGGTGAACGCCGCAAGAACGAAGTGGTTCACCAGAAGATCCAACCGCATCCTGGGTGACATCCCGAACACCGTCGCCAGCCGAAGACAGATCGTGTTCGGAGCCTCCAGCAAAAGCTTCTCCGTCGCAGCCTTGGTCTCCCCGTAAAGTGAGATCGGTTGCAGTGGAGTTTCCTCGGTACAGAAGACCTCCCCCGTCTGGGCGCCGTAACCGCTGTTGGTCGTCGGATATACAATCAGCTGGTTCGGAGATCGAAGCTTCTCCAGCATCGCGATCGCATCCACATTGACCGACCTCGTCATCAGCGGATCCCTGTCGCACGCCCCAACCCCCACCATCGCCGCCAGCGGGATGATCGCATCCACACCCTTTAGCAGAGGTCGAAGCACCTTCGCATCCCTGGCATCGGCTCTGATGAACTCAAAGTCCGGGTGGGCGCAGAGATGGAAAAGGTTCGCCTCTCCATAAAAAAGATTGTCGAGAGCACAGACCGCAAAGCCCTCGTTGAGAAGCGTCTCGCAAAGAACGGAGCCCAGATAACCCGCAGCCCCGGTGATAAGAACCCTTGGTTTCATGTGTGAGTCACAAAGCTAAATCTCGCAAAGGCCGCTGCAAAAGAAGTCCATGGGCTCAGCCCAGCCCTCCACGGGACGCGAGGTCGCGGGGAACCCTGCAGCAGCAACAGCCTGTTCCGCCACATACCGTCCGAGCTCCAGCGAAACCGTCGCCGCAGGCGAGGCCGCGTTGCAGACGTGCAGCGAGTCGCGTCCAACCACGATCTTGAAGTCATCCAGGAGTTCGCCCCGAGGGTTGACCGCCTGGGCTCGCACCCCGGATTCGGACGCAACCAGGTCGTCGGCCTTGATCTCGGGCACGAGTCGCTGCAGCCGCCGGGCGAACGCTCGCTTGTTGATGGCTGTTCCAGCCTCGGACAAGCCATGGCGCCAGTTCTTTTTCGCGTAGTTCCAGAATCCCTCCGAGCTCACCATCTTTCGAGCATAGCTGAAGTTGAAAGCGCCCCGGCCATATCCCTCCCTCGACATCGCGAGAACCGCATTGGGCCCCACATGCACCCCGCCGTGGATGGATCGCGTCAGGTGGACGCCGAGAAACGGGAAGCGCGGATCGGGCACCGGATAGATCAGGTGCTTCACGAGGTGGGCGCGTTCGGCCTTCAAGGAAAAATAGTCACCACGGAAAGGCAGCACCCGGTCCTCGATGGAAGCATCGTCCCACTCCGCCACGGAATCGCTGTGCAGCCCGGCACAGTTGATCAGGAACCTTGTAGAGAAGGTGGAGGCCCCGGCGCCCAGTCTGATTTCATTCTGTGATCGCTCGATGGATTCAAGGCGGGTCTCCAGGTGAAGCTCCACCCCATGGTCTGCGGCCAGGCGGGCGAGCTCATTGGCGACGTCCTGGTAGTCCACGATCCCAGCGTCAGGGACCAGCAATGCCGCAACCCCGCGGGCATGAGGTTCCCGCTGCCTGAGCTGCTCCCCGGTCAACCTTTCAACGGCGACCCCATTGGCTCTCGCCCGCTCCTCCAGGCGATCCAACGACGGAATCTCGTCCTGATCAGTGGCGACAATCACCTTGCCGCAAACATCATGATCGATCCCCTGGTCGCGGCAGAACTGAATCATCCGCTTGTTGCCGGCACGGGCCAGCTTCGCCTTCAAGGATCCGGGACGGTAGTAAATACCTGAGTGGATGACTCCGCTGTTTCTCCGGGTTTGGTGAGATCCCCACGCGCTTTCCTTCTCAAGCAGCTTGATCGAAAGTCCGGGTTGCGCTTCGGCCAGGGCGGTCGCCGCGGAGAGCCCCACTATTCCGCCGCCGACGATGATCACGTCTGTCATACGAGACCTTTTTTCTGAGGATTTGGGTTGGTGGTTTGAAACAGGCATCCGGGCCCTGAGGGCCGGTGCGGATTAAACTTCTACTGCAGCAATCGCAGCACGCTTTGCGGAAGCTGGTTCGCCTGGGCAAGCATGGCGGTGCCCGAGTTCACCAGGATCTGATACCGGGCATACTGGGTTGACTCCTCGGCCACATCCACGTCCTGGATGCGCGATGCTGCCGCGGCCAGGTTCTCCTTGCTGACTGTGAGCTGCTCGGAAGTGAACTGCATGCGAGATTGATAGGCGCCAATCGTGGCCCGATCGGAAGCGAGTTGGGTGATCGCGTTCTTCACAGCGGTCAACGCCGTGCCGGCATTGGCGATGGTTGAGACCCCGGAGCCTGTGGCCGTGGTGTACGTGGCAGCCCCGAGGTTCACCCCGGCCATCGAGAAGGTGTTTCCGTCGGAATCAACGGTGACATTCAACGCGCTCGAGCTGAACAGGCTCACACCATTGAACTCCTTGGTGGCGGTGTTCGTGATGTAGCTGGAGATCTGCTGATACTCCGCGTTGTAAAGGGATCGATCGGCGTCCGACTTCGTGACGTCCTGGGCCAGGATGGCCAGTTCGCTCATGCGGTCAAAAGCGCGGGCGATCTTCTTGAGATAGCCGTCCTGCACCTGGGTGAAGGAGATCGCGTTTCCCACATTGGACTTGGCGGCGTCGAGACGGCGGGTCTGGGCTTCGAATCGAGAAGCTACCGCAAGGCCTGCAGCATCATCGGAGGGTTGGACGATCTTGGATCCAGAGCTGAGCCGGGCCAGCGATCGAGCCAGCATCGTCTGACTCATGCTGAGGTTGGAGGCGGCCGTCTGGGCTTGGACGTTTGTGTTAATGACCATACTGATCCTGAATTAGATTAGACTGTTGAAAACGATACGTGCTGTTCTGAAACGATCACGAGGGTGTGCCCTGGCTTCCAGAGCCGCCCTCTGAAGAACCCGTTCCCGGGTCGAGCGGCCTCTTCGGTCGTGGAATCCTTGGAACCGGAACCCGGCCACTGCTGACTGCCTCACGATTGTTGCGTTGGATCTCGTCATAGACTTCCTGACGATGCACAGGGACATCGATGGGCGCTTCTATGCCGAGCTTCACATTCTCGCCGTCGATCCGGACGATCTTCACGAGGATGCGTCCATCGATGACGATGTTCTCGTTGACTTTCCTGGATAGGATGAGCATGGGATCCGTCCTTAGCTTGCTGTGGGCAGTGGGTGTTGGACCTGATAGACGGCGGCGTTGGAAGGAATGACCTGCTTGGCGGTCCGCGTCTGACGATTGATGACGATGGGCCCTTTGAGGTTGATGGTCGGATTCCCGCCGGGCCTGAGGGTGACAATATTGAACACGGCGGCATCCTGCGGCGTTGAGAGTCCCAGAAACGCGGCATCCTCCGCAGACACGTCGGGCTGGTAATCGGGAAAGAAGATGAACGGGTCCACGATCAGGAACGAGACCCGTGTACCCTGCGAGCACTGAAGCCAGGCGAAGGGCGCTTCCTCCGGGTCGGCGAGAAGGTTGAATTCCTTCGACTGTTCGAACCCGAGCAACCCCATTGGCATTTGGATGGCTGCCTGGCTTTCCTGGGATAGAGGCGAAGCCTCCGTTCTCTCTGCGAATTTCATAATTCCATTGATTCGGGCGAATCCTCCAAGCAACGCCCATGCCAGCCCTCAAAATGGAACTTTCTGCCGAGATCCTGCCTTCAGCCCTGAAATCCCTCCCGCAAGGCGGCAGATTTGGGCGAGCTGCTCCGCCCCCCAAGTCGAGCCGGGTAAATTCCGCCGTGCCCCCCCATCCCTTCATCGAGCTAAAGCCAGGGTGCATCGAATCCCACCTACACCCGGCCCCAGGATATTCCGATCAATAACCTGGGAGCATTTACTTGACAGAGGGGTTTGATGAAAACAATCACGGACGAAGCCTCAGCGCTGAGCTACTTGGTGGAGCAAGTCTACCGCCGTTGCCGGATACAGCTGAGGGATGGCAAGCAATCCATGATCCGCTGGCGTCTCTCCAAACGGATGCGCGCAAACAACCTTGAGGGCCTCACCGCTTATGCGGAATTCCTGCGCACAAAGGCCTCAGATGAGGAGTGGACTCAGGCCATCGATGCTCTCACGACGAACTTCACCAGCTTTCTCAGAGAGGAGGAACACTTCCAGTTTCTCGTCCGCCAAGCACTGCCATCGGTGCTGCAGCGTGGACAAATCCAGTTCAACATCTGGAGCGCGGCCTGCTCGACAGGAGAAGAGCCCTACACGATCGGTTTCTACCTGTCTGAACATTACCCTCTCGACAGAGGATGGTCCTGGAATCTGTGCGCCTCAGATATCTCCACCAAGGTCCTGGCGTCCGCGAGCCGCGCCATCTATGCCGAAGATCGGATCACCACCGTGCCAACGGACTGGCGGAAGAAATACTTTCAAGTGGGAACCGGCGAGTGGGCCGGCCATTACCGGGTCAGGTCCGCGCTATCAGACAGGGTGCAGTTCCGGCAGATCAACCTCATCGAATCCTACCACCACGCCCATAGCTTCGAAGTCGTGTTCTGCAGGAACGTGCTGATCTATTTTGACCGCGAGACCCAGCTCCAGCTTGTGCGACGCATGTGTGGCTTCATCAAGCCGGGCGGGTTTCTGATCACCGGACATTCAGAGAGTCTCACCGGGCTCGACCTGCCCCTCAGGTGCGTCAAACCGAGCGTTTACCAGCTGACCTAGGCCTCGCATGCCAGCCCCATCCACAGCTCCTGTCACGTCCTTCGAGCAGAAGCATGTTGTCAGCGTGGCCGACCTGGCGGTCTCCAGCAACCCGGGTCTCCAGCTGATCACCTATTCATTGGGTTCCTGCATCGGGATCACGATTTTTGATCCCGTCACCAGGGTCGGAGGGCTCCTTCACGCCATGCTGCCTGACTCGAAGATCGATCCCGCCAAAGCTGCGGCGCAGCCGGCGATGTTCATCGACACCGGGATCCCGGCCCTCTTCCGCGCCGCCTACCAGCTCAAGGCCGAGAAACATCGCGTCCAGATCTGCCTCGCCGGAGGAGCACAGGTTATCGACACCGGCGGCTTCTTCAGCATCGGCAAACGAAACTATGAGCTCACCAAACAGATTCTCAGCCACCACGGCCTCGTGGTGAGAGCGGAGCAGGTCGGAGGGGTGGTCGGTCGGACGATGATTCTGAATCTCAGGACCGGCGAGGTCCGGCTTCGAGTTTCAGGCGAAAACCAGGACACGATTTTATGGAAAGGTTAGAAGAATACCTGCGGCAGGCGAAGAGGCTGCCCGCCGGACCACGAATCCTCCCACAGCTCATCGAACTCCTGAAGAAGGAGGATGCCAACAGCGGAAACGTGGTTCATCTGATCACGTTCGATCCGGCGCTCACCGCGCGCGTGCTCCAGGTATGCAACAGTGCGACCTATGCAGGATCCCAACCTGCCGCTGATGTGCACCAGGCCGTTGCACGTCTTGGATTTGGCGAGGTTTACAAGATTGTTGCCCGGGTCATCAGCGAGCAGGCACTCGCCCCCGCGCAAAAAGGCTACGGCATCGGCAAAGGCGAGCTTTGGGAGCACTGCGGTGTCACCGCGGTGGCTGCCCAGGCGATCGCGGAGGACCTCGGACTGGATGCTCAGTCCGCCTTCACCACCGGCTTGCTGCACGACATCGGAAAACTGATCCTCAGCACGGTGCTGGAAAGCACCTATCACCAGCTGATTGAGGAGACCGAGCGCAAACAGTGCTCGCTCCTGGAGGCGGAAAGAACGGTGCTGGGAGCCGACCACGCACAGGTCGGAGGCCGCATCCTTGCGGAATGGAAGTTCCCCGCGGTGCTCATCAATGCGGTCACTCATCATCACGATCCAGCCGCAGCTCCAGCAGAGGATCGCAAACTCGCAGCCTGCGTCTACATGGCCAACATGGTGGCTGCAATCACAGGCCACAGCTACGGCTACCAGGCGCTCGCGCTCCAGGGCCGTGGCGAAGCTCTCGATATCCTCGGCATCACAAGGGACAGGCTCCCGATCTACATGATCAAGACCATCGATGCAGCTCGCAAAGCCTCCCTGATCCGTGCGGCTTGAGGGCCTGCCTTGGCATCCCATGAGCCCCTCCAAACGCATTCGGGTTCTTGTCGTCGATGACTCCGCCATCGCCAGAAGAGTCATCACCGAAAGCCTCGCCCCCTATCCCGAGATCGAAGTCGTCGGTACCGCCGTTGATCCCTACGACGCCCGCAGCCAGATCCTGAATCTCAATCCAGACGTCATCACTCTAGACGTCGAGATGCCCAGGATGGATGGGATCACTTTCCTGAAGTTGATCATGCAGCATCGGCCGATGCCCGTGATCATCATGAGTTCTCTCACCACACAGGGATCGGAGAAGGCGATGGAGGCGCTCGAGTGCGGAGCTGTGGACATCGTGGACAAGCCGGCGGATTCCTGTTCAGCACACAAGGACGGCCCGCGGTTGCTGGCCAGGATCCAGGCGCCGGCTCAAGCCCCCGCGATCACCCGGCCAGCCCCATCCGCCAGCAGCGGGGGAAAGCGACGGTTTCCGGCCAGGAGCCTGATCCTGATAGGGGCGTCGACGGGGGGACCCGAGGCGCTGAAAAAAGTTCTCAGCGGCTTGGAGCCGGATCTCCCGGGGATCGTCATCGTGCAGCACATTCCAGCTCAGTTCTCCAGGGCAATGGCTGTGAGACTGAACTCGGTGAGCCGTCTGGAAGTTCGTGAAGCAGTCCATGGGGACCTTGTGAAACCCGGTACAGCCCTCGTGGCTCCCGGTGGATTTCACACCGTGTTGCATTGGGATGGCTGCGATTACACCGTGGAGCTTAACGAGGGACCACCTGTCCATCACCAGCGCCCGGCTGTGGATGTCCTGTTTAGCAGCGCGGTAAAAGCCGGCGCCGGCCAGAAATCGCTTGGATTGGTTGTGACAGGAATGGGATCGGATGGGGCAGCGGGACTCCTTGAGCTGCGAAAGGCCGGAGCTCTGACCGTGGCCCAGGACGAGGAATCGAGCGTTGTTTATGGCATGCCGAAAGAGGCGGTCCGGCTGGGCGCAGCCGCCCATGTCGCCGGAATTTCGCAGATGGCGGACAAGATCAACGCCGCGTTCGAAGAGATGCTCAGCTCCAACACCTCATGGCACCCGAAGGCGGCCTGAGGCATGCCTCGGCAAATCCACGGAGTCAGCTTCCGCTCTGCATGGGCCCTGATCGTTGATCGACGCGCATCAGCTGGAGCCTCTTGATACCCGACGGCAATCTGCACTCGATCACCTGCCCCTCTTCCACCCCGAGAAGCGCTTTGGCCAGGGGCGATATCCAACTGATCCACCCCCGGTCCACATCCGCCTCACGAACGCCGACGATCCGATAATCCATCTCCCCGAACTCTGGGTCATGCACAACCACCCGTGAGCCGAATCGCACCCGCTTGTCGGTGAGCTCCGCAACAGGGGCCACGGTGACTCGCATCAGGATATCCCGGATCTCTTTCGCCCTCTGATCCGCCTTCACCGTGCTCCGGGGACGTTCAAGCCCGGAGCTCCCTGCGGACAGGTCCGGGCCTTTCTCAGCGGAAATCCGTGCGAGCTCCGCTTGCAGAGACTCGTATCCATCCTGGGTGATGTAGTCGTTCACTTCCGTCGGAAGCAGATCTGGAGCGCGCCGGAACTCTGGCCGCTCCGGCGCATCATCGGACTCCCGTGTGAAGGCCTTGCTCATGGGGTGTCCGAAGCGGATGGAGGCTGCTTTCGATACAACACTTTGAACGGATTCTCAGCCGGGCCGCGCGCTCGCTCGTTCACAAGGAGCGGTTGAACCCCCTCCCACCAATGTTCAAAGCGACCCGACAGCTCGGCGGCGACCTGAGGGTGCTGCTGGAGAACATCCGTTTGCTGGGAGTAGTCCGTGCTCACATCGAACAGCATCCACCTGGGTTCACGCGCGCCTTGTGCCGAAACCAGCTGCCATCGGGATGTGCGGACGGCGCACTGACGGTACTTCGTAGTGTCGGGGGAGGCTCCCTTCTCCCATCGTCCCAGGTGGGTGAATAAAACCCGGTCCGCCCAGGGTGCCTGTGGACTCACCAGCAACGGGCCGAGATCCCTGCCCTCAACCTGCTTTCTCAACCGGGGGTCCAGGGAAACGCCTGCGATGGATGCCAGGGTGGGAAAGACGTCGATGTGGGCCGTCAGCCCCTTCCGGTCTCCAGGCTGAATGGAGCCGGGCCATCGCCAGAAGCTAATCGCGCGCGTGCCGCCCAGAAACGCCGTACCTTTCTTTCCCCGCATCCCGCCGTCCCATACGAAGGAGCCGGCGTCCGCGCCGTTGTCCGTCATGTAGATCACGAGAGTCTCCTGTTCAATTCCCCATTCATTCAGAGACCGCAGGAGGCGCCCCAGGTTGTCGTCGATGTTCGCCACCATCCCCATGAACTTCACCGCGTTCGTGTTCGAATGTTTCCCCGAGTAGCGCGCCTCGTCCTCGGGCCTGACCTGCAATGGCACGTGAGGCGCGTTGCACGCGATCCATGCAAAGACGGGGCCCTCCTGATGCTGCGCCTTCATCCAGCTCATCGCCTGATTGAAAAAGACGTCGGTGCAATAACCCCTGGTTCTGGCGAACCGTCCGTTGTGCAGGATCGCAGGATCGAAGTAGGTGTTTCCGGGCGCATCGCCACAGCTGCCTGGGAATGTCTGACCGATCCCGCCGCCGCCGTGAATGAACACTTCCTGAAAACCTCGACGGTTGGGCTGATACCGGGCTTCGTCTCCAAGATGCCATTTACCAAAGATCCCCGTTCGGTAGCCGGAACGGGCGAGGATCTGGGCAAGCGTGGTCGCACGCAATGTGAGTCGCTCCCGTTCGAGAATCGTATGGGTAACCCCGTTGCGGAACTCGTGACGGCCTGTGATCAAGGCACTACGGGTGGGAGAACAAGTGGGGCTGACGTGAAAGTCGGTGAACCGGGCCGACTCCGAGTGCAGACGGTCGAGCCAGGGGGTCTTGAGCACCGGATTACCGTGGCAGGAAGCATCCCCGTAGCCCTGGTCGTCGGTGATGATGAAAATGATGTTTGGGCGTTTGTTCCACAATGAACCCGGCTCGACTGCCCCAAGCGGATGCCATCCCAGCGTCAGAAGCGAGATGGCCGCCACGATCCAGTTATGAGGAAAGAGCATGGAAAGTCCCTAACACATCCATTGTGAGGGAAGGAACTCAAAATCTTGGTCAGAACTCGATGCCGCTGCATCTCCCATGTTCCCAGCGCAACCCTCCCTCGTCTTGGGGTGGCCTACTGAATCGTTCCGGCTAAGTCCCGCCTCCTTGGAGCGCTCGCGTCTCGCCGGCATTAGGTCATGCACGATTCAGAGGCCGGCGAGACGCCAGCGCTCCCGGTGACAATGCGGCCGCTATCCAATGGATGAGCCGGCGCTGAATCGCCCGCACCCTGGACCGGGCAGCCGGTTCAGGGCCGCACCAGCCGGAAGAAACCGCTCGCGGCATCGGTGCTGATGGGCAGGCTGCGCAGGCTGCCGGAGCGCACAGGAGTTCCTGCCACCGGGGTCCACGAACCGCTGCCCAATGAGGCTCGGACTTCCAATGCTGCCTCGCCGAAACGCACGCGCCATTCCGCCACCGCCCCCGTCGCCGTCGCGCGAATGACCAGGACATACTCAGCCGGCGACCGGCTCGAGCGATCCAACACCCCATCGCGATTCAGATCCCAGCCCAGATGCACCATCCCGGTATCGGCGACGTCGGGGAGATTCATGTTCAGGGCAGCCCCGGCGGGAATCTCGATCCCCTCGAATACCGCGTCGTGTTGCGCTCCCGACGCCGCATCCACCCCGTCGAACTTCAGCTGAAACCGCAACGCGGATGCCGAGCGGTTCACAACGCGCATCCCCTTCTCGGCGGGCACGCTCAGGAAGTCCACGTCCCCGCCGCCAGGAATCTCCATGCCCTCGAGTCGAAAGATCATTCGATTGGTCCCCGGGAGGGTCTGGCAGAGCATGGGCGTCAGCCCCCGGTGGGCCAGCTGAGGCCGGTAGTTCAGCCCGTTCAGCAGGCCACCCTGCGTGAGCAGGGAGGCGCGGTCCAGGCTGCCTGGAACGGCGTTGGAGGCGATGAGCTGGAAGACCGTCATTTCCTGGCCCAGATGAACCGCAAATCGCGGGGCGGTGGTGCGGAGCGAAATCGAAGCCGGGGCGTTGGTGGACGGCAGGAAAGTGGTGAGGATCGAGTTGTCGCGGTTGGTGTTGAACAGCGACCACGGGATCACCGCGGCGGCGCCGGCGTAGGTTTCGTGGAAGTTGCCACCCGCATCCCAGCCCACCTTCCGTCCCTCGGAATCCGAGTA
>Ga0194132_10011773_pt1 | contig 11124 bp, 8 predicted proteins | sample TA2KigOf80mmetaG_FD_148612 | JGI IMG/M metagenome (GOLD analysis project Ga0194132, IMG submission 148612) | Freshwater microbial communities from Lake Tanganyika, Tanzania - TA2015054 Kigoma Offshore 80m | ecosystem: Environmental > Aquatic > Freshwater > Lake | place: Tanzania: Lake Tanganyika... | reverse complement strand
CGCCTGATCGAAATTGATCACGGTTTCCACTTCGAATTCGATCGGGAAACGGGTGTTCGGATCCTTCTTGCCCGGGCCCCGGGCCGAACCCACGTTATCGGGATTGGCAAGATTCTCGCCCAAGCGCACCGACACGACGGACCCGTTCTTGGTCACCGTGGCGGCCACTTCCTTGCCGTCGTAACTGAGTTTGACGCCGCTGGTTTGAATGGCCGCGTTGTCGAGGTCGATCGCCACTTCGGCGTCAAAGGGCGCCGTGAGGCTGCCCGGTCCCGGTGCAACCAAGGTGGCGGAGGTTGCCACCGCTCCGGTCACCGCGCGATACGCTTTGATATCGGAGGCGGGGTCGTTCACACCCACGCGGGTTCCGTCAGCTTTCACTTGGACGAATTCGATGTTCACCCCGCCGCCGCCCTCTTCCCAGGTCACGCGAGCGGGATAAAGACCCGCTTTGGTGACTTTGATGCGCATCGTGGTGTCCGAGGCGCCGCGTCCACCGTTGAACTGGCCGACGAAGGTGGCGAATTGGTCTTTGGGGCTGGCACCGCCGATTGTGAACAGGAACCCGTCGTCGCTGTTCACGATCAGGGTATGTTCACCCTCCGGCAGGTCGAGCCAAGTCAGCACTTCGGCAGCGATGCCGTCCGTGCTGCCACCCACGCCAGGAATGCCGGGCATGCCGAGGTCGGGACGCAGACTGCCGTTATTTTCACCCTCGGCCTGGCTGAAGTTGATGATTCCGCTCACTTCGAACTGAATCAGCGCATTGTCCGCCGCGCCGATCTTCTTGCCCGGGCCATCAGCGCCGCCTTGGGCGGAAGGATCAGCCTCGTTCACAGGGGGAGTGCCGTCTCCGGCTTTGAGCAATCCACCAAGGGCTTCCTCGGTCTTGGTGTTGTTGTTCCGGGTATCCGCGGCGTTCTGAAAAATATTCCAGATAAACCCGGGCTTGCTCTTGTCAGCCGCCGAGGCGTCCTTGCGGAAGGTTTCAGGTACCGCCACTTGTGCTTGAATGGCCGTGTCGAAACACAGCGTCCCCGCAAGCGCGGAGAGCATGATGATGGATTTTTTCATGTTGTTGAGGGGTCCGTCCAATCCGAAGTCTTTCGTTGGATGGGATCTTATTGCCGTTCTATTGTTTTCCTGCGCCGCGCCGGCATTCCTCAAACCCTTTCCAGCCAGCGATGGAAAAGATGAGCGGTTCCGCCACAGTCAGGATTCGCCAATATATAAATTCCTTGCGTGAACGGTGGGTCGGAAGCGTCCAGCAGGGGGGGGTGACTGAACAGCGGAGAAGTGGCAGGGTCTGTGAATCTTGAAACGGCAATTGCCCTTCATGGGGATCAGCCTTTTCCAAGACTGCCAAGTTAGGTGTTCACGACCTTTCGCAGTTGCCCCTTCGGCTGAACGGAGTCATGCGCGCGTCAGCGCTCTTGACGGAGTCGAGCCGAAGGGGCAACTGGCGGGAGGCTGAACAGACGGGTGGTTCAGGTTTCTTCGATCGGCGTGCCATCGTCAGTGACGGCGCCGAAGATCTGCGGGTCCTATTCGGGGATTCGCACTCAGGCCTTGATCACGGAAACGACGCTGCGGTCGGCAGCGGTCTGCTCAAATCGAAATCCAATGAATCCCAAGGCTCCCAGCCATTCGCGCAATTCACCCACGGAGTAACAGCGCCCCTCGGTGATCGTCATCAAAAGGGCCGAATACGCAGCCGCCGGGAATGGCCCCGTCTTGTCCTCGTTCAGATGCACGTCGTGAATGAGCAGCACGCCTCCGGAGGGCAAGGCTCGCCAAGACCGTTCCAAGAGATCCCGCACGACGGGCGCATCCCAATCGTGCAACACATTCGAAAACAAATGAGCGTCGCATCCCTCCGGAAAAGGGTCGTGAAACATATCGCCTTCCGCCACCCTCACCCTTCCCGCGTAACCCCGCTCCGCGACCCACCGCTCCACCAAACGATCCACCGGACTTTTCTCCCACACCAGCGCTTCCAGTCCGGGGTGCGCATCCACCATGGCGCAGGCATAAATCCCGGATCCCCCGGCGACATCAAGCAGCCGACGGCGGCCGTGGATACACGCTTTCCGCGCCAGCACGGGCGCCAGGTACTTGCCCCGGACATCCATGGCCGCGGTGAACTGGCGGGCGAAGACTTCGTTCTCCATCGCTTGGGCCCAGGCCTTCTCATCTTTGAAGCTGCCGAAGGAGCTGGGTTTGCCCGAACGCAACACTTGGATCAGATCCTGGCAAACCGGGCGGTTCTTCAGGCTGGTGAAGTAAGGGCCTAGATTCCAGGGCGAGGATTGGTGCAGGAATTCACTCCCCACGGCGGCCAGTTTCCATCGTGCGCCGTCCCGCTCCACCAAGCCCAGGGATGCCGACAAACTCAGCAAGACTTCCGCGGGCCGCGGGTGCAGGCCTAATCCCGCGCAGATCTGCTCCAGCGTCCCTGGGGCCTTGCCAAGGCAGGTATAAAAGTCGAATCCCGCAATGGCCGCTCCAATCAAATCCACCGCATAGAGGCCGTCCCGCAAACGGAACAACGCCAGAGGATCGGAAAGGGGAGCGGATCGCGAGGCCGGGGAGTCGTCGAGCATGACGCATCTTGGCGAAGCGACGGCTGCAGGCACAAGTTTTTGCCAAAGATGGATGCGAAAAGGGTTGGCGCGAGACCGGAAGCCAGGTGAAATGGATCGCAACATGAGCACCTCCGCCGCCATCTCCATTGAGATTGCCGACCCCATCAACGCCCGCATCCTCGCGGTTTCGGAGGACAGGATTCAGGGTTTTCAAAGGGATCCCCTGGGCGAAATCGCCCGGCTATCGGAACTCGATTCCGAAACCGTCATCGAGCGCATCGGCGCCATGTTGCGGGCCGGAGTCATCCGCCGGGTGCGCCAAACGCTGCTTGCAACCAATCTGGCCCAAGGCGCGCTTGTCGCCTGGCAAGTTCCCCAAGAACGATTGGATGCCGCGTTCGATTTCATGTTCCAGCAAGATCCGTTTTCCGGGCATGTGGTCACGCGATCCACCGACCTGGCCACGCCCGGTTCCACCTACAAGCTCTGGACGACGCTCAAAGTACCGCAGGGATTCTCGATGGAACGACATTGCGAATGGTTGAAGGAGAAGGTCGGCGCCGAGCATTTTCGTTTGATGCCGGCGAAGCGGCTTTTCACCCTCGGGGTGGGTCACGTTCGCCGCAAAGGAATGGAGCCGGGCAGCCGGGCCGAGGTGCCGGCTGATGCGACGGAGGTCACGATGGCCCAGTTGTCGGATTTGGAATGGAAAGTCCTGGTGGCGTTGAAGCGCGAATTCCTGCCCGATGAACTCACTCGCGATCTCTGGCGTCCACGCGCCGCGGAAGCCGGCCTTTCCCTCGACCGCTTTTTTGCCATCGCGGAGGACCTGAGTCGCCGCGCCATCATCGGGCGATTTTCGACCTTTCTGGAGCATGTCAAACCCTTGTCCACGGGCGAGCGCGTCACGCGTTTCAACGCCTTGTTTCACTGGGCGGTGCCTCCGGGGCGGGAAATCGAGGCGGGGCGGGAGGTGGGCCGCCATCACATCATGACTCATGCCTACTGGCGCGAAGGCGGCCCAGAATTCCACAATGTGAATGTCATGGGAGTGGCGCACGGCACCGACAAGGCCATGGTCCTGGCTCACAAGGCTGCCATCGACAAGCACCTGGAAGAGCTTGGGATAACCATCGCCTACACCAACGTGTTTTGGGGCGGGCGCAGCGAGATCAAGCCTTCCGAGATCTCTCCGTTCGCTTATCGCGAATGGAGCGTCAAGGCCGGCTTGTCGAAGGCTTGAATTCTCATTCCGCGGACGGAAGTCATGAATCTCGAAACGAATCCATCGGGCCTGGCACGGGGCTGGATGGTCCTGCTCGGGGGCGCCATGGCGGGCGGACTGGGATGGGGAATTCGCGGGCAGTACGGGCATGAAACGGGGGCCATGATCGCGGGACTCCTGGTCACCTCGGTGCTCGTCATGCTGTTGGGCGGACATTTGCCCTGGGCGGTCGCCGCGCGCGCCATGGCCTTGGGCACGATCGCCATCGGCATCGGCGGTTCCATGACCTACGGACAAACCGTGGGACTGACCCACGATGCCGAGTTGGTGGGGCATCTGGAAAGCTTGCGTTGGGGGATGGTTGGATTGGCGGTCAAGGGCGGGATCTGGATCGGGTTCGCCGGGTTGTTTCTCGGGCTCGGATTGGGAGGACAGCCGCTTCGCCCGGCCACACTTTTGGGACTGGGGGTCGTGATGTTGGGGCTCGCATGGATCGGCATCCAACTCTTCAACGAACCCTTCGATCCCGCGCGGAGAATTCTTCCGCGCATCTACTTCTCGGATGATTGGAGATGGGAACCGTTTGCGAATTTGAAACCTCGCCGCGAAGTGTGGGGAGGCCTCTTGCTGGCCTTGGTCGGCGCTTGGTTTTGGGTGGGCATCATCCAGGGAAACGTCCTCGCCCGCCGGTTGACGATTTGGGCGTTCTTCGGCGGCGCCGTCGGATTCCCAACCGGACAATCCTTGCAATCGTTTCACGCGTGGAACCCCGAGGCATTTAAGAGCGGCTTTTGGCTGCGGCTCGATCCCTTCATGAATTGGTGGAACTTCATGGAAACGACGTTTGGCTTCATCATGGGCGGCGTGCTGGGCTTGGGGCTCTGGTTCAACCGGCGTTCGATTGCGGCGCCACCCCCCGCGAAGGAAGTCCGATTCCAAGCGCCGGTCGAAGGAGTGCTGCTTGCGACCCATCTCACGCTCTTGCTCCTGGCGGAATTCAGCCAGGTAGGGATCATTGGAGATCTCTACGATTTCGGCCTTGTCCTAGCGTTGATCCCGCTGGTGGGAGTGGTCGGCGGGCGCCTCTGGCCCGCCGCGTTGCTGTTTCCCATCACGCTTCTTCCGATCGCCGGGAAAACCGTGCGCCAGCTCGTCTACCGGGATGCGGCCGTTTCAGACCTTCCAGGCTGGCTCGCGTTGGGCGTGCTCCCCGTCGCGGCGGCGATTGTGCTCTGCGTTCGCGCGCAGCGTTGGGAAAAGGACCACCTCATGGCCGTGCGGCCGGCCGCGTGGAGCTTGCTCTTTGCGGTCGGGATGTACTCCGCATTGAATTTTGCTTTCTTCCGTTTCCCATGGCCTTGGACGGCGTGGACGGCGCGCACCCCAAATGCGGTGGTCTTCACCCTTTTCGCCGTGGGATTGGCAGCGCTCGCCTGGCGGGCGTTGCGTAATCCAGGAAACGTGCCGGCCAACCAGGAAACGTGAGTCAGTCCCGCGCCAAGCGACTTGCCACGAAACTTCTGGGTTGGCTCGCCCTCCCAGTGTTCCTTTTCCTTTTCCTGCGCTGGTTCGAGAGGGCGAACGTCTACCAACCGACGCGCCGGCACGATGTGACGCCTGCCGAACTCACGTTGGAGTTCAAGGATGTGAACCTGCGAACTTCCGATGGAACCGCGTTGCATGCCTGGTTCTTTCCCGCCGCCAGAAAGACCAAGGCATCCCCGGCCGCGGTCCTGATCGCCCATGGCAATGGCGGCAACATCAGCCACCGATTTTCACTCTACACTCTCCTCCTGGAGCTGGGACTGGACGTCCTGGCCTTTGACTACCGGGGCTATGGTTTGAGCGAGGGATCTCCTTCCGAATCGGGCACTTACGACGACGCGGGAACGGCGAGGCAATGGCTGATCGATCAAGGGTATCCGGCGGATCATATTGTGATCCTGGGAGAGTCCCTCGGGGGAGGGGTCGCCGCAGAAATCGCCGCCCGGGAAACCGTGGGAGCCTTGATCCTGCTGAGCACGTTCACTTCCATTCCTGACGTGGGGGCCGAGCTCTTCCCGTTTCTGCCCGTTCGAACGATTTCGAAAATTCGCTACGACACCTTGTCTAAACTCGATCGCGTCCGCGCACCCGTCTTGATCTTGCACAGCCGGGACGACGGGTTGATCGGCTTCCATCATGCGGAAAGAAACTTTGCCGCCGCGCGCGAACCGAAAGTGCTTGGGGAGATCCAAGGCTCGCACAATGACGCGATGGACGAAGACCGCGAGGGCATCTTGCGTCTTGTTCGTGAGTTTCTCACCCAGCAGGGGATTCTCGGAACGTCTGTAGATTCGCCAAGAGGAACCCACGGCAGTTCCACGAACCCGCGTCCTCCCATTCCATAGGCTTCCCAGCCCCCCATGGCCAAACGAGAGGCCCCAGCCACGTTCGCAGGCCGTTGCATCCCGAATGAGTCCGTCGTGTGGCGCAGGCTGCCCACCCTGCCGTATCGCCGACGGCCCGTCGGCCCGGCGGGTGAAGAACGAGGCTCTTCCATGCGCTCCACGCGCCTGGCCCGGATCAGTCATCCTGAGCTTGAATCCGCGACAGTTTGCCGCGTGAGGGCACGCGGCCTACCATCGGGCCTGCCTCTGTATTTGGAGGCCCGGTGTCCTCAACGGGCGTCGCGTGCATGAAATAGGCGGCCTAGTTTCCTTCGTCGCCCCGCAGGCTGGGCAGCCTGCGCCTCAGCAGAAAGGGCTCTCTGCGTGACCAAGACAACCCGGTCACCGACAACCTCTGGAGGCACCGGTTCGCAGGGGCTGCAGCGGACTCAAGGTGCTTTGACTGCCTTCGCCTCGCGTTCCGCCAAATTCTTCACAACTCGATCTTTGAGCACCTGATACATCGCGTTGGTGACGGCGGACAAGTGGCGCCTCGCCGCGTCGAATTCGCCTCCCATGATTTTCAAGCGGGCCATGTGCAAATAGACGCCTTCGCGCTCGGCCGAATCGCCCGCCAGGGTCAAGGCATGTTCCCAGGCCGCCAGCGCGTCCTGCATGCGGGTGGGCTTGATGCCGTAGTAGGTCTGGGCCACGTCGCTGGCGAGAGGAAAATTCTTCGGATCCAGCTTTAAGGCCAGGGCGTAGAGCGTCAGAGCCTTGTCGAAAACCTGTTGTTCGTTGATCTGAAACACTTCCTGCGCGTCCTTGCGAAACAGAAACACCGTAGTGCCAAAATTATGGTAATACACAGATTCGTTGGGATTCAACTCGATGGCTTTCTGATAATACTCGAAGGCCTTGCGAACAGGTCCGCGATGGCCAAAGTAGTTGGCGAGATTGTTCCAGGCGGCGGGCTGGGTGGGATCGAGCTCGCGCGCTTTCTCCCATTGCTGCATCGCTTCGAATTCCTCGCCCAGGTCGTTCAGGAAACTGCCATAGGCCAGGCGAGCCCGGGCGTGCTTGGGATGCTTCTCCAGGAAACGCTCGTAGGACAGGCGCACCGGATCCAAACGCTGCGACACCCGCGCCCGGAGCGTCGCGTCGCCCAACCCCGCGCCCTGGGATTTAAAAGCCGCGTTGTCCTTGATCCAGCGGTCGGCCTCGTCCTGCGCCTCGTCATCCGCGATCATGATCTTGCGGAGTTCAAGTTCGACCGGATCTCGCGTGGACGTTGGAACCGGCGCCACGTCCGCCTTCGGGCGAGACGCCGCGCCCGCCTCCGCAGCCCGCACCAACCCTCCTTGTTCCAGGAGAATGAAGCACGCGAGGAGGATTCCAAACCTTCCATGATCGATCCACATGGACGTTATTCTACCACAAAACAGGAGACCCTCCGCAAACAATATCGAGACTTGGAATTTCGACGGCGGCGTGCGACCTTTGTTATCCTCGAAAGATCCAGATGATATTCGCGAGTTTCGATCCAGGCTGGTTGGGCGGCCTCATGGCCATTTGGATGCTGGGGCTCCTGACCTATTTTTACTGGAACCAGTTTCAGTCGCTCCCTCGCTGGGGAGACCGAATCATGCCATTCCGGCGCTGGTTCTGGTCGGGATGGTTTGGCGCTTCGGCTTTCTGGGTCCTCATGAACACGGGCTGGCTTCCCGGCATCTCCCCTTTGCATGGCCATGCTTACATGGCCCTCCACACCGCCAACCTGCCTCGAGGGACCTTCTTGAACGAGCTCGCCCCGTCCCTCTCCGTCATGATCTTGTTGTGGAGTGTGTTCAGTTTCCTTTGGCTCGCGGTCATGGCCGGCCGCGCCATCGAAAACCGCCGCGATTGGTGGGATCGCCTCGGCATGGGGGGGCTGGTCCTGGTCCCCGTCGCCGGACTTCTTGTTTACGCCTGGGGATTCCATGGACTGCCCTTCGCTTTGCTCGTCCTGACGGTTCCCGCCGTTCATCTCGCGCTCGCTCAGCTCAAGCATCGGATCGAAGCCAAGCCCACTTACGCGCGCGCGGTCGCCCGCATCAAACGCGGCCGCTACACGGAGGCGGAGTCAGAGATTATCAGCCAGCTGGAGCACTGCGAAGACGATGTCGAAGGGTGGTTCATGCTCGCCGACATGTACGCGAATCACTTCAAAGAGCTCGACGAGGCCGACCGCACCGTGCGTGAGCTTTGCAACCAACCCAACATCACTCCGGCTCGCGCCACGCTGGCGCTGCACAAATTGGCCGACTGGCATCTGGAACTGGGGGAGAATCCGCCGAGGGCCAAATCTGCGCTCCAGGAAATACTCGTCCGATTCCCCGGATCGCATTTTGCGAGGATGGCCAGGCAGCGCATCGACCAACTGCCGCGCTCGGCCGACGAATTACGCGAGCAACGCCAGCCCAAAGCGCTGAAGCTGCCTTCCCTCGCAGCCTCTCCAGAAAGCGTTCCCACGATGGCGCTCAAAATGTCCAGGGCTGAAGCCGGGCAGCGAGCCAAGATTCTCGTGGAACGGCTCACCCACGATCCCAATCTTCCAGCGCCCCGCGAGGAGTTGGCAGAATTGCTGGCCGGCCCTCTCGGGCAGCCACAACAAGCGTTGGACCAATGGCAGCTCCTGATCGACAACGTCGAGGCGGCTGCAGCCCGCAAGGCCGAATGGCTCGCCTGTATCGCCCGCACCCAACTGCAAACTCCGACCGGCGAGGCGGGCGGGAAGCGGACTCTGGCGCGAATCCTCACGGATTTTCCCGGAACGCCCCAAGCGCATGCCGCCCGCCGACGATTGGAACTCCTCGATCAAGACTCGCGAGCCGACGACCCTCCCTCTTCCCCTCCACCCGCCCCAAAACTCAAAGTGGAACTGCCGCCCGGTGTCACCATGGGAAAATCCTAGCCTGGCTGTGCCCGCTCCATCGTGAGCTTCTCGATCCAAAGATGAAACTGCCCAAATACCGGGATCGAGTCTGGATCTGCCGCTGCTGCAAAGTCTGATTCATGGTCCAATGCGCCCGCACCTCCACTCACGGAAACGCTGAAGCGCGGCGGAAATTCCACCAAAACTTCGACCCCGTCAACGCTCTGTCTTCGCATCAACATCCGCCCGGCGGCCGGTGCCTCCAGAGGTTGTCGGTGACCGGGTTGTCGTGGTCACGCAGACAGCCCTGTCTGCGGTGGCGCAGGCGGCCCAGCCTGCGGGGCGACGAAGGGAACCCGGCGCGTGGAGTACATGGAAGGGCCTCGTTCTTCACCCGCCGGGCCGACGGGCCGTCGGCGATACGGCAGGCTGGGCCGCCTGCACCACAGGACAGACCCCATCGGGATGCCCGCCCGCCGGCTCACGCCCCTTTCCCGCTTGCACCGGAGCCCGCGTGATCTAGTTTGCGCCTGACATGATCCCTCACCCCTCCCCTTCCGGCCTCCTCGCGTGGCTCTGGATTTGTTCCCTCCTCGCACCCGCGGCCGCTCTCGGCCAGCCTTTCCTCCGTTCCTCACCGGTAGCACGCATCACGCAAACGTCTTATCACGGATGGACCGAAGCGCTCATTCTCGCCAACGGATATGCCGAAGCCGTCGTGGTTCCCGCGATCGGAAGGGTGATGCAGTTCCGCCGCGTCGGCGAGGTGGACGGACCGTTCTGGGAGAATCGCGCCCTGGATGGCGCCCACCCCGATCCTCATGCGAAGGAATGGATCAACTTCGGTGGCGACAAGACCTGGCCGGCCCCTCAGGCGGATTGGAACGTGCAAACCGGACGGGCTTGGCCCCCCCCGAAGGCTTTCGATTCCATGCCGGCTTCCGCCAGCATCGATGAGAAGCGGGGAAGGATCACCCTCACTTCCGCCGTCGATCCGCACTACGGCATCCGCGTCATCCGCTCACTCACTTTGGCCGAGGGTGAGGTCCGCCTGTCCATTCGAACGCGTTACGAGAAAGTCGAGGGAGATCCCGTCAAGACCGGGGTATGGATCATTACGCAACTGAGGGATCCAGAACTCGCGGTCATGCCTGTGCCGGGCAGGTCGATCTTTCCTGAAGGGTTCAACCGTCAATCGGATCAGGCGCCGCAAGGGTTGCTCCGCCTGGGAAACCTCCTGGTGATGTCACGCCACCGCTTGGCCAGCACGAAAATCGGCAATGACGCGTCGGCGTTGCTGTGGATCGGACGCCGCGACATGATGCTCATCGAGGGGCCTCGACGCGGCGGCGGAGAGTTTCCAGACCAGGGCAGCAGCGCGGAGATTTACACCAATCCAGACCCCCTGGCCTACGTGGAGCTGGAATTGCTCGGCCCGCTAAAGACTCTCAAGAAAGGGCAGAGCCTGGAATTCACCACTCGCTACACGCTGCTGCCCCGCAAACGTTCCAATGCCGACGAGGAGGCCAGGGCCGTTTTTGCGCGCTGAAATCACCGGGAGCCCCGTGGCTCGATGAACCTCCGCCCAACCGCGCCGCCTCGATTCCTACTCGAAAGGTAACCTTCCCGACTGACTTGATGCTGAAGTTACTCACCGTTCCGCACCCCGGACCGGCGGAGTTCTTTTAATTGAAACGGCCGTTGAACGTGCCGTGTATCCCGATGTTGTTGGTAGGGCGGGCCTGTCCCAGCCCGCCGCCCACGGGATGCAAAACATCATGCTCCGGCGGCGCGCCGGGACGGACGCGCCCTACCTGCATCACCGGCAACATCGGGATGCACCGTTGAAAGTGGTGAAGATTTGCCAAGGCCTGGATGAGAAAGACATGAAGAAGCACGAGGCCTGTTTTTCTCAATGGGCCACGGAATGGGCGATGCCCACGGCGACGGAATCCCGTTGGGATTCCTGATGCTGATCAATTTCTGTTTTTAGGGTAACACCTCGGCTCGGAAGATCGCCAAGCCGGCATT
>Ga0194132_10011770_pt1 | contig 11126 bp, 11 predicted proteins | sample TA2KigOf80mmetaG_FD_148612 | JGI IMG/M metagenome (GOLD analysis project Ga0194132, IMG submission 148612) | Freshwater microbial communities from Lake Tanganyika, Tanzania - TA2015054 Kigoma Offshore 80m | ecosystem: Environmental > Aquatic > Freshwater > Lake | place: Tanzania: Lake... | reverse complement strand
GGTCGATGCCCGCTTCATCGCAGTGGTGAACGAAACGCTGGAGTCGCCCTTTGGCCAGATCGCCATGGTGCCTATGCTGGCGTGGATCGCGCACTCCGCGCCAGACAAACTCAAGGCAACCTACTTTGCCGTGATGGCGTCCTTTACCAATCTGGCCTTGGCGTTGTCGCAGCTGGGCACCAAGTGGCTCAATCAGTTCTACACCATCACCCGCGAGGTCAAGGACGCGGCCACGGGCGCTGTGAAGGTCGCGGCGAACTATTCCGACCTGGGGCCGCTGGTGATCACCGCCATCGTGTTGGGATTCTGTGTGCCCTTTGCCGCGATCCTCATCACTCGAACTACGCGTTTGCGCAGTGCTTGACACCCCCGCAACTGGCGAAGAGTTTCGCAACGATGGCCGGATGCGCCTGTCCGCCGAGCAGCTGCGCCCTTTGACCCGCCTGGATCCTCTGCGATCCACTGCCGCAATTGGCCAGACCCTGTTGGCTATCGCGGCGGTCATTGGCTTGGCGTTGACGTATTGGACGCCTGCGGTTGTCATTCCGGCGGTCATCGCCATTGGTGTGCTCCAGCACGCGCTGTTTGTGCTGGCGCACGATGCCGCGCACTATCGTTTGTATGATTCGCGCGTACTCAACGATGGCGTGGGCCGAGTCATCGGCGCACTGGGCGGCATTTCCATGTGCACCTACCGCGTCATCCATCGCCTGCATCACAATCACCTTTATACCGATCTCGATCCGGATGTTCCGCTGCACGGCGGATATCCACGCGGGCGTGGCTACCTGCTGCGCAAGCTTGGCGCTGATCTCATCGGCAGAACGGCGTGGAAGAACTACGCCTACTTCTTCGGCCACCCAAGCATCAGCGGTACTGGCAGCGCCGTCAGGCGCGTACTGGATGACACCTCACCGGCGCTGCGCGCCCGAGCCCGCGCTGACCGCGGTTTCGTCGTAGTCGTGCAGGCGACGCTCTTGATTGCCGCCTTCGCCTCGGGGCACGCGTTGCACTACCTGATACTGTGGATAGTGCCAGCATTGACGGTGCTGCAAGCACTGCTTCGACTGCGCGCGATCTGCGAACATGGCGCCGTCAGCGATTTGAGCACGCCGTTGAAGTCCGCTCGCACCAATGTCGTGTCCGCGCTCTGGCGGATGTTGTTGTTTCCCCATCACGTCAACCACCACCTGGCCCATCATCTGTACCCGGCGGTGCCACACTACCGCTTGCCACGCCTGCACGCGATGTTGCAGGCGCAAGGCATGTTGCGTGATGCCGAGGTGAGAGACATCCAATTCACCTTGCGACGAGTGTTCGCACCATCGGTCAGTGCTCACCCATGAAGAAGATACTTTTTTTCCTGGTCACGGTTTTCGTCCTGGCCTCGGCTCAGGCGCAAGACTCACGACCGTCCCTGTTGATTCTCGACTTTGAAATCGAGGACGATAATCTGGCGCAGGGTGCGCCGGTGGACGTGTCCGAAAATGAACGCCGCCTGCGCCTGGCCCACTCGGTCATGCTTGAGGCGTTTCAGCAGGACGGGACCTACCAGATCATCGACAAGTCGGCGATAGATGCCACCATCCATGCGTTGCGGCAGTCGCAGGCCCTACATACGTGTAACGGTTGTGAGTTGGATCTGGCGCGGCAAGCCGGTGCCGACTACGTGCTGGTGGGGTGGGTACAGAAGGTGAGCAATCTCATTCTCAACGTCAATGCCGGTGTGCGTGAGGTGCAGAACGGCCGAGAGATCCTGACGCGATCGGTTGACATGCGCGGAAACACTGACCCGTCGTGGCAGCGGGCGGTCACGCGCCTTGCGCGTGATGTGATTGCGCGTCTTAAAGAGAAGACGTCGACGCGTTGACTTATTTTGCGAGCTTGCAGCGGACTACTTCGTAGTCCTCTCCATGCATCAACACCTTGCTGGGTTTGAGCCGATAGCTACGATCGAAGGCGCGCATTTCCAGTTCTACCCCCGATCGCCTCACGCTCGGGCGCAACAGCAACACCGCTTCGGTTGGGCTGCCGCCCTCCGATCGCGACAACAGCGCACAGATTTCGCCTTGCGGGGTGGCTTCGGTGCTCTTATTAGGGGCCACGGGGAGTATGGTCACTGCCGTACCGCTGTCGCTGATGATCTCGACACCCGCCAGATGATTGCCATCAGCATCGGAGGTGACGCGCCTTACGATGCCGACCGACCAGGTGACGCGCTCGTCGCGGCGCACCGCGATCAGGGCGCCTGCCCGCAGCCAACTGCCGTGTGGGCGAGTCACGAACATGCCGAGGCCGCCGCCACCTTCATTTTCAACGGTCCACGATTCGTCATTGCTTACGAACGGGTAGTCGAGAAACAGGCCGCCGGCATTGGCCACCACTTCGTCGAAGCCGTGCACCACGCTGACTTTCTCCAGCCGCTTCTTGCGAACCGCACCGCGCCGCGGCGGTTCCAGTGACCAGTGCCGGGCCAGATGTTGCGCGGTCTGCATGACCAGCGCGGCGGTGGGATGTATGCCGAGATTGACCTCCTTGGGAACTGTCCGGCCCTGCGACAGGGTCGTCATCAGCGGCAACAAGATGTCCTGGCAGGCACGGCTGGCGCCGAAGAAGCGGGTACCGGGTGTGATACGAGTCGAGGTCGACATCCGGGTCGGAGGTTGACCGGTGCCCAGATCGAAGCAGAACAGCAGTTCCTTGCTGTTCTTGCTGAGCATTTGAAACTCGCGTGTGCACAGGGTCACCAGGCGGTCCGTAACTTCGATTTGTAGCGGCAAAAGTCCATCAGGGGCCGACACCGACAGCATCAGCGCGCGCAAGACCTCGCGCTGAACGCTTGAGTCCTGATTGCCGGCGCGATAGAGCTGAACTTGATTGGTGTGAAAGCCGCCGGCTTCGGCAAGCGTGTAGAGGCGGGCGAGGTCTTCCCAAATGCGCACGTCGATGGCGTCATAGCGCAGCAGGGCCCACTTGATCTGCTGTGCACGGGCGCGGGCCGTGCGGCCGATCAGCTTGGGCAGATGCGGCTTCAGCGCCAGGGATCCCAGGGCGCCCACCTCGAAACTCGTCAGGCAGTGGCGGTAGCCCTCCGCCAGCTGCATCCAGTAGTCATAGGCGGTTGACCATATGCGGTTGCGCTGGAACCGGGTCAGCGGCCGGCCCTGCGAGACGTACTCGTAGTTCAGACGGCGCTGGGCCTTGCGAGCGGCACGGTCGAGACTGTCGGCGATCTCCATGGCCCGCATGGGCGTCAGATGTTCCGCGGTCTTGACGTTGTCCAGGTAGGCGGAGATCTGCCCTAGGGCGTAGAACGGCTCCGCCGCCAGCATCTCGTCGACGACGCGTTTGGCTTCCTCGGGGTCTTCGAGGGGGTGATCTGACCGCTTGAGCTTGATCCAAGAGAGCATGGGTTCCTCCGTGGCGGCCACAAAGCAGAGGTTATGCCATTGGCTTGGCCGGCCAAGAGGCTGCATGCCACGCCAGGGAGGGGTGAACACAGGGCTCGCCCCCTCTTGACTCCCTGAAAGTGGGGTTACGTTGATTGTGCGAAAAAGCCAACCAGCAAACCCTTAAGGGCGCGCGTGCAACCGTCCGGCGGGGAGGACGGCTGTGCGCGGTCAGCGATGGCGCCAGTCGGGGGGGCGTTTTTCGATGAAAGCGTCGATGCCCTCGCCGGCATCCTGCGCCATCATGTTGCAAGCCATCATTTCGGCGGCGTACTCGTAGGCGCCCTCAATGCCCATCTCCATCTGCTTGTAGAACATCTTCTTGCCGGTGGCGACCGCTACCGCCGACTTCGCCTTGATGCGCTGCGCGAGGGCATTCACCGCGTCATCGAGCCCGTCCAGCGGCACCACCGTATTCACCAGTCCGCGTGCCTGCGCTGCGCGAGCGTCGACGAAATCGCCGGTGAGCAGCATCTCCATGGCCTGCTTGCGGGTGACGTTGCGCCCCAGCGGCACGCTGGGGGTGGAACAGAACAGGCCGACATTGATGCCGGACACAGCGAACTTGGCGTTGTCGGAGGCCACCGCGAGATCGCACTGGGCCACCAGCTGGCAGCCGGCGGCGGTGGCGATACCGTGCACGCGGGCGATCACCGGCTGCGGCAACCGCATGAGTGTGAGCATCATCTTGCTGCACTGGGCAAACAACTTGTCGTAGTAGGCCTTGGTCGGATTCGCGCGCATCTGCTTGAGATCGTGGCCGGCGCAGAAGGCCGGTCCGGCGCCGGCGAGAACCACCACGCGGACGCTCGCATCCTCGGCGATGGCCTCGAGTGCCGCCTGCAGCGCGCTCAGCAACGCTTCGGACAGGGCGTTGTATGCCTGTGGACGATTCAAGGTCAGGGTGGTGATACCTTGAGAGTCCCGGCGGAGCAGCAAGGGCTCGGCGGTGGACGCGGCAGGGTCCGGTGCGGGGGTTGTAGCTGTGGCGGTCATGTTCGATTTCCTCGAGCGTGCAGGCAAGTCGCGGCTTGCATGCATCACGCCAGTCGCGACAATAGCGCGGATTATAGGCCGTGCAGTCCTCCTGCCTGAGTACAATGGTCCGACTGAAATCGACTGTGTGCCCATGGCTGACTCCTTGCCGTCCCGACCCTTCATTAGTGCCCACGCCAGCGCGCCGACCTGGCGCGAGGCGGTGGCGCAGTGCGTCGCCAGGTTGGGTGGCATTCCCCCGACGGGATTGGGGTTCGTCTATGCGACGGACCATTTTGCCAACGATCTGAGCGCGATTCGCGACCTGCTGCGGGCGCAAACGGGCATCGAGCACTGGGTCGGAACCGTCGGCATGGGCATTTGTGCCGACGCCCGCGAGTACTTCGATCAGCCGGCGCTGGCAGTGATGATCGGCGCGTTCGATGCGCGCGATTTCCGCCTGTTGCCCATCTTGCCCACGGCCGCTCACGCCGCTAAGACCGACTTGACCATGCCGGCGGGCGCCGCCAACTTTGCCGTGGTGCATGCCGATCCGGGCAGCAAGGCCCTGGATGCGACCCTCACCGCCTTGGCCAAGCGTTTGAGCAGCGGCTTCATGGTGGGCGGGCTCACCAGTTCACGCCGCCACATGCCCCAGCTGACCAGTGATGTCGTTAGCGGCGGACTCTCGGGCGTGGTGTTTTCCGACGACGTTGTGGTGGCCACGCGGTTAACACAAGGCTGCGCCCCAATAGGACCGCGCCGTACCATCACGCGCAGTTACCGCAATGTCTTGATCACCATCGATGACCGGCCCGCCCTTGATGTGTTGCGGGAAGACACCGCACAGGGTTTCGACGTCCCCTTAGAAGACGCCTCGCCCCAGGTGCTGGTGGGGTTGCCGGTGCGAGGTGCCGATGTCGATGACTATGTGGTGCGTCATTTGGTGGGCATCGATCCGAAGCAGAAGTTCGTTGCCGTATCCGAGGAGATTCAGGCCGGCGACTCGGTGTTCTTCTGTACGCGTGACCGCGCCAGCGCCAGCGACGACCTGGAGCGCATGCTGCGCAGTATCAAGTCGGGACTCTATGGCGCGCCGCGCGGCGCGCTCTACTTTTCCTGCTTGGGCCGTGGCCCCAACCTCTTTGCCGAGGATTCAGAGGAACTGCGCATCATCCGTGATCACCTTGGCGAAATCCCGCTGGTGGGATTCTTTGGCAACGGAGAAATCTCCCATGACCGACTGTATGGTTACACCGGCGTGTTGACCTTGTTCCTCTAGCGATGGATGTCGTGCAGAAACTGTATTTCTGGCAGTACATCGATCTGACCGCGTTCGACGCGATAGGATTGCTGTGGTTTTTCATCCTATGGCTGGGCTATCAACGCTACGCCTACATCCAGGGCCGCGCGCGCCCCAGCCTGATGTCGGTGATGGCACAGTACCGACGGGATTGGTGGGCGAATATGGTGGCGCGTGAACTGCGGGTGATCGACACTGGCATCTTGACCAATCTGTCCAACAGCGCCACGTTTTTCGCGTCGACCACATTGTTCATCCTAGGCGGCCTGCTGGCCTTGCTGGGCACCACCGACAAAATCGTTGCCCTGGTGCAGGGGCTGCCGTTTCATGCGCGCGTGGCAGGCCAACCCTGGGAGTTGAAAATCCTGCTGCTGGTGGGAATTTTCGTTTACGCCTTCTTCAAGTTCACCTGGGCACTGCGCCAGTTCGGCTTCAGCTCCATACTGGTGGGCGCCGCGCCCAAGGTCACTGAGCCGGGCCACGAGGACACACACTTCATCAAGCGCGCCGCCAGACTCTCCACCTTGGCCGCGGAGAGTTTCAACTACGGGCTGCGCGCCTACTACTTCGGGCTGGCCGCGTTGTCGTGGTTTGTCAGTACGTCCCTGTTCATAGTGGTGACAACCTGGGTGGTGCTGGTGTTGTATATCCGCGAGTTTCGTTCGCCTGCCTTGCGTGCACTGACGGTCGACAAGATCGATGAACCGCATTGACACCCGGGCGAGGCCGGGAACAAGAATTTGAGGAGACGAAAATGCCGACGTTGAAGGATTTGCTGCTCGCCGCCACACAATCACGAGGCTACGATTTCGCCGATAGGGCGGCGCTCTGGGACGAGCGCGTGGCGCTGCATGTGGCGGATGTCGATGCGGTGGTAAACGCGCGCAGCGATGCCGAGCCCCTGAGTCAACCGCCGGTGGCGCGATTGCAGGCGGGCAATGTAGCTGCTGCGGCGACCTCGCAGAATGACGTGGGCGAATTGCACTTTGCCAGTGCGCGGTCACTTGCACGCTGCATCCGTGACAAGGAGGTTTCACCTACCGATGTCGCACAGGCAGTGCTGAATCGGGCGGAGCAATTTAAGGGTTCGAACATTTTCGTTACCCACCGGCCCGAAGCGGTGCTGGCGGAAGCCAGACAGCTGGAGGACAAGATTGCCCGCGGCGCCAAGCTGGGCGCGCTGGCGGGCGTACCGCTGGGGGTGAAGGACCTGATGCAGGTCAAGGGATATCCGTTCACCGGCGGGTCCCGTGCGCTACCCGGCGACACGGCGAAGCGAGATGCGGTGGCGGTGTCGCACTTGCGTGGCGCCGACGCCTTGCTGGTTGGCACCCTGAACCTGCATGAGCTGGCCTACGGTGTCACCAGTGCCAACGCGCACTTCGGTGCCGTGGTCAATCCGCGGATTGCCAAGCGTGTCCCGGGCGGATCAAGTGGCGGCTCCGGCGCGGCGCTCGCCGCCGGCATTGCCGCCATCACCGTCGGGACCGATACCGGCGGTTCGATTCGCATCCCGGCGGCTTGCTGTGGCGTGGTGGGATTCAAGCCCAGTTACGAACAGGTGAGCCGCGAGGGCGTGTTACCCCTGGCCTGGTCGCTGGATCACATCGGCCCGCTCACACGCACGGTGGATGACGCCGCACTGGCCTTCGAGGTGATGGCCGGGCTGAAGCCCGGCAGCGCGACCCTGGCACCGGCCGCAAAACTGCGGTTGATCAAGCCGGCACCCTACTTCTACGATCATTTCGACGACGCCACCGCCGCCGCTATCGGCCGCGTACTGGGCCGCCTGGAACGCGCGGGCGCAAGCATCGCGGAACGGCGCATTTCGGATATTCAACTCGCCGCCAGTACGCAGTTCGTGACTTTGGCCTCGGAGGCTTGTCAGGCCAACTGGACATTGCTGAGCCAGGCGGGCGATCGCATCGGCGAGGAAGTGCGCATCCGCTTGGAAATGGGGCAGTTCATCGCTGCCATGGACTACATCAACGCCCAGCGGCTGCGCCGGCAACTGCGCGACAATCTGATTGCCGCGCTCAAGCCCGGCGAGGTGTTCGTGCTACCCAGCATGCCCATAGTGCCCGCGGAAGTCGGCGTGCGCATTGTCGACTTCGCTGGACGCAAGATGCCTACGCCCGGCGCCATGACACGCCTGACGGGCCCGTTCAACTTCTCCGGTCTGCCGGCCCTGAGTCTGCCCTGTGATGAGTGGGTCCCGGGGCTACCGTTCTCGTTGCAGCTGGTGGGTCGGCCTGGTGCGGATCTGGAAGTGTTGTCGGTCGGTCTGGCGGTGGAGCAGGCGCTGAAGGGCTGACGCCCGCTTCGCCGTCGCGCCACCCGCCGCGCCCATGCTCAAGGGTATTCAGCAGTTCTTCCACCTCGAAGAGGCCGCTGGACTGCTGCTGTTGATGGCGGCGGCGTTGGCCCTGGTGATTAGCAACTCGCCGCTTGAGCCGGCGTACCACGAGTTTCTGCGCCTTCGCCTTGAAATCAACGTGGGTGACTTCCGCCTCGGCAAGCCGCTCGAGCTGTGGATCAGCGAGGGCCTTATGGCGGTGTTCTTCTTTCTCGTCGGACTGGAGATCAAGCGGGAGTTGCTGCAAGGCGAACTCAGCAGCCGCCAGCAGGCGATCTTGCCGCTGATCGTCGCGGTGGGCGGTATGGCGGCACCGGCGGCGATTTACGGTTGGATCAATGCCGGCGACCCAGCCGGCCTGCGCGGATGGGCCATCCCGTCTGCAACGGACATCGCCTTCGCGCTCGGCGTGCTGTCACTGGCCGGCAAAGCCGTACCGCTCTCGCTCAAGGTTCTGCTGACGGCCATCGCCATCCTGGACGACCTCGGCGCAATCATCATCATCGCGCTGTTCTACACGGAGAATCTGAACCCTCAGATGCTCACCATCGCCGCCCTGTGCACCGCCGGACTGGTGGTGCTGAACCGGCGTGGTGTGACGAGGATCGCGCCCTATATTTTGCTTGGCGCGATCATGTGGGTGAGTGTGTTGAAGTCAGGCATTCACGCCACGCTCGCAGGTGTCATCACGGCGCTGGCTATTCCCTTGCGCACGCCGGATGGTTCAGCTTCGCCGTTACTTCGGCTGGAAGACGCACTGCATCCCTGGGTCGCTTACGCCGTGCTGCCGTTGTTTGCATTTGCCAACGCCGGTGTCAGTCTGAGCGGTTTAACCTGGAACCACTTCAGTGAGCCCGTCACTCTAGGAGTCCTGCTCGGCCTGGTCGTAGGCAAGGTAATCGGCGTGGCCGGGGCCATCGGCTTGGCCGTGGCCTTGCGTGTCGCCCGTCTGCCGGAGGGCGTGGACTGCCGCGGCATTCTTGGGGTGGCCTGCCTGTGCGGTATCGGCTTCACCATGAGTTTGTTCATCGGCGCCCTGGCGTTTGAAACGCAAGGTCCGGCCTACATGGACGCGGTGCGTCTCGGGGTGCTGGGCGGCTCGACCGTCTCCGCCCTCCTGGGTGTGGCGGTGTTTCGCTGGCTGATGGGATCCCGTTCGTCAATTTCGAGGGGCGCGCAATGACGCTTTCGACTAGGCGCGGATGTCATGTGATAGGGGTGCTGGCGGCGCTGCTGTGTGTGGCCGCGAAAGCGGATGAGGGAAATGCGGTGAATGCGGGCCTGGTACGAACTGCCACGAACTTCTCCGTCACGGAAAGTCTGGACCGGCTGGAGGCACTCGTCCGTCAGCGTGGCATGCGCGTGTTTGTACGCATCGATCACGCCGCAGGTGCTGCCGAAGCGGGGCTGGCGCTTCGGCCGACGGCGGCGCTCCTGTTTGGCCACCCGAAAGGCGGTACCCCCCTTCATGCTGTGCGCACAAAGCGTCGGTATCGACCTGCCACTTAGGGTGCTGGCGTGGACTGATGCCGATGGTCAAACCTGGCTGGGCTACGATGACCCCGCGACCATCGCACGCCGTCATGGTGTCACCGACTGCCCTACCGTGGACGGGCTTCGCAGCACTCTGGCCGCGCTGGTGACACAGAGCCGCTAGCATTCATTGCAAGCGCCGTCCGTTTGCGTGCGACGGTGTAAGCTCCGCTGCCAGGGCACGCCTTGATCCGCAATCGATCCGTCGTCATATGCGAAAGCCCGTCCGCAACATCCTTCTACTTCAAAGGAGACTTCCATGAGTACTTCGAAAGGCCCAGACAGCCGACGCGACTTCCTGGTTATGGCAGCCACCGGCGCCGCCGCCGGATTCGGAGCGATGCTGCCGGTATCCGCCGCCGCCAATCTGCCCGAACTTCCCGCGGATACCGCCGACTGGCTCGACAGTATTCCGGGACGCCATCGTCAGGTGACCGACTGGCCAGATCTAAACAACGGCGTGGGGCTGATTTACACCTGGTCATTTCTCAACACCAGCCTGGCCGGCTATGGTTGCCAGCCCAGCGATCTGGGTTGCGTCTTGATCCTGCGCCACGACACCATTCCCATCGCCATGAATGACGCGTGTGGGCCAAGTACAAACTGGGTGAGATGTATCGCATCAATGATCCGGAAACCAATGCCCCGGCGGTGCGCAATCCTTACTACCACAAGCCCGGCGCGCTGCCGCTGCCGGCTGCGGCCTTGTCGAAGCTCATGGAGGCAGGCGTCAAGGTGGTGGCGTGCAATCTCGCCATCACCTTCTGGAGTGGTGTGACAGCGCAGAAGATGGGCCTGAAGCACGCCGACGTGATGAAGGACTGGGTCGATGTGGTCTACCCCGGCATCAAAATCATGCCTTCGGGGGTGTTCGCCTGTAATGCCGCACAGTCGCGGGGCTGTCACTGCCTGTTCGCCGGCTGAGCGAGGCACGTAGCGCGCATTGATCATGGGGCGGATGGGACGGGTGGCAGTGACGTTGGGCGCGCTGGCAGTGTGCAGTATCGCCGGCGCCCGGCCGACCATCGAAGAGCTCAAGGCACGGGGCTTTCTCGATGATTACGAGAGCAACATCGTGCACGGCTACCATATCGTCATGGACACGCCGCGCCATGCCGCCCGCTATGCCGGCAATAAACTCAGTTGCACCAATTGTCACTTGCAAGGTGGCACGGTAGCGGGTGGACTGCCTCTAAACGTTGCCGGGTTGTATCCGCGCTGGCGCTCGAAAAACGGCGTGCGCAACGGTATCGGGCTCCGCATCCGCGAATGTTTCCTCTATAGCCACAACGCCGTGATGCCGCCGGCGGACGCACCTGAGGTCATGGCGGTGGCGGCGTATATCAACTACCTGTCAGAAGGCGAGGTGATTGGCAAACCGCCGCAAGGCTGGGGAGTGCCCACGTTGCCGGAGACCGGACAAGATGCCAATCCCGCCACCGGCGAAGTGGTCTACAAGCGTGCCTGTGCCAGTTGCCATGGCGCCGAGGGCGGCGGCATCGGCAAGACA
>Ga0194132_10011769_pt1 | contig 11128 bp, 9 predicted proteins | sample TA2KigOf80mmetaG_FD_148612 | JGI IMG/M metagenome (GOLD analysis project Ga0194132, IMG submission 148612) | Freshwater microbial communities from Lake Tanganyika, Tanzania - TA2015054 Kigoma Offshore 80m | ecosystem: Environmental > Aquatic > Freshwater > Lake | place: Tanzania: Lake Tanganyika... | reverse complement strand
GCGTTTCAATCGGAGTCGACAGGGGAGACCTCGCTGTTGGTCTGGGTTCCCATGTTCTTTTAATGCATCGAATCTCACTTGTTCAGCGGTTTCCGATCTATCATCGGATTTTTAAACACCCTCTAAGACAGAATGCGCGATATCTCAAGAAGCAGCGGCTTTCCTCCTGCAGCGAAACACCAATGGAATGCTTGGCAAGATCGAGGCCAGGGCGATCTGCCTTCACCGGACGCCGAGCCGGATGAAAAGGAGGACCTCGCGGCCAAGCATATTCATGTGCTCATGGTGGAAGACTCGGAAGAGGACTGCTTGCTCATCCTGAAGCAGCTTCGCCGAAGCGGCATCGAAGCCGCGTACGGTCGGGTAGAGACTGCTGCCCAGCTAGGCAATACCCTCTTGGACGGTGGCTGGGATTTGGTCGTTGCGGACTACAAGCTACCCAGCTTCAGTGCCGAAGCCGCACTGGAGATATGCCGCGAAGCCCAGCTCGATATCCCTTTTCTGGTGGTGTCCGGTTCCGAAGGCGAAGAGATTGCTGTCCGCATGATGAAGGCCGGCGCAAGTGATTACATCATGAAGGGACATTTGCACCGGCTAGTTCCGGCTATCGAGCGGGAAATGCGAGAGACGGCCCAGCGCCGCGAAAAACGGCGCGTCGAGCAAGAGCTTCTCAAGAGCCAGCAGTGGCTATCAGCCGTGATTGAAGCATCGCGCGACGGAATCGCCGTTCTTGAAGGACGCAAGTTCCTCTTTGCGAATCCGGCCTTCATCGAACTCTATGGGCTCTGCCATCCTGAAGAACTCATCGGCCGGGACATCGCCGGCGTCATGGGCTCCGAGGCTCACCAACAGTTCGAAAACTGGGAGCGGCAACGCCATCGAGGTGCGGGGCGCTTGACTCTGAGCGAAGTGCGATCACCGGGGAAGGACGGACACTGGCTGGAACTGGAGGCTTCCGTTTCCTTCGCCACCGTCGCCGGCAAAGATTTTCTGGTGGTTGTGGTTCGAGACATTCGCGACCGCAGGCGGCTTGAGGAGCAGCTGAGACAGTCGCAGAAGATGGACGCCATCGAGAAATTGGCCAGCGGAGTGGCGCACGATTTCAATAACCTGCTGACCGCCATCACTGGATATAGCCAGCGGGCTCTGCAGAACCTTCTCCCGGACCATCCATTACGAGCCGAACTGGGAGAAATTCAGAAGGCGGCAGACAAAGCGGCATCGCTCACCCACCAGCTGCTGGCTTTCAGCCGCAATCAGCCCGTGGCCCGCCGAATCGTCGATCTCAATGCCATCGTGCTTGACATGCAGCGCCTGCTGGCGCCCATTATCGGATCGCACATCGAGGTCCGCACCTTTCTCGCGGAGTCTTTGGGGCAGGTCAAAGCGGATCCGGACCAAACCGGCCAGGTGATTCTGAACCTAATCGTCAACGCACGTGACGCAATGCCAAATGGGGGCAAACTCACCATCGAAACGGCCGATGTCGAATTCGACGAAGAAGCCGCCCGACACCACGGCCGGCTGGAAGCTGGTCCCTGGGTGTTGTTGTCGGTCAGCGACTCGGGATGCGGGATGGATCCCGAGACACAGTCGCACATCTTCGAACCCTTCTTCACGACCAAGGCTGTAGGAAAGGGCACGGGGCTCGGCCTCTCGACGGTCTACGCCATCGTCGAACAGAGCGGCGGCGGCATATGGGTCTACAGCGAGCTGAATCGGGGTACGACCTTCAAGATCTACCTGCCGCGCGTGGATCGAAGTCCAGACGAGTGCTCGTCGAGCGCAGTACTTCCGGATGACGCAAAAGCCTCCGAGACCGTCCTCGTGGTTGAAGACGACGAAACGGTGCGCCACCTGATGCTGCAGGTTCTGGCGAGGCGGGGCTACACAGTGCTGGAAGCGCGCCACAGCGAAGAAGCTCTCAGGATTTGCCGGATGCAGGCCGGTCCGATTCATCTGCTTGTGACAGATATGGTGATGCCTGGCCTGAACGGGCAGGACCTGGCACAGCGCGTGTTGGAACTGCGACCCAGCATCAGGACGCTCTTCATTTCGGGTTATGCCGAGGCAGCCTTGATTCATCAAGGGGTGCAGGACCGCAGGGAGATGTTTCTCCAGAAACCGTTTTCACCCACGGTTTTCGCTGCGAAGGTGCGTGCCACGCTGGACCGCCAGGAGTCTTCTTCCCTAGTGCCCTAACGCCGTAAGATATCGTGACCACGAATCCGAAGCGTTTGCAGCCAGACAGTCTAGGTGCCTGCGAGCAGGGCCTATGATCGAGACCAAGGTTGGCTGCCAGGCTTCAGATCGGTCCGATCCCGGTTTGAATTCTGCCGCGATAGTCATTGCGCGAGCTCGTTAGGTGTCCCGCCTTTAGGCGGCGGAGAGCACGCTTAAGTGTAGACACCGGAGCTCAGCTCATTCGTGAGCTTCACGGGAACCGCGTAGAAACGATGAAAATCTGCTCGGCTCACCAGCGTTCGGAGCGCTGTTCTGCTATACTCGGCGGCATGCTTCACTATTCCAAACAAAGGAGACCCCCATGCTTCAGGTGACAAGCCTCGCTCTGGTGTTGGGGTGGGTCCTCGGCTCGGCGTTCGTCGAGGCGGCAGACTTGAAAGTGGGCGATGCGGCTCCTGCCTTCACATTGCCGGGATCGGACGGGAAGACCTACAGCTTGGCGAAGTTCAAAGGCAAGCGGGTGGTGGTTTTGGCCTGGTATCCCAAGGCCTTCACAGGTGGGTGAACCGCAGAGTGCAAGTCATTCCGTGAGAATGGCAAGCCGCTCAAGAGCGCCAAGGTTGCTTATTTCACCGCCAGCACAGACACACCGGAAGAGAACAAACGATTCGCAGAGTCGTTGAGCCTCGATTATCCCATCCTCAGCGACCCAGGAAAGAAAGTTGCCGAGGCATACGGGGTGGTACACGAAGGGCGTTCCCTCCCTGAGCGCTGGACGTTTTACATCGGTCGCAACGGAAAGATCCTGTATGTCGACCGCCAGGTCAAGGCTGCCACCGCTGGCGAAGACGCTGTTGCCAGGCTGAAAGAGCTGAAGGTGTTCTAACCGCCACAGTCACCTTGGGGAATACGGGCTGCGTGTCCACGATCTGATCCTTCGTTCCGCGCGGATCGTGGGTGCGCCTCGCAGCCGCCGCCAATCGAAGTACCGAGCATACCGAACGGAATCGGAGCAGATCAGATGTGCCTTTCAAGCAGGCTCCGTCTCTGATGTTCTTTTCTCCCCTAGCCGACGCATTTCCTCGAGCCCTTAACCGTTTGTACCGGACTTGCAACGCGTTGAAGCAGGACGGCGAACCGCTGATCGATTTGATTTCCGGGAACGTCAACTCCGCGGGTATTGTTTTCCCGGAGCCCGTATTGCGAGATGCGATTCTGGAAGCGCTGCCGGCAGCGAAGATCTATCGACCAGACTCCTTTGGCCAGCCAACTGCCCGGCAAGCCATTTCCGACTACTACCGGCAAGCCGGTTTGGCGTTGCCGCCAGAGCAAATCGTCCTATCGCCAGGCACGAGCCTTTCTTATCTCTACTGCTTCAAGCTCCTGGCAGAAAGCGGCGACGAGATCGTTTGCCCCCGTCCCTCTTATCCGTTGTTCGACACGATCGCGCAGCTTTGCAACATTCGACTGGCCTCGTATCTACTTCGGGAACATCGGAACTGGGAGATCGATCTGGACTATTTGGAATCCCAGCTGACGAACCGGACGCGCGCGATTGTGCTGATCTCGCCGCATAATCCAACTGGCGCGGTGGCTAGCGAGTGCCAGCTGCAAGGGGTGGCCGAGATTGCCACTCGCCACGGAGTCGCCCTAATTGCGGACGAGGTCTTCAGCGAGTTCGTGTTCGGGCTCGATCGGCTTCCACGTCCGGCGCAAACCCAGGCACCCTTGGTGTTCACTCTCAATGGATTCTCCAAGATGCTGGCCTTGCCCGGCTTGAAGCTCGGTTGGATTGGTGTGAGTGGCGAACCTGCCCTGGTTCGCAAAGCGCTGCGGACACTGGAAATGATGTCGGATACGTTTCTGCCGGTCAACGAAGTCGTTCAATTTGCCGTGCCCGCTCTGCTGGGCGGGGCCCCCTCCTTCCTGATCCGCTATCGCCGGAAGGTTGCGGAGTGTCGCGAGCTTGCCGTCAGCGCTCTGTCGCACGCCCGAAACCTGTCGCTGGTCCCACCCGCTGGCGGGTTTTACGCGCCGGTTCGTTGGACCGGCAGCGATCTTGACGAAGAGCAGTTGCTGGTCGACCTGCTCCAGGAGTGCCGGATTCTGGCGCATCCAGGATATTTCTATGAGATGCCTGGAACCCACTTCGTCATGACTTTTGTGGATGAGCTGGACCGGCTTGCCAGAGCCCTCGACGCGCTTGTGGCTTTCGCCGGTGCGCGGGAGAGCACGGCAGCGCTGAGTCAAGAGCCGTAAGCAGAATGTACAGGCTCCCGTCAAAGTCGTGAGCCCTCCCTTACGGTCGGGCTACTGAACAACCGCGTGGGCCAAATCAGTAGCCCGCGCGTTAGCAAGGGCTCGACCTCTTCTCAACGACTTACGACTTTGACGGGACCGTAAGCAGAATGTAATGCGCTCTGTCGGCTGGGTCGAACAAGATGAGGATCCCGGGCCGTTCGAAGGTGCGAAAAATTTGTAGCGGCGCTCTATGAGCGCCGACCCTGCCTGCATTCCGGCTCGCGCGGTGCTGGACCGGAGTGGCGCAAGGTTTTAGGAATCCTCAATACGCCCCGATGAGCAGGGATGCGAGGACATGTTCTCAACGAGGCCGAATGTCTGACTTCAAACTCAGAATGGAAATTCACAGTCACACGGACTACGATCCACAGGACTGGATTGAGCACTCTGCCGAGGAATTGATCGACGAAGTGGCACGACAGGGAATCGATATTCTGGCCATTACCTGCCACCGTGCGCTGCAATGGTCGCCCCAGTTGAAGTCCTATGCAGAGGCGGCGGGCGTGCTTCTGATCCCTGCCGTCGAAGCCAGCATCGAAGGGAAAGATGTGTTGATCTATGGACTGGAGCGCTTCCAGCATCCGATGAGTTTCGACCAGTTGCGAGAGCTGCGCCGCCAAGACCCTGCTGTTCTGACGGTTGCTCCCCACCCCTTCTTTCCCAGCAACACCTGTCTGGGGAACAAACTCTTCACCCACGCAGATTGTTTCGATGCCATCGAGTACTGCCATTTCTACACGCGCCAGGTGAACTTCAATGCCAAAGCCGTCGAAGCGGCCCGCAAGCTGAACCTGCCTTTGGTCGGGACCTCGGACATTCATTTTCTGACGCAGGTTGGAAAAACGACTTCCACAGTCCAGGTTAGCGAGCGCAGCTTTGCGGCGGTTTCCGCTGCCATCAAGGCTGGACGGTTGGAGTTGCACACCAAGCCACTCAGTCTTGGCCAGCTAAGTTTGCAGGTAGCCCAGATGTTGTGGATGAAGTTCAAGGGGTCTCACCTCGGCCGTCGACAGGCGTCTCGAACGGCAGTCGCCAGTTAGCCAATACTGCGCGTTGCAGTTGCGGTGACGTGTTTGCTTTCTGGAGAACTTCCCTGTTATTCCGCGAAACTGGAATTCAGGAATCGTCTCGATTGCGGAAGGGGCGCTGCAGGCTGGATTCCCGCCCCGCATGCGCAAGAAGCGGTGCATTTGCCGAGGAGGCAGGTGGTCGCGAAGGGCGGACGAGGCCAGGAGAAAAACGGGTCTCGGCGATCCGCGATGAAACGTGGGCCGACGGCATCGGCCATTGATCAAGTTGCGGACTCCGCCATCATCCTCAAGGAGACTCCATGTTCAAGAGACTGTTCGCACCCATTTCTGCTGCCGTCGGACTAATTCTAGCAGCCTTGTTCGTTTTGCCGGGCCAGAACAAGGTGATGAAGCCGAAGCTCGTCCTCGTCGTCTCCGTTGATCAGATGCGCTTTGATTACCTGGTTCGCTTCCGTGATCTTTACCAAGGCGGTTTGCGCAGACTTCTGAACCAGGGGGCCGTTTTCACGAACGCCAAGTATCGCCATGCGAACACAGAGACTGGACCGGGGCATTCGGTGATTCTTTCCGGACGCCATGCCTCGCATTCAGGGATTGTGGCCAATTCCTGGTACGACCCGCTGCTCAAACGAAGCGTCAACGTCGTTGACGATCCTGTGCACCGGCCGGTAGGTGGCAACGGGCGGGGCGCAACGCCGGCGAATTTCATCGGCCACACGGTGGGCGACCTGCTGAAGCGGGACTCGCCGGAATCCAAGGTCGTGGGTGTTTCTCTCAAAGACCGTTCGGCTATCCTCATGGCGGGGCGGCGGGCAGACGCAGCCTACTGGTACGAGACGGACGGCGGGAACTTCATCACCAGCACTTACTACATGCCGGCCGCTCCAGAATGGTTGAAGCGATGGAACGCCAACCGTGTCGTCGACCGGTACGCGGGCAAGCTTTGGGAGCGCCTCTTGTCAGACGTGAAGGTCTACGAGAGGTATGCCGGGGAGGATGCAATTGAAGCCGAGTGGGACCGCAAAGACATTGTGTTCCCTCATCGGATTCGGCAGGCGCCTCCATCGCCAGCGTACTACGACGATTTCCGACGGACGCCCTTTGCCGATGAGATCGTGCTGCAAGTTGCGCTCGAAGCCATGAAATCGCACGATCTGGGAACGGATAGCGCCACGGATCTCCTGGCCGTTGGCTTCTCCGCAACCGACATTATTGGCCACACCTACGGCGCCGACAGCCAGGAAATCATGGATCAGCTCTTGCGACTGGACCAGACGTTGCAGAAGCTCTTCACGGAGATTGACCAGCGTGTGGGCCCGCAGCAGACCTGGGTTGTGCTAGCCGCCGACCATGGGTCGATGCCCTTGGTTGAGCTGGCGCGCCAAAAGGGGCTGCCGGCCCGGCGCTCCCGATCCAGCGACGTGCAAGCTGCCGTGATGCAGGCGTTGCAAGCTTGCTTCCCGAAGGCATCGGGCCTGATCGCGAACTACGATGCGCCGAGTTTCTATTTGGATGAGGCGGCGATAGCCGCTTCCGCACTGAAGCGACGCGACGTCGAAACGGTGGTGGTCAAGGCTTTGTTGGAGACGGGTTTGTTTGAATCCGTCTACACGCACGCCGAGATTCTGGATCCCGAAAAACAAGACGACCCGCACCTGCCATTGATACGCAACTCCTTCTTCGCTCCGCGCAGCCCGCACGTCATTGCGACGCCAAAGCCTTACATCTACATCAGCGACGCGGTCGGTGGCACCGGACATGGAACACCGCATGACTACGACCGCCACATTCCTATCGTCTTTCTCGCCTCAGCGATCAGGGCGGGGTCCTACTCTGCGGCTTGTGGTCCGGAGGATATCGCCCCGACTCTGGCTCAGATGCTGGGCCTGACGGGCTTGGAAAAGGAATCTGACGCGCGGATACTGGAGGAGATGTTCCGCTGAGATCGCGGGTCGTCCCAAGACGTTTCGCGCAAGGTCAGGAGATGACGGTCCCCCGAGTGCCCCGGCTACTCCGAAGAGGAAGAACTCCATCGCCGCGGGTGGAGCGCAGCGGAACCCGTGGCAGCGGGGCCGTCGAAGCGATCGAACCTCAAAGGGTCCAGCGGTTGGATATTGGACATTTGAACGTGGGAGCCGGTCTCCGAACGGCGACCAGAGTCACCGTCCAGCACCGATCGCGGCCCCGGAGATCCGCTCCCACGCTCGCAATGTACCGCTTCCGCGACGATTCGAATTGAACCTCTCTGCAGTGATTCCTGGTTTTAGTTTGCCAGCCATCGCTGCGCCACAACGCCGCACAGGCGGATCCGACCTCAATCAGGAATAGGAAGGTGGTGCAGGAGGACTCTTAGGTACGGGCGGAGCTCCGTCGCCACCTGTGCCCTGCCGGATAACATTCATCGCCAGAGCAATCATGGACCCCACGTCACTGAGTGCCGCCGGCAAGATCAATGTGTTGCCGGCTTTGGCCAGATTGCCAAACTGGCCGATGTACTGCTCGGCTACTCTCAGCTGGACGGCCTGGTATCCTCCGGGCGCCTGGATGGAGTCGGCAACTTTTCGGATACCTTCGGCGGTGGCAGTGGCCACACTGAGGATGGCAGCCGCCTGGCCTTCGGCTTCGTTGATCTGTTGTTGTTTCTTGGCCTCGGAGGCTTTGATCACCTGCTGCTTTTCGCCCTCTGCCTGGTTGATGGCCGCGTCGCGAACGCCCTCGGAGTTCAGAATCGTGGCACGCTTTTCCCGTTCGGCACGCATCTGTTTCTCCATGGCGTGCAGCACGTCCTTGGGCGGAGTGATGTTCTTAATTTCGTACCGAAGCACCTTCACTCCCCAAGGTTCTGAGGCCTTATCCAGTTCGTGCACCACGGAGATATTAATGTTGGTCCTTTCCTCAAAAGTGCGATCGAGCTCGATCTTGCCGATCTCGCTGCGCAGTGTGGTTTGAGCAAGCTGAGTAATGGCAAAAATGAAATCGCTGATGCCATACGAAGCGCGCTGGGGATTGAGGACCTTCATGTAAAGCACGCCATCGACAGCGACCTGCACGTTGTCGCGCGTGATGCAAACCTGCTCCGGAATGTCGATCGCCATTTCCTTCAGCGTGTGCCGGTAACGAATGACATCCATGAACGGAACGAGGATGTGAAAACCGGCGTCGAGCGTACCACTATATTTCCCAAGCCGTTCGACGATGTAGGCGCTTTGCTGCGGCACGACCACGGCAGTCTTGGCGATGACGATGATTACCAAAACTGCGAGCACAAGGACCACGATCAATCCACCGGTGAGTTCTCCCATAGGACTTGTCCTTTCGACTTCAGTTTTTTTGACGACTGGGAAGACGAGGTAGAAATGGGCAACCCGGCACGCTTCGAGCCCGCTTGAGCACGAGCCGTCGCCGGCGCTGCGGTAACGTGCCACCCGGTGGCCGGGCGTTGCTCGGTTAGGTCTGACGCCGGTTCTGTGAGCTAGGCACGAAAAAACCGCGGAAACCAGAACGGCTGCACCAGCCGGAAATGAATCCGCGACCTAACACGCGCTAAGCACGCACCCAGAGCGTGAGACCATCGACTCTCTCGACCTTGCAGCGCTGTCCGGCTGCCAAAGCAGATTGGCCGGCGTTGTGGGCGCTCCAAGCGGATCCCCGCAATTCGACCTTCCCGACTGAGCCAGCGGCCATTTCGTCGAGCGCCACGGCAGTCTCTCCAACCAGCGCGTCGACCACCTGCCCAGGACCGGGCGGCCGCAATCGTTTGAGCAAGGGCCGGCGAAACACGCCGAGGGCAACCACAGACAGGACCGAAAACAGCAGCCACTGCATCCAGGGAGGGCCCGTCAGACTGAGCCCGGTGAACAGGCCAACCAGAACGGCAGCCGCTCCGCAAAACAGCAAGTAGAGCCCGCCAGGGGTCAACAATTCTGCGAGGAGCAGCGCAAATCCGAGCAAGATCCAGATCCACCAAAGCATCGTCAACACTCCTGATGATCGCTCTTGCCCTGAGACGGAACTGCAAGAAACAGGGACCGGAGACGCCGCCGCGATAGGAGAAGAGCTTTTGTCCCCCTAACGAAGGGGGACGCCGCGTATTCTGCGGCAGGAAGTCCCGGTGGCAGAGCCACGACCCCCTCTTCGTCTCCCTCCTATGCGCTTCGCAAATGGGAGAAAGCTCTCTCATCTCCGCTTGCGAAGGAATCTAAAACCAGTTTCGGAAGCGCCACACCCGCCCTTCAAGAAGCACCGTAGACTAGGTTCCTGCCCGGAACCGCAGCAACGACGTTTCGCGGCAACGACCCTGCTGACGCCTGCCTTCGGCCAAGCCCTTTCTTCACGCGCCAACCCGAGTCTTCGCCTCCAGATCACTGGCTAAGTTGGCTGGCAGCGCAAAGTGCACGTTCTCTTTTGTGGTCTCGAATTCCTCGACCGCGGCAGCTCCGAGTGTCTTCAAGTGGTCAACAACTTCCTGCACCAGCACCTCCGGCGCGGAAGCTCCGGCTGTCACGCCAACGACCTGCACCCCTTCAAACCAACCCGCTTGAATGTTCCGGTAGTCATCGATCAGATAAGACCGGGCGCCCGATTTCTTGGCCTCTTCGACGAGGCGGTTCGAATTCGAGCTGTTCGCCGAGCCAACGACCAGAATGAGCCCGGCATGCTTCGCCATCGCCTGGACCGATTCCTGGCGATTCTGGGTGGCATAGCAGATGTCTTCCGATGGGGGGCCGACGATCAGAGGAAAGCGCTCCCGCAGAACCGTGATGATCTCGCGGGTTTCGTCGAGGCTCAATGTCGTTTGAGTCAAGTAGGCGATGCGCGCCGGATCGGCCGGCCGGAGTTGCTCGACTTCTTCGCGGGTGCTGATCAGCACCATGTGTTCCGGGGCTTCTCCCATGGTGCCGACGACCTCTTCGTGGCCCTTATGGCCGATCAGAACGATGGTGTAGCCTTCCCGCGCATATTTCAACGCTTCAAGGTGGACCTTGGTGACGAGGGGACAAGTGGCATCGATGACCTTGAGATGCTTGGCCCTGGCTTTTTCCCGTACTTCAGGAGAAACGCCGTGGGCGCTGAAAACCACGGTTGCGCCGGAAGGCACCTCAAGCAGGGTGTCGACAAACACGGTTCCTTTGCCGCGGAGTTCCTCGACCACATGCCGGTTGTGGACGATCTCCTTGCGGACATACAAAGGCTTCTCGTAAACCTCCAGCGCGATATTGACGATGTCGACTGCGCGCACAACGCCAGCACAAAAACCGCGCGGCTTGGCGAGAAGAACCTTTTCGAGAGCCATCGGCTACCTGTGAGTCACAAGGAGACGTAAATTAATGAACTGCACCACTAGTGTCCAGCTGTTCGAGCCTACAGTGTCTGCAAGTTGTTCATGTCAGTTCAGTAACGGGAGTTTTTGGTAGTGACCGATTTCAATTTTCTTCACTCTTAGGAAGATCCACCCGGGAGTCAGTTTTGTCACAGTGAACGGCAACTTAGGAGTCATTCAGAAATAACCTAATACAAATAAATTTGCATCCGTTACCCGTTTGGGTTGGGAAGGGCGCGATTTCTGGGTGTGATCGTGTAGTTCCATTCTCCATGAAAATCGGCCGGGCTCA
>Ga0194132_10011767_pt1 | contig 11135 bp, 7 predicted proteins | sample TA2KigOf80mmetaG_FD_148612 | JGI IMG/M metagenome (GOLD analysis project Ga0194132, IMG submission 148612) | Freshwater microbial communities from Lake Tanganyika, Tanzania - TA2015054 Kigoma Offshore 80m | ecosystem: Environmental > Aquatic > Freshwater > Lake | place: Tanzania: Lake Tanganyika... | reverse complement strand
CATGCCGGGTTTTGATGAAGTTTCATTTAGGGCTCAAACCTATATGAGATCTGTTTGGGATCTGTTTCAAATGTGTGCAAGACTTCTTCCAAATTATATAGTTGCGATAAGACCATTTGAGGATAGATCAACAGTATTTTATGGCAAGCCCCATTGGTTATATAGTTCTGGCGTCGTGCCCGTGACAACCGGCTATCCAGGTGACGAAAAAATGAATGAACTCGGAATCGCTATACCTCAAATTGGTGGTCCGGATAAGGAGTTAGAGAAAATAATTACTGAAATAAATAAAAATTCAAGTTCATACGCGGACGCGGACGCGTTTATTAGGGGTACAGAAACAATAGATGTAATTTCCGAATTTGTAAATTTGCAAAAAAATGCGCAGCAATTTTATTTAACTTCAGCAAGTTTAAAGGGTCGAGTTATTGATTTTTATTCTAACAGATCAAAAACCTTAGTTAGATTTGACTCAAAGGGGAAAACTCAGACAGCAGCAAAACTTCCAACCACAAAAGGTACAGTTACAATGGGTTTTCACCTTCCGTTTTCTTCCACTTCCGTTTCAGGCGAAAAATTAACCGAAAAAGTTGTATCACCAGAAGATGTACACAACCAAATTGCTCAACTTCCTCCAAGATTTACATTCCCCTTTTTTACAAACAGAGCTGATTTATATGGGGAATACGCTTTAGAAAATTTCTCATTTCAACGTAGTGAAATTAGTGGATATAACATAATTAGCAGAGGTTTAGATATCGTCGAAGATGTAGTAGATATAAGTACCGGCATTGGTGAGGCTATTGCCTTCCCCGTCGTCGCTGGAGGTAGGTGGGTTTTTGGAAAACTGTTTGGTAGCAATAATGATGGAGTATCTAAGGAAACAAATCAAGAAGTATATGATAATTATATAAAAAGTGTTAACTTTGTCTATGGAGACGCGTTTGGCAGGGCCTTGGAAGGCGATAATCAAACGATTAAAGACAATCAGCTTTCTCCAGAGCAGATTGCTGATGTTACTCAAAATGTATATTATTTTGCGCCAGCCGAAGAAATCTCGACTAGTGGTCTAATCCCAAACATTAAGATATCAATGCCTCTTCCGCCAAAGGCAAGCGGATTTACTCTTCCAGACACAAGCAGAGACGAAATTAATTTTTCTGAATGGGGGATGCCAAAGAATTCAACCGATGAACAATTCTATATTGCCATGAGATGGCCGTATAAGCCAAATGCAAGCGCATCTGCAATATCAAATTTTGCAAAATACTATTTTAATTCAGAAACAAATCATTTAGTTGGCAGCGTGCAGGATTACAAAAATGCTCACGTACTAGTTTATAATCCAGACATAAATCAAGGCGTAGTTTGCAAACCGGCGTATTTTCTTTGGGATAAAAAAGATAGGGGATCTGGCGAATTTAAAGCGGATTTTCTTGCAACGGGGGTCTCGGATAGCGCTAGTGAATATAACCTCGATGTAGAGGAAAAAGCATTTGACGCCGTTGTGTCTCCAGACGCAGCATATTTTCTTGGAATTATTTCTGGTGATGATGTTATTTTCTCTGATAAGCAACAAAAAATATTCAAAAAGGGTAAAGGATACAGCGACTTGCCAACGCCAAGAGAGTGTTATTTTGCGTTTGTTCCGAATACAGTACCATTGGGAGTTGCAACCAGTCATTTTATTCCTGGTAAACAATTTACGTTAAAAGATGATCCAGATAAACAACGTGAAAATTTCTTAATTGGTTTTGGTAATTTTCAAGGGGAAGCGGATGGCTCTTCCGTCGCAGCAAAGGCGACATATACTGGAGCCGGAATAGCAGGGGATACAACAGGATTTGTGCCTGACAGGGCAGAAGATTTTGAGAAGTACAGAAATAGTATCAATGAATATTATTCTTTATCTAAATTAAAGGATGGTTCAGATTTTACTTATGGGGGCAATTATAAGAGTTATTATCAACATGTATTTCATGACATAAACAAAGTGACCAGCAGAGAAGCGCTTTGGAGTATGTTAGATCAAGAATTGGCGACAACTGGCAGTAGTTTGACCGCTCAAGGTAGAAATGAATTTAAATCAGTTTTTGATATTACAGATCCGATATCGATAGAGGCAAGAAGGTATTATGATGAAGGCTATGATTTAAATGTTTCCGTAATTGCTGGAGATGGAAGAAGTTTAGATGTAGCCGAAGATATATGGGATCAATTTAGGTTTGGATATCATACTTATAATTCTGTTAAAAAAATATTTTTTGAAACTTTTGGTTTAGATCCCGATGATCAAAACAATTTTTGGGGCGGTATGGAAGACATTTTCGCCGGCGACACAACAAAAGACATATTTAAAAAATTTAAAGACACTGGAGGAAATGCAAACGATGAGTTTGCAATATTGTTTGGTAGTGGATTTGACAAAAACCAAGAAATGAAAAAAGCTGTAGAATTTGCAAGGAAAAACTTTATAGATGCACCCATTGCAGAAAGTGGATTAATTGAGTATTTTAATTTAATTACGCTAGATAAAATAAAAAATTTTAGAGCTAACTTTTTGGTTGATAACGAAGCTGTTTTAGAGGCTCAACTTGGTGAGGAACTAAGCGTCACAACTCCTCAACAATTGTTTCTTATAGTAGTTGGATTATTCAGACAAGCTATGTGGGCCAATCCTTATGCAAGAGCTTGGCTTGTTCTTAAGCCGTCGAGAAAAATAGGTATTGGGTTCGGCACCGGGAAGGGTGTAGATCAATGGGATTTTAGAAGTGTAGATAAAATATTCGCAGCTTTTATTAATCCAAATAACGTATATGCAAAAGACAAAAAGAAGTTTTTGCAATTATTATATAATAATAAAGGCGAAGGCAGTACGGCTTCAAACTTTTTGACAAGGGCAACCGCTGGATTAGACAGTTTCTGGGACAGAAATATAGTTCCGGTATTTACCGCAATGGGAACAGCTTTAACGGGTTTGATTAATGTTTATAAATTAAATATGCTACAAACTGGCTATGGATTATCTCAAATAGGCTCTTTGTCAAAACAAGCAAATATTTTAAACAGAGCCCTTAATGATTCTATTTATTATCAACTTGGTAGACCTGGTTCGCTTTTAAGGGCAGTTGACAATCCATTTACAAGAGAATATGGAGAACCCGTAATAGAGATTAGGGAACCGTTTCAAAGAGTACATTACTTAAGTTCTTTTAGCCATATTCTTTCAAATCAAATTCAGGAAACAACGACTGATGTTTCCACCGTTATTACTGCAGTATCTGATGGGAAATATCCGGTTACAGTAGCACTTGATAAAGGTGCGCCATCAGAAAGACAAATGGAATCAACGGTTGAAACTGGAATATATTTTGACAACATTGTTGGAAGCGGATTTTTTGGATTTCTTCATCCAATTTTGCATCCGTTTGAAACTGGAAGAGGATTATCAAAAAATTTAACTGGAGCTCCAGATGAACTGTCAGCTAAAAGAATTGCTCTTTCACATCTTAAAGAAAACATTAAAGATATATATAGTGGAGAACTATTGATTATGGGCAATCCAGATATAAGACCTCATGACATAGTTTATATAGCCGACATATACGAAAGAATGTATGGTTTATTTGAAGTAGAACAAGTTATCCATCATTTTACTTCTGAACTTGGTTTTATAACTTCAATTACGCCAAACGCACTTGTAATCATAAATGATCCAGCAAAGTGGTTTATGACGTCATGGATTGATTCATGGATGAATATGCAGACGATAAGAAATGATACAAGATTATTTTTAAACGCTGTTACAGCGGATAATTCGGGGATAACTCTTGGTGGAGATATATCTCTTGACAGAATTGCAGAAAATTTGAATCCCCAAATGCTTGGTGGAATACAGTATACACAAGGTTCTTCTGCTGTTATAAAAGATGTTGTTGCGAGTCTAACGCATGGTAGTTTTGATTCAAGCACAACGTTTACTGATGAAATTAGAAAACAAGCTGGAATCAATGGCAATAATGGCACAGTGTCTGGTGGAACAGCAGCATCTGCAATAACTGGAGTTGTTGGCGGATCTGTGGCAGCGAGCGTTGCGACCGGATCTATGGCAGTCGGTCTTGCTACGCTGCCAATATTCGGTCAACTTGCATGGAAGGGTTGGCAGTGGGTTAGGGACAACCTGCTCGATCAACACGGCTGCTATGTTCAGTATTTAAATAGAAATGGTCAACCAATGGATGCCGGTCTTTCTTATAATCAGGGAATGGTTGTTGGAAGATATCATTCAAAGGCGCTTCTACCCGGAATGCTTGGCCTGAGAAGAAAAGTCAGAACAACAGACGGCCATGCATATATTAGAAGTGATGACATATTTAAGAGTCTTGGTTGGTCGGAGGTAGAAATAAGGGAATTGGTTAGATACATAAGTTACGAAAACGCCCTAGTGCATGCACAGGTTCTTAATCTGTCGGGTCTTGGTCCAGAAAAAACAACTTTTGAACCATTTTTTAAAGTACTATGCAAACTAGATACAACAGCAGAAGGAAGCATAGATAATAGCGGAGTAGTCGATGCTGATACGATTGATGTTATTGATATATTAAGTGGCGGAAAATCAAAATTCAGAGTTCGTTTTGATGGAATAAATGCTCCAGAAAAAGCGGTTATAACTTCGAGTTATGGCCCGACGTCGAGGGCGACTCCTTCTGAAATTGATGAAATTGAAATCATCGACAAATCTTCTCCGGGTTTTAAGAGTAGTCAATTTGTAATGAACGCACTTAAAAATAAAGTATTCTTATTAAGAATTAAAAAATCAAGAGAAACAGGCGGACTTGCTAATGAATCTGATATAGAGAATTTTGAACCAGGTGCTAGATTTAATAATAAAAACAATTATCTAAAAGAAATATATGGAAGGACACTCGCTACAATTTTTTATAATATTTCTGAAGAAAAATTGATTAGTTTGAAAGATTTTGTATATAATTTATTTATATCTAATACTTTAAATAATAATTTAAATGAAACAGAATTAAAAAAAGATTTTCAAAATAGTTTTTCTGAATTGGCTCCGTCAACTTCGGTCATGTTTATTAAATATCAAACTATATTTGATTCAATACATTCCTCCCGTGTTGTTGACCATATATCAAATTATATTATCGGCAATTCATCAATAACCGATCCAAAATTAAGAAAATTATTTAATACAATGGTGGAAATGAAGAGGTTGGAGCAAATATATAAATCAGCTTCAAGATGGCCAATGGTGCTTTGGGACGAGTACTATGATGATGGAACTCCTTATACTCTTAATTGGGAGTTGGTAGTAAATAATTTAGCCACTGTTTATGCGCATGATTTATTAACCGAATCAGATTCAGTTAATAAAGCAATAGATTCTGCTGGAATACCCACTAAGGTTAAAAAGGTAAAATAATATGTCTTTTTTTAATATTAATTCTGAAAATTTATCTGATTCTAAATCTTTTACCAAGGCAATAGTTGATAATATCGTTCCCAAAAATGGAATACCTATTACAAAAACATCTTTAGCCTCAAGACGGATATGAAGGACAAACTTTACACTCAACCGACATTATTTCAGCCGCTTCGGGTAAAGAACTTTTTGGCAATGAAAACTATGGAAATATGTTCAGGGCAGATATGGCAAGAGAAAGTCTTAATTCTATAGCAACAAGTATTTTTGATCATCAAATAACAAAAGGAAATCCAGCCCTGCCCACATCAGACATGGTAAATAGATTTTTAACTTCTGGATCTTTTGGCAGGAAATACAATGACGGACTTATTACCGATTTAGATTCAGTACTTAGAATAAAATCCTCTGTTGGGGGAATTTCTCAAAGCGTATATGATGTAGGAGGTTATGGTCATGTTTCTGTTGACTATGGGCAGTCGAACGCGCTTGGCGGTGGAGTAAGGCCCATTGCAAAATGGTCTTTATTAACAGCTGAGGAAAAATCATGGTATGAGGAAAGGGGGGGCCTGCTAGATTCAAAACCGGTTAGTGACCAAAAAATTAAGAAGGGTTTTATGTTTGATATTAATGATTCAAACATTGGAGCGCAGTATGATACAAGCAGCATGGTTCCCGGACTCAAGGATGCCATTGACAGAACAATAGCCGCAAATATAATAACCGCCGGAAAAGAAAGAGCCTATGTATCCGCATCGTTAACAGAATTTTTATTGGCTTTATTGTCTGATTCTTTTGGCCCATCATTAAAAATCCAAGGCATTTTTGGCCTAGAGAGGCAAAACGATACCCCAAGATCTTCTGGAGCGGCAGCCAATGCAATAACTGATCACGCTTTTGGTAGAGCTTTTGATTTTAGTCAAATACAAAAAACCGCTGAGTCTGGGTCACAACCAAGTCCAATTAATACAGCCAAGGGACATGTAGAGCAATTGATGATCTTGTTGGAAAAAATGAATGCAATGCCACCCTATCTTATTCCGGATTTCATAGCTGTATCGGCAAAATATGTAGATCAATCTTATGATACTTACGAAAGTAAAACAAATCAATTATGGGCTAAATATACAAATTTAAGATACTTAAAATTAAAAAGAGATACTTCTGGAGTTCACGATAATCACATACATATTAGTTTTTCTCCTGCAAGGGGCGGAATTTATGTTGGTCCCAATGGGCTTTTGTACAATTCCGCTACGGCTTCTAAAACCTCTTCAACATCACAATCAGCTATCAATAAAATTTTATATGTAACATCTCCTTACGGCTCAATGCCAACAAATATCTTAACAAAAGATTTTACTGGAAATACTCAGTCTCCTACACCAGAACAGGTATTTGTAGCATTAGTACTCAGTCGGTTATTTTTCAGAAGAAGCTGCAGCTATATTTGTGGCAATATCAAATAGAGAATCACTTAGAAGAATTTACATAGTTGATCAATTCGGTGCCGTTGGGCTTTGGCAAATATCGGCGGGCGCGGCGGATGGCGGCAGAATGTTAGCTTATATAAAACATCCAGCTGAAGCTATGATTCGTCCATTTGCAAAGATGGCCTATGTAAATTGGCAAAAAGAAAATTTAACAGATGAACAAATTTTTCAAAAAATAAAAGATCAAGGAAAAACACAAAGCAGGGGGATAGAAAATTTTGATCGAAGATTATGGAATTTGACAAATCAAGTATGGCTTCTTAGGTCTAAAATAGATAGAGGCGATAAAAAATCTATCATTAATGATTTACCAGTATTTCCATGGGGAGATTACGGCGGTTCTAACGCGCCTAAATACGGATGGGTTTCTTCAACTAGTGGATCATTTTGTAGATTTGCAGACGCCTATGATGTTTACAATAAAATGACTGGAAAAACAAAAGAAAATTTAAAAGAATATTTAATGTCCAAATCTCTGCTCAATAAGTGGCAGTCTAGAACACTACAAAAAGACATTTGGGTAGCAAAAAATAATAAAACAATTCTAGAGAATTGGATTGACGGAGTTGATTATCCAAAAGTAAAGCTAGATTATTAAAGATAAAATTAAGGAAAAACAATGGCAATAAATTATCCAAAATTTGATAATAAAATTCAATCTCAAATTGATAATTCAAGAATGCGTCAGGCAAAAACAAGGCCTGGCGTAGTAATGAAATTTGATCCTATAACAAATTCGGCGGATGTCATAATAGATGATCAATACTCCGGTGAAATAGGCAATATTATATCTGGCGTCCCATGCCCCACAATACCGGGCATTCAAACAGTCGCCCCAAATCCAGGATCACGATGCCTGGTAGGCTTTAGGGATGACAATGAAAGATTTGCTTATATAATTACTTTTTATGAAGAAGGAATATTGGATTCAAATTATATGTATAATTATACGGTTAATACCGGTGTACCAAAGTTTATGTCGAGGTAAAAATTATGATTAGTTATCCAAGAGATATAGAGCCAGACAAAAATATCCCTGTATCTGATGAATTAAAAAGAAGAAGTGAATTTTCAAAAAGAGAGGTTGGTTTAAATCATCCAGACAATAGTTCATTTTTTAAATTAAATGATGATGGTGATATAGAAATTTTTGCGACTCCAGGGGTAGGAATAATCATAAGTGGGGGTAGTAGAAGTATATCTTTATTTGCAGATAAAATTAGATTTTTTTGTTCTGAAAATGGATTAAGATGGAATAATTTTAATTTTAATTATTCAGCTATTGATTATTCTCAACCAACATTGGTCCAGATTGACTATAAGTTAATACACAACGCCCAAAACAGCGCGTATCATTATTTGGCTAAACTTAAGAATATAGAAGAATCAGAAAAACAAAAGAGCATTACTATAGAAAGTGATTACGGATATGCTTCAAAAGAGCCAGAAATCACCCAAAATTACAATTCCGGAATTTCTACAGAAGGTTTATCTGAAGATCAAATCTTATTAATAAAGAATATATTAACTGAACATACTCCTGATTATCTAGAATATATGGTTGGTTTAATTAAAGAAGGCTATACGTTTGCGCAAGCAAGAAACAAGGCGGATGAAATAAAAAATGTCTGATTTATATCTTACTATGACTGGCGATATATTAGTCAATGGGAATAAAGATATAGCCATTACAAGATCTGCCGCCCAAGATGACATACAGCAAGTTTATTTAAGGCTTATGACCGAACCAGGAGACTTCTATATCTATCCTGCTTTGGGAACTGATTTATCTGTACTATATGGAATGCCGCAATCGGAGAAAACTGGAGAAATGGGAAAATATTTAATAAGGGCTGCCCTAGATAGAGAAGATGTTTTTATGGGAAGAAACATAATTATAGATGCAATCCCAACTGGTTCAAGCTCAATTAGATTTGATGTTCATATTTTAACCGATAAAATAGAACCAATTGTTCTTTCCGTAACCCAAAATCTAGGAGAATAAATGCCTATCTATGGACAAAAAGACAAATCAGATATTTTAATCAATGTATTAAATTCGATGGAGCGTAACGCGGGAATTTCGGCTTCATATCCCGGTTCAATTGCGAGAGCTTTTGCTGAGGCTTTTAGTGTAGAAATTGCAGATTTATATTCATCTTTAAATTTTAGCCTTAAACAAGGTGCTCTTTCTACGGCAAGTGGGAGAAATCTTGATTTAATTGGTGAACTTTATGGTGTTTCAAGAAAACAAATATCCGACGCCGCCGCTCTTGAAAGACAATCATTTAATATAGAATTTTTTATAGAAAATCCATATAGTCAAAATATAACAATTCCTGGTGGCACCCATCTTTATACTAATGTAGAAAACTATGCAATAAGACAGTATAGATTTAAATTGCATGGTGATGTTATAATAGTCGCTGGCACAACTAGGGCATATGGTTTAGCCGTTCCAGACTTTGCAGATAATACCTATGTTGCTACAGTAGGCTCTATCACCAATCATAATTTTATTGCTCCACCTGGAGTTGTCGTTTATTGTTTGAATACAAAAGAAATATATTCGGTAATTAATTCTGAATCAGATGATAATTTTAGAAGAAGAATAATTGCATCAATCAAAACAAGATCCGCGGGGACGGCAGAATCAATACGATTTGCAGCTCTTGCGATTAAGGGTGTGAGAGATGTCAGAATACGAGAAAGTTCTTATGGTGTCGGATCTTGTGATGTTATTATAGTCCCAGAATCATTGTCTGGAGTTAAAAGAATGCCAGACATAATATTGTCGTCTATAGCAGCTGTTAAGCCAGCTGGTGTAAGATTTAACGTTAGGATAGCAGAGCAAATACCAATAGACATTCAATTCAGTATTATGATAGCATCTGCAGCAAACGATACAATAGAAGCGGGAATAAAAAATCAAGCTTCTCTTTTTGTAAAAAGATATTTAAATTCACTTACGATAGGAGATACTGTTTCTGTTGGAGAAATAGAAAGACAGGTAAGACTTTCGTCAGACTTTGTTAGGTCCGTAACGATTAATGCCCTAAGTGCGAATGGTCAATCCATACCAATAAAAGACTTTACTCCGTCTAGCGATAAAGTTTACCCTGGTGCTGGGAGCATTAGTGTTTTATCTGTTATAATGGGTAAATCAAATTATTAGCATCAAAAAGTTACAGGTATTTGATATATGAAAAATTTTGTTATAACAAATAAATATATAGTGCGTGCTCCAAATATTAAACAGGCAAAAAGTATTGTTTTTGAAGGCAGTGGTAGTGGAGATTTATTGGGTGATTCATCAAGTGCAACCGAAATAAGCGACGACGAAATTGTCGATTTTATTAACGACAAGGATTCAATGTATGCTCAATCTTCTATAATTACACTAGAAGATCCGCCCGCATACGAAGAAGATGCATATGAATCTGACGAGTTAACATCGGCTATATCTGATTCACGAAATCAATTTTTAAGATCAGAAAATAAAAAACTTGCCAAAAGAGTCCAAACACTAAAAAATATTCAAGATGAAGTGGTAAAAGCCGCCTATGCAGCCGCTTACGATGCATTTTCTGGTTTTGAACTTCCAAAAATAAAATCTCCTTCTATTAAAAAAGTTAAAGATAGACTTTCCGAAACAGCGGTCGCCGTGTTTTCCGATTGGCAAATGGGCAAAGTTACATCTAGTTATAATACGGATGTGTTAGAGCAAAGAATAGAAAAGTATACTGAAAAATTAATCGAAATTACCGAGATTCAAAGAATGGATCATAGCGTAGAAGATCTTCATGTGTGGTTACTTGGCGATATAGTTGAGGGGGAAGAAATTTTTACGGGTCAGTCTCACCTGATTGATTCAGGCCTTTATAGGCAGGTGGGCATTAACGGTCCAAGAATATTGTCCAAGTTTTTAACTATCGCTTTAGAAAATTTTAAACACGTACATGTAATTGGAGTTATAGGAAACCATGGAGCAGTGGGCGGGAAAAACAGAAAGCAGTATGATCCAGAAACAAATATGGATAGACTTCTTTATAAGATTATTCAATTAATATTCTCCGACGAAGATAGGATTACCTTTCATATTCCCGATGGCAAGGGCGAAAGAAACTGGTATGCATTAGATACTATAGGAAATTATGGTGCATTGTTAATTCATGGAGATCAATTACCTGCGCCAACGT
>Ga0194132_10011765_pt1 | contig 11137 bp, 7 predicted proteins | sample TA2KigOf80mmetaG_FD_148612 | JGI IMG/M metagenome (GOLD analysis project Ga0194132, IMG submission 148612) | Freshwater microbial communities from Lake Tanganyika, Tanzania - TA2015054 Kigoma Offshore 80m | ecosystem: Environmental > Aquatic > Freshwater > Lake | place: Tanzania: Lake Tanganyika... | reverse complement strand
GTGCTGGCGGGCCGCCTCCGCCATCGCGAGACCGCGCTCGCGCACGAGCCGGATCGCCTCGTCGGTCGTCATCGCCCCGACCGACGCGAGCGCGGCGAACTCCCCGACCGAGTGGCCGACGACGACGTCCGGCTCGATCCCCTCGGCCCTGAGCGCGGCGAGGATGGCGAGGCTCGTCGCCAGGAGCGCCGGCTGCTGGACCTCCGTCTCGACGAGGCCGTCGAGCGGCGAGTCGAAGCACAGCTTCTTCAGGTCGAGGCCCGAGGCCTCGCTCCCGACCCGGTACACGTCCATCGCAGCGGGGACGGCCTCGGCGATCTCGCGCCCCATGCCCTCCTCGAGCGACCCCTGGCCGGGAAAGCAGAACGCGACCTTGCTCATCGCGCGATCCTCCTGTCGCTCCATTCAAGCAGCGCCGAGCCCCAGGTGAGGCCTGCGCCCATACCGGTCATCAGGACCAGTGCGCCGTCCTCGAGCCGCCCGGCGTCGCGTGCCTCCGCGAGCGCCAGCGGGATCGAGCCCGATGACGTGTTGCCATATCTGTCCACATTCACCACGGTCTTGTCCGGTGGAATCCCGAGCTTACCGGCCGCATAGTCGATGATCCGCTTGTTCGCCTGGTGCGGCACGTACAGGTCGATGTCGTCGACCGTCTTCTCGCACCGCTCGAGGATCGCAGTCGCGGACGACACCATCACCCGGGTCGCGAACTTGAAGACCTCGCGGCCGTTCATCGTCAGCGCGCTCGGCTCGCCGTTCGAGAGCGGCCGGGAGCCGCTGCCGGGAAACGAGAGGTGCACGCCGCCGCCGCCGTCGGCACCGAGCTCGAAGCCGAGGAAGCCGCCGGCGTCGACCCGCTCCATGACGACGGCGCCGCCCCCGTCGCCGAAGAGGACGACGGTGCCGCGATCGTCCCAGTTGAGGATCCGCGAGAGGATGTCGCCGCCCACCACGAGCGCGCGCTCGGACAGCCCGGACGCGAGCATCCCGTAGGCCTGCGCGAGCGCGTACATGAACCCCGTGCAGCCCGCGAGGAGGTCGTAGGCGGCGGCCTGCGGCATCGCGAGCTCGTCGGCGAGGAGCGCCGAGCTCGTCGGGAAGAGCATGTCCGGCGTCACGGTCGCGCAGATCAGGAGGTCGATCGACTGCGCCGCAACGCCCGCATCGGCCAGCGCGGCCGTCGCAGCGGGCAGCGCGATGTCGGTCAACGCCTGATCCTCGCGGGCGAACCGCCGCTCGCGGATCCCGGTGCGCTCCTGGATCCACTCGTCGGACGTCTCGACCATCGTCGCGAGGTCGTCGTTCGTGACGACGCGCTCGGGCGCGTGGACGCCGAGACCGGTGATCCCGATCCGTGGTCCGGCCGCGCGCCCGATCATCGCTCGATCGCGAACGTGAGGGTGGAGCGGGCGGCGAGCGTCTCGCCGACGTGCGCCGTCGCCTTGCCGCGCCCGATCGGGCCCCTGACCTGGTCGATCTCGCACGCGAGCGTCAGCGTCTCCCCGGGGGAGACGACCCGCTTGAACCGGCACTCGTCGATGCCGGCGAAGAAGGCGATCCGGCCGCGGTTCTCCTCGAGCGCGAGCGCGGCGACCGCGCCCGTCTGCGCCATCGACTCGACGATGAGGACGCCCGGCATCACAGGCCGCTCGGGGAAGTGGCCGGGGAACCACCAGCCGTCCTCGGGCACGCGATAGCGGCCGACCGCCCGGGTGCCGGGCTCCAGCTCGACGATCTCGTCGAGGAGGAGGAACGGCGGCCGGTGCGGCAGGATCGCCTCGATCGCGTCGCGGCCGAACGGAAGGGTGGGGATCATGTGTCGTGGCAGGGGAGGTTGCCGCGGTCGTGCACGGGCCGAGTCTAGAGGCTCGTGCGGGTCGGGGCGCTTGCTCGTCGCTCAGCCGGCGGTGCCGGGACGACCGCGCGGCGCCTTCACGCGAAGCTCCGTGAGGTTGCCGGCGGCGTCGCGCACGAACAGCGTCAGCGTCCGGATCTCCTCGATCCCGGGAACGCGCACCTTGCCCGCCGCCCTCACCTCGAAGGCCCGCCGGGCGTTGTTCGCGAGCCCGGTCACGCGCGCGGGGCCGTCGAAGGCCAGCACGGCCGGCTTGCGCGAGACGAGCGTGACCCGGGGTGGGGTCGCGTCGCGCGTGAACGGCGCCTGCAGCCGCGTCGTCCCGATCGCGTCGGTCGCCTCGACGATCACCTCGTAGTCGCCGTCGCCGATCGAGCCGCTCGGCTTCGAGCCGTTCCAGTCGACGAGCTGCGGGCCCTCGGTGAGGAGGCCCGAGAACGGCACCGTGACGGAGCGGCCCTCGCGGAGCACGCGCACGATGACGGCGGCGGGCTGGCTCAGGGTGAAGGAGATCGCGAGCGACGTCGGGCTGTCCGGCCGCTGCGGGGTGAAGACCTCGGGGGTGACGGAGAGCGAGCCGAGCGTCCGGGTGACGCCGATCGTGACGTCGGTGGTGACGTCCGCCGATCCCGACGCGCGCGCCGTCAGCCGGATCGCGTAGACGCCGTCCGGGAGCCCGAGCCCGTCGAAGGCGACGGTGTGCTCGCCCGCCCGTCGCCAGCGCGGGAGCTCGAGCGGTGCGACGACGACTCCCGTTGCCGGCTCGAGGACGTCCGCCTTCACGTTCGCGTTCGCGGCGAGGGTGTAGGCGATCGTGGTCGACTCGGCGAGACCGTCCCCGTTCGGGCTGATCGTGTCGAGATCCGCGGCGGCGGCGGTGAACGCCAGCGTCGCCGCCGCAGCGGCCCCTTCGACCCGGCCCGCCGCCGCCGTCACGCCCGGCGCCTCGATTCGCCAGGTGTAGCGCCCCGGCGGCACGAGGGTCGCGTCCCACGACCAGTCGACGGTCGGCCCGATCCCGGTCCCGAGCGCCACCTGGAGCTGCGTCGCGTCGTCGAAGATCCTGACGGCCCAGCCGGAGCTGTCCGACACGCGGGCGCGCACGCGCACGACCGCGCCGACGCCGCCCTCGACGAGCGGGTCGTAGAGCTTCGGCAGGCCGGTTCGCTGGATCCGCTCGGCGATCGCGCCGAGGCGGGCGTAGAGCGTGTCGCCCGGGCACGACGTATACCCCGTGTCGCGATGCCCGGAGACCGCGCGCAGGAACACCGGTAGCCCGGCGGGGAACCGCGGGTTGCCGTTCGAGATGTAGTTCAGGGTCGAGAGCGGATCGACGTGCGCGAGGTCGAGCCGCCAGGCGAGGAGCTCGGCGAGCGCCTTCTCCGCCGCCGGCGAGATGGCCTCGCCCTCGTACGTGCCGAGCACGGCGACGCCGACCGAGCCGGTGTTGAAGCCCTGCGCGTGTGCCCCGACGACGTTCTGGTCGAGGCCGCCGTACCGGCCCTCGTAGACGGTGCCGAAGCGGTCGACGAGGAAGTTGTAGCCGATGTCGTTCCAGCCGTTCGACTTGACGTGGTAGGTCATGATCGCGCGCACGATCGCCGGGGCCTGCTCGCGCGTGTAGTCGTTTGCGCCCGCCGTGTGGTGCACGATCGCGAGCCGGAGCGCCGACGCCGCGTCGGGGTCGGAGCGCCGGATCGACTCGTCCGCCCCCCAGGAGGAGCGCGGCACGATCGCGGGCGAGACGGTGGCAGCAGGTCGCCGGAACGGCAGCCGGACCGCGGGGCTGTGGACGAAGGTGGCGCGCAGATCGGAGACCCGTCCCCGGATCCGGTAGCGGATCCCGTTCGAGGGGCCGACCCACCACGGGTTGCCGAGCCGCCGTCCTGCCGAGCGGGCGGCCTCCGGCGCGCCACGGTCGGGGCTGTCCCCGTCCTCGACGATCGCCTGCTTCCACGCGCCCCAGCGACCGTCGAGACCGCGGACGCTGAGCCGGACGTCACCGGGGCCGCGCCAGCTGACGCCGACGAGGTCGAACCGTGCGGGCGCCCTGCCGTGGACGACGGAGCCGTCGGCTCCGGCCGGCACGTCGACGGTTCCAGAGACGGCGGCGCCCGCCTGCGCGAGGGCAGGGTCGGCCGGTGCCACGGCGATGGCGACGAGACCCGCGACGAGGGCGGCGAGAAGCGATCGGTTCATGACGGCACCGTGAAGGATCGGCGAGGTCGTCTTCGACGGCAAGGGTGAGAGGCCTTCCGCTCACCGAATCCTTACGGCCCCCTGAAGGCTCGACTTCGTGACAGTTCGTCACGAAGTCGGCCGAAGGGCCGTTGCTACAGTCGAGTTCGTCGTGCTGCGAGCATTCCTCGCCGGTCTCGTGGCGGTCATCCTTCTCGCCGGCAGCAGCGCGGGCGGAGCCGATGCGGCCGCGAGCGCCCCGGACGGAAGCCGCGTCCTCGTCGCGGAGCTCGACAACGACATCAACCCGGTCACCGAGGACTTCCTCGAGGGTGCGATCGAGCGGGGCGAGAAGGACGGCTTCCAGGCCGTCGTGATCGAGATGGACACGCCCGGCGGGCTCTCCTCCTCGATGCGGAACATCGTCAAGGCGATCCTGGCGGCCAAGGTGCCCGTGATCGTGTACGTCTCCCCCGCCGGGTCGAGCGCGGACTCCGCGGGCGCGGTGATCGGACAGGCGGCCGACGTCCTCGCGATGGCGCCGCAGACGAACATCGGCTCTTCGACGCCGATCTCGACGGGGGGCGAGGACCTCTCCAAGGACCTGCGCCGCAAGGTCGTGAACGACGCCGCCGCGTACATCGGCGAGCTCGCCCGCGAGCACGGCCGGAACGTGAAGGCCGCGGAGGCGATGGTGCGCCAGGCGTCGAACTTCGGTGCCCGCGAGGCGCTCCAGAAGAACATCGTCGACGAGATCGCGCCGACCCTGCCCGCGATCCTGCGCCAGATCGACGGCGACCGCACCGTGCCGAAGGGCCTCGTCCTGCGGACGGCGGGCGCCGAGATCGAGCGCACCGAGATGGGCTTCTGGAAGCGGGCCCTCGACCTGCTGATCGACCCCAACCTGATCGCGCTGATGCTCTCGATCGGGCTGATCGGGCTCGTCGTCGAGCTCTGGAACCCCGGTCTGATCTTCCCCGGCACGGTCGGCGCGATCTCCTTGATCGTCGGCCTCTACGGCCTTCAGGTGCTGCCGGTCTCGCTTGCGGGGGCGCTGCTGATGCTGCTCGCGGCGGGCTTCTTCGTCGCCGAGGCGTTCCTGCCGAGCCACGGCGCGCTCACGCTTGCCGGCGCGACGACGTTCGTGATCGGGTCGCTGATGCTGTTCGACCCGGCCGGGCCCGCCTATCAGGTCTCGATCTGGACGGCGGTGGCGGTCGCCGGCACGCTGTCGCTCCTCTTCGGGGTGGCGCTGAACCGGGTCTGGAAGGCGCGGAAGGCACCGGTCGAGGTCGATGTCCACCGGCTCGCGGGGGCGGAGGGCGTCGTGCGCCGCGGCGGCTACGTCGTCGTCGACGGCGAGCGCTGGCGGGCACGCGCCGCGGACGGATCGACCCTCGTCGCGGGCGACCGCGTCCTCATCGACGAGGTCGTGGAGGACGGCCTCACCGTCGTCGTCTCCCCCATCCCGTCGTCGTCTCTCGAAAGGCATGCATCGTGACCGCACTCGTCATCGTCGTCGTGATCGCCGCGATCCTGCTCATGTTCCTGTTCGCGGCCGTGAAGGTCGCGCGCGAGTACGAGCGCGGGGTCATCTTCCGGCTCGGCCGGCTCCTGCCCGAGCCGAAGGGGCCGGGACTCTTCATCCTGATCCCGGTGATCGACCGGATGGTCAAGGTCGACCTGCGGACGATCACGCTGAACGTGCCGCCGCAGGAGGTGATCACGAAGGACAACGTGCCGGTGCGCGTCAACGCGGTCGCGTACTTCCGGATCGTGGAGCCGAAGGCGGCAATCGTGCAGGTGGAGAACTACATGGTCGCGACCTCGCAGATCGCCCAGACGACGCTGCGGTCGGTGCTCGGTCAGCACCAGCTCGACGAGCTCCTCTCGGAGCGCGACAAGATCAACGACATCCTCCAGCAGATCATTGACGAGGCGACCTCGCCGTGGGGGATCAAGGTCACCGTGGTCGAGGTGAAGGACGTCGAGATCCCGTCGGACATGCAGCGGGCGATGGCGCGGCAGGCCGAGGCGGAGCGCGAGCGGCGCGCGAAGGTGATCTCCGCCGAAGGCGAGTACCAGGCCTCGGAGCGCCTGCGCGACGCCGCGGCAGTGATGGCCCAGGAGCCGATCACGGTGCAGCTCCGCTACCTGCAGACGCTGCTCGAGATCGGCGCCTCGAACAACTCGACCGTGGTCTTCCCGATCCCGATCGACCTCGTCAGCGCCCTCGCCGGCGCCAAGGCGGATCGGGCCGCCGGCACGTAGCGATCAGCCCCGACTGCGTTCACTGCGGCCGTACTTTCCGATCTCACGGAGTGGGCGACCGGCGTCGTCGAGGAGCTCGGCTACCTCGGGGTGGCGGCGCTCGTCGCGCTCGAGAACGTCGTCCCGCCGATCCCGTCCGAGATCGTCCGCCCGCTCGCGGGCTTCGTCGCCGGCCGCGGCGACGCCTCGATCGTCGGGATGATCGCGGCAGCGACGGCCGGGTCGCTCGTCGGCGCGTGGGTCGTCTACGGGGTCGCTGCCGCGATCGGCCCGCGGCGACTGCACCGCTTCGTCGTCCTCCACGGGCGCTGGCTCGGCGTCACGGAGGCGGACCTTCGGCGTGCGGAGGCCTGGTTCGACCGGCGTGGCGACATCGCCGTGCTCGTCTGCCGGTGCGTTCCGCTCATCCGCTCGCTCGTCTCGATACCGGCGGGCTTCCGGCGGATGCGGCTCCTGCGCTTCACGGTCTTGACGGCCATTGGCAGCGCCGTCTGGAACGCGGCGCTGATCGGCGCGGGCGCTGCGCTCGGCGACCGTTGGGACGAAGTGGACGGCGTCATGGGCGTCGTCCAGTGGATCGTCGTCGCGCTGATCGCCGGCGCAGTCGGGCTCTTCGCGTGGCGGCGGCTGCTGCGGCCACGGCTCGGCCGCGGGCCCAGGAGCTGAGCTCGACGCAGAGAGCCGGGGGGAGCGGGCGGCAGTCGGGCTGCCCGCTCCCTCCTCCCGTGACCACTCAGGCCGACGGCGGCGCCTTCACCGGGACCTTGACGCTCTTCGGAGCCCAGGAGGCTCGACGCGGTCACGGTGAACGTGCACGTGCCGTTCGCGGTCGGCCCGCCCGAAATCGTGCCGGCTGGCGACAGCGTCAGCCCCGGCGGCAGCGCGCCCGCGCGGAGACCTGCGTGAACGTCCCGCCGGGGATGCCGTTCAGCTGTCCGGCGCTGTTGTCGCCCCAGCACGCGAGCGCGCCGTTCGTCCGGACGGCGCAGGAGTGACGCCGGGCGGCGCTCACATTCGTGAACGCGCCCCACGGAATGTCGTTGAGCTGACCTGCGCTGTTGTTGCCCCAACAGACGAGCACCCCGTCGGCCCTCGCCGCGCACGAATGACCTGCGCCGGAGCGATCAGCCCTTTGGGGCTCGCCGAAGCCGGCTGTCTTCCGGCGCTACGTCCCGTCGGTGTCGTCCTCGACCAGATCGAGCGCGTTCTCGGAGGAGTCGTCCTCCGTCGGCTCGTACAGGTCGAGCGGCTCCTGCTCGCCGGCAGCGTCCGCGGGCGGACCGTCCGAGGTCACCTTCTCCGGCTCGGGATCCGAGTCGGACCCGACCACGGGCGCGAGCGTCGAGACCTGCTCGGCGTCGCGGAGGCGCATCACGATCACGCCCTGGGTCTGGCGTCCCGAGCGCTTGATGTCGGCGGCGGCCATGCGGATCACGGTGCCGCCGTCCGAGATCAGCATCACCTGGTAGCCGTCGCGGACGACACGGGCGCCGACGAGCTCGCCCTTGCCCTCGACCAGCTGTGCGGTGCGGACGCCCTGCGTGCCGCGGCCCTTCGTCGGGTAGTCGCGGATCTGCGTTCGCTTGCCGTACCCGTTCTCGGTGACGACGAGCAGATCGGCCTCGTCGTCGGCGATCTCGAGCGCGATCACCTCGTCGCCCGATCGGAGCTTCATGCCGGCGACACCGGAGGCAGGGCGGCCCATCGACCGCACGTCCGACTCCTTGAAGCGGACGGCCTGCCCGAGCCGGGAGACCATGAGGACGTCGTCGGCTCCGTCGGAGAGGCGGACGCCGATCAGCTCGTCGTCCTCGCGCATCCTGAGGGCGATGATCCCGTCTGCCTTGAGTGGGGTGTTGTACTCGAGGAACTCGGTCTTCTTGACGACCCCCTTCTGGGTGCCGAAGACGAGGTACTTCGCCTCCTTGTAGTCGCGGGTGGCGATGACGGCACGCACCTTCTCGTCCTGCCGGAACGGGAGCAGGTTGACGATCGCGCGGCCCTTCGACTGGCGCGAGCCGAGCGGCAGCTCGTGCACCTTCAGCCGGTACACCTTGCCGACGCTCGTGAAGAAGAGGATGAAGTCGTGGGTGGAGGCGACGAAGAGGTGCTCGATGTAGTCCTCCTCCTTCATGTCCATCCCCATCACGCCGATCCCGCCCCGGCGCTGCTCGCGGTAGGTGGAGACCGGGAGGCGCTTGATGTAGCCGGAGTTGGTGATCGCGATCACCATGTCCTCCTCGGCGATCATGTCCTCGAGCTCGAGCGAGTCCTCGCCGGCGACGATCTCGGTGCGGCGGTCGTCGCTGCGGCCGTAGGTCTGCTTGATCTCGAGGAGCTCCTCGCGGATCAACGCCAGGATGCGGACGGGATCGCCCAGGATCGCGCGGAGCTCCTCGATCCGCTCCTGGATGTCCCTGAACTCGTCCTCGACCTCCTTGCGCGCGAGCCCCGTGAGCCGCGCGAGGCGCATGTCGAGGATCGCCTGCGCCTGCAGCTCCGAGAGCCCGAAGCCGTTCATCAGGCCGGTGCGGGCGTCGTCGGTGTCGCGCGAGCCGCGGATGAGCTGGATCACGGCGTCGAGGTTGTCGAGCGCGATCAGGTAGCCCTCGAGGATGTGGGCGCGCGCGAGCTTCTGCCGCAGCTCGTGCTTCGAGCGGCGCGTGACGATCTCGCGCTGGTAGTCGAGGTAGTGCTGCAGCATCTGCAGCAGCGACAGCGTCCGCGGGACGCCGTCGGCGAGCGCGACGGCGTTGTAGCCGAACGTCGTCTGCAGCGCCGTGTGCTTGAACAGCTTGTTGAGGACGACCTGCGGGACGGCGTCGCGCTTGAGCTCGACCTGGATCCGCATCCCGGTCTTGTCGGAGTGGTCGGCGAGGTCGGAGACCTCGGTGATGACCTTCTCCTGGACGAGGTCGGCGATCTTCTTGATCACGCCGGAGTCGCCGCCCTTCTTGACCCCGTAGGGCAGCTCGGTGACGACGATCGCGCTCTTGCCGCCCCGCAGCTCCTCGATGTGGGCGCGGGCGCGCATGACGACGCGGCCGCGGCCGGTGCGGTAGGCGTCGCGGATCCCTGACCGGCCGACGATGATCCCGCCGGTCGGGAAGTCGGGACCCCGGACGTGCTTCATCAGGTCGTCGACCGACGCGTCGGGCTTGTCGATGAGCTGGACGACCGCGTCGATCGTCTCGCCGAGGTGGTGCGGCGGGATGTTCGTCGCCATCCCGACCGCGATGCCGGCGGAGCCGTTGACCAGGAGGTTCGGGAACCGCGACGGCAGAACGGAGGGCTCACGTTCCTTCTCGTCGTAGTTCGGCTGGAAGTCGACGGTGTCGGCGTCGATGTCGCGCAGCATCTCCGTCGCGAGCCGCGACAGCCGGCACTCCGTGTTGTGGCTGACGAAGCCGTTCGTCAGGAACGAGTGATCGTCGGTGTCGACGCGCAGCGAGTAGACCGGCTGAACCCCCGCATCGACGACGGACGCGACCTCGGCGTAGTAGTACTCCCCGGTGACGAGCGGCTCGACGACGGCCTTCACCTCGTCGGAGGCGATCCGCTCGAGAATCGCCGCGCCGCCGCGCTCCCAGCGCTCGACCCGGTCGATGTCGTGACGCCGCAGCCAGTCCTTGTCGACCCAGCGCGAGTCACAGTCCGACCGGATGTAGTCCGCGACGTACGGGACGTGGTCGCCCGAGAGCGCGGTGCTCTCCCGCGGGATCTGCGCGAGCTCGGCGTCGAGCTTCCGCTGCTTCGCGCCGAGGAAGCCGACGTTCCGCGCGAAGAGCCGCGCGTCTCTGCGGTTCGTGATCACGACTTTGATCTCCCCGCGGGCGGAGCGGCTGAGGCGCGAGACGACGCCGAGCTCGAGGAGCAGCAGTTGCACGTCCCGCGCGAGCTGCTCGCTCCTCGTCGAGTAGGAGATCTGGATCGTCCCGCGCGGGAGGTGCGACGACGAGCCGTCCCCGGTGAAGAGCGACTGGAGGAACACGCGCTTCGCACCCGGGCTAGATCTCCAGACCCATTCCGGCACCTTCTTCTCGCAGGCGCCCGCGACTCCCATCTCGCCAAGCGCACTGCGGCGGAATGCCTCCGCGCTTTCGATCCGCATGCGATGCAGCCTCGTGCCGCTCGCATTCTGAACAACGGTCGTGCTGCATCTTCCTACCTCGATGCGATATGCGGCAACAACAGCGTCGAAAAAGTCCGTGTCATTGTTGTCGAACCCAGCGCGGTAGGCACTGATCCCTCCCTCCGAAAGAAATGCTCCGAAGAGCAGCGCAAGATTTCGCTGGCGGTCGCCGATCTCGACATCCAAGGGTCTCGGGCGGCGGGCGATAACGACTCTGTCACCAGGCGCAACTTCTTCGAGGAATTTCCAAAGAAGCATCGGAACGCCTGCGATGTTCACCAGGGACAGGACGGGATGGTTAAGCGTCCCTGTTAGCTGGTAACCCTCGCGAGTCGAGACCCTTAGGGTGTGGTGTTCGCCTGAATGGAAAAGAAGAGATGCCCTGACTGGCCGACCGAGGCGATCAAGAACTCCGAGGTCGATTGGCGTGTCCGATTCCGAAGGAACACGTGGTGCGAGATCGCAGATCCGAACGGTACCCTGGGTCGTGGCGACGCGGGTCTCGCCCGTGACACAGTACCGCATCGCGGCCGGCGGGTCGTCGTCGATCGAGCCGAAGTTGCCCTGGCCGTCGACCAGCGGGTAGCGCAGCGAGAACGGCTGCGCCATGCGGGCGAGCGTGTCGTAGATCGCCGTGTCGCCGTGCGGGTGGTACTTGCCCATCACGTCACCGACGACGGTGGCGCTCTTGCGGTACGGAC
>Ga0194132_10011761_pt1 | contig 11141 bp, 11 predicted proteins | sample TA2KigOf80mmetaG_FD_148612 | JGI IMG/M metagenome (GOLD analysis project Ga0194132, IMG submission 148612) | Freshwater microbial communities from Lake Tanganyika, Tanzania - TA2015054 Kigoma Offshore 80m | ecosystem: Environmental > Aquatic > Freshwater > Lake | place: Tanzania: Lake... | reverse complement strand
GCGCTCTCCATCGAAGTACCGGGACCGGAAGTCGAAGAAATCGCCAAAAAAGCAAAGCAGTACAACTGCTATATCGTCTTCGGCACCTACGCCAAAGATCCGGTGAACTGGCCGGGGCATATCCTGCACCTGATGGTGATGTGTAAACCGGACGGCAGCGTCGTATCGCACTGGAAGCAGCGCAACGTACGCGGCATGTTCCCGGGCTCGGAGCAGTACACCTCGGTGATCTACGACGTGTACGACCGTTTCGTCGAGATGTATGGGCTGGATGCCGTCATCCCGGTCGAGCGCACCGACATCGGCAATATCGCGATGTCGGCGGTGCAGTTCGAGCCGGAACTGTTCCGCTGCATGGCATTCAAAGGCGCCGAGATCATTTGTCGAGTAGCGACCGGTGGCTTCGAGTGGGACGACATGAAGCTCACGTCGTACCACAATAGCCTCTACACCCTGATCACCAACAATTCGGTGTCAACCCACGAACGCAACCCGGGTTTCTTCGAGGACACCGGCTACGGCGGCCCCGGTCGCTCGTCAATCTTTGGTCCGCGCGGTGTAGTGCTGGCCAAGGCAGGCCCGTTCGAGACCCGCGAGATTGCGCGCATCCCGATCGCCGAGTTTCGTGCCAAGCATCGTATTCCCGATCTGCATCTGAGTCTCTACAAGCCGGTGCTCGATCAGTATGTCGAGCGCTACGCACCGAACGGTTACCTCGATTATCTCCCCAAAGACAAGCGCGAGGCCTTCCAGCACTTCGTCAAGCGGGCGACGTGGCAGCATTACTGGTAGCGATATGTCCTCGCCTTTTTCCGAATTCACTCGCGGTTGGCGTCCCCTGCTCGCCGCAGGCATCGGGACCGGCGCAGGCGTCACTGGACTTTCCTTTTATGGTTTCGGCGTGTTCGTGCTGCCGCTGGTTGCGGCCTTTGGCTGGACGCGCGGCGAAGTGTCTGCCGCCGCTAGTTTTTTGATCCTTGGGTCGGCCATTACATCGCCCATCGTCGGTTCAGTCATCGATCGTTTCGGCGCACGACGCGTTGGCATCGCTTCCTTGCTGGCATTGGCAGCCGCCTATGCCGCGCTGACCACGCTGCAAGGGTCGCTATCCATGTTTTATGCTGCCTGGTTTCTGCTGGCGTTGCTCGGCGGTGGGACCACTCCGGTCGTCTGGACGCGAACGGTCAATCTTTGGTTCGACCGCGGGCGAGGTCTCGCCTTGGGTCTTGCTCTCGCCGGGTCCGGCATCGCCAGCATATTCGCTCCGCCGCTGCTGACGCGCGTAATCGCTCATTACGGTTGGCAGACCGGCTATCTCGTCATGGCTGCCTTCCTGTTGATCGTCGCCACGCCACTGGTGGCGCTGCTGCTCGCTGAACGACCTGCGGATCGTCTCGAGGCCAGCGACAAAGACTCGCCCTCGTCGAACCACGCCTCGGCGGCGAGCGCCTTGCCTGGCGTCGAGTTTACCGAGGCGCAGCGCAGCGTCACCTTCTGGAAAATCGGCATCGGTTTTTTCTTTGTCTCGGCCGTCATTGCCGCGCTGATCATCAATCTCGTACCGTTGTTGATCGACCGCGGCCTGACGCCGATGGCGGCGGCGGGCACCGCCGGCATGATGGGTGTCGCGGTGCTCATCGGGCGGGTGGCCACCGGGTACTTGCTCGATCGTCACTCCGCCTCAGCGATTGCCGGCATCGTGCTCAGCTGTTGTGCGCTCGGCTGCGTGGTCCTGACGATGCCCAATGCGTCTGGTTGGATGCTGACGATCAGCGTGCTTGCGCTCGGTCTCGCCGCGGCTGCCGAGGTCGATCTCGTGGCCTATCTTTCCAGCCGATTCTTTGGTCTGCGCGCTTACGGCAAAATCTACGGTTGGCAGCTCACCAGTTTTTATCTTGGCGCAGCTGGCGGACCGCTTGCTGCAGGTTTGGCCTTCGATGCGTTCGGCAGTTACACACCGATGCTGGCATTCGCAGCTGCTGCACTACTCATGGGCGCCGTGGTGATGGCAACGCTCGGTAAGCCGCGCTTCGCGGCTATCGAGTGAGGTTTGTTTCGTCGAGCCGCTTTTTGCGGAAGTGAACGACGAACACAGCGATCGCGGCGAGCCCCGGGATCCAGTGCGCGAGCGAAGTCCATGACCGCCAGGCGTCACTGCCCAAGTAGTACAGCGCGCAACCACTGATCGTCAGCCAGACCAATACGCCGAACAGCATACCGCCCGTCGGCTTGCGAACGCCGGCTTTCCAGCAACGCACGACGTGATCGGACCACAAGCTACCGAACAGCCACACAGCCGCAAAAGAAAAGACGGCGTGTGCGATCAGCCACCACTGTTGTTGCGGATGCGGATTGTCGAAACCGAAATCATCGATCACGCGCACGAAATAGTGGAAAACAAGCCAGGCCGCTCCGGTCAGCCAGGTGCCAAACGCAACGCTGTGCAACAGCCGCCGACGACCCGACGGCAAGACGCCCGTGCGTACTGCGGTTCGCTGCGCATTGACCGACCCATCACTCAAATTGGTTACCCGAGATCCACCAGCCCGTTGCCGGCGAGTAGAAATACGCGCTTGCATCGAATGCGGCAAGCACCGGCGCGGCCTGCTCGCCTTTGGCCAAGACCACTTTGGTGAGGGCGTCAGCAATCGCGCATTGCTTGGCAACCACGGACACGAAACCTAGCGCCACGGCGGCGGCATGATCATGCCCCAGGAAATGCACGGGGGTTTCACCGGCCGCACTGCTCGCGAGACTACCGTTTTTGAGTTCAATTAAAGGTCGCGTGTCGCGAGTGACTGCGGGACCTGCAAATTCCGGAACTTTGAGGGCAATGAGTTGCGTGGTCGGGCCGCCCACCCGTAGATCACCACCGGCGTTGATCTGCCAACTCGCGGTCTCGGCTAAAACCATTTCCGAGGCCGCGAGATCGACGGCAAAACCCTTGGCGATGCCACCCAGATCGATCCACAGGGGTCGTCTGATCCGCACGGTATCCGGCGGCTCCAGAAGTACATCTGACCAGCGCGCCTCAGGATCAGGCGCGCGCGCATTTACCTTGAAAACATCAGCGTCGGTTTGCGCCGGCGGCGGCAACATACCGCGTGCGACCAACAAGGGCGCCACCGTCACATCGAATACACCGGAAGACAATTTGGACACGGTGTGTGCAAGTTCAAGCACGGCGAGTGTTTCCGGCGCCACCCGCACAGGACGACCAGACGCTGCCCGGTTCACGCGGGCGAGGTCACTGTCTGCGGAATGAAAGCTCATCAATGAATGCACACGCTCGATCGCGGCAAAGCCTTTGGCGATCGCGGCTTCAGCCGGTGCGCGCTCGAGCCCACGCACGCCGATGGTGACGAAAGTACCGAGCAATGGCCGTGTCGATTCGCACACCGTACCGGACGGGCCTGTGCCAAGCGGGGTGGAGGCGTTCCGCATCCGGGAATGATATCGTCGGTCGCCTGCGCGGCTATGGTTTCTGTCCCGCGCTCGATTGGAGGTTGTCATGGCTATCGATACGCAACGTCCCACTCACACCGTGGATGCGATCCCTTCTGATGTCACCAATAGCGTATTTCTCGGCAACCCCATACTCGACAACCTGGTGGGCTGCATGGTGGCGATGAACGGCGAGCTCTGGGCGACCAAACGCCGCATGAAGGTTCTCGAATCGTTGCTCGCCAAAAAAGGCGTCACCCGCGACATGATCGAAAACTACATACCCACGCCCGAAGAACATGCGGAGTGGGAAAAAGATCGTGATCGCTTTGTCACGCTCGCCATGGGTCCGCTCACCAACGACGCTTTCCGCAACATCAGCGCGGATTTCCCCAAGCGCGGCTAGAGCGAAATTCGCCTTGAATCATCGCTTCCTGCTCGTGCCTGCGGCGATCGTCATGGCCGCAGCGCCTGTCGCACAAGCCGATCAACTGCAGTCGCTCGAAGAAGCGCAGCAACGGCTTTTCCCGAGCGCGGCGCTCACGCCGTTCGAGTTGCGACTCAGCTCCGAACAATTTGCGCAGCTCAAAGCCGAATATCAGGTGCCTGCGCTGCGACCGCTGTTTCGCGGCTGGAGTGTCGCAGGTGGCGGGTGGCTCTATCTCGATCAGGTCTATGGGCTCAATGATATCGTGACTTATCTGGTCGCCATCGGCGTCGACGGCAAAAGCTGCGGCATCGAGGTGCTGACCTGCGCCGACGGTTACTGCGACATCTACACGCCCGAATGGCGCACCAAATTGGCCGGACTAGCCCACGGTCGCTGGGACCCGGAACGCATGGTGCCAATGGTGTCGGGTGCGACACTCTCCTCGGTACACGTTGCTGAAGGTGTCAAAAAAATACTCGCCCTTCACGCGCGATTTCGTACAGGATATTGAGTGATGGACCGTACTCGCGCACTCGCCATATTCCTTGCCATGATCGGCTGGCCGGCACTCATCACCCAATTATTCGCCAGCATTGCGTATCAGCAACAACAAGGGCACAGCGTCGCTTACGGCATTTTCATGTATGCGGGCTATTTCACCATCCTGACCAATCTGTTCTGCACCATCGTCGCAACGGCTTGTGTGAAAACTCATGCTGCTGAATCGCGCTGGAATATCTGGCGCGCGCCTTGGGTAGTCACCGCAGCCGCCATGGCCATCTCCATGGTGGGGCTCGTCTTTCATCTGCTGCTGCGCAAGCAATACCAGCCCACCGGCATCGCTGCCCTGACTAACCTCATCCACCACTACATCGTGCCGCTGGTGTTTCTGGTGTTCTGGTGGTTCGCGGTACCTCGCAGATCGGTGGCTTGGGGCGACATCAGTCGCCTGTTCGCCTATCCGGCGGCGTATTTCGTCTATATCGCTGCGCGCGGGGAAATCGGTGGCGTATATCCCTATCCTTTCTTTGATGTGTCGACGATCGGTTACGGGCAGGCTGCCCTCAATGCCGCGGGAATCGCGGTGGTGTTCATCCTGGCCGGCATGGGTTTGATCGCAGCAAAACGCTGAGCCGCGCGCGGCTTGGGCATCGGCAGCCTTACTTGCCGATGCAAAAACTGCCGAAGATCCGCCCCAACAAGTCGTCGGCATGAAATTCGCCGGTGATTTCATTGAGTGCCTGCTGTGCGCAGCGCAATTCTTCGGCGACCAGCTCGCCCGCGCGCGCCACGACAAGTTGCCGAACCGCCTCTTCGGTGTGCGTTTCGGCACGGCGCAGGGCATCGAGATGTCGGGCGCGCGCGCTGATAGTGCCTGCGCCCGCGGTTTCATAGCCCACGCAGGACTTGAGGTGGCTGCGTAGCGCCTCCATACCGGCGCCGGTTCGCGCAGAAATCGCGAGCGCTGCTTCGTCGGCGCGGATCATTGCCTTGGCCAGTACCATGCTTTGCGCGACTTGTGCGGGCGCAACAGCATCGATTTTATTGAAGAGCAGCGTGGCCGCGACATCGGCAGGTAAATTCGCGCGCTCTTCCTGCCAGGCCAGCAGTTCTGGGTCGGTGCTGGTGTCGATCACGAACAATATTCGATCTGCACGCGCCATCTCCGCACGCGCGCGACGTATGCCTTCGGCTTCGACGACATCTGCCGCGATATCTTTGACCGAGCGCAAACCCGCCGTGTCGATCACGTGCAGCGGCATCCCGTCGATTGCGATGCGTTCGCGCAACACATCGCGCGTAGTCCCCGCCAACGGCGTGACGATGGCGGCGTCATGGCCAGCAAGCGCATTCAGCAGACTCGATTTGCCGGCGTTCGGCCGTCCCGCAATCACCACCGTCATGCCATCGCGCAGCACGCGCCCTTGTTCAGCGCTGCACAACACGGACGCGAAGCGCTCGCGGAACGCCGTGAGGCGACTCGCCAACGCTCGATCAGCAAGAAAATCGATTTCCTCCTCCGGAAAATCGATCGCTGCTTCGATCCATGTGCGCAGTTCGATCAGCGCCTCGGTGAGTCCGTGCACCTGAGCGGAAAACTCTCCCTGCAGCGAGCGCACGGCGGCTCTGGCCGCTGCCAGCGAGCCAGCATCGATCAGGTCGGCTATCGCCTCGGCCTGCACGAGGTCGAGTTTTTCATTGAGGAAGGCGCGCAGCGTGAACTCACCGGGATTGGCGCGCCGCGCACCGAGTTCGACCGCTCGGCTCACCAGCGCCTCGAGCACGACCGGCCCGCCGTGACCCTGCACCTCGAGTACATCCTCGCCGGTGTAGCTATGCGGCCCGGGGAACCAGACCACGAGACCCTCGTCGATCACCTCGCCCGCAGCGTCGCGAAACTGCGCCAGAGTTGCTACGCGCGGCGCGAGCACTCGAGCACAGGTCACCTCGGCAATGCGCTGCGCCGCCTCGCCCGAGATGCGCACAACGCCCACCCCGCCCCGCCCGGGAGCGGTGGCCACAGCAACAATCGTCTCGGTAGGGAGGAAAAGCTTTTCCATGCAGTGAGACAGTAATACGAGATTGGATATGGGTGACCGACAGATTAAATATGGGTACCCATATGAAAACCACTGTCGAAATATCCGATGAGCTTTTTGCGCGCGCTAGCCCGTACGCACTTTCTTGGCCTCAGCTTCGATTCGGCGGTTGATATTCCACTGCTGCAGAATCGTCAGCAGCGTGTTGGTGACCCAATAGAGCACCAAGCCCGCCGGGAAAAAAGCAAACGTGAGGCTCATCACGAACGGCAGGATCATGAATACTTTGGCCTGAATCGGATCGGGTGGTGTCGGATTTAGTTTGTACTGCACGAACATCGCGCCAGCCATGATCACCGGCAGCACGAAAAACGGATCGCGCGACGAGAGATCCTGGATCCACAGCATGAAGGGCGCCTGGCGCATCTCCACGCTCTCGAGCAACACCCAATAAAACGCGAAGAACACCGGCATCTGGATCAAGATCGGCAGACAACCCGCTGCCGGGTTGATCTTCTCGCGCTTGTAGAGATCCATCATCGCGCGGCCGAGTTTTTCGCGATCGTCTTTGTAAGTCTCCTGAAGGTTCTTCATTCGCGGTGCGAGGACCTTCATCTTTGCCATGGAGCGGCCAGATGACTCAGACAGCGGATAAAACACGAGCTTGAGCAGGAACGTGATGATCACGATCGCCCAGCCCCAATTACCGACGATGTTGTGCGCTTGTTCCAGCAACCAGAAGAGCGGCTCCGCGAGCAGCGTCAACATGCCGTAATCCGCTACGAGGTCCAGGCGCGGACCAACGGTCTTGAGTTGCGCCTGCAACTTGGGTCCGATGAACAACGTTTCGCGCAGCGTCGTGCCGGATTGCGGTCCGACCGTCACCATCGGCCCGGTCGCTGACAGCAGGTACTGATTACCTTGGATCTGCAAAGAATACGCGTAGTTTTGTCCCTCGGTCGGGACCACTACCGTGACGAAATGGTGTTGCATGCCGGCGATCCAGCCGGTCGTGACGCTGCGCGGCAACTCGCTGGCCGCAACTTTCTCGCGGTTGATTTTGAAATATTTGGTGCCGTTGTAATAAGCAGGGCCCTGAAAGGCATAGCTCTCGACACTGAACATCGAAGGCTCGACCGGCTTGTCGTTGCGCAGAATCTGCGCGTAAGACGCGGCTCGCCAAGGTACGGTGCCGCCGTTTTCGATGGCGTATTCGAGATCGATACGGTAAGAGCCGCGGCGCAGAATATAGGTCTTGGTGACCGTAACGCCCGTCGCGGCGTCCACCCAAGTCAGCGGCACGCGCAGTTCGTTGGCGCCTTCAGCCAAGGCATGCCGCGATTGGGCGGCTTCGAATAGCGCCAAGTGCGTCGGATGTGCGGCGCCGTTGGTATCGCTCAGCCCGGTTTGCAGGAAATAGAAATGGTCGGCATTACCATTGAACAAGCGCACGCGCTCCTCGCCGCCTTTTACGCGCGGATATTTAAGGAGATCGGCGCGAATGAGATCGCCGCCGTGCAAACTGAGCTCGAGATCGAGCACGTCGGTGGTGACGCGCACGGTGCCTGCCGTCGCAGCGGGGGGCGCGGTCAACGCGGCGGGCGCAGTGACTGCTGGCGTGCCGTCGGCGGCTGGGGCCGCGGCTGCGCTCGTCGTCGCCGACGCGTCGGTCGTGGTGGCCGGTGCTGCGGCTTGCGGAATACTCGCCGTCGGCACACTGGCGAGTGGCGCGCTGCTGGTCGCCGCGGGCGTTACCGGAACGGGCACGGCGTAGTCGCGCTGCCAGGTTTCGTAGTTGATCCATAGCGCGAGCACGAGGCCGAGCCAAAGAAACATGCGGGCGTTGGTCGAAGTCACGGTAAACCTTATCTCAAAGAATTCGGGGAGGAACGGGATCGTAGCCGCCTTCGCGCAGCGGGTGGCAGCGACCGATGCGTCGCAGTGCGAGCCAGCTCCCGCGCCATGCGCCGTGGGTGTCGATCGCTTCCAGCGCGTAGTGGGAACAGGACGGGTGATAGCGGCAGGTCGGTCCGCGCCACGGGCTGATGACGAGTTGGTACGCCCTGATCAGGACGCGGAGGACGGCGCGCATGTCGTTGCAACCTTTTGCCAAAGTCCGGTGAGGCTTTGACGGATCCGGATGGCCGGTGCCTCGCGCGCCGCTGCTCGCGCACCGATGATGATGTCGGCGGCGGGCAACGCGTGCTGAGCTTGCCGGAACGATTCACGGATTATGCGACGAAGTCGGTTGCGGGCGACGGCATTTCCGATCACTTTGGCGCCAACCGACAAACCAAGCCGCGGCCCACCTGTGCCATTCGGGCAGACGGAGACAGAGAACATGGAATCGCCCAACCGACGACCCCGACGGTAGGCGTTCTCGAAATCGACTTTGCGCAACACCCGACGAGTCGCCGGGAAGCCCCACCGCGGCGGTGAGGTGTCAGCGACGCAGATCAGGGGATCAGCTTCTTGCGGCCCTTGGCGCGACGACGGGCCAGAACCTTGCGGCCGTTGGCAGTCGCCATGCGAGCGCGGAACCCGTGAGTACGGGCGCGGCGAACCTTGCTGGGCTGATAGGTGCGTTTCATGGGGGCGTCACCGAAAAACGGTCGCAGAGGGTAAGCAGGGGGTCTGCGGAAGTCAAGCCGGGGCTAAAGATATCCACAGGCTGCCGAGCCGGTATATTCTCCCCATCCCCTTCGATAACCCTACCACCGGAGGCACCAGGGAGGCCGGTAGCTGCGTGGACGTTTCGCTTTGGAATCGCTGTGCTCAGACGCTTGCCGCTGAGTTGCCGGACGCCCAGTTCAACACTTGGGTTCGACCGCTGCAGGCCATCGAGACCGCGGCGGAACTGCGTCTGCTGGCGCCCAACCGCTTCGTCGTCGATTGGATCAGTGCGCACTTGTTGCAGCGCATCAAAGATTGGCTGCGGCTACACGTGCCTGATTCGCCGTTACGGGTCACGATCGAAGTCGGTGAAAAACCCGAAGTCTCGGCGCCACGTGAGACGTTTCGCAGCACGCGGCGCAGCAGTGTCGAAATAGTCGGTGGCAGACTCAATCCGGACTCGACCTTCGATACCTTCGTGGTTGGCAAAAGCAATCAGCTCGCCAAGGCCGCTGCACAGCAAGTGGCTGAAAATCCAGGTAAAGCGTACAACCCGCTGTTCATTTATGGTGGTGTCGGACTCGGTAAAACGCATCTCATGCATGCGGTGGGGCACGCCATTCTCGAGCGCAACCCGCAAGCCAGAATTGCCTATGTGCACTCCGAGCGCTTCGTCAGCGACATGGTAAAAGCGCTGCAGCACAACCAGATGAATGATTTCAAAGCGGCATATCGCTCGCTCGATGCGCTGCTGATCGACGACATCCAGTTTTTTGCGGGCAAGGAGCGTTCGCAGGAAGAATTCTTCCACACCTTCAATTCGCTGCTCGAAGGACAACAACAAGTCATCCTCTCGTGCGATCGCTATCCGAAAGAAGTCGACGGGCTCGAGGAGCGGTTGAAGTCGCGCTTCGGTTGGGGTTTGACGGTCGCCATCGAGCCACCGGAACTCGAAACCTGTGCGGCAATTCTGATCAGCAAAGGCGAGGCGGCGGGCGTACGTTTGAGTCAGGACGTGGCCTTGTTCATCGCCAAGCGAATCCGCTCGAATATCCGCGAACTCGAGGGCGCTCTGCGGCGCGTGATCGCCAACTCGCGGTTTACGGGCCAGCCAATTACCCTGGATTTCACGAAAGAAGCGCTGCGTGACCTGTTGTCGTTGCAAGCGCGGCTCATCACCATCGAGAACATCCAGAAAACCGTCGCCGATTATTACAAAGTCCGGGTGGCGGAGTTGCTCAGCGAACGCCGCAGCCGCTCCGTCGCTAGGCCCCGTCAGATCGCCATGGCGTTATCGAAGGAGTTGACGAGCCACAGTCTTCCGGAAATCGGTGATGCTTTCGGCGGCCGCGATCACACCACAGTGCTGCACGCTTGCCGGCGGATAAAAGCGTTGCGCGATACTGAGCAACGGGTCGCCGAGGATTACACCAACTTGTTGAGAACCCTGACGGGTTGATGTTCACAAGCTGTGGGTGTTTTCGCGCGTTAAAATCATTCACAATCGGCGCACAGGGTCCGCGCCGGATGTTCGACCGATCGTGCACTGGGCAGATATCGACAACTTGCTGAAAACATCGTGTTTTTCTGGGTTTTCCAGATATCCACGCGCGCTATAGTCGTAACAACTCTTAATTCATATCTGAATACCTAGACTTATGAAAATCACAGCGACTCGCGAAGAGATCCTTGGTCCGGTGCAACACGTGATCGGTGTTGTTGAACGTCGGCAGACCATGCCGGTGTTGTCGAACGTACTGCTGAGTGCGCGCGACGGCCGGCTGAGCGTCACGGGCACCGATCTCGAAGTGGAGTTGGTGAGTTCGGTGTCGCTGAAGGTGCAATCACCCGGCGACATCACCGCACCAGGTCGAAAGCTCCTCGACATCTTGCGGGCGCTCGCCGACGGCGTGCCGGTGGCACTGTCCACAGAGGCAGACCGCCTCGTTGTCCGCGCCGGCCGCAGTCGCTTCACGTTATCGACACTACCCGCCGCTGAGTTCCCGGTCGTCGAAGTGATCAACGCCCAGCAAGTCCTTCGGTTGCCCCAAATCGAGTTCCGCAAGCTGATCGACAAAGTGCATTTCTCGATGGCGCAGCAAGACGTGAGATAA
>Ga0194132_10011760_pt1 | contig 11143 bp, 7 predicted proteins | sample TA2KigOf80mmetaG_FD_148612 | JGI IMG/M metagenome (GOLD analysis project Ga0194132, IMG submission 148612) | Freshwater microbial communities from Lake Tanganyika, Tanzania - TA2015054 Kigoma Offshore 80m | ecosystem: Environmental > Aquatic > Freshwater > Lake | place: Tanzania: Lake Tanganyika... | reverse complement strand
GTCAAGAAATCCGAGCGCAGCACCGCCACGACGGCGTCGATGTCCGCCTGTCGGATGTCTTGGCGCCCGTAGGGGATCATCTCAGATGACCCCTATCTTCTCGCGGTTGGCGTCGATCCACGCCTGCAACTCGGCGTGGGACATCCACTCGCCGTTGGTGTCGCTCGAGTAGACGAAGCCTTCGGGGACCCTGCGCCCATCCTTGATGCGCTTGGGGTCCGCACCCCAGCCGTTGATCGCCGGCAGGATCTTGTAGTGGCCCGGGTACTCGTAGGTCGTGAACGAGTCCTCGGCGCCGATCATCTGCTCGTGGAGCTTCTCGCCCGGCCGGATGCCGACGATCTCCTGTTGCGCCGCGGGCGCCACGACGCGCGCCAGATCGGTCATGCGCATCGAGGGGATCTTCTTCACATAGACCTCCCCGCCCTCCATGTCCGCGAAGGCCTTCCACACCAGTTCGACGCCCTGCTCGAGCGAGATCATGAAGCGCGTCATGCGCGCATCCGTGATGGGCAAGACGCCCTTGTCGCGGATTGACAGGAAGAAGGGGATCACCGAGCCGCGAGACCCCATCACATTGCCGTAGCGCACCACGGCGAAGCGCGTATCGTGCGCTCCGGAATACGCGTTCCCAGCGATGAACAGCTTGTCCGAAGCCAGCTTGGTCGCTCCATACAGGTTGACGGGACTGCTGGCCTTGTCCGTGGAGAGCGCGACGACTCGCTTGACGCCCTTGTCGATGCAAGCGTCGATCAGGTTCATGGCGCCGATGATGTTCGTCTTGACGCACTCGAAGGGGTTGTACTCCGCCGTGGGAACGATCTTGGTCGCCGCCGCGTGAACCACGAAGTCGACGCCGTCCATGGCCCTGTACAGACGATCGCGGTCGCGCACATCGCCGATGAAAAAGCGCAGGCGGCTCTCGTTGGGGAACCGCTTGGCCATCTCCCACTGCTTCATCTCGTCCCGCGAGTAGACGATGAGCTTCTTGGGCTTGTGCGTAGCCAATGTCATGGGCACGAAGGCATGCCCGAAGGAGCCGGTGCCACCAGTGACCAACACGGTCTTGTCGGAGAACATTCCCTCAATCTAGCAGGGGCGCCTCTCGCGCTCCAAGATCGGCGTGTCCTCCGCCGCGTTTCAGCGCGGGCCTTGCAGCAAGCCCCGTCGACGGTCGACTTCGACCGTCAGGGCATGGTCGCGGTGGCGCAGCACGGGCGCGATGTCGCGGACGCTCGTCGCCACCAGCGCGAGCAATCGCTCGAGCGACTTGTCGTCTCGACGCGCTTCGCGAGTCGAGTCGCGCTTGTCGAGCAGAGGCGTGTCCGTGGATTCACAGCTCCCAGTCGCCGCGCTCGACATCTTCGAAGGCGCGCCGCGCCAACCAGACGAGCCGCGCTCCTCAACTGAAGTGTCGCGAGCACCGAGTCGAATCGCGCGAACGGCTCTGGTCTCGCCTGAGCCGCTGCCACTCCCGCCGCCGAGCACGCTGGTCGCCCGCGGCCCAAGGAGCGCAGGCCTCCAAGGGACACGCGCGGTCGGCGTGTCGTGGACGAAACGGGGCGACTAGGTCTCGACTGCGGCGGCTGCGGATGGCGAGGCCGTGCGACGCGTGCGAAGGGACCACAGGCCGACGAGATAGGCGGCGAGCACGATGTAGAGCAGCGCCTTCAGGTCGATCGCCATCGACAGGAACCCTCCGAGGCCACCGGCGACGGCGCCCAGCAGGTCCCAGCCGAAGGCGAGTCTTGGCCTGACGCACTCGGCGAAGCGCAACGCGAAGCAAGTGGAGGCGAAGAACACCGGAGTGTGCACGAGCGCGATCGAAGCCAACATGCGCGCGGGCGGCTCGAGGTCGAGCAGGACGCCGGTGGGCGCCAGAATCACGGCCACGAGCGAGAGGACGGGGCCGAGCAGGCTCGCGAGCCATGGGATCGGCCGCCAGACCATGGCGACGGTGGCGATCAGCACCATCGTGAGGATCGCGGCAAACACCACCGCCGAGGTGAACCATGTCGCGCCCCAGGCCAGACTCATGGCCGTGACCGAGCGCGTCTCGAGCAGCAGGAACGCGACGCCGAACAGGAACATCTCGATGTCGATGCCGCCGTGGCCCGCGTCGTCTACCGCCTCAAGCGCCACCGGCGCGAGGGCACATCCGCCGTCTCCTTCGACCCGCTGACCTTCATCGAGCGGCTCGCGGCACTCGTTCCGCCCCCACGCGCTCATCAGCTCACCTACCACGGCGTGCTCGCGCCGGCCCCCGCCACCTCATCGCACAGCTCACCGACCCCATCGGCGTGCGCAAGATCCTTGCGCTTCTCGGCCATCCGACCGAGCTCCCACGACCCGCACCCACCCGCTCGCGCGAACAGCCCGACTTCACCTGAGCCGCGCGAGCGGGGAAAGGGGAGCGCCCAGGGCGGCGGTCTCGCGAGGGACCACGGCCGAGGGCGCGACCTGCGAGAGGTCAGTCCTTGGCGATCAGCTTGCCGAGGGCGACACCATCGGGCGCGAGCAAGTCGGCAATCCGCGGAGCGTGGACGTCGGCCACGATGATCTGCCCGACCTCGGTGCTGACACTCGAGAACAGCCCCGCGTTCTTCATCTTCTCCGCCTGACCTCGGTTGTCCTCGGTCGGGCTCACGTAGTGCACCGCCACGGCCTTGTAGCGGTGGATGAGGAAGATGTGGATCAGCATCGTCAGCCGCTTGCCGCGCAGGGCCGATTCGGTGTGCTGATCGCGAACCAGCAAGAGCCGCTGTCCCTTTCGGTCCTGAAGCTCGCTGAACACGATGCTCGCGACCTTCTCGCCCTTGTCGCCGAGGACCGCGAGCTCGAGCAGATCGGAGCCTGACGTGACCGGTCGCAGGCGAACCCGAATCGTCCCAGCGAGCTTGTTGTGCTGCGCCCAGCGCTTGAGCCAGTCCTGAAGTACGCTCGGAGGCGTTTCGATCGGCACGAGGTGTTGGTGCTGTGTCGAACCCTTGCCCATGGCCTTGGTCGTGGCCGTGCGTCCTGACGAGGCGACGAGCGCCGCGTCGATGCGCGGACCTCCGACGAGCGTCTGGGGCGTCTTGTAGGGAGACTCGAGCAACCGGAGCTTCCGCTGCAGGCGCGCCAAGGCCAGCATGCCGTCTTGCTTCAGGGCGGAGGCGAACTCCTCGGATGCGAGGCCGTCGACCTGATGTCCGCCGTAGGTGATGAAGTTGAAGACGAAGCCGAGTTTCCCGAGTTCTTCCGGGAAGCGCTTCATCTGCTCGTCGGTCATCCCGGTCGTATCCCAGTTGAAGGACGGCGACAAGTTGTACGCGAGCATCTTGTCGGGGAACTCCGCGTGGATCGCCTCGGCGAACTCGCGCGCCTCGTCGAGGTTTGCGGTAGCCGTTTCCATCCAGAGGATGTCGGCGAACGGCGCCGCGGCCAGCGACTTGGCGATCGCATAGTGGAGGCCGTCCCGCACCTGGTAGTACCCATCCGGCGTCTTGGCATGCTCGGCGTCCCACGCGATGGAGATGCCCAAGGATGCGGCGGTGGCCTTGGCCGCGAACCACGACGCGTGCTCCGCGAACGCCGCCCACTGTCCGGAAGTCATGGCGGGCGTCTCGCCCTGACTCGCTCGGAACGCGATCATGTCGCCGACAGCCTGCGCATAGGTCTTCAGCCCGGCCGCGTGCTGCCACACATCGACGAAGCGACTGCTGACCTTGTCGAGCAGCGCCTCGGCGTTCGTGCCCTTGCCGCCCTTGTAGGCCTGCACCTCGTTCTCGAGAGCCGCCATGAGGCCGGTCGACTTCAGCCACTCGTCGGCCGCGGCGAATTCCTCGTTGGACAGCTTGACCATCTGATGGCCGTTGATGTCCGCGACGCCCAGAGCGTGAATCCGCCGCATGATCGCGAATGTCGCGGCACGGTATGTCGGCACGGCGAGGTTGGTCGAGCCGAGCACGAACGGCTGATCCCTCTCGTCGCCACACCCGTCGAGGAGGTTGGCCGCCTCGGCATCCGTGCGGGCGACGATGATGCCGGGCACGCCCATGATGTCGAGCTGAAAGCGCGCGGCGTTCAGCCGCATGATCTGCTCTTGCTCGGCGACGAGGACCTTTCCGCCCTGGTGCCCGCACTTCTTCACGCCCGGCTTCTGGTCTTCGATGTGGTAGCCGGTGACCCCGACTTCCACGAAGCGGCGAATGAGGTTGCGGACATGGGCGTCTCCACCGTGGCCCGTGTCGGCATCCGCGATGATGAAGGGCCGATAGTCGATCTCCGGCGTCGCCGCGCGCTGTTCTTCGCTCATGCGCGCTCGCGCGAACTGCTGGTTCTTGTCGGCCGTCAGCAGCGCGCGGACGATCGCGGAGGCTTCGTCCGGCACCTGATTCAGCGGGTAGCTCGCGAGATCGGCACCGGGATCCTCGGTGATGCTGCCCTTGGCCGATGTGGCCCATCCGCCGAGGTAGATCCCCTCGATGCCCATGCGCTTGATGTTGACCGCCTGGCCCGGTGAGTACGGGCCGAATGTCGTGATCGACTTGCGGGCGGCGAAGAGCTCGCGCAGGCGGTCGTAGAAGGCCTCGGCACATGTCCTGGCGACGGCATAGTCGGGCGCGATGCGTCCGCGCTGCTCGGCGACCTGACGGGCCGAGTAGAGACGGATCAGCCCCTTGAACCGGGGCTTCGCGAAGTACTGGCTGATGTCTCTGACCTGCTGATCGAGTCCACTCATGTGTTGATGTCCTAGTGCGCGGCGATCGGAAGCCCCCGATCGAAGTCGAGGTTTTCCGTGATTCGGGTGCCGTCGCGACGGAACGCATCTGACAGCAGCTGGATGCGACGCTCAGCCTCGGCGAGGTTGGCGTTGTTCAGATTGATGTTGAGCAGATCGATGTACCACGGCAGCTTCGTGTCGAGCGTGACATACCTCTCGACGATCGCGCGCGCGATCGGCAGCGTCGTGGCCTTCGACCCATCGTGCACATCGCGGTGGCCTGCCTTCAGCAGCTTGCCGTACTCCTCGACCAACAAGCGTGCGAACAGCGCCGCACTGAACTTGTCTCCTGCGGCGACGCCGATCGGATCGGCTTCGGTGAGCGCGGCGCCCTTGTGGAGCCATTCCCACAGGATGCTGAGCCGGATTTCGCCGGTCGCCATGTCTTCCATCAGGTACAGCACATCATCGTTGCCGAAGTGGTCGGCCGGTTTCAGCGCTGCGGCTTGCATGCCTTGACCAAACGCGTTGCCGTACTGCAGGGCCACACTCAGCAGGTCGCGCGCTCCGCGAATGGTGCGCGCCGCCGGCTCCAACTGCGTCAGTCCGCTGGCATCGGCCTGCGTGTAGGTGAGCGCTGGAAATGCACGGCCGAGCTGGTTGGCCTCTCCCGCCTTTTCCCAGACGGGCCGAACGATGTGCACCATCTTCCAGTGCGCGACCCACTTGCCGCTCGCCCCTTCGCGTTGCTCGCGCTCGGCACCGGCCACCGCGCGCTTCATGCTGGCTGCGACCCCAGCCTCGGAACCGACCGGGATGTTCGGCTCCATTCCGCCTTGCCACAGGGCGCAGTAGCCCGACTGTTCTGGGGTGTTGACGGCCCGGCGGACGCGGTCCTCGTAGTTCCGCATGTAGCCGTAAGTCATCGTGATGGTGTCGATGTTCGGGTTGATGAACGACGGGTCCCACGCCATGGCGTCGGACACGCTGTTGATGTAGTCCCAGCGGCCGGTATTGAAGCCGACGAAGTGTTGGCCGAGCGCTGCACGAATCTCCATCAGCTGGAAGCTCGCCTCGAGCTGTTCCACGAGCACATAGGTCTTGATCGTGCCGCTGACCAGCCCGAGGTGCCGCTCGAGTGCATCGAGGATGTCGCCCCACAGCGCGGCTTCCTCCGCCGTCTGGATCTTCGGGAGATAGAGGACCAGCGAGGCGCGCGCTGCCCGCAGCGCCTGATGGTTGTTCACCACATAGAGCGTCGCATCGACGATCGAGGCCGAGAAGCTGGTGCCGTCGCTGAAGCGGATGTGACGGTCGTCCAGATGGAGGCCGCGGGCGCGGAAGATCTTGGTGGTGAATCCCAGCTGCCGCTTCCAGTCGTCGATGATCGGCCGCCCCAGAAACCCGCGCGCCCACGCGTTCATTTCTCTGGCGACATTCTCCGCGACCGCCGTGAAGGCCGGCTCACCATGGATCGCCAGCTTGAGGTTGCGCTGGTTGTCTAGCGACATCGTGGCCGTTTGTCCGAGGGCATCCTCGCCGTCGAACATCCAGCCGTCGGCGCCCGAGAGGAGCGCGTACGCCACATTCCGGATGCTCGACTCGAGGGGCGCTCCGGGCTTGGCCGCCGGTCCGGTGCCCTGAATCCACTGGCGCTGCAGGTCGGAGGGGATCGCGCTGCCGGAAAAACGCCCCGCGCGGGCATCGCGCACGGTGAGCCTGGTGCGGCCGATGGTCGCGGCCGGATCGAGGAACGCGATCCGCGCACCGCTCTTGGCCCGCTCGATCCGCCGCCGGATGCGAGCGGTCATGAGGGCCTTGCGATCAGCGTCGAGCCCGGACAAGGCCTGAAGTGCCGCGAGCGCCTCGGGCGTCAGCACATCGGGGTACGCCGCGCGCAGGCCCCCTCGAACCACCAAGGGCCGTGGGGCGTTTACGGTCGGTCGTGTCTCGTCAGCGCTCATCGTTGTTGAACCCTCGCCTTCGGAAGGCATGGCCCGGAGGGACAAAAGCGAGGGGGTGATCCTCGATCCGGCCCACGCCGCGCGCAGCCACCACTCGCGCCTAGAGCGGGCAGGGACTCCGAGCGGATGCCTCCCGCCAGAGGCGGTCGTGGTCGGGCGCAGGGTGAAGGGTCGCCGCGGCAGATCCGCCCGTCAAGTGGCTTCCAGAGCCCGGCGCGGGTCGCCGGCGGGGAGCTCATTGCGGTTGCGCGAGGGGCGGCGGCCGGGCGTGCGGGCTCGGTTGACCGTCCCTGATGCGCCCGGATCCCGCACACGACGGCTGGGGCGTCAAAGCGGGACATCGGCTTGGACGCCCCCGAGGCGGAGTGGGCGCGGGCGGCGACAGTTGACGCCGGCAGGCCCCGCGAGAAGATGGAGCACACGCCGCGCGCTCAAGGTCGCGACGGTTGTGCAGAAATGTTTCCCCGACTTCAAACCTAGGAGGTTCCATGCGAGCCCTATTCCCGCTCATCGCTGGCCTGATGCTCGGAGCACTTTCCACGCCCGCAGCCGCGCAACTCTGCTCGCAACCAGGCCAGATCTTCCTCAAGAACGACAACCTCGCCGACCTTCCCGGCACGGCCAGCGTCTCGATCATCCCGGGCCTGTGCGAGGGCGAGGCGATGGGCTGCGTGTTCGACCTCTCCGGCCAGCAGTTTTCGAGCGAGGCCCGCGTCGCGTCGGTCGCGGGCGCCTTCATCAACAATGTCAACGCAGCTGGGATCTCGGCGATCGTCAACCTGAAGATCTACGACGGAGTGACATGGGTCGGCACGATGCCCGTGCTCGGCACCGAAGTGCTCGATTTCGAGAACGCCACGGGTTCGAGCCTGCAGTTCAGCTCGAGCGGCATCAACACAGTCGACCTGACGAACCTCAATGTGCGCATCACATCAGGCAAGCTCGTCGTCGCGTTCTTCATGGAGATGAACAACGGCGGCGGCTCGTGCGCGACGGGCTACACCACGAACTTCGCGACGGACAACGCTCTGCCGCCGTGCAGCGGTTCGTGCTCGCCCGCACGCAAGAACCTGATCTTCATCCAGGGACAGGGCTGGCGCGACGCGACCAACGCCACGGTATCGGGATTTCCCATCTGCTCGTGCTACTACGCGGGCAATTGGATCATCCGCTCCTGCGTCGAGCCGGTCGGCTTCCCGCGCACCTACTGCACGGGCAAGCTCAACTCGGCCAACTGCGTTCCCGCGATTGGCTGGACCGGAACGGCGACCCTGACGAGTGGCCCGGACAACTTCCATGTGCGTTGCACCAATGTGATCAACAACCGCTCGGGCCTCTTCTATTGGGGCACGAGCTCCTCCGCCGCACCGTTCCTCGGCGGGACCTTGTGCGTCGCGCAGCCCGTGCGCCGCACCGGCGTGCAGAACTCCGGCGGAAGCTCGACGGGCCTGAACTGCAACACGGGTGCCTACGACTACTTCTTCACGCACGCCTACGCTGCGGCAGGCGGAGTGGCGGCGGGCATCGACTACTACGGCCAGTACTGGATGCGTGACCCGCAGAACTTCGACGGCACCGGGGCCGCGCTCTCGAACGCCATCCACTTCCGCTTCGCGCCCTGAGACGCGGACCCGCGCAGGTTGCGTTGCCATCGCTGCACCGCGGACTGTGCACCGCGCCGAAGGCCAGCGCTTCGACACAGGGCACGCACCGGTGCTCGCACCTTGAAGCTCGGCGCCCTTGCCCCGCTCGTGCGCGAGGCCGGGCGCGCTACGGGCAGACGCGGAAGCGCACCGCGTCCGTGATGCCGATGCCGCCCGTCGAGGCCGGGTCGCGGTACCAGAACTGCGCGTGGACATCGACACCGATCGAGAGGGCCGGGTCGACGCCGCCCAGAATGCGCTGGTTGAAGTCGTACGCAAATGTCCCGCTGCAGTCGTCGGGGCCCATGTTGCCGCCACTCGGGGGAAGGCCGACGCGGCGTACAGGATTGGCCATGCACTTCACGCCTCCGGCGAACGCCGTCGCGGCCGCGGAGTAGCCGCAGAACAAGAGCCCGCTGCGCTGGTCGAGCAGCTGCGTCGCCGTGAGGAGGAACAGTGCTGGAGCGCCGAGGCTCGCGCTGCCGAGCGCGGCCATCGCGGGCGTGCATCCTTGGCTCTTGACCTTCGCCGTGCAGTGCACGACCGGCTGCGGGCAGTTGCATGTGCCGGGCGCCGTCTCTACGAGCCGCAGGTCGTCGATGTTCCAGCCGCCGAGTGCGATGCCTGCGTCGGATGGCAGGCTGAGCTCGACCTGCACGGCGGAGTTGCCGGCGGCGAGCGCAGCTAGCTGCGGGACCTGTTGGAGCAGTCGCCGTACCAGCCGAGCGAGCCGGCGAGACCATTGCCCCAGCGACGGTTCCCGGAGAAGGCGGCCCGCGGATCGCCCGACAGTCCGCCGGGCTTTAAGCGCTGCCAGTCGTTCGGCCCGACGATCGCGCCGTGCGGCTGCACGCGCGTGTCGGCGGGCGCTACAGTCGCGCGCGATGAGCTCCAACCAAGCGCCCAAGATGCCGCGGCAGATCCCGTTCATCATCGCGAACGAGGGCTGCGAGCGCTTCAGCTTCTATGGGATGCGCAACATCCTGACGATCTTCCTCGCGTCGACGTTCTTCGCGACGCTGCCGGCGGAGGAGGCGCAGAGCGAGGCGAAGGAGATCTTCCACGTCTTCGTCGCGGGCGTGTACTTCTTCCCGCTGCTCGGCGGCTGGCTCTCGGATCGCTTCTTCGGCAAGTACCTGACGATCCTGTGGGTGTCGGTCGTGTACTGCATCGGGCATGCGCTGCTCGCGGTGTACGAGAACGAGCCCACGGGCTTCTACGCGGGTCTGTTCCTGATCGCGCTCGGCTCCGGCGGCATCAAGCCGCTCGTGTCGACCTTCATGGGCGACCAGTTCGACCAGTCGAACAAGCAGCTCGCGAAGGTCGCGTTCGACGCGTTCTACTGGATCATCAACTTCGGCTCGTTCTTCGCGTCGCTCTTCATGCCCAAGCTGCTGCAGGGCGCCGGGCCCGCGGAGTGGTGGGGCTGGCCGGCGGCTTCGGTGGCGTTCGGCATCCCCGGCGTGCTGATGCTGATCGCCACGATCTTCTTCTGGGCCGGGCGCAAGCGCTATGTGAAGGTCCCGCCCGCGCCGAGGGACCCGCACTCGTTCGCGAACGTCATCCGCACGGCGCTGACCGCGCGCGGCGGGATGACGGCGGGTCTCGCGCTCGCCATCGCGGGCTGTTTGCTGGCCTTGGTGTCGGTCGGGATGATCTGGGCGCTCGACTGGAAGATCGTGATCGCGCTGTGCCTCGCGCTCGTGCTCGTCTTGTTCGGCGTGGGACTCGGTGCGTGGATGGAGCTCGAGAACGCGCGCGGCCGGCACCCCGACGAGGCCGTCGACGGCGTGCGATCGGTACTGCGCGTGCTCGTGATCTTCGCGCTCGTCACTCCGTTCTGGTCGCTCTTCGACCAGAAGGCCTCGACATGGGTCTTTCAGGCGGACGCGATGACCAAGCCCGTGTGGTTCAGCCCGGCGCAGATGCAGGCGCTGAACCCCGCGCTCGTGATGCTGATCATCCCGTTCAACAACTTCGTCGTGTACCCGTGGCTGCGCAGGCGCGGCAAGGAGCCGAGCCAGCTCGGACGCATGGCGCTCGGCATGGCGCTCGCGGGCGCGTCGTGGATCGTCGTCGGCGCGATGCAGCTCATGATCGACGGCGGTGAGGCTCTCTCGATCGCGTGGCAAGTGCTGCCGTACATCCTGCTGACCGCGGGCGAGGTGCTGCTCTCCGCGACGGGCCTCGAGTTCGCCTACAGCCAGGCGCCGGCCTCGATGAAGGGCGTGATCATGAGCTTCTGGAGCCTCGCGGTGACCGTCGGCAACCTGTGGGTTCTGATCGTCAACGCCGGCGTCAAGAACGAAGCAGTGCTCGGCGCCATCGAACGCTCGGGCATGGGCTCGATCGCATTCCAGATGTTCTTCTTCGCGCTCTTCGCGCTGGCAGCAGCGCTCGCCTTCCACTTGGTCGCGAAGCGCTACCGCGTGGTCGACAACTATCGGAGCTAGCAGCGCGTCGACCGCCGGCAATCGAGCCGGCGGCCGCGCGAAACTGCGAGCGCCTCGGTGGCGCTACGGCGTCTCGCGAGTGAGCTCGAAGCGGCGAGCTCGTACACGATGCGCTTGGGGTAGTCGTGCCGCGGGTTGTCGAACACGGCGCGCGAAGCAGAAAACTCGGTCAGCACGAACTCGGTCGCTGTCTTGCCGCCGGGCTGGGCGACATACACCGGTCCGCCGTCGCGTTCGAGGATGCGCAGGTACTCGAAGCCGACCATCTTCCCGCTGGCGTTCACCGTACGCGACACCGCGAGCAGCGCTCCACCGCGCGGCGGGCTCCAGCGTTCCTCGATCGATGAGCCGGAGCGGCGAGTCCCAACCCAGTCGCCC
>Ga0194132_10011758_pt1 | contig 11144 bp, 12 predicted proteins | sample TA2KigOf80mmetaG_FD_148612 | JGI IMG/M metagenome (GOLD analysis project Ga0194132, IMG submission 148612) | Freshwater microbial communities from Lake Tanganyika, Tanzania - TA2015054 Kigoma Offshore 80m | ecosystem: Environmental > Aquatic > Freshwater > Lake | place: Tanzania: Lake... | reverse complement strand
CGCCGTGGCCGTCGCGATCGCCGAGGCCGCGCCGTCTGGCGCCCCCGGCGCGTCCGCCTCGCCGCCCCCCGCGATCAGCGCCGCCGCCGCCACGACCGCGCCCCCGAATAGAGCCCCGAGCACGACGAGCAGCACGTGCCGGACGTTCACCGCCCGATCATACGCGGCGCGCCGGACCCTCCACTCAGCTGGGGAACGGCACCAGCGCCTCCCAGATGCGGCTGGCGACCGGAGTCGCCAGCAGGGGACTCAGCCTCGCAGCGTACGAGGGATCCGCCTGCAAACTCGCTCGGACCTGCTGAACCTCCGCGAGACTCGCGTGCCGGCGGTGCACGACAAAACTGCCGGCTGCGGGGCCGGCGACCTGCACGAGCAGCGCAACGCGGATGCCCTGCCCCCGGTCCAACTCCGCGCGTTTCGCCAGCCGAAGCGCACCGGCGCGTCCGTCGGCGTCATGCGCACCAGCACTTCCCAGAGCCCCAACATCGTCAGAGCCCGTACGTAGGCGGACGCACAGCACGCGTACTCGACCGTCGTCTCGCGTAACTCCGCGCGTCCCTTTTCAATCGCGGCAAGGTCGTCCACAAGCCAGCTGAGGTGGACCGCCGGGTAGTCGGGGCCGTACATGGTGCTGCTCGCCGATGTGCGATACCCACGCTGCTGGCGATCGCGCACCTGCTCCTCGAGGATGGCTCGGAGGTCGCCCACCTTACCCACAGTCGGATAGAAGTTCGCGGTGTGAATGAACACGATCGCCTCCGTTCAGGAACACAATTCGCCGCAGCGCTAAGCGCTAGCCCGCGTACGGGATCACGACGCGCAGGAGCTCGACCGTCGACGGACCGTCGAGCACACCCCCGAGCGCGACGACGAGGCCCGGGATCTTGTCGTCGGTGGGCGACTCCTGCCAAGTCTGCTCGACCTCGGCGAGGCTCGCATGCGTGCGGTTGGTGACGAACGTGGAGAACGGCTCCGGTCCGGCGCGTTGCACCACGACCGAGACCGCAAGCCCACGATTCGCCTGCGCCTCGGCGAGCTGCAAGACGAGGCTCCGCGCCTCGGGCGCCGTGCCGGGCTGCGGGCGAGCTACAACGCGAACGATGAACTTCGCGGTCGGGGGCATCGTTCCCCCGAATAGCAGCTCGTTCAGCGACGAGCTAATCGGCGCGACCAGCAGCGGCCCGGCGTCGATCCCGAACTGACTCGACTGGGTGCCGGCGAGCAGTGCACCGTCGAGGTAGCGCTCGTACGCCTCGAGGTCGGCGAAGCGCGGGACCATGTGGTAAACGACGAGTTCGCCAGTCATCGCGCTGTGAACTGAGGAGGCGACCCCCGCGCCTACCGCACCTTGGTCTCCGCCTCGATGAGCTTCCAGAGTTCGGGCCCCTTGCCCGGCAGCGCACGGAACGTGCCCCGCGTGAGGAACATGCTTCCCCCCATGAGCCGCTGGCAGGAGCTGTCAGTGACGCGCGGTGCCGCCTCGCCTGTCCACGCTTCTATAACGTTTGCAACCATACGCAGGGCGCCAAGCCCGCGAGTGTGACCTCGTCGGCACGCCCCGGGCGCTCGCGAGTGCACCCCCGCGCCTTGCCGCACCCCGCGCGGGCGTGCGAGTCTAGGCGCCAGCCCCCGACCCCCCCCCCGACGGGAGACCTCCGTTGTTCAAGCGCATCCTGCTCGCCAACCGCGGCGAAATCGCGCTGCGCGTCCAGCGCACCTGCCGCGAGCTGGGCATCGAGACCGTCGCCGTCTACTCTGAGCCCGACCGCCACCAACTGCACGTGCGCGACGCCGACCTCGCCGTGCCCATCGGGCCCGGCCCCTCCAGCGAGTCCTACCTCGTCATCGACAAGATCATCGACGCCGCCCGCCGCACGGGCGCGGAGGCGATCCACCCCGGCTACGGCTTCCTCTCCGAGAACCCGCGCTTCGCCGACGCGTGCGAGACGGCCGGCATCGCGTTCATCGGCCCGCCCGCCGCCGCCATGCGCGCGCTCGGCGATAAAGTCTCCGCGCGCAAGCTCATGGAGCAGGCCGGCGTGCCCGTCGTCCCCGGCGCGAACGACATCGACCCCAGCGACCTCGCGCGCGCCCGCGCCGAGGCCGAGCGCATCGGCTTCCCGCTGCTCGTCAAGGCCGCCGCCGGCGGTGGCGGGCGCGGCATCCGCGTCGTCGAGCGCCTCGACGACCTCGAGGCCGCGATGCGCGCCTCCGGCGCCGAGGCCGCCAGCTCCTTCGGCGACGCCACGATCTTCCTCGAGCGCTACATCCAGCGCTCGCGCCACGTCGAGGTGCAGATCATGGCCGACGCGCACGGCGAGGTGCGCGCCTACGGCGAGCGCGAGTGCTCTGTCCAGCGCCGCCACCAGAAGCTCACCGAGGAGGCCCCGTCCGTCGCCGTCGACGCCGCGCTGCGTCGGCGCATGTGCGACGCCGCCATCGCCGCCGCCCGCAGCTGCGGCTACCGCAACGCCGGCACCGTCGAGTTCCTGCTCGACGACCGCGGCGAGTTCTACTTCCTGGAGGTGAACGCGCGCCTGCAGGTCGAGCACCCCGTCACCGAGCTCGTCTACGGCGTCGACCTCGTGCGCCAGCAGCTGCTGGTCGCGGCGGGCGAGCCGCTGCCGCCGCACACACGCCCGCTCGAGCCGTACGGCTGGGCGATCGAGGCGCGCATCAACGGCGAGGACCCGTACCAGAACTTCATGCCCAGCGTCGGCCTGGTCACGCAGGTCGAGGCTCCGCTCGGCCCCGGCACCCGCTTCGACACGATGCTCTGCGACGGCCTCGACGTACCCGTCTTCTACGACTCGCTGCTCGGCAAGCTCATCGTCTGGGCGGAGACGCGGGAGCTCGCGCTGCGGCGCATGCGCCGGGCGCTGCTCGACCTCGTGATCGCGGGCGTCGAGACGAACATCCCGTTCCACCTCGCGCTGCTCGACCACCCCGACTACGTCTCGGGCGCCGTCGATACCGGCTGGCTCGAGCGCGAGTTCGCGATGCCGGACGCGGGCGCCGGCGACCCGCGCGCCGAGACCGCGCTCATCGCCGCCGCGCTCGCCGCCTCGATGACGAGCGCGGCCGCAAACGGCGCCACCCCCGCCGCGAGCACCAACGAGTGGGTGCGCACGAACCGCCTGCGCGCGTTGGAGCAGCGCGCCGGCGCCGGAGGAGGGCGCGGGTGGCGACGCGGCACCGGCTCGTAATCACCGGCGAGGAGCACAGTGTCGTCTTCGACGACGCCGCGGGCACCGTCGCAATCGACGACGGCGAGCCACTCGGGCTGGACGCGGCCGGCGCGGTCCCTGGGGTCTTCACGCTGCTGATCGAGGGGCGGCCGCGCCGCGCCTACGTGAGCCGCCGCGGCAACGGCTTCGAGGTCATCGTCGAGGGCCGCCGCTTCCTCGTGGGCCCCGCCGCGGCGGGCGGCCGCGCGCGCGCCGGGCTCGGCGGGAAGGACCGCCCCGGCGAGGTGACCGCGCCGCTCGCCGGCGTCGTGATCGAGGTGCGCGTCGCCGTTGGCGACCACGTCGAGGCCGGCCAGGCGCTGCTCGTGATCGAGGCGATGAAGATGCAGAACGAACTGCAGGCGCCCGTGGCGGGCACGGTCACGGCCACCCACTGTCAGGCCGGCGGCCGCGTCGAGCAGGGCGCGCTGGTGCTGGAGTACGAGCCGGACGCCGGCTAGCGGCTTCAATCGCGGCGCGATCTCAGGCGGGGCCGCGGCGCGCCTCTTGCGGCTCGTGAGCAGAGCGCGCCAGTACTATTGCCGAGAAACGGGTAGCGGGGCGAAGCCCCGCACACACGGGTGGGTGGGCGAGTCTTGCCCTCCCTGCTAGAATCGATAGTCCGGACACCGCAGGAAGCGGCGCCCGGTGACGTGTTCGCTGGAGGGGGCTATCGCCAAAGAACTTCGCATCAACGAGCGGATCCTCGCACCGCAGCTGCGTGTGATCCGCAACGAGGAGCAGCTGGGCATCATCCCCCACTCGGAGGCGCTGCGCCTGGCCGAGGAGGTCGGCCTCGACCTCGTCGAGGTGGCGCCCACGGCAAACCCTCCGGTCTGCCGCATCATGGACTACGGCAAGTACAAGTACGAGCAATCCAAGCGCGATAAGGAATCGCGCAAGGGCATCAAGCACTCCGAGTTGCGCGAGGTGCGCATGCGCGTGAAGATCGACGAGCACGACCTCGACTTCAAGGCGCGCACCGCCCGCAAGCTGCTCGCGGAGGGCGACAAGGTCAAGGTCTCCGTGATGTTCCGCGCGCGCGAGATCACGCACCCGGAAGTGGGCCGCGAAGTGCTCGACAAGTTCGTCGCGAAGATCCGCGACGTGTCGACCGTCGATCGCGCGCCGGCCCTCGAGGGCCGCATGCTCTCCGTGATCGTCACGCCCGGCGTGAAGCGCGAGCGCCCGCCGGCGGTGACCGCGCCCGCCGAGGCGGCTCCGCAGCCGGTCGCCGCGGCAAGCGCGGTCGACTCGGCCACGGGAGGCAGCTAGTGCCGAAGATGAAGACGCACAAGGGCGCCGCCAAGCGCGTCAAGGTGACCGGCACCGGTCGCTTCCTGATGATGTCGCACCACCGCAACAACAAGCGCATGAAGAAGCGCGCGGAGAAGCGCTTCGCGCTCGGCGGCATGGAGCCCGTGCACGCAACGCACACGCGCCGAATCAGCCGCCTGCTCCCGTACGCCTAGTTCCCCTCCAGCGCTCGCGACCGCGAAAGGACTGCAGCCATGGCCCGCGTTCGCAGCCGCGTCAGCGCGCACCAGCGCCACAAGGCCATCCTGGAGCACGCCAAGGGCCACCGCGGCAAGCGCCACACGAACTACAAGGTGGCGCACGAGTCCGTCATGCACGCGCTGCGCTACGCCACCGAGCACCGCCGCGACCGCAAGGGCGACTTCCGGCGGCTGTGGATCGTGCGCATCAACGCTGCCGCACGGCTCAACGGCCTAAGCTACAGCCGCCTGATCAGCGGTCTCGCGCGTGCCGGCATCGACCTCGACCGCAAGGCGCTCGCCGACCTCGCCGTGCGCGAGCCCGCCGCCTTCGCCCGCGTCGCCGAGCAGGCAAGGGCCGCCCTAGCGTAGCGAGGGTCCGACGCTGGCTGAAGCCATCGCCGCCGCGGCCGTCATCGCTTCGATCGTGGCGCTTATTCTGATTTATGGCTTTCACCGCGAGGCGAAGCCAGCGAACCGGCTCGCCGCCGCGTCGAACGTCATCTCCGAACACGCAGTCGCAGAAGCCAAGCGCTCCGGCAACGCTGCGCACGCGTCATTAGAGTTGCAGCAAGCCGAGGCCGTTGCAGCGACCGACCTCCGCGCGAGAGGTGAGCGCACAGAAGTCCGTCCGCTTCGCTGCAAGAGCCGGGCGGCAGCTCCGACGGGACCCCCGGGCCTCCAGGTCCGGAACTTCGGCCCGGGGATGGCGCGCAAGGTCACGATATCCATCCGTCAGGGCGAATCGTCCTTCCGCACAGCACACCTTGAGGTACTCGCGCCAAGCGAAACCGTCAGCGTTACTCAAGCTCTCGAGGATTGGGTTCCATCGGAGGCCGTTAACATACCTGCTGTATCGAGGGGGAAGGTAGCCACTCGCGTATGTTGGAAACACGCGGACGAATCGGAAGGCGACACCGGATAGCTACTCGTTGAGGACGTGTGAGCTCTTGAGTCCCTACCCCCGCAGCGTCGCGCCGAGCTCCCGCGCGAGCCGCGCGACGAGCCGCGCCTGCTCGCGATTCGCTTCCTCCGTCGTCAGCGTACGGTCTGCCGCGCGGTAGCGGATTGACACCGCCACCGACTTCTTGCCCGCGGCGAGCTGCTCGCCGCGGTACACGTCGAACACCCGAGCCGCCTCCACGAGCCGCGAGGCGCGCAGCACCGCCAGCAGCGCGCCGGCCGTGACAGCCTCGTCGACGACCAACGCCAGGTCCTGCTCGACCGCCGGGAAGCGTGGCGGGCTGATCGCGGACCGCGCCGGCGGCAGCTGCGCGAGCAGCGTCGCCACGTCGAGCTCGAACAGCTGCACCGGTTGCACGAGATCGAACGCCGCGAGCGTGTGCGGATGCACCTCGCCGAGCACCCCGACCGGCACGCCCTCGAGGCTCACGCGCGCGACCCGGCCCGGCAGCAGCCCGAACGCCGTCGGGTCGTCTGCCTCCGGCGCCGCGAACTCGAGTGTCACGCCGAGCGTCGCGGCGGCCGTCTCGAGCGCGCCCTTCGCGTCGAAGAAGTCGAGCGCGCGCTCGGAGCCGCCCCAGCGGTCCGCGGCCGCGCCGGCGAGCGCGCCGCAGACCTGCTCGCGCTCGTCCGGCAGCGGACCGCCGGCGCCCTCGCCCGGGCGCGGCAGGTACACGCGCGCCGCCTCGAACAGCGCGATCTCGGAGGCGCCCGCGCGCACGTTGCGCGCGACCGCCTCCAGCAGCGAATGGCGCAGCGTCGTGCGCAGCAGCTCCTGCTCCGAGGACAGCGGGTGCTGCACGCGCAGCGGGGGCGCCTCGTCGAGCGCAGCGCCGTGCACGACGTGGCGCAGCGCCGCGTCCGTGGTCAGCGAGTACGTGATCACCTCGCGCAGGCCAGCCGCCGCCAGCGCGTCGCGCAGCCGCTCGCGCAGCTCCCGCAGCGCGTCGCGCTCGTGCGCAGGCAGCGCCCCGCGAAGCAGCGACGCCGGCAGCCGATCGTAGCCCACGAGGCGCAGCACCTCTTCCGCCACGTCGTCCGGGATCGCGATGTCGGCGCGCCACCACGGCGGCCGCACGACGAACGTCGCGCCGCGCGCCGCATCGAGCTCCGCGCGCACCTCGAAGCCCAGCGCGCGCAGCCCGCGCTCGACCTCCGCATCCGGCACCGCGAAGCCGAGCAGCGTGTTGAGCCGCGCGCGCGTCAGCGCGACCTCGCGCGCCGCCTGCGGCGCCGGATACTCGTCGACGATGCCGGCGCGCGCGGTGCCACCGCACACCTCGACGAGCAGCTGCACCGCGCGCCGCGCCGCGTACGGCGCCAGCGCCGGCGCCAGCCCCCGCTCGAAGCGCGCCGACGCCTCGCTGCGCAGGTGCAGGCGCTGCGACGTGCGGCGGATGCTCGCCGGCTCGAACCGCGCCGACTCCAGCAGCACGCGCATCGTGCGCTCGGTCACCTCGGTCGCCGCGCCGCCCATCACCCCGGCGAGCGCGATCGGCCCCGACGCGTCCGCGATGACCAGCGTGTCGGTCGTCAGCTCGCGGTCCACGCCGTCGAGCGTGCGCAGCCGCTCGCCGGGGCGCGCCGCGCGCACCTCGACGTCGGCGCGCAGCGCCCCTCCCTCAACCAGGTCGAGGTCGAACGCGTGCAGCGGCTGCCCGAGCTCCATCAGCACGTAGTTGGTCACGTCGACAACGTTCGCGATCGGCCGGACCCCCGCCGCGCGCAGCCGCGCGGCGAGCCATTCTGGCGACGGCCCCACGCGCACACCCTCGATGACGGCCGCCACGTAGCGCTGGCACAGCTCGGGCGCCTCGATGCGCACGCGCACCGCATCCGTCGCGGCCTCGCGCGCCTCGGCGTAGCGCGGCTCCGGCGCGCGCACGCCCGTGCCGAGCAGCGCCCCGAGTTCGCGCGCGATGCCGAGCATGCTCATCGTGTCGGCCCGGTTGGGCCACGTATGCACGTCGAGGATCACGTCGCCGAGCACGTCGGCAAGCGGCGCCCCGACCGGCGCATCCGCCGGCAGCACGACGATGCCCTCGTGCGCGTCGGACAGCCCGAGCTCGCGTTCCGACAGCACCATGCCCGCCGACTCCACGCCGCGGATGCGCGAGCGCTTGAGCACCGTCGCCGCGCCCGAGTGCCCGTCGAACAGCCGCGCGCCCTCGCGCGCGAACGCGATGCGCTGCCCGGTCGCCACGTTCGGCGCGCCGCACACCACCTGCTGCGGCGCGTCGCCGCCGTAGTCGACCGTCACCAGGCGCAGCCGGTCGGCCTGCGGGTGCGCCTCGACCGCCAGCACACGCCCGACGGTGACCAGCGCGCGGTCCCAGTCACCCACGCGCCGGATGCCCTCGACCTCCGCCGAGGCCATCGTCAGCCGCTCCGCGAGCGCCTCGACGTCGAGGTCCGCGGGCAGCTCGACGTAGTCGCGCAACCAGTTGAGCGAGACAAGCATGGTCCGCCACTCTAACCGCTGGAGGTCCTGGCGGCGCGGCTTCGGACCGCGCCGGGCGCTGCGCGCGGCGGCGCTACGCGGGCCCCTCGACGTTCACGGTCGTCGGCCCGGTGCCGGCGCGCACAACGACGATCAGACTCGCCTCGCCGCCGGGATTGCTTTCGCGGTGCACGGCGCCCGGCGCGACGTAGAGGAAGTCACCGATCGCCGCGTCGATGACCTCCGCGCCGCCGGGGCCGGACTCCATGCGCAGGCTGCCGGACGCGATGTAGATCGAGGTCTCGTGCGCGCCGTGGTGGTGCCAAGCGGTAGTCATGCCCGGCTCGGTGTGCGCCACACCTGCCCACAGCCCACCGCTCGCGATCGCCTGCTCGCGCACCATGCCCGGTGTCGACTCGCCCGGCACGAGCCCTGTCGACGGGATGTACTTCACCGGATCGGTAGCGCCCACCGCGGTGCTCCCTTGCTACCCGGCGCTCAGAACTGGCGCAGGAACCGGAGGTCGTTCGCGTAGAAGTTGCGGATGTCGTCGATGCCGTGACGCAGCATCGCGATGCGCTCCACCCCCATCCCCGCGGCGAAGCCTGTCACGCGCTCGGCGTCGTAGCCCGCCGCCGCGAGGATCTCCGGGTGCACCATGCCAGCACCCATGATCTCGAGCCACCCCGACCCCCGGCACACCACGCAGGCGGGGTCGTCGCCCGGGCACGCGAAGCACGATACCGCCAGCTCCACGCCCGGCTCCACGAACGGGAAGTACGAGTTGCGCAGCAGCACCCGCGTCTGCGCCCCGAAGATCTGCCGCGCGAACTCCTGCAGCGTGCCCTTGAGGTCCGCCATCGACACGCCCTCGTCGACGACCAGCAACTCGACCTGCGTGAGCATCCACTCGTGCGTGGCGTCCGTCGCCTCGTAGCGGTAGCAGCGCCCCGGCACCGCGATGCGGATCGGCGGCGCGTGCTGCTCCATGTAGCGCACCTGCATCGGCGACGTGTGCGTGCGCAGCAGCAGCGCGCCCGCGTCGCGATCTCGAGCCGCGGCGCCCGACCCCGCGCTGCGGTCCGGAGCCGCGCCGAGAGAACTCAGCCAGAAGGTGTCCCACATGTCCCGCGCGGGATGGTCCGCCGGGATGCGCAGCCGCTCGAAGTTGTACTCGTCCAGCTCCACCTCAGGCCCCTCGACCGTGTCGAAGCCCATGCGCGTGAACGCGTCGAGGATCACGCGCAGCGTCTGCGTCACCGGGTGCAGCCCGCCACGGCGCAGCGGCCGCCCCGGCAGCGTCACGTCGAGCGCCCCCGCGGCCACCTGCGCCGCGAGCGCCTGCGCCCCCAGCGCCTCGCGCCGCGCCGCGAGCGCCGCCTCCAGCTCGTCGCGCAGCCGGTTGGCCGCCGCCCCCACGGCCCGCCGCGTCTCCGGCTCTAGCCCCGCGAGCGAGCGCAGCACCGCCGTCAGCGACCCCCCGCGCCCAAGCACGCCCACCCGCCACGCCTCAAGCGCCGCCTCGTCCGCGGCCGCGTCGAGCGCGGCGCGCGCCTCAGCGGCGAGCGTGGTGATGGTGTCGGTGATGGGGGTGGTAGTCACGGTTAGGCCGGCTCCCGGCTCCCGATCCCGCGAAAGGCCTCCAGCGCGGCGCCAAAGACGCCCTCCACGTCCAGCGCGATTCGCCGAGCGCGCGACCAGAGGTCGGCGATCCGCTCGTAATCGGGATCCTTGCCCACACGGCCATCGGGGAGGGCCATGTAGTAGTCCGACGTTAAGTGGAAAGAATCAATAAGTGTGCCATTCCTGTTGTAGAGGCTCACCGAGTATGGCGACCCATTCGCGAGGTACTTCTGGACTGAAATGCCGACACTCGGAGCGGAGAGCAGGAACGTGTCTCGGCCTGGACCTGGCCGCCAGGACGCATCGCCCTCGAGCGTGATCCTCTCAAGCTCGGCAATGATTTCCTCGAACTGCTCAGGGATTGGCATTTCCGGATCCCATTCTCAATACAGCTGCGTTACGAAGCGAGTGGTGGAATTCCGCCATAGCCATAAGCCGCCCCCTCGCAAGCGTCAACGCCAGCGGCGCAGTTCCGCCCGCGAGCAAATCGCTCAAAGTCGACGCAAGTTCCCCGACAACAGAATGTGCTCACTGAGCTCGTGAAAGTCGTCGTCGGAGACGCGTGTGACCAGCATTCCATCCCGAAGGTCGACCAAGCGAAGGCGGAGCGCATCGAGTCGTAGTCGCGCGATCTCGTTGCGTTGGCCTTCGAGCAAGAGCACGATTTCGTTTACGACGGGTGCCACTGCTAAAGCGTCCCCGGTAGCCGCAAGCTGCGAGAGGCGGCTCACAGTCTCGTTCCTTGCGAGGCGGTCAGCTTCCGACGCACTGACTGCCTTCTCGAGTTGTTGTCGCGTGAGCTTGATCTGATTGTAGGCCAGCTTCAGGCCGACGACCGTCGCGATAACATCAATGACTCCGACAACGAGCCCAGCCACACCGAGGCCGGTTCCCCAGTCCATCCCTATGCCCGACGCCGCGGGGCTTCGCGGCGCTCGCCCCGCTCATTGATCATTGCCGGAGTCTACGGTCGCCGCGCCGGACGGGGCGAGCCGGCCGCGCTAGTTGTACTGACTACATACCAGCGAGACGGCTGACTGCAGGGGGACCTCCGACGAGACTTGGGGTTGCGAAAGCTCCGAGTTCCGAAGGAGGTTCCGATGAGTGATGCTACCCCGCCCCGGCGCATGCGCTATTCGTACGAGGCCCGGTGCCGCGCGGTAGAGGCGATGCTGACCGGCGCATCGACCGCAGAGTCACGCGGGCAGGTCGGGGCGAGCCGTGCCACCACGTACCGTTGGCGCGCTCGCCACCGCGAAGCAGGCTGCGCCGGCCTGCACGACCGCCCATCGACGCCACACGTCCATCACCGCCAGCTGAGCCCACAGGCAGAGGCGCAGACCCTCGCCGTCTGCGAGCGCACGGGAGACGAACCGCAGGTGGTCGGCGCGATCA
>Ga0194132_10011757_pt1 | contig 11145 bp, 5 predicted proteins | sample TA2KigOf80mmetaG_FD_148612 | JGI IMG/M metagenome (GOLD analysis project Ga0194132, IMG submission 148612) | Freshwater microbial communities from Lake Tanganyika, Tanzania - TA2015054 Kigoma Offshore 80m | ecosystem: Environmental > Aquatic > Freshwater > Lake | place: Tanzania: Lake Tanganyika... | reverse complement strand
AGCGATTGAATGTAATCTTTATAGCGTTCGGCACAAACTTTTCTTTTGAGTTTTAGCGAAGGGGTGAGCTCTCCCGACTCAATCGTAAAGTCTTTGGGAAGAAGTCTAAACTTCTTGATGGTTTCAAAGCTAGCCAGGTTCTTATTGACCGAAATGATTTCATTTTCGATAAGGTCAGTCACTTTTGGATTTTTGGTCAAATCCTCATATGTAGAGAAGACAATTCCCTGTTGGGATGCCCACTTTAATATTTCTGGCTCGTTTAAAGTGATTAAAGCGATGACATACTTTTCACGATCTCCGTAGATCATAGCTTGGCTGATAAATCTGATGCCTTTTAGCATGTTTTCCAGTTTTTGAGGGGCAATGTATTTTCCCCCAGAGGTTTTAATGAGTTCCTTTTTCCTGTCGGTGATTTTTACAAAGCCTCTCTGAGTAATCTCTCCAATGTCGCCAGTACAAAACCATCCATCCTCTGTAAATACTTCATTCGTGGCAGTTGGGTTTTTATAATACTCTCTAAAAACCATGTCCCCTCGAGTTTGGATCTCTCCATCGGCAGCTAAACGGATTTCAATGTTACCGATCGGTTTTCCTACGGTCCCAAAGTTAAAGTCATCAGGACGATTCACTGTAACGGCAGCAGTTGTTTCGGTTAGCCCGTACCCCTCAATGATTTTGATGCCTGCTGCATGGTAAAACTCACATAAATTTGCAGCTAGAGGAGCTCCACCGGAAACAGTAAGCCTGATTTGACCCCCAAACTTTTGTCTGATTTTTGAGAAGACCAATTGGTCCGCAATTTTGTATTTGATTTCTAAGGATAGAGGGATGGGTTGAAGGTCCGACTTTAGTCGAGCTACTTTTCTCCCTAGGCTAACTGCCCAATTGAAAACTGACTGGTTGAATTTTGGTTGCGCAGCTACTTCAGATTGAATTTTTGAATAAATTTTTTCATAAATTCTTGGAACGCTGATCAATACGGTTGGTTTTACTTCAATTAAATTTTGAGAAAGGGTGTTGATGTTTTCGGCAAAAGCAAGATGTGTTCCGGCTATAAGCGGTAGCAGGCTTTCAATTCTTCCTAGGATGTGCGCAAAAGGTAAAAAGGCCAGCGTAGAGTCCTCGGAATTCAAAGTAATGTTATCGATAATCCCGCGTAACTCGCCTAAAAAATTGAAGTGGCTTAATACGACTCCCTTAGGCTGTCCTGTTGTCCCCGAGGTGTAACAAATCGAAGCAATATGATCGGGTAAAATGGATTCGGCGTTCTTTCTAAAATCGGCTTCTATAGTTTGGTTTTGGATAGGAGCGGCAAATTCTTCAAAAGGAATCGGAGGCGCACCATTAATGGGACTTACGGGAGATTGAAAAACAACTACCGGGAGACTCAGTTTTTTTAGAGCAAAGGCCGTCTCCAATTTTTTTACCATGGCTTCGTCTTCGGCAAAAATAAGTTTTGATTGGCTGTGCTCAATCAAGTAGGCCACATCATCAGGCGTGTTGGATTGATAAATGGGTACAGTAACGACCCCGCAACAGAGATTGGCTAGATCTGCGATAAACCACTCAGGGCGTGTATTACTTAAAATTGCAACTCGCTCTCCGGGTTCAATCCCTAGTTTTTTGTAAGAATGAAAAATGCCTAAAACCTTTAAATGGACCTCTTTCCAAGTCACTTTTTGATAGACCCCTTGGGATTTAGCCAAGTAGGCAGTTCCTTCAGGAGAAAGTTGAATTCGTTTTAAGTAGATTTCCGAGATACTCTTTCCATCAACAACTGATGCGGTCATTTTGGACTCCTTATATGCGGTCTTTAAATTGCAGTCTTTGGTTCAAATGGATAAAATATTTTACCTTATTTTTTGGGGGGTTGTTGCCTTAATCCTCTTTTTTTTGGTCTTTCAGTTGTTATTTCAAGCCTTGAAACTTCTTATTTGGCGAGAACTTAAGGAAAATCAAAAGAGCTTTTCCGGTACGGAAATCTATTGGCTGAGTTTTAACGCTACTTGTCTTGTTGTATTAGCAATGGGTTTTCTGGTGTCCTGGTTTTGGTTTCGGAGTTTAAGTTTTGGATTCCTCTCACTGTTATCGGTGCCCTTAGTCTTTCGAGGAGTTTCTTTTCAGGTGAAAAATTTTCAAAAACGCAAATTAGAAATGGCGGCCTTATCATTCTTTTATGGGCTTTTGGGGTTGATTCAATCGGGACGAGGTTTTAACTCGGCCTTATTTGACTTGACCCAAAACCAATCAACCTCCTTCACCCTTCTCTTAAGAAAGTATCTTGAAAACTATCAAGAAGGGAAGGGGTTCAGTGCAGTTTTATCCCAGTTTAGAAAAAAAACGGAACTTCCTTTGATTGGTACTTATCTCGCCACTCTTGAAATGGCTTATACTCAGGGGTTGGCGGTCTCCCCGTTGTTGGAGCAGATGATTCCTTCCATGGAAGTGGAACAGCATTACCAAAAAAAGATTGAGGATTTGAGAAGGCAATCCATGGCTCAAGCTCTTCTTGCGTTTTTTGTTCCCTGGATTCTATCGGCGGTTCTTTGGTTTTTTAATCCAGAGCTATTTGTCTCTTTAAAAAATCAGGGGAGTTTCATTTGGGTTGGGGGCTTGGCGGTGGGGTTGGAAATATTAGGGGTTTGGGTCTTATGGCAAATTACAAAATTCTATTAAAACGTTTATCTCAACCCTTCTATCTTCAATGGGAGCAAAGAAAATATCGCTATGGTCTGATCTGTTTTTTTGACTCCCTGGCGCTCTATCTTAAAGCTGGATTTTCTTTGTCGTATAGTTGGCCAGAAACCTTACGAGCTCTTGAGGGGACATTTTCACCGGAACTCTTAAGTGATTTGCGAGGGACGCAGGCTCAGTTCAGTGCTGAGAGTGATTTAGGCGGGCTGCTATTAGATCTAAAAAACAACTGTCGCAACGTGTCGTATCGAATGTGGTTTGGTATTCTGTGGGAGCTTTATTTAAGCGGGGCTCAATTAATTCATGGAGTTGAGGCTGTAACTTTAGCCCTACGACGCGAACAGGAGAGAGAATTTGAAATGCATTGTCGAGCCCTTCCTACTAAAGCCAACATAGTTTTGATGCTCTTCTTTTTGCCGCCTACATTTTTATGGCTTTTTATTCCCCTCATTTTAGAGATTTTGTCCCAATTTAGATAAAATAAATCGTACTTTAAACCCATGACAAAACTAGACTAAGCCATTTCTTTGGGGTTAGATTACGGAACTATTTCTTTAAATTTTTAAGGAGAGGATCTAAAGTTTTTATGGCTAAAGGCAGTGACCAAACCATGCAACAGATTGTTTCGCTTTGTCGCCGAAGGGCTTTTATTTTTCAGTCGAGTGAAATTTACGGCGGGCTGAACGGTTGTTGGGATTACGGACCTCTTGGAGTTGAGCTTAAAAGAAATATCAAGGGGTTGTGGTGGCGAGACATGGTTACACGCCGAACCGATATCGAAGGGGTGGATTGCTCCATTCTTATGAACGCTAAGGTTTGGGAAGCTTCGGGCCACGTCCAATCTTTTACCGATCCCATGGTCGACTGTTTACAATGCCGAGGTCGCTTTAGAGCCGATCACATCGTAAACAATCAATGTCCTACTTGCGGAACCAAAGATAAGTTCACAGAAGTTCGTCACTTCAACTTAATGTTTAAGACTTTTGTTGGGGCTATGGAGGATAATAGCTCTCAAGTTTTTTTGAGGCCTGAAACTTGCCAGGGGATTTTTGCCAACTTTGATAATGTGGTGAATACCTGCCGAGTAAAAATTCCTTTCGGTATAGCGCAAATTGGTAAAGCTTTTAGAAATGAAATTAACCCAAGGAATTTTACTTTTCGCTCAAGAGAGTTTGAGCAGATGGAAATGGAATTTTTCTGCCGGCCCGATAAAGAGGAAGCTACCAAGTGGTTTGAGTATTGGAAGGCAGAGAGATATCAGTGGTATTTAAAATACGGCATAAAGAAAGAAAAACTCCATTTGAGGGAGCACGAACAAAACGAGTTAGCTCATTATGCTGCAGGATGCGCTGACATTGAGTACGATTTTCCCTTTGGGCGAGCTGAGCTTGAAGGTATTGCTAATCGCACAGACTACGATCTAAAGCGTCATGCCGAGTTTAGCAAAAAAGATCTGAGCTATTTTGATCAAGCAGCTAACGCCAGATATTATCCTTATGTAATCGAGCCCTCGGCCGGCGCAGATCGTGCGACTTTGGCTTTCTTAGTTGATGCCTATGAAGAAGAGGCAGAGAGAACAGTTTTAAGATTTCATCCAGAGGTGGCCCCTGTGAAGGTGGCCGTATTTCCTTTAGTAAATAAAGAGGGAATGCCGGAGATGGCAGAGAAGATCTTTTTTAATTTGAAGAAAAGATGGAATTGCTACTTTGATGATAAAGGGGCAGTAGGTCGAAGGTATCGTCGACAAGACGAGATCGGCACCCCTTTCTGCATCACTGTGGATGGGGAGAGTGCGAAATCTAATTCGGTTACCGTTCGGGAGAGAGACTCGATGGCGCAGGTTCGAGTTTCGATTGATGGCCTAGTAGAGCATCTTTCGAAAAGTTTGGCTTCGGGGGATTGATGCAAGTTTACTTTTTTGGGAACGCAAAAGCTGACGGAAATAAAGATCAGAAGGCTTTGCTTGGAGGTAAAGGGGCCAATCTGGCTGAGATGACTCGAATCGGTTTGCCGGTTCCTCCAGGGTTTACAATAACCACAGAAGTCTGCAACTATTTTTACAGTAATAAAGATCAATATCCCAAGGGTTTTTCTAAAGAGGTTGAAGAGGCTTTAGTTAAAATTGAAAAGCTAATTGGAGCAAATTTTGGGAATTCGGAAAATCCCTTGCTGGTCTCTGTTCGCTCGGGCGCTCGAGCCAGTATGCCCGGCATGATGGATACGATTCTCAATTTAGGGCTCAATGACACAACACTTTCTGGTCTTATAATACAGTCAAAAGACGAGAAGTTTGCTTACGATGCTTATCGTCGATTTATTCAAATGTACTCCGATGTTGTTCTTGGCGTTTCTTCTCACCATTTTGAGACCTTGTTAGACGATGCAAAACGCAGGGCCGCAGTCGCAAGCGATAATCAATTGCCAGCGGCTGAACTAAAAAAGTTAGTCGCAGATTTCAAACAAACGGTCTTACGAGAGACCGGACGACCCTTTCCTCAGGATGTTCAAGAACAGTTATGGGGTGCGATAGGGGCCGTGTTTAAATCCTGGATGAGTTCGAGGGCCGTTAGCTATCGACGCATTCACAAGATACCAGAGAATTGGGGAACAGCCGTTAGTGTTCAAGCCATGGTCTTTGGGAACATGGGGGATGATTGTGCAACGGGAGTTGCCTTTACAAGGGATCCTTCGACGGGCGAGCGTAGGTTTTTTGGTGAGTATTTACAAAACGCTCAAGGCGAAGATGTGGTCGCGGGAATAAGAACCCCGTGTCCCATTAACAAAGAATCGTCCAACGGATCTGAACTTCCGACTTTAGAGGCTCAATTTCCCAGAGCTTATCAAGAGTTGGTTGAGCTCTACAAAAAGCTTGAACATCACTTTTTGGATATGCAGGACATTGAGTTCACTATTCAGAAAAATAAGCTCTATTTGTTACAGACAAGAACGGGAAAACGAACGGCTTCAGCTTCGGTGAGAATCGCAGTTGATATGGTCAATGAGGGCTTGATTAGCACTGACGTTGCGATTTTGAGAGTCGCCCCTGAGCAGCTTGAACAATTACTTCATCCCAGACTTGATCCTAAGGCCGCAAAGACGGTGATGGCCAAGGGTTTACCTGCTTCTCCGGGAGCTGCTTCGGGAGAAGTTGTTTTCTCCTCTGAAGAGGCAGAGACTTTGAAGAAGGCAGGGAGAAAAGCCATCTTGGTTCGTCATGAGACATCTCCCGAAGATATTGTGGGGATGGATGCCAGCGAAGGGATTTTAACAGCCCTAGGGGGAATGACCTCTCATGCAGCAGTCGTGGCTCGTGGGATGGGTAAGCCGTGTGTGGCCGGTTGCGGTGCCATCAGTATCGATTACAAAAATCAGGTTTTCAAAGTTTCTCAATACGTAGTGAAACGTGGCGAAGTGATTACTATTGATGGAGCTTCTGGCGAAGTGATTTTAGGGCACGTTCCGACTGTGAACAGTCAGCTAGATGAGTATTTCGCCGAATTAATGAATTGGGTAGATGAAAAGAGAGTTCTAAGAATTAGAGCCAATGCCGAAACTCCTCACGACGTAAAAGTGGCGAGAACTTTTGGGGCTGAGGGTGTGGGGCTATGTCGAACTGAACATATGTTTTTTGAGGAAACTCGGCTCACCTCGGTCAGAGAAATGATCTTAGCCGATACGCGATCTCAGAGAGAAGCTGCCCTGGCCAAAATATTTCCGATGCAAAAGGAAGATTTCATTTCCATTTTTCGAGAAATGAAGGGGTATCCGGTTACGGTGAGACTTCTCGATCCTCCTCTTCACGAGTTTTTGCCCAAAACCGAAGAAGAGATTGCACAAGTGGCCAGACTTCTTAATACTTCAAAAGAAGCTCTTAGTGTAAAAGTGTCCTCGCTTCATGAGTTTAACCCCATGCTGGGTCATCGAGGGTGTCGGGTTGGGATCAGCTATCCGGAAATCTATGCCATGCAGGTTAGAGCCATTATGGAAGCGGCCTGTGAATTGGTGAATAAAGAAGAGTTCAAGATTGAGCCGGAGATTATGGTTCCCTTTATTGGAACTTTGGAAGAGTTCAAAATTCTAAAAAACGAAATTAGGGAAATTTGTGAACAAGTTTTAAAGAAATACCCCTTTAAATTGACTTATTGCATTGGAACGATGATTGAGATCCCTCGAGCCGCTTTAATCGCTGACAAAATGGCTGCTGAGGCCGACTTTTTTTCGTTTGGGACCAATGATCTCACTCAGATGACGCTTGGGCTATCTCGCGATGATTCTGGCTCTTTTTTGCCTAGATACATTGAAAGAGGTGTTTTTAGCGTAGATCCTTTCGTTTCGTTGGATCAAGATGGTGTTGGAGAATTGGTCAAGATCGGATGTGAGCGGGGTAGAAGTGGAAACTCCAGTCTCAAAATTGGGATTTGCGGAGAACATGGGGGGGACACATCTACGATTGAATTCTGCCAAAGGTTAAAGTTTAATTACGTTAGCTGTTCGCCCTTCCGGGTTCCAGTGGCTCGGTTAGCAGCAGCACAGGCCGCATTAAAAAACAAAAAGTGAATAGAGAGAAATGAGACTAAAAAGACTCGAACTGCAGGGCTTTAAATCGTTTTTGGATAGAACTATTTTAACCTTCGAACCAGGAATTACGGGTGTAGTCGGCCCTAATGGTTGCGGAAAAAGTAATATCGTTGATGCGATTCAATGGGTGATGGGGGAACAAAGTGCCAAGCATCTTCGTGGCGACTCCATGACTGATGTTATTTTTAATGGCTCTGATACGAAAGCCCCTACTTCAATGGCCGAAGTGAGCTTGGTTTTAGATCGCCAAGGCACAACTCTTTCTCCAGCGTTTGCTGTTTTTGATAAATCGGATGAGATCGCAGTCACTAGGCGCGTGTATCGAGATGGAACCGGAGAATACCTAATTAATAAAGTTTCTTGTCGTTTAAAAGATATTCATGAGCTTTTCATGGATACTGGGGTGGGAAAACGGGCCTATTCAATTATTGAGCAAGGTCAGATTGATCGGATGATCAATGTTAAACCCGAAGAACGACGACATCTTTTTGAAGAGGTTTCGGGAATTACCAAATACAAAGCAAAGCGGAAAGAGGCCGAGAGAAAGCTGGAAGCGACTCGAGCCAATATGCAACGGTTGCAGGACATTATCATTGAACTTGAAAAGCAAATTCGTAGCCTTAAAGTTCAAGCCACTCGGGCCAAGAAATATAAAGAACTTAAATCGGAATTAGAAACCGTTGATCTTCATCTTTTGGGAAGAAATCTTTTCACCCATAAAAATCAGATCGAAACTTTAACTCTAACCAAGAATGATTTGGTTAACCAGCGTTCGGAGTCGGACGCGCTATTTGCCGAAGTTGATTCTGAATTGACATCAGCTGAAGTTTTAAGAATTGATCAGGAGAAGAGCTACCAGTCTCTTAGCGAAAAGGAACGAGATCTCTCGTTAGGTTCTCAGAAGCTTGAGAACCAAATTAATCTTTTAGAAGAAAGAAAAAGTTTCTTAAGCCAGACCGTTGAGGAAAATCTTCAGGAACAGGAGCGTCTTCGAGAGGAGATTTCTATATTAACAGCTCAAGAGCAAACAGAAGTTCAGGAGAGAGAAGCGGTTGCTGAGGGGATGGTTCAAATCGGAGAGGGAATTCAAGCTCGCGAACAAGAGATTCGATTAATTCAAGAGGAAAAACAGCGAGCCACACACAAAAGAGATATTCTTAATCATAGAAAAACTCAAAGTTCGCACCGGTTGGTTACTTTAGAAAGCCAGATTCAAAACTTTGAGGCTAAAGAACTGGACTTTAACGAAAGAAAAATTCAATTCGCTAACCGTCAAAGCGAAATTCAGACCGGAATTGAAAGCCATCGAGAAGTTTGGGGGCAGGTGGAGAGTAAAATTTCGGATTGCTTGGCTCGAGCTAATCAGGCCGAGAGAGAAGTTTCAGTTTTATCGGCCGATTTGGAAACAAGTTCGAGTCGTCTATCAGAGCTAGAAAAAATATTATACGACTCTAGGGAGAGCTACCATACTCAAAAGTCTAGGTTGGATTCTTTAAAAGAATTACAACAAAACCTAGAAGGATATTCCCCTACAGCCCGTGAAATTTTATCTCAACTGGAAGGAACTGGGATTGAAGCGGTTCCTTTAGCTGAAGTCTTAAAGCCCTCCAAAGAGATTGAAGACCATCTTGAGACTCTTCTTGGGGCTGACATGAACACTTTGGTCGTGTCGACTGCCGATGAAGCCAAGCATTTGGCCAATCTCATTACTGAGAAGAATCTAGAGCGGGTTAAAATTCTAGCCTTGAGCGATCTGGAACCTAATTCTTCCATGGTATCGCCTCCCACTGAGGGGTGAAGCCAAGCATTTGGCCAATCTCATTACTGAGAAGAATCTAGAGCGGGTTAAAATTCTAGCCTTGAGCGATCTGGAACCCAATTCTTCCATGGTATCGCCTCCCACTGAGGGGGTTCCTTTGCTTAATTTGATCGAGGTTACTCCAGGTTACGAGGGAGTAGCGCGGTGGTCGCTTGGGGATTGTTTTATGGTTTCTGAAGCGGATCGGCTTTTTGCTTTACGCTCGCATCATAAAAATATCACTTTGCTGAATCAAACCAATAAGACCATTAGTCATGACGACTGTTCGATTTCGAGTGGAAACATGCCGACACGAACAGGGGTTTTTGCTCGGCGCAGAGAAATTGATGAACTTATCAATGTGGCCACCGGATTAGAACAAGAAGTTGTTCAATTGGAGCAAGAACGGGAAAGTTTGTTGCAGCATTTACAGACCCAAGAAAAAATGCATTCCGAGCTTAAAGACAAGCTCTCCTCAATTCATATCGAGAGCGTGGAGCATCGCAAAGAGAAGGAAAAGATTCAGGTTGAATTGGGACGTTCTGAGAGGGATTTGGTCTTTTTAGAAGAGAAGGAAAAGATTCAGGTTGAATTGGGACGTTCTGAGAGGGATTTGGTCTTTTTAGATCAAGAGATTCAGCGAAACGAAACTCAGATTCAAGATGTCATAAGACTTAAAGTCGAAGCTCAAATTGAAGTAGAAAGACTAAATCAAGAGGCACAAGAAAATCTTGTGGAGCTTGACGCTGTGGAAGCTCAATTAGCAAATGCCAACGCTACTTTGGAAGCTGCTATTCAGGAAATTAACGATAAAAAAGTTGAGCACTCCCGCCTGACCGAGCGAGTTAATAGCATTCAATTTCAAATTGAAACCACTCAAGAGGAAATCGAGAACAATTCGAGAAGACTCACCCAACTTGAGGATAATTATAGAACTTCAGAATTTGAACTGAAGCAGATGGATGAGAACGTTGCTGAAGTTCGAGAACAATTAGCCGATTCTGAGCGTCGAAAAAACGAGGTTTTAGTTCTGTTGTCGGATACGAAGCAGGCTTTCAATGAAACGTGCACCAAGCTCCAGGAGTTGAGAGATAAAAAGACCGAGCTTCAAAAAGTTCGAGAAACCGTTTTACAAGAAATTCAGGAATTGGAACTTAAAATTAGTCAGGAGCAATCGAATTACGAGCACCTTTGTGGAATTTCTATTGAAAGATATCAAAGAGAGCCGGTGCCATTTGATGAGTCGGTCCAAATTGATATTGAAAAACTACCATTGTTCCAAGAACAATTGAACCTGAATTGGGCTCTTTTGCTGGAAAATGAAAAGAAATCTCTTCTTGAAGAGTATTTAAAAAATATTCGAGAGAAGGTCTCTCGTTACGGCGAAGTGAATCTGACCGCTATTAATGAGTTTGACGAGGTTCAGAAAAGGTATGACTTCTTAATGACTCAAAAAACCGATTTAGAGAGTTCGATCACTATTTTGGAAGAGGCCATTAAGAAAATTGATGAGACCACCTTAGTTCGGTTCTCTGAAACCTTTGAAGCGGTGAATACCAAATTTAAAGAGATCTTTCCCATTTTGTTCAACGGAGGGAAGGCGGAGCTTTCGCTTATTCAGACTGAAATTCCCGGACAAGATGCCGGCGTGGATATTTTGGTACAACCTCCAGGAAAAAGCTTGAAGAGTATCACGTTGTTGTCTGGCGGTGAAAAAGCGCTGACTGCGGTAAGTCTAATTCTGGCTATCTTTGCAAGAAAACCAAGTCCCTTCTGTTTACTCGATGAGGTTGATGCCCCTCTGGATGACGCTAACGTTTCTCGTTTCAATACTGTGATCAAGAAAATGGCTGAGAAAACGCAGTTTATTATGGTCACACACAATAAGAAAACGATGGAAATCGCCGAAGCTCTTTATGGGGTCACGATGGAGAGAGCCGGTATTTCTAAAATGACAAGTGTGCGTTTGAATTGATACCAAAAAAGTTTTAGTGAGAGAGGGTACTTTATCTCGCTAAAGTTTCTGACTTATTAATTCAAAACAAGGATGATTTGCAGAGAAAAACTTGGCT
>Ga0194132_10011756_pt1 | contig 11148 bp, 22 predicted proteins | sample TA2KigOf80mmetaG_FD_148612 | JGI IMG/M metagenome (GOLD analysis project Ga0194132, IMG submission 148612) | Freshwater microbial communities from Lake Tanganyika, Tanzania - TA2015054 Kigoma Offshore 80m | ecosystem: Environmental > Aquatic > Freshwater > Lake | place: Tanzania: Lake... | reverse complement strand
CCACGTTCACCATCGGCTCGATCGCGAGGCAGAGGCCCTCACGGATCGCGAGCCCCCGTCCGGCCGGCCCGTAGTTCGGAACCTGCGGCTCCTCGTGCATCGCCCGGCCGATGCCGTGCCCGACGTAGTTGCGGACGACGGTGTAGCCGTTCGACTCGACCCATTCCTGGACCGCCGCGCCGATGTCGCCGAGGCGGTTGCCGACCTTGGCGGCGGCGATCCCGCGCCGCAGTGCCTCCTCGGTGACCTCGAGCAGCTCCTTTGCTTTGGGGCTGATCTTCCCGATCGGGAAGGTGATCGCGGCGTCGCCGTGCCAGCCCTCGACGATCGCCCCGGCATCGACGCTGAGGATGTCGCCCTCCTGCAGCCGCCGCGGTCCGGGGATGCCGTGCACCAGCTCCTCGTTCACCGAGGCGCAGATGACGCCCGGAAAGGGCGGCGGGCCCGCGTACCCGCGGAAGCTCGATGTCGCGCCCGCGCGTTCGAGCACGCCGGCGGCGACGGCGTCGAGCTCGGCCGTGGTCACCCCCGGCTTCGCCGCCTCACGGCAGCGCGCGAGCATCTCCGCGACGACCGCGCCGGCGCGCCGCATCTTGGCCGTGTCCTCGCGGGTCTTGAGGGTGATCACGCTCGCTCCACCGCTCGGCTGCGCCGAGGTCCCGCGGAGCACGCGCTCCTCCCGGCGAAGCCGCTCGTCGATCGAGTCACGCGACGGCCGCCTCGAGCCGCCGCGTGATGTCCTCGATCTCGCCGACCCCACTCACCCTTTTCACCAGGCCGCGCCGTTCGTAGTGGTCGACCACGGGCTTCGTCTGCTCGCCGTAGACCGCGAGGCGTTTCCGCACGATGTCCGGGGATTCGTCCGCGCGGGCGGTGCCGGACACCGGCCCGCCGCAGCGGTCGCACACGCCCGCCACCCGGGGTGGGCGGACCGTGAGTGAGTAGACCGCCTGGCAGCTGGCGCACGTGGCGCGGGCGCCGAGGCGTCCCAGCAGCTCGTCGCGTGGCACCTCGATGACGATCACCGCGGCGAGCGATCGGCCGCGCTCCGCGAGCAGACCGTCGAGCGCGTCGGCCTGCGGGACGGTCCGTGGAAAGCCGTCGAAGACAACGCGCTGCCCGGCCGGGAGCTCGCCGAGCTTCTCGCGCACCATGCGCACGGTGACGTCGTCGGGCACGTACGCGCCAGTGTCCATGTAGCTCTTGGCGAGGGTGCCGAGCGACGTTCCGGCGCCGAGATGGTGGCGGAAGAGGTCGCCGGTCGCCAGCTGGTACGCACCCGTGCGCTCCACGAGGAGCCGGGCCTGCGTGCCCTTTCCCGAGCCCGGAGGACCCATGATGATGACGTCCCCGCTCAGCGGATGAACCCCTCGTACGCGCGCTGGAGGAGTTGGGCTTCGAGCTGCTTCATGGTCTCGACGACGACGCCGACGACGATCAGGATGCTCGTGCCGCCCAGGCGCAGCGTCTGCACGCCCGTCATATCGCCGGCCACGGTCGGCAGGACCGCCACGATCCCGAGGAACAGCGCGCCGGCGATCGTGATGCGCGTGACCACGCGCCCGAGGAACTCCGCGGTCGGCTTGCCCGGCCGGATGCCGGGGATGAAGCCGCCGTAGCGCTTGATGTTCTCCGCCACGTCGTTCGGCACGAACGTGAACGCCGTGTAGAAGAACGTGAACGCGACGACGAGCAGGAAGTAGAAGATGTTGTAGAAGACCGTGTTTTGGAACAGCGCCACCGTGCCGCCGGCGAAGTCCCGCAGCCAGTCCGTCTCGCTGTTGGTGAAGTACTGCGCGATCTGGCTCGGCAGGAGCAGGATCGAGACCGCGAAGATGATCGGGATCACGCCGGCGCTGTTCACCCGCAGCGGGATGTGCGTGCTGGTCCCGGAATACACGCGGGTGCCGCGTACGCGCTTGGCGTACTGCACCGGGACGCGGCGCTGTCCCTCCTGGATGAAGATGATCGCGGCGATCGCGGCGAGCCCGATCACGGCGTAGAACGCCAGCGCGACGTAGTTCGTCTGGACTTCGAAGGTCTGGCTCACGGTCTGCGGAAGCCGTCCGACGATGCCAGCGAAAATGATGAACGAGATTCCGTTGCCGATGCCCCGCTCGCTGATGAGCTCGCCGAGCCACATCAGGATGAGCGTCCCCGCCGTCAGCGTCGTGAGCATCGCGAGCGTCAGCGACCAGTTGGACGGACCGAACTCCCTGATCACGCCCGAGCGCTGCATGAACACGCACACGCCGATGCCCTGCATGATCGCCAGTGGCACGGAAAAATGCGCGTGTAGGAATTGATCCGGTTGCGCCCGTACTCGCCCTCCTTCGAGAGGCGCTCTAGCGCGGGAATCGTCTGGTTGAGGAGGGTCATGATGATCGACGCGTTGATGTAGGGGTTCACCCCCAGGGCGACCACGCTCAGCTTGGCGAGCCCACCGCCCGAGAACAGGTCGAGCAGGTTCAGCAGCGCGTTGCTGTTGATGACGGTCTGCAGCTGGTCCTGGTCGACGGCCGGCAGCGGCACGTGCGCCAGGAACCGGAAGACGACGAGCATCCCCAGCGTGAACAGGAGCTTGTTCCGGAGGTCCGGAGTGCGGAACGCGTCGAGGAGTGCTTGGAACATGCCCACTTCGAGTCCGCCCTACTCCCGGCCGACGAGGGCCAGCGTCCCGCCCGCGGCCTCGATCTTGGCCTTCGCCGTAGCCGACGCCGCGTGCGCCTCGACGCGCAGCGCCTTGGTCAGGGCGCCGTCGCCGAGGACCTTGATCCTGCTGCCCTCACGCACGAGGCCGTGCGACGCGAGCGTCGCGACCGACACCGCGCCGTTCACTGCCGCGCCCTCGAGGACACCGACGTTGACGGCGACGAACTCGACGCGGGCGCGGTTCTTGAACCCGCGCAGCTTGGGCAGGCGCATGTGCAAGGGGGTCTGGCCACCCTCGAACCAGCCGGGAAGGCCCGGCCCGCTGCGGGCGAGCTGACCCTTGGTGCCCTTGCCGGAGGTCTTGCCCATGCCGGACCCGGTGCCACGGCCGACCCGGCGCGCGACTTTGCGGGACCCCTTCGGTGCGGTGAGCTTGCTCAGCTTCATTCAGGACTCCTTGACGTCGACGAGGTGCGCGACCTTGCGCAGCATCCCGCGGAGCGACGGCGAATCGTCGTGCGAAACGGTCTGGCCCGTGCGCCGGAGCCCGAGGGCGGTCAGCGTGCGGCGCGCGGTCTCCTTTTCGCCGATGGCGCTCTTGCGCTGACGGATCTGGAGGGTGGCCATCTAGACCGCCGCCTCGACCGGCCGCGGCGCGCGCGGCGCGAGACCGCGCGTCTCGGCGATGGTTTCCGCCGAGCGCAGCGCCTCGAGCGCGCGGATGGTCGCCAGCACCACGTTCACCGGGTTGGTCGACCCGAGCGACTTCGACAGGATGTCGTGAATGCCCGCCGACTCCACCACCGCGCGGACCGAGCCGCCGGCGATGACGCCGGTACCGGCCGAGGCCGGGCGGAGGAGCACCTTGGCCGCGCCGAAGTCGGCCTCGGCCGGGTGCGGGATGGTGCGCTTCACGAGCGGGATGAGGAAGACGTGCTTCTTGGCGTCCTCGACGCCCTTCTTGATCGCCTCCGGCACCTCGTCGGCCTTGCCGAGGCCCGCGCCCACGTGCCCGCGGCCGTCACCCACGACGACGATCGCCGAGAACGAGAAGCGCCGGCCGCCCTTGACGACCTTGGACACGCGGTTGATCTGGACCACCCGCTCGGTCAGCTCGAGCCGGTTCGCGTCGATCTTCACCAATTAGAACCTCAATCCCGCGGCACGTGCGGCGTCCGCGAACGCCTTCACGCGGCCGTGATAGCGATAACCCCCGCGGTCGAACACCGCGGCCTCGACGCCCTTCGCCTTCGCGCGTTCGCCGAGGCGCGCACCGACGGCCTTCGCGACGTCGGACTTCGAGCCCTTCGCGTCGCCCTGGCCTTCGACGCTCGACGCGGCGGCGATCGTCACGCGGGCGACGTCGTCGATCAGCTGCGCGTGGAAGTGGTGCAGCGAGCGGAACACCGCGAGACGCGGCCGGTCGGCCGTCCCGCGCACGCGCTCGCGCACGCGCGCATGCCGCGCGTCCCTGGCCACCCGCCGCGAGGTCACAGCCATCTCCCGTCTCCTCCCGTTAGGACTTCGCGCCGACCTTACCGGCCTTGCCGGCCTTGCGGCGGATCACTTCGTTCGCGTACTTGATGCCCTTGGCCTTGTAGGGGTCCGGCACTCGGAGACGCCGGATGCGCGCGGCGATCTCGCCCACCAGCTCCTTGTCCGTGCCCGCGACCCGCAGCTTGACCGGGGTCTCGAGCGCGAACGAGATGCCCTCCGGCGGATCGATCTCCACCGGGTGCGAGAAGCCGAGCGACAGGTTGAGCTTCTTCCCGGAGAGCGCACCGCGGTAGCCGGTGCCGGAGATCTCGAGGTCCTTCGCGTAGCCGGTCGTCACGCCGATGACCATGTTGGCGAGCAGCGTGCGCGACAGGCCGTGCAGGGCGCGCGACCCCTGCGACTCGTCGGCCCGGCCGACCAACAAGCGCGCGCCGTCACGCTCCACCTTCACCTTGTCGTGGAACGTGCGCGTGAGGCTGCCCTTGGGGCCCTTCACGGTCACGGACTGGCCGCTGACCTTCACGTCGACGCCCGCGGGGACCGCGATGGGGAGCTTTCCGATCCGGCTCATGGCTTACCCAACGCCTCCGGCACGAATGCGCTGGTCACGGATGAACCGCTCCTCGCTCATGCTTCTCTTCACCAGACGAAGGCGAGGACTTCCCCGCCCAGCCCCTTCCGCTCGGCCTCGCGCCCGGTCATGAGGCCGGACGAGGTCGAGACGATCGCGATGCCGAGTCCGCCGAGCACGCGCGGCATCTCGGTCTTGCGGGCATGCACGCGCAGGCCCGGCTTCGAGATGCGCTTGATCCCAGCGAGCGCCGGCACCTTGCCGCCCACGTACTTCAGCTTGAGCACGAGCTGCGGCATCGGGTTGACCTCGTCTTTCGGGGTCTCCACCGCGTAGCCACCGATGAAGCCCTCGTCCTTCAGGATGCGGGCGATCTCGCCCCGCAGGCGGCTTGTGGGCATGGCCACCTGCTCGTGGCGGGCGCGCGCGCCGTTGCGGACGCGGGTCAGCATGTCGGCCACGGGGTCGTTCACGGCGCTGCCCGGACGTGGCTTCGGCCGCTTCGACGGCGCCTTCGCCGCACGGACGCGCTCGTCCTGCTCGGGCGGCGGTGCCTGTGTCTGCTGCATTTTGTTCATCATCTAGTCCTCGCGCGACGCAAGCGTCGCGCCGCCTCCGGGTCGAATTCGCTCGCCGCCGCTGAACCGCTCCTCGCTCACACTCTTCATGGCGTTCCCGCTACCAACTCGACTTCGTCACGCCCGGCAGCTCGCCCACGAGCGCACGCTCGCGGAAGCAGATCCGGCACAGGCCGAACTTGCGCATGTAGCCGCGGGGACGCCCGCAGACCTGGCAGCGGTTGTACCCCTGCGACTTGAAGCGGGGCTTCCGCTGCGACTTCAGGACGAGGCTCTTCTTCGCCACCTCTACTCCTCGCGCGGCGCACTCGCCGCGCCGCCCAGGGCTCGAATTCGCTCGTCGCGGCAAAGCCGCTCCCGCGCGCTCATCTAGGACTCCCTCCCCGCCCCTGCTGGCTGGCGGAACGGCATTCCGAGCAGGCGCAGGAGCGCCCGCCCCTCCTCGTCGTTCCGCGCGGTGGTCACGATGGTCACCTCGAGGCCGCGCAGCCGGTCGATCTTGTCGTAGTCGATCTCGGGGAACACGAGCTGCTCTTTCAGGCCGAGCGAGTAGTTGCCGCGCCCGTCGAACGACCGGTCGGGCACGCCCTGGAAGTCACGGATGCGCGGGAGCGCCACCGTGAGGAGCTTCTCGAGGAAGCTCCACATCCTCTCGCCGCGCAGGGTCACCTTCAGGCCGATCGGCATGCCGACCCGCAGGCGGAAGTTCGCGATCGCCTTCCTCGACTTCGTGATCACGGGCTTTTGGCCCGCGATCATCGCGAGGTCGCCGGCGGCCGCGTCCATGGCCTTGCCGTTGCCGATGGCTTCGCCCATGCCGATGTTGAGCACCACGCGCTCGACGCGCGGGATCATCATCACGTTCGGATAGGAGAACTGCTTGGTCAGCTCCTCCCGCACGGTGGAGTGGTACTTCGCGCGCAGGGCGGAGATCGACGACGTCTTCGGAGCTGCCATCTATTCCTTCTCCGGCGACACGATCGCCTCGCCGCAGCGCTTGCAGAAGCGTTCCTTGGACTCGTCCGCCGTCCGGTGGCCGACGCGAGCCGGCTTGCCGCACTGCGGGCAGACGATCATGACCTTGCCGATCGCGAGCGGGGCCGGCTTCTCGACGATGCCGCCCTTCTCGTTCTTGGCAGGATTGGCGCGCGTGTGGCGCTTCACGATGTTGAGGCCGACCACGGTGACGCCCACCCCGGGACGCACCTCCTCGACCTTGCCGCGCTTGCCGCGGTCCTTGCCGGCGAGTACGACGACCTCGTCGCCCTTGCGGATCCGAGCGCCCTGCATCACAGGACCTCCGGCGCGAGGGACACGATCTTCATGAAGTTGCGCTCGCGGAGCTCGCGCGCGACCGGCCCGAAGATGCGGGTGCCGCGCGGCTGGTTCTGCGGGTTCAGCAGGACGGCCGCGTTGTCGTCGAAGCGGATGAACGAGCCGTCGCGCCGGCGGAACTCCTTGGTCTGCCGCACCACGACCGCGCGGACGACCTCGCCCTTCTTCACGCCGGAGTTCGGGATCGCGTTCTTCACGGCGCCGACGAACACGTCGCCGATCTCGGCCGACGTGCCGCTCGAAGACCCGAGCACGCGGATGACCGAGAGCTCACGGGCGCCGCTGTTGTCCGCGCAGCGGACGCGGGTATACGGACGGATCATGGCTGCTCCTGCTCCGGCGTCTCCGGGGCGGCGGGCGCGACGCGCACCAGCTGCTCGCGGGAGCCTTCCGACTGCTCGAGCTGGGATTCGACGTCGGCGACGCGCGGCGCCGCGGCGCCGGCCTCACCCGCGCGCGACAGGACCTCGACCACGCGCCAGCGCTTCGTCGCGCTGAACGGGCGACTCTCCTCGATGCGCACGATGTCCCCGGCACGGACCTCGCTGTTGGCGTCGTGCGCGGCGATCTTCTTGCGGACGCGGACGGCCTTCTTGTACAGGGGGTGCTCGCGGAGCCGCTCGATCTCGACGATGACGGTGTACCGCTGCTTGGCCGACACGACGTAACCGACCTTCGTGCGGCGGCGGGTCTTCCGGTAGGTGCGTGCGGCCTTCGCCGCAGCGGCGGCGGGCACGGCAATGCGCTTGCGAATGACCCGCTTCACCGGCGCCTTCGCAACGGCCGCGGTCTTCGTCGCCGCAGCGCTCTTCGCGACCGTTGGCGAAGCGCTTCTCTTCACCGTCTTCTTGACCGGCGCAGCGGCCTTCGTCGCCGCGGCCTTGGCCGGGACGGCGCTCTTCTTGACTGCCTTCTTCGCTTCAGCCATCTACGCCTTGCTCCGTTCGCCCATCACCGTGAGCACGCGCGCGATCCGGCGGCGAGCCGCGGGGAGGCCGCGGTAGTTCTTGAGCTGACGTGTGGCGAGCTGGAAACGGAGGTTGAACAGCTCCTCTTTGGCGCTCTTCATCTCCGCGGCAAGCTCCTCGTCAGACAGTCGCCGCATTTCCTTCAACTGCATCGGCTTCGACCTCTCGGCTCACGTATTTCGTCCTGATCGGAAGCTTGTACGCCGCGAGGCGCATCGCTTCCTTCGCAAGGATCGGTTCGACTCCACCGATCTCGAACAGCACGCGTCCCGGACGCACCACAGCCACCCAGTGGTCGGGCGCACCCTTACCGGAACCCATCCGAACTTCGGCCGGCTTCTTGGTGATCGGCTTGTCCGGGAACACCCGGATCCACACCTTGCCGCCGCGCTTGAGGTGGTGCACGATCGCGCGCCGCGCCGCCTCGATCTGGCGGGCGGTCATGTGGCAGGGCTCTTGCGCGGTCAGCGCGAACTGGCCGAACTCGATGGTTGCGCCCGCGTGGGCGGCGCCCTTCATCCGGCCGCGCTGGAACTTGCGGAACTTGAGCCGCTTGGGCATGAGCATCACTTACGCTCCCGCCGGCGCGGGCGCCGGAGCCAGCGTCGGACGCGGCAGGCCGCCGCCCGGCGCGTTCTGCGCCACCTGACGCGGAGTCGGCTCGACGTCGCCGCGGTAGATCCATGCCTTTACCCCGATCGTGCCGTAGGTGGTCTTGGCGATCGCGCGGCCGAACTCGATGTCCGCGCGGAGGGTGTGCAGCGGCACGCGGCCCTCGCGGGTCCACTCGCGGCGCGACATCTCGGCGCCACCGAGGCGGCCCGAGACCGCGAGACGGACGCCCTTCGACCCCGCCTTCATCGAGCGCTGGACGGTCTGCTTGAGCACCTTGCGGAACGAGACGCGGCGCTCGAGCTGCTGCGCGACGTTCTCGGCGATGAGGTTCGCGTCGAGCTCCGGGTAGCGGATCTCGAAGATGTTCACCTTCACGGCCTTGCCGGTGGTCTTCCCGAGCGCCGCCCGCAGCTCCTCCACCTTCGCGCCGCCGCGGCCGATGACCACGCCCGGCTTGGCGGTCTGGATCGTGACCGTGACCTGGTTCGAGGAGCGCTCGATGTCGATCCGCGCGATCGCCGCGTCCCGCAGGCGCGAGCGGATCGCGTGACGGATCGCGATGTCCTCCTTGAGCAGGTCCCGGTAGGTCCGGTCCGCGAACCACTTCGCGTTCCAGGTCTTGGTGACGCCGAGCCGGTAGCCGACCGGGTTCACTTTCTGCCCCATCTGCTACTTGCCCCTCCTGTCTTCGACGACGACGGTGATGTGCGCGGTGCGGTGCAGCTTCGTATCGCGGCGGCCGCGTCCACGCATCCACACGCGCTTCATGCGGGGACCCTCGTCGGCGAGCGCACGCTTCACGACCAGGTCTTCGAGCGTCAAGTTGAAGTTGTTCTCCGCGTTGGCGACGGCCGAGCGAACGACGCGGCCGATCATCACCGCGGAGCCCTTTGGCAGGTGCTCGAGGATGGCGATCGCGTCGGTCGCCTTCCTGCCCTGGATCAGCTGGGTCACCAGCCGCGCCTTGCGGGGCGACACGCGCTGGAACTTGGCGACGGCACGTACTTCCACGGTTAGCCCTGCTTCACCGCGGCGGCCTTCTCGGCCGCGGCGCCGCGCGCGTGGCCCCTGAAGATGCGCGTGGGCGCGAACTCGCCGAGGCGGTGGCCGACCATGTTCTCGGTGATGAACACGGGCACGTGGCGGCGTCCGTCATGCACCGCGATGGTGTGTCCGACCATGACCGGCAGGATCACCGACGGGCGCGACCAGGTCTTCACGACCTTCTTCTCGTTGCGCGAGTTGAGAGCGTCGATCTTCTTCTGCAGCGCGGGCTGCACGAACGGGCCCTTCTTGACTGACCTACTCATGCGTTACCGCACCTCCGTAAGGCGGCGCACGTACCAATGAGCGCGAACGAAGTGAGCGGTCATCGTTACTTCTTCCCCCGCTTGCGCTGCGCCTTGATCACGTAGCGGTCGGTCTTCGGGTTCTTGCGCGTCTTGAGGCCCATCGCGGGACGGCCCCACGGCGTCTGCGCCATGCCGCCCACCGGCGACTTGGCCTCGCCGCCGCCGTGCGGGTGGTCGCGGGGCGACATCACGACGCCGCGCACGGCCGGGCGCCAGCCCATGCGCCGCTTGTGCCCGGCGCCGCCCACCTTGCGGTTCTCGTGGTCAACGTTGCCAAGCTGCCCGACCGTGGCACGGCAGCGCACGTGCACGATGCGGACCTGCCCCGAGGGGAGGCGCACCTGCGCGTACTCGCCTTCCTTCGCCACGAGCTGGGCCACCCCGCCGGCCGAGCGCACCATCTGCGCGCCGCGCCCGGGCTGAAGCTCGACCCCGTGAATCTGCGTACCAGTCGGGATGTGCTCGATCGCGAGGCAGTTGCCCACGCGCGCCTCGGCATCCGGGCCGGACAGGACGGTGTCCCCCACCGCGAGGCCGAGTGGCGCGAGGATGTAGCGCTTCTCGCCATCGCGGTACACGAGCAGGGCGATCCGCGCCGACCGGTTCGGGTCGTACTCGATCGCGCTCACCTTGGCCGGGATCCCGTCTTTGTTCCGCTTGAAGTCGACGATGCGGTAGCGCCGGCCTTCGCCGCCGCCCCGGTGACGGGTGGTCACGCGCCCCTGCGCGTTGCGGCCCGCCGTGCGGCGCTTCGCCTCGGTCAGGGACTTCTCCACCTGCTTGCCCTTGGTCAGCTCTTCGAAGGTGGCCGACTGGCGGAACCGGCGGATCGGCGTCGTCGCCTTGTACTTCTTCAGCGGCATTGCACGCCCTCCACGAAGTAGCGCTCGATCTCGATCTTGGCTCGGCAAGACCCTCGCCCGAGCTCAGGGCTGGTGGACTCGTTCCTCGCGGCAAAGCCGCTCGTCACTCGCCTCATCACACGCCCTCCACGAAGTAGCGCTCGATCTTTTGACCCTCGGCGAGCGTCACGATGGCTTTCTTCCAGTCGGAGCGCTTGCCGGTGCGCCGGCCGAACCGCCGCGTCTTGCCCTTGACGGTGCTCACGTTGACCGCGACGACGTCCACCTTGAACGCCTCCGCGACCGCCTCCGCGATCTGACGCTTGTCGGCCGAGGTCTCGACCTCGAACGTGTAGCGGCCGACCGCGGTCGCGGTCATGGACTTCTCGGTGATCACCGGGCGGAGGAGAACAAGCGGGTTGCTCATGCGGCCGCCTCCTTCTCCGCGCCGGCGCGGTGAGCGAGCGCGCCGAGCGCGCTGCGCAGAACCAGGATCGCGTCGGATTGGATCGCGTCGAGCAGCTGGAGCGAGCCGACCGTGCGCACGCGGAGCGTGGGCACGTTCGCCGCCGCGCGGCCGATCGCCTCGTCGGCCTCCGCGAGGACGATCACGGCGCTCTTCATCGAGCCGACCTTGGCCAGCCAGCTCACCAGGTCACGGGTGCGCGGATGCTCGCCGCCGAGGGCGAGCGACTCGAGGACGAGCACGCGGCCCTCCGCGGCACGCTCCGCGAGCGT
>Ga0194132_10011755_pt1 | contig 11148 bp, 9 predicted proteins | sample TA2KigOf80mmetaG_FD_148612 | JGI IMG/M metagenome (GOLD analysis project Ga0194132, IMG submission 148612) | Freshwater microbial communities from Lake Tanganyika, Tanzania - TA2015054 Kigoma Offshore 80m | ecosystem: Environmental > Aquatic > Freshwater > Lake | place: Tanzania: Lake Tanganyika... | reverse complement strand
GCTGGCATTCACTTCGAGGAGCGCGACAGCGGCGAGTCCGTGTCTGCCAGCTTCCTTCTCGATCGCCTCGAGGAGGCGAACGCTATCGACCGCGTGGATGCGATGAACCATCGGCAACGTCCGCTCTACTTTATTGCGTTGCAGGTGCCCGATCAGATGCCAGCGAATCGACTTTGGCATCGCCTCAGCCTTGCGCCACAACTCCTGGGGTCGATTCTCGCCGAGGTCAATAATGCCAAGGTCCGGCAAGACAGCAGCCACCTCGATCGACACGGACTTCGTGACGGCTACCAGCGTCACCTCGGCGCGATTGCGACCGGCCCGAGTGCACGCCGCAGCAATGCGCATTTCCACGGCGGCGACGTTCGCGCGCAACCTTCCGATGTCGATGGCCATGCTTTCAAATTACCGCCGTGCCGCTACAACAGCAACATCGACCCCGCCGCCTGAAGTAGTGGCGAGTGACGAGTGGAGAGTGGCGAGAGAAGAAGTCCAATCTTATTCTCTCCACTCTCCACTCGCACTCGCCACTGCCGGATGCGTAGCCCTCTGGCGCTACGCCGCCAGCGGCGTACCGAGGAAATGTCATGGCAGAGATCCAGGCCTTTCGTGGCTTTCGATACGATTTGGCGCGTGTCGGCAATTTGAGCGATGTCATCGCGCCGCCTTACGATGTTATCGATCCGGCCTTGCAACAAGCACTTTACAATCGCAGTCCGCACAACGTCGTACGATTGATTCTCAACAAGGAATCCGCCGGCGACACCGCCAACGACAACCGCTACATACGGGCTGCCCAGACTTTGCGCGATTGGCTGCGCGACGGCATCCTTGCTCAGGACTCGGCTCGGTCGCTCTACGTCTATCAGCAAGAATTTGAGGTCGAAGGCCACCGCTACACCCGCAAGGGCTTCATGGCCCGGGTTCGTCTGGAGAAATTCGGCCACGGTCGCATCTATCCGCATGAGGAAACGATGTCGGGGCCGAAAGCCGATCGGCTCAAGCTGTTTCATGCGACCAACATGAACCTGAGCCAAATCTTCGGCCTATTCCCGGATGCCGAGGGCGAGGTGCAGGAGAACCTCGACGCAGCCGTGGGACGTGCGCTGCCGATCCAGGCGACCGACCACCTCGGCGTTGTTAGCCGCATGTGGCCCATCACCGATACGCGTGTGATTGGCGAAGTGACGCGGCAATTGAGTCCGAAGCCGGTGTTCATTGCCGACGGGCATCATCGCTACGAGACGGCCCTGCGTTATCTGGACGAAAAGCAGCAAGCGGGCGAGGTGTCCAATGCAGAGGCGCCGGCGAACTTCGTGCTGATGATGCTGGTCAGCATGCATGATCCGGGCCTGGTGATTCTGCCGACGCATCGCCTTGTCTCAGGCCTTGGCGCGATGACGGCAGCACAACTGCGTGCGATTCTCGGCAATCACTTCGACCTGGAGTCCGTCAAGTCGGCGCGCGAGGCATGGGAACTGATCGAGGCGGACGGCGGACAAGAGTTGCTCGGCTTCGGCACGGTCTTGGATGGCGCGTGGATGACGGGGCGATTCAAGACGCCGCACTGGATGGCGGAATTGGCCGGCGAACATAGCGACGCCTGGCGCGGCCTGGCCGTAGCCGTGCTCCAGCGCGTCGTTCTCGAAAAACTACTGCCTTCGGCGGGATTCGCCGCGCCGAAATGCCAGTACGTGCATCTACTTAGCGAAGTGGACGGTGTGGTCGCGGCCCGGCAGTGTGATCTCGCTGTCCTTGTTCCACCGGCGACCATGAGCCACGTCGAATCCATCGCGGGGAACCTCGAAAAGATGCCCCCAAAATCCACGTACTTCTATCCAAAACTTCTGAGCGGACTGGTGTTCCATTCGCTAAAAACGAACTGAGCGAGGCCCCGCAGATGGAACCGCGTCGCTGGATCGTTGAAGTCAATCAGGCGCTGCTCGGCAAGAACGCCGAGTTGGCGATGAGGAACCGCGAACGATTCCACCAACACGGACTGCTCGTCGCCAACATCCTATCGGTGCCCGGTTCGGGGAAGACCGCGCTCCTGGAACGCACCCTGAGCGACCTGCGCGACGAGATGCGCATCGGCGTGCAGGTCGGCGATTTGCAGACCGACAACGACGCTCGGCGGCTAAGCGATCGTGGCGCCCCGGTCGTTCAGATCGTTACGGGCGGCTGCTGCCATCTCGACGCAAGCATGATCGCCCAGGCCAACGAGAAATTCGATTTCGATCAGCTCGATCTGCTCATCATCGAGAACGTCGGTAACCTGGTGTGTACGGCATCGTATGACTTGGGCGAAGACCTGCGCGTCGTGTTGGTTTCCGTGACCGAAGGTGAGGACAAGCCGCTGAAGTATCCGGTGATTTTCCGGAAAGCTGACGTGGTACTGCTGACGAAGATCGATCTGGCAGAAGCCGTCGGCGCCGATCTAGCGGCCTTGCGCGAGAACATTCGCCGCACGGCGCCGTCGGCAACGATCGCGGAGCTATCGGCGCGATCGGGCCAAGGCTTGGACGCGTGGTACGACTTCCTGCGAACACGCCTTCAAACAAAATGAGCACGTTGGTAGAGGCTGTCCCGGAAGCCTGGTAGCTCACACTAGGCTTTCCAACAGGTACTTCAGCTTGCGAACTTCCGTTTCCATGGCGAACGGCGCCTCGGCAACGTCATGCAACGCGACGCTTAGAAGACGGTCGTAGCGGAAACGGGCAAGTTGCGAAATGATTCGACCATATTCGACTTCGCCCTGACCGACGCGAACTTGTAGCTTGCCCGGCCCTTTGCCGGTGTCGCGCAAGTGGACGTGGCGGACGAACGGGAAAAGCTCGTCGTACGAGCCGCCCTGATGCGGGCCGTTGATGTAATGGCTCGGATCGAGGGTGAGTCCGAGACCGGGAACGCGATTGCACAATTCGAGCGCGCCGGCCGGCGTTTCGGTCAGCGTGCCGATGCGCGTGGGCACAGTGAGCACGAGCCCTTCCGCTTCGACCATCTGAACAACGTGTTTCAATCGCTCCGCCTCGGCATCGAGCCCGGCGCCGTTGGACCCAGCGGGAATACAAAGCAGCGTCACTGCGGTCGTCCGGGCCAACTTGCAGATCGCTTTGAGCTGCCTCATGTACTCATCGCTCGTTGGCGCATCGAATTCAACGCTGAATGCCGACGGCGTCAAGCTCGGACCAATGCGAATGCGCAAGGCGGCCTCGGTAACGTCATGAGCCACCTCCGACGGCTTCAAGTGCGATCCATGCTCATGAATCGCCACGTCCACCTTGCTGAACTCCAGTTCCGCAATCAGACGCAACGCGCGATCGAGCGGCAAGCGAGCAAAACACTGCGTGGAGCATGCGACAAACATTTTCATCTCCTCGAACAAAGCCCCCGCGGACCTTCGTCGAAGGCTTGCTGAACCGATGTTCGTAGTAATGGCATTCTGTTCGCGAAAGAGATATAACTCGATCTGAAAATCCAGCAAGAGGAGTTTCCAATTTTGCGTGAGTTTTTCACCACAGAAACACCGCGGCCACAAAGACGATGCACGATGGGTAAAATGGATGCGGCCTGAGTCTTGCCCGAGCCTCAGGGGCTACGTGACGGTGCGCAATTTACCTTGCACGCCTGTCGGAATTCGGGTATGGGCCTGGCCCTGACAAATTGCCTTTTTCACGGAGTCCCTGAATGTCCCCAGCGCCTGCGACGCTGCCTGCGGATTGGTCGTCTATTCTCGATGAGGTTCACATGCGGCTGGATCATGCCATCGCCATGGCCGATGAGCGAATCGCTCAGATACAGACGGTGTCGGAGGAGTCACTCGTCACGGGGCATCTCGATGAGGTAGCCAAGTGGACGGATCGCCTTGACCGATTGAACACCTATCTGGAGTCGGCCGAGCAGGTGGTACAGAGCGTCGACGAGCTGCTGGGCCACGAGGAGGCGATGCTTCGAAATCACCTGGCCGGCACGCACGCCCTCAAGCAAAGACTGGCGAACGCTACGGGCGGCGCGATAGGATAATGCCAAGAGCCGCGCACGCTGTAAGCGGCGCTCGCGTCCTGGGAGTCCTGTCATGTCCGCCTTCGCTGTGATCTTTCCTGCCGCCGGCAAGTCGTCGCGCTTTCGCGACAAGGAAAAAAAACCGTTCGCGAATCTCGACGGCCGGGCCGTCTGGCTGCGCTCCGTTGAGTTGTTCATCAATCGGTCCGAAGTCAAACAGTGTATCGTCGTCGTGTCGCTGGACGATCAGGAGATGTTCCGCCGTCGCTTCGGCGCTAATCTCATGTTCATGAACGTGCAGATTGCCAATGGCGGCGCCGAACGCTTCGAGTCGGTCGCCAATGCGCTGGCGATGTTGAAGCCGGAGATCGATTTCGTCGCGGTGCACGACGCGGTTCGTCCGTGCCTGACGGAAGCGCTCGTCAGCGATGTGTTTGCAAAAGCGGAGAAGACCGGGGCGGCAATGCTCGGCGTGCCGATCAGCGACACGATCAAGCAAGTCGACGCCAACAAGGAGGTTAAGGGGACGACGCCGCGACAAGGATTATGGCTGGCCCAGACACCTCAGGTGTTCCGCCGCGACTGGCTGGAGGCGGCCTACGCAGACCGGGCCAAGCTCGGTTCGAGCATCACCGACGACGCTCAGCTTCTGGAAGCCGCGGGCAGGACCGTCCACATCGTCGAAGGGGCGAGCACGAATATCAAGATCACAACGCGGCAGGATCTTTTCCTGGCCGACGCGATTCTCAAGAGTCTTCCCAAGCCAAAGCCAAGCGGACCCGCTCATCCTTTTGCCGAAGAAGAAATGTGGGGCGGCAAGGGATTGAAGTGACGACCGGTACACAGACCACTCACCACTCACCACTCACCACTGGGCCGTATGCGTTGGTCCATCATCAGTACGATTTGGTTTCGCGAGATGCGCGATCAGTTGCGGGACCGCCGCACGCTGATTGTCATCCTCGGTCTGCCGCTGATTCTGTATCCGCTGCTGGGGTTCGCGGTGGTCAAGGTGGCGGCCGAATTTACGCAAACGCCGAGCGTAATCGGCGTGGTCACGGGATCGCCGGCGTTCAAGGACTTTCCGGCGCGTCAACCAGACAATGCGGGGCGAAGTCCGATTCCGCGTTTGACCTGGCTCGCCGCGACGCCGCTCATCGGGTCCGACATGGCGCAATGGGCGGGCGCTGCCGCTTTCGCCCAGGCAAGTCAGCAACAATTTGATTATCCGGGATTGATCGCCGGCGGCTATTTCACGACCTTCGATTCCAAGTTTCCTCCCAAGGAATCCAGAGACTCGGCCGCCGATGCGCTCATTCAACTTGTCTATCTCGACAAGCTCGATCCCGCCTGGCAGGACGACGGCAAACTCGATCTCATTCTGGAGGCGCCCGACGATTTCTTCACCCGTTTGGAACAAAGTGAAACGCTCGGCGAAGCGCGGCCGTCGCTTCATGTGCGGACTCGGCCCGGCAACGAGCGCTCTCGGCTGGCCATGCGCCGGCTTACGCCGCTCCTGGATGTCTGGAACCAGGATCTGAAACACGTTCGCCTGGCCCGCAAAGGCCTGACCGAGCAGTACCTCGACCCGATCGACATGCGCCAACCCGAGGAATCCACGTCCAGCGCGACGCGGGCCAGCGTTGCCAACCTCATCATGCGTCTCTTTCCGCTGTTGCTTGTCGTGTGGTCGTTGTCCGGCGCGCTCTATCCGGCGATCGATCTATGCGCCGGCGAAAAAGAGCGCGGCACGATGGAGACGCTGCTTATCACGCCGGCACTGCGCGAGGAGATCGTGATGGGCAAGTTCCTTACCATATGGATCTTCAGCGCCGGCACCGCCCTGACCAACCTGCTCAGCATGGGAATCACGACTTCCCTTTTCGGCAGCGTCATGCCGCAACTCGGTGTGTCGATTCAGGCGTTGCTGTGGTGCGTCGTGTTGTCGTTGCCGCAAGCCGCGTTTTTCAGCGCGTTGAGTTTGGCGATCGGCGCGTACGCCCGCAGTTCGAAGGAGGGTCAGTACTACTTGATGCCGCTGTTTGTGGTCACGATGCCCTTGATCTGTTTGACGCTGGTGCCGGGCGTTGACCTCAATCCGCTCTACGCATTGGTTCCTGTGACAGGCGTGGCATTGCTGATGCAGCGACTCATGACGGGCGACATCCCGTGGGCGTACTTCATCCCGGTACTAGCGCCGATCGCGCTGTATAGTTGGCTGGCGCTGCGCTGGGCCATTGAGCAGTTCAATCGCGAGGATGTGCTTTTTCGCGAAGCGGAACATTTCGACATCGGCCTGTGGTTCCAGAGCCTGTGCCGTGACAAAGAGCCAACGCCCACGACCGGGCAGGCGTTTTTTTGTCTTGGCCTGTTGATCGGCCTTCGCTGGCTGACGCTGGGCATGGGCGATCGCTGGCTTTTGGAGATCCACACGGCTATCAGCGAGTTGGCGTTTGTGGCCATGCCGGCGATCTTCATGGTCATGGTGCTCAACACCGAGCCGAACGAAGCATTGTATTTGCGTTGGCCTCACTGGCGCGAGACCGGGTTGGCGGCAGTCCTGGCCATGCTGCTGCTGCCGCCCATGACGGGCTTGGCACAAGGCGTGGCACTGTGGTTTCCGCATCTGCTCGAAGGCAAGCATCCGCTCATCGAGATTCTGCGAGCGATTCACGAGGCGCCATTGCCCGGGCATGAATTTACGGACTCGCGTATCGTTCTTCACCTCCTGGCCTTCGCGCTCGTGCCGGCACTCTGCGAGGAGATCGCCTTTCGAGGCTTCATCTTACAGGGACTACATCACGGCTTTCGTCCTCGCAATGCCGTGCTCTTGTCGAGCTTCTTTTTCGCTCTGTTTCACATGAACGTGTTCTTGTTCGTGCCGACGTTCTTGCTCGGCGTGGTGCTTGGCCTGCTGACCGTGCGCAGCCGAAGTTTGCTGCCGGCGATCTTGTTCCACTTGCTCTACAACGCCGTGTTGATCGCGTTGATTCCGTTGACGCGCTACTCTGAAGGCGCATTGCCGCGTCTGGTCTATGACGCCTGGCCCTGGCTGATCGGCGTTTCCAGTCTCGCAGCCGGGACCCTCGTCTGGTGGCTCTACAATAAACCATATGCGGATCTCGAACTTCGCGAGTCCGCCGATGCGATGAGTGAACCACAGATGAACACGGATGAGCACAGATAGGCAAACCGGGCAGAATTCCGTCATGGGCGGCTGCGTTCGCTTTTCGCCGATCCTCATTCACCTCTTTCCGGGCTTATCTGGTTCATCCGTGGTTGGAATCACCTCAAACCACAATGTCGGCACAATCGGCAAATCCTGACCATTTTCCGGCGGCATTTTCGGAAAACATCCCCCAGCTTCTTGCGGAGAGGGGGGGGATTATTTTAACATCACATCGCGGTTCCAGGTAACGATTGCTCTACCAGGTTCGTCGGATTAATGGGCGATCCCGGGAACGCCTTCGCGGTTCTTCATTCGCTTTCGACGTCCCAAGCCTTTTTCCGCTGGAAGGGCATGGGGTATCGGCATTTTTTTTCCGGGAGTGGCCGTGCGCGATAACGCTGCGTTGCGCCGTTGCATCACCGTGGTGGATGATGAACCGTCGGCGCTGGACATCTTGACGCGAGCAGCTCAGTCGTTTCACTTTGACTGCCAAACCGCGACGTCGGCGGAATCGGCGTTGGAACTCTTCGAGCGTCAGCCGACGCCTCTTGTGGTCACCGACTTGCGCATGCCGGGCCTGGGCGGAGTCTGGCTCGTTCAAGAGATCAAGAAACGCTGGCCCAACACCGCCATCATCGTCGTCACTGTCGGCGCCGAGGAGGACGCCCTGCTGCAATGCATGACGGCCGGCGTGCAACACTATTTCCTCAAGCCCGTCCACATCGACGAGTTCCATCACGCACTGCAGGCGACCTGGTACGCCCACCTCATGCGCCGCGAAAATCAGAGGCAGAAGCAGCACCTCGAATGGATCGTTCATAAACAAACGCACAAGCTGCGCACGACTTTCTTTTCCGCGATTACCAGCCTCGTTCGAACCCTCGAAGCTCGCGATCCCTACACGTCCGGTCACTCTTTGCGCGTTTGCAAATACGCCATGCTGCTCGCCGACTACATCGGGCTCGATGAAAACAGCAAAAAGCGTCTGCGATTGGCGGCCAAGCTACACGACATCGGCAAGGTCGGCCTCGCCGAAGGCATTCTCAACAAGCCGGCGAAGCTCTCCAACGACGAGTTCGATCTCATCAAGGAGCATCCGGTCATCGGCGAGCGCATTCTGCGCCCCATCATTCACAACCGCGCCGTGCTCTCGGCGATCCGCAGCCATCATGAGCGGTTCGGCGGAGGTGGATATCCCGACAACCTGCAAGGCGAAGAGATTCCGTTCTTGGCCCGCATGATCACAGTGGCTGACTGCTACGACGCTCTCACCAGCTCGCGTGCCTATCGTGCCGCCATGTCCCGGGAAGATGCCCTGCAAATCATGCATGATGGGATGTCGACCCAATTCGATCCACACCTTGTTCCCCCATTCATTCGCATGGTCCGCGACGGCAAGAAGACCGCCAAGCTGCGCTGACGCTCCTCTGCGTGTGGCGCCCGCAATACGACCTGTTGTCGCATTTCACGCTCGACAATTGAATCGTCCACGCTTGCGTGCGTGTACAATGTCATGAAGAGCGTCCAAAATGGCGTTCAGTGCCACCCACACTGTCGGCTCACGTGAAAGGTGTCCTTGCGTGCCTGACGATTCAACTTACCGATCCTTGAACGAAACGATGCGCCAACGATTCGAGGCGGCTTGGCGTAGCGGCACGCCTGTGCCGATCGAAGCGCACCTGCCCCCCGAGGACGATTCGCATTACCTCGCGACTTTGGAAGAACTGGTGCACATCGACATCGAGATGAAGTGGAAGGCCCGCCAAGCAGATGCCGACGCAACCAATGTGCAATCCCATGGCTGCCAGGTCGAGGAGTATCTTGCTCGCTTTCCCCGGCTGAAGGATCCTAGAATCATCCTTCGCTTGTTGAAGCAGGAATATCGCGTTCGCCAGCGCTATGGCGATCAGCCTAGCACGATTGAATATTGCCATCGATTTCCCGATCTCGTCGTCAGCGGCACGGAGGTGCAGGCGGGGAGGCTCCGGCCAGCGACCGGCGAGCTGCCGACGATTGACGGGTATGAGATTCTTGAAGTGCTCGGGCGCGGCGGCATGGGCGTGGTTTACAAAGCACGGCAGATGGGATTCAATCGGCTCGTGGCGCTCAAGATGCTTCGCGTCGGTTCCGAGGCCGACGACGAGGATCTCGCCCGCTTTCGCATTGAGGCCGAGGCGTCCGCGCAGTTGCAGCATCCGAACATCGTCCGGGTCTACGAGGTCGGCCAAAAGGATGGGCAACCCTACTTCTCGCTCGAATTCGTCGAAGGGGGCAGCCTCGATCGTTTGCTTGGCGGAACGCCGCAGGAACCGCGCGTCGCGGCAACGCTGGTCGAGAAGCTGGCGCGAGCGATTCACTATGCCCATCAACACGGCATCATTCATCGTGACCTCAAGCCCGCTAACGTGTTGCTGAGCAGCGAAATCCCGAGCGCGAGCGAAACCACCACGACCGATGCCTTCGACACTTGCGCCTTGGCCACAGCCACGCCAAAAATCGCTGACTTCGGATTGGCCAAGCGGCTGCAGGCCGATTCCGGCCAAACGCAAACCGGCGCCATCCTCGGCACTCCCAGCTACATGGCTCCAGAGCAAGCGGCAGGGCAAAAAGGCGTCGGCGCTCCGGTCGACATCTACGCCCTCGGCGCTATTCTTGTATGAAATGCTCACGGGTCGACCTCCCTTTCGCGGCGCCAGTGCCTTCGAGACGATCAATCAAGTGCTGCATTCCGATCCCGTGACGCCATCTACGCTGCAGCCCAATTTGCCGCGGGACCTGGAAACGATCTGCCTGAAGTGTCTGGAGAAAGACCCGGCGAAACGGTACGCGAGCGCCGAGGAAATGGCGGACGATCTGGCGAGATTTCTGCGGGATGAGCCGATCGTTGCTCGCCCCGTCAGTTTGCCGGAGCGCCTTTGGCGCTGGTCGCGCCGAAATCCCCGTGTGGCGTTTCTAGCTGGCTTCGTGATTCTCCTCTTGGTCACAGGCCTGCCGACGTTGACCGGTCTGTGGATTCTAGCGGACAGCCGTCGCATTCGAGCCGAGGGGGCCGAAAGGAAACTCGAAAGCGAACGCGATATCGCCAACGAAACGTCGCGGCAAGCGCGCCGCGCCATTCGCGAGAACTTCATCCTCGCCACGGAGAATCCCGAATTTCAGAGGGACGGCATGCAGCAGGCGCGGGGGCTCTTGCTGGACAAGGCCCTGATCTACTTTCAGCAATTCACGAACCAACGCAGAGACGATCCGGAACTACGCGACGACCTCGCGGACGCGCATGAACGTGTCGCACATATTTTCAACGAACGCGGTGACTCCGTACGTGCGCTTGCTGAGTATCAGAACGCCGCCGATCTGCTTCAAAAGCTAAACTCGGCCCACCCTGGTGAGGGAATGTATGAACACCGGCGGGCAAATATTCTCGACGCTATCGGTGACCTGGAGTACGCGCGCGGCCGAGTATCAGTTGCAACCGACGCGGATCGGCGTGCCTTCGATATTCATCAGCGGTTGGCGGAGATGTACCCTCAGAACGCCGTTTTTCAGTCCGGTTTTGGGCGTGCTTTGTTCCAGATCGGCACACGGCAGCTTTCGTCCGGGAATCTCGCGGACGCGCTACGCAGCTATGCACGCGCTCGCGACATTTTTGACGACCTCCAAAAGCACAATGCTGCGGACGATGCTCTGCAAGCAAAGCTATGTGATTGCTTGGTGAGCCTGGGCTTGATCGAGAATGAACTCGGCAGGCCCATTGACGCTGGTAAGAACTTCGAGCGAGCATCCGAGATTCGAACGAAACTGTATGTTCGTTTCCCAACCCCCGGGCGCCGGAGCGAGCTGGCGCGCGTGCAAGCGTCTCTGGCAAATGCCATCAGCAAGCAAGTGTAATGCGCCCCTAAAACTGGACCACCAAAAGGCGATTCTTGTTGTAAGGCAAAACCAGTAGGACTGGTCGCCGCGAGGCATGCGGGTGGATT
>Ga0194132_10011753_pt1 | contig 11149 bp, 10 predicted proteins | sample TA2KigOf80mmetaG_FD_148612 | JGI IMG/M metagenome (GOLD analysis project Ga0194132, IMG submission 148612) | Freshwater microbial communities from Lake Tanganyika, Tanzania - TA2015054 Kigoma Offshore 80m | ecosystem: Environmental > Aquatic > Freshwater > Lake | place: Tanzania: Lake... | reverse complement strand
AAAGATCAGTTGCGCTCCGCCATCGAGTCCTTCGTCGCCAGGACCAATGCGAACCCCAAACCGTTTCACTGGCGCAAACGCGAAGTCCGAGGCAGCCAACTCCGCAATACAATTATTAACTTATGCAACTAAGCACTAGATCGCTAGCGGGGATAGCGTTGCTGGTCTACCCGTCGTACGGGGCAGTTCTGTTGTCCGAGAATTTCGACAACATTGCAACGATCACGGGTTCGGGTTGGGTAATGACCAACAATAGTGCGCCGGCGGGGACGACGAATTGGTTCCAGGGCGATCCGAGTGTCTTCAATTCGGAGGCCGGCGCGGCGAATGCATACATCGCCGCCAACCTCAACAACGCCGCGGCGGGCGGAGATATTAGCAACTGGTTGTTGACGCCGAATGTTACAGTCAACAACGGATTCGTGCTCTCGTTCTACACGCGAACCGACACCGGTTCGCCGTTTCCGGACCGGTTGCAGGTCCGATTGAGCCTAAATGGAGCGAGCACCAACGTAGGCGGAACCGCGACCTCGGTCGGCGACTTCACTACCGTACTGTTAGACATCAATCCGCTGCTCGCTTCCGGTGTTTATCCGGAAACATGGGCGCTACAGACGTATACATTTAGCGGGCTGAGCGGCGCGACAAGCGCGCGGATCGCGTTCCGGTACTTCGTGAGCGATACGAACAACAACGGCAACTACATAGGCATCGATACGTTTTCGCTGGAAGACGCCATACCGGAGCCGTCCTCAATGCTGCTCGCAGGTTTGGCGTTGGCAGGACTCGCTGTATGTAACCAACGGAGGAGGCAATAAATGAAACGCGTACTAATCGCGGCCGCGTTTTCGCTCGCGGCGTTCGCGCAGGACAAGAAGCAGCCGGTCAAGCCGCAACCTGCGCCTCCAGTCAGTGGCGCGCGTGTGTTCAAGGATCCGGTCACGGGCGAAATTCGCCAGCCCACCGCGGCGGAACGACGGCAGATGGACGCGCAATCCTCGCTGGTCACCGGCAGTGGAAGATCCACGCGAATCATCCGGAACCGCGATGGCTCGGTGACCGCAGTTCTAGGCTCGGAACATTTCGTCTATTCGGTCGTCAGGAAGAACGCGGACGGCACACTGGATCAGCAGTGCGTGACGGGCGAAAAGAACGCTCTCAGCTATGTGAACCGGACCAAAACGCCCGCGAACCTCGCTAATGTCGTCATCGTGAAGGGGAGCGGCGATGATAAGAAATAAGATCCTTCTCGCGGCGCTCGCGGCCGGTTTAAACGCATTCGGCGCAGCGACGTTCGTCATCCAGAATAACGACGGCGCGGGCGAAGGATTCAACGACCCAACGCCGGCAGCCCCGGTCGGCGGCAACGCAGGAGCGACGTTGGGCCAGCAACGCCTGAACGCGTTTTCCCATGCGGCAGGCATTTGGGGCGCAACGCTTACCAGCTCTGTAACAATAACGATTCGCGCGAACTTCGACCCGCTCCCTTGCTCGGCCTCATCCGCAGTTCTCGGCAGCGCGGGTACGATTAACGCCCATCGCGATTTTGGCGGGGCGCCGTTCGCGGGAACCTGGTATAATGAGGCGCTCGCCAACAAGTTGGCGGGTTCGGACCAGGGCGTCGGGGATCCGGACATGCAAGCGACATTTAATTCCAATCTTGGCAACGCGGGTTGCCTGACGGGAACATTTTTCTATTTGGGCTTGGATAACAACCACGGCGCCAACATCGACCTGGTGGCCGTGCTTCTCCACGAATTTAGGCATGGCCTAGGATTCGCCTCCCTTACGAACCCCTCAACAGGCGTCTACTGTTGCACGCCTAGCCAAAGGTTTCCGTCGGTTTATGACCGGTTCCTTCTGGACAACACCGCTGGATTGACCTGGAACAATATGGCCAATGCCACAGCGCGCCAGAACTCCGCGATTAACACCGGCAACCTGGTTTGGAATGGCTCGAACGTCATCGCCGACGCTCCTGGCGTAATAGGCCAAGGTCAAGCCGTCGTTGTCACTTCCGGGCTTCCGGTCAACGTTTCGGGGACATACACAGGCAGGCAGGCGGGCTTTGGAGCGGCGATGAGTTTTCCGGGCGTGACAGCCGACCTGATGCCTGTGCTTAATCAAGGCGGCGGGCCGGGCTGCACGCCGTTTAATCCCGTGAACACAGCGGCCGTCGCAGGAAAGATTGCGTTAATCGACCGCGGCACTTGCTCGTTTAGCCTGAAAGCCTTGAACGCCCAAAACGCGGGCGCGATTGGCGTCATTATCGCGAACAACATCGCTGGCGCCGCACCAGCATTGCCTTATGACGGAACCGCCGGCGTTACGATTCCGGTATTTTCGATCACGCTGAACGACGGCAACACTTTGAAGAGCGCGCTCGCCTACCGGTCGCGCACACGTAGCGGCGTCGTCACAACGCTGCGGATCAGCAACACGACGCTGGTGACCACAGACGCTAACGGCAGACCGCAAATGTACGCGCCGAATCCAGTGGAGCCAGGTTCTTCCGTGTCGCACTGGAACACCAACCTGAATCGCAATCAGTTGATGGAACCGTTCATCAACTCCGATCTGACCCACAGCGTTGTGATCCCCCGCGACCTGACCTTCTCATTGCTCAAGGATCTCGGCTGGTAGTGCAGATACTGCACCTGACGCGCCGAACATTCCTGACGACGATGGCCGCCGCGGCGCAACCCGCGCGGCGGCCCAACGTCATTTTCATCGTCAGCGACGACCTGAACTGCGCGCTTGGCTCGTACGGCAACAACATTGTCAAGACGCCGAACCTCGACAGGCTCGCGGCGCGCGGGGTTCGCTTTCACAACGCACACTGCCAGTTTCCGTTGTGCGCGCCGTCGCGAGCGTCGTTCCTAAGCGGCAAGCGGCCGGAATCGACCAGGGTCTGGACGCTGAACACACCGACACGCAAGCACATGGCCGACACCGTCATGCTGCCCGAACTGTTTCGGAAAAACGGCTACTACACCGCCAACCTCGGCAAGATCTTTCACACAGGACCCGAGCATGACGATCCACGTTCGTGGGATTTCGTGCTGCCGGAAGATGGCAAGAACCCGCCGCAAAGCGAAGTCATCGCGTCGGACGAAATCGGCCGGCCGCGTAATCACTCGATGGCCTGGGCCAAACTGAAAACGCCCGACGAGCAGACGCCCGACGGCATCGTCGCGCGCGAGACCGTTAAGCAAATTGAAAAGACGAAGAAGCCGTTCTTTCTCGGTGTCGGGTTCCGCCGGCCGCATTCTCCGTACGCCGTGCCGGCCCGGTATTTCGACCTTTACAACCCGGCCGAAATACCGCTGCCGTATGAGGAAAACAAGGCGGTGCTGCCGGCGGCGTGGTATGAACTCGCCGACAAGAAGAAACCGACGGAAGAGCAGACGCGAGCCTTTATCGCGGCCTACTATGCGAGCGTTTCCTACATGGACGCGCAGGCGGGTGTGATCTTCGACGCGCTGACGAGGTTGAAGCTGTGGGACTCGACGATTGTTGTCGTGTTCGGCGACCACGGCTATCACAACGGCGAGCATGGGATGTGGCACAAGATGACGCTGTTCGAAGAGTCGACACGCGTGCCGCTGATCATCGCCGCGCCGCGCGCCAGGGGAGAAGCGAAAGGCCTGGCCGAACTCATCGACGTTTATCCGACGCTGGCCGAGCTCTGCGGACTGAAGGCGCCGGCGGGGTTGGAAGGAAAGAGCCTGGCGCCAATCCTGAAGAACCCCGCGCTTCCCGGCAAGCGGGCGGTGTTCACAATGGTCGGCCGCAACGACGACCGCGCCGTGGCCAACAATAACGCGCAGTGGTTCGGCCGCAGCGTTCGCACCGAACAATGGCGCTACACCGAGTGGGACGGCGGCAAGAAGGGCATCGAACTCTACAACCTCGAGGCCGATCCGGGCGAACGCAAGAATCTTGCGGCATCGCCGGCCTTGGAGGCGACGCGGGCCGAACTGCGAAAGCTATTGCTATCGCTTTGACCGGATGTCGGGCCGTTTATCGGGCACGAAGCCATCGCGGTTTGGCATGGCTACTTTCGGCAGAGTCTTCTCGTTCATCTCTTCGTCAATGCCGACGATACCGTTCAGGTGCAGCACGAAAGCGGTCACGGCGTAAACCTCGTTGGTCGTCAGCGAACGCGGATGATCGAAGGGCATGGCGCGGCGGATGTAGTCGAACACCGTCGTCGCGTAGGGCCAGTAGCTGCCGACGGTCTTGAGCGGCTTGGTGCTGGTCAACGATCCGATGCCGCCCGCAATTGGTGGATATTGGCCTTCGCGACCTTCGCCTTTATCGTTGTGGCACTCGGCGCATTTCGATTTGAAGATCGGCGCGCCTTCCGAGGCACGGCCCTTGCCAGACGGCAAGCCGCGGCCATCGGCGAAAACCGTGATGCCGCGCGCTTCGATCTCGGCGGGTTTCGCGGGACGGCCCTTCGGTTGCGCGAACGCCACGGCGCACAGCAGCAATGCTCTAAACATGGGTCACCTTGCCATCGGCGGCGACGCGCCATGGCTTGATGGCGTTGTAGTGATAGCCGCTGAAGTGGCCTCGCACTTCGATGATCTCTTCATGGGTGGGCTGCAAGTAGCCCGTCTCGTCGGTACAGCGCGACTGCAAAACGGCCGGCGTTCCATCCCATTCCCATGGCATGCGGAAGCGCGCGACGGCGAGCGGCAACACAGGTTCCTGCAGCGCGGCGTCGGTCCAAGTCTTTCCGCCGTCGGTCGATACTTCGACGCGAGTGATACGGCCGCGGCCGGTCCACGCAAGACCGGTTATTTCGTGGAAGCCGGGCGTGATCGTATGCCCGCCGGAGGGCCGCGTGATGACCGATCGCGCCTCCATCACGAAGGTGAAGATCTGCGCCTTGCCGTCCTTGCCGAGTTCGGTATAGTAACCGGTTTCTTTGGCCGACATGGCTGGATCGGCCGCGAACTCGAGGCGGTGCAGCCACTTCACATTCGCGTTGCCTTCCCAGCCAGGAAGTAGCAAACGGAGCGGGTAGCCTTGTTCGGGGCGGAGCGCTTCGCCGTTCTGGCCGTATACCAGCAGCGCATCGTCGAGGACCTTCTCGATCGGAATGCTGCGCGCCATGCGTCCGGCGTCGGCGCCCTCGGCGATCATCCATTTCGCTTCCGGCTTCACGCCGAGATCGCGCAGCACGGTCTTCAGCGGGACGCCGGTCCATTCGGTGCAGCTCAAAAGGCCGTGGCTGCGCTGCACGTCGGGCTGCGTGTTGCCGCTCTGGTCGCCGATGCTGTTGCCGCCGCACTCCAGGAAGTAGATGCGTGAAAACGACGGGAAGGCTTTGATATCGGTCATTGTGAAGACCGAGGGTTTGTCGAGCAGGCCGTGGATCAACAGTTCGTGCTTGGCGGGATCGATGGCGGGAACGCCGGAGTGGTGGCGCTCGAAGTGCAGCGCCGAGGGCGTGATCGTGCCGAAGAGATCGGCGTGCGGCGTCCGGCTCGATCCGGTGCCAGGACTCTTGGTCAATTCGCGAATGACGCGCACGGTCGTCTCGTGCGGCGATCGATCGCCATAGGCGCGCATATGCGCTCCGGATTCGGAGTTCTGAAGCGGAGCCTTGCAAGAGCTGCCCGTCAGCACACCCGCGCCGAGCGCGAGGAACCGCCGCCGTTCCCGTTTCATTGATCGATTCCTTCCCCGCTTTCAACGGACTGCCTGGCCGTATTGACGCGGAATTGGAAGAGATCGGGGCCTGCGTAATGGCCGACGACATCGAGATCGAACTTGCCTTCGAGCGTCTGGCCGGGATCGATATCGGCGATGAGCAGTCCTTCCTGCCCGCGCAGCGGTCCCGCGATTACTTCGCCCATCGGATTCACAATGACGCTGCCGCCGTTGATCGCGCCCCATTCGCCGGCTTCGGTGTGCTGCACGGCCGAGAGCACGAAACAGCTGCCTTCGACGGCGATGTGGCGCATCGACGGCTGCCAGGTTTCGCGTTCGTCGACCGTAGGCGCGCAATAGAGCACGACGTTTTGCGAGTAGATCGACAGGCGCAGTTGCGGCATGTAGTTTTCCCAGCAGATCGCCGCGGCCATGTTGCCCCAGGGGGTGGGCATGGCCTTCAGCGTCGAGCCGTCGCCGAAGCCCCAGATCAGGCGCTCCATCGCGGTCGGCATCACTTTGCGGTGTTTGCCTTGCAGAGTGCCGTCGGGCGCGTGGTAGGTAGCGGTGCAGTAGAGCGTGCCGCCGTCGCGCTCGATGACACCGCCGGTCATCCAGAGTTTCGCTTCGCGAGAGATGGCGCCGATCTCGTCGAACGATGTGAGCGCGCCTTCGGCATAGCGGCGAAACTGCGCGCGGCCATCGGCGGTTCGCGAGCCGACGCGCGCGCCGAAGTCGAGGCCTTTGGGATACCCGCCGATCAGCGCTTCGGGAAAGACAAGGAGTTCGACACCTTGCGCGGCGGCGTCTAGCGCGTAGCGGCGCAACTTGTCGAGCGTAGCGGGGGTGTCCCAGGGAATACTTCCGGCTTGCAGCACGGCGGCGCGCAACATCTCGTTAGAATAGCTAGTTTGGAACAAAAAAAGCGTCCGCTCAAGACTTTGGAGCGCGTGATCTCGAAAGCGGGCATCGGCTCGCGCACGGAAGCGCGGAGTTGGATTCATGAGCGCCGCGTGAAGGTCAACTGCAAAGTGATCGAGAATCCGGACCACTGGGTCGATATGAAACGCGACCGCGTGTGGCTGGACGATAAGCCGTTGGAACAGCGTGACCGGTTGTATTTGCTGCTCTACAAGCCGACTGGATATTTGACGACGTACAAGGACCCCGAGGGCCGGCCGACGGTGTACGATTTGATCGAGGACGTCGATACGTTTCTGTCACCGGTGGGGCGTTTGGATCTGGATACGTCGGGGCTGTTGATCATGACCAACGACACCCAGTTCGCCGAGCACGTGACGAATCCGGATTCGCATGTGCCGAAGACTTATCTGGCGAAGGCGTCGGCGCTATTGACGGACGATCAGTTGGAGCAGTTGCGGCGCGGGATCGAACTCTCCGACGGAATGACGCGCGCGGCGATTGTGAAGCGGCTGCGCAATTCCGGCAAACACACGCACTTTGAAATCACGATCAGTGAGGGCAAGAACCGACAGGTGCGGCGGATGGTGGAAGCACTGGGCGCGCATGTAATGAAGCTGGTGCGCGTGAGGATTGGGGCGATTGGGATTGGCGAGTTGCCGATTGGGGAATGGCGGCTGCTGACGCGGGCGGAGATTACTTCGTTGCGGCGATAGCGCGGAAGTTCGATCACCACTGGCGCCGCAAAGCCAGTGTTTAGAGTTGCTTCGTCGTGGCAGCGACCTGCCGACGCATGGTTTCGACGCGCTTGACGTACGCCGACTCAAACGACCGCCGCGGTATGGCGAGCCGCTGGCGCATGTCGGGCTCTTTCAGAAGTTTCTGCGCGGCGTTCGGCATGGCGTCGACACATTGATCGAAGACACGTTGCGACGCTTCTTTGAAGCCGGCGATGGCGCGATAGTAGCCGTGCTGATTCGGCACCTTCTTACAACCGCGGACTAGGGCTTCGAGCGTTTCGGCTTTTTCGGCGATGTTGAGTTCTTGCGATTGCGCGAGCGTCGCGCCGTAGTCGTCGAAGAAGGGTCCGAGCGGGAGCATTAACGCGGGCGAGCGGCGGAGCGGTTTGATCGCGCGCAACGGATAGTGACGATGTCCCTCGCTGGCCAGCATCTCTTTGTATAGGGCCGACGGCCACTTGAAGACGCCGTCGTAGCCGCCGACGTTTTCTTGCGCGAGGCGTTCGAACTGGCGCGCCGAATTCGACGCGCGTGCGGCGCCGCTCCAGAAGCTGATGCCTTGATTGAGATCGCCCAGATTGTGCGTAATGCTCATCGCTAGGCGCATGGTGTCCAGTTCGCGACCGGGCTGTGCGCAGACTTCGAAGAACGCGCGCGATTCGCGCAGCAGTTCGGCGTGGATGGCGTCGTGCATTGCGGCGGCGTCTTGCTCGTGGCCTAGCGATAGAAACCGGCCGAGCGCACCGGCGGCGACGCTGAGCCATTCGCCATCGTGACCACTGACTATGCCGTGTTCACCGCATTGAACGGTACGAAGAGAGAAGCCGTCGAGCGTCCACGTGTGCATTTCCATCGCGACTTGGGCCATGGCGCGCAACGTGGGCAGGTCCTTGGTGTCGCGCCAAAGGAGGCCGCGAATTTTCGAATCGACATCGGTGGGAACGTAGGTCGCTACGGTTGTGTGGTGCGCGGCGAGGCAGAGGCGGAAATACGAAAGGACGGATTCGTCGCCGGTGTGCGCGCCGAGGTCGTCGGCGATGATACGGAGAAAAGGTGTGTCGGGCACGCGTTCGCGCAGGTACGGAACGGTGTTCCAGATCAGGTCTTGCAAGCCCGAAGGCGAGATGTAGTTGGCCCAGATGGGCGCGGGCGTCGCTTCCAATTTCCCAGGGTAGTATACTCGGCACGAAATGCTTTCGACAAAATTGCTCGTGCTGGTTTGCGCGACGCTGCCGCTGGCAGCCATCACCAGGCAAGAAGTAGCTTTCAAGACGACGCCGCAGGGCGAGTTGAAGATGACGATCTTCTACCCGATTAACTGGAGGGCCGCCGACAAGCGGCCCGCCGCGGTGTTCTTTTTTGGAGGCGGATTCACGGGCGGCTCGCCGGCGCAGTTCTACTCGAAGGCCGCGTATCTGGCCTCGCGCGGGATGGTGGCGGCGAGCGCGGAGTATCGTGTAAAGACGCGGCATAACACGACGCCGCGAGAGAGCTTTGAAGACTGCCGTTCGGCGGTGCGGTGGCTGCGCAAGAATGCGGCGGCACAGGGCGTCGATGCCGATCGCATCGCGGCCGGCGGAGGATCGGCGGGCGGTACGTGCGCGATGTCGATCTTCGCGGAAGAGGCGTGGGATACGGCTTCCGAAGACATGGCGGTATCGGCAAAGCCGAACGTGCTGGTGCTTTATAACCCGGCGGTCGACATCTCGGTGAGTAAAGACGCGCCCGCAAGCTGGTCACCGAAGAATCAACTACACGCGGGATTGCCGCCGATGGTGATGTTTTTCGGCACCGACGACAAACACTACCTCACGGCGAAGGAGTATTTCGCGCGGGCGCGCGCGATGAAGAATCCAATCGAACTGTACTTCGGCAAAGATCAGAAGCACGGGTTTTTCAACGATAAACCGGGCGGCGACTACTCGTGGCACGCATCGACACTCTACATGACCGACAGCTTTCTCGCGCGGCACGGGTATACACAAGGCCGGCCGACGATCGCGCAACCTCCTGGCAGCAAGGCCGTGCTCTTTAGCGAAGCCGCGCGCGTGCCCGTACCGATGGAGTCGCGGCCCGTGCCCGCTGGAGTTCGCGCGGAACGAAACATCGTTTATGCGAAGGCCGGAGAGCGCGAGTTGAAGCTCGATCTCTACTTCCCGCAGACGGCGCCGGCCTCGCCGATGCCGCTGGTTGTTTGGATTCACGGTGGCGCATGGCGCGCTGGCACGAAGGATCAAGCACCGGTCCTTCCGCTTGTTCGCGAAGGCTACGCGACAGCGAGCATCGGATACCGTTATACGCAAGAGGCGCCGTTTCCTGCGAACGTCGAAGACTGCAAAGCCGCGATCCGCTGGCTGCGCGCGAACGCCGCGAAGTACAACATCGACGGCAATCGCATTGGCATATGGGGATCTTCAGCGGGAGGACATCTGGTAGCGTTCCTGGGAACAACCGGCGACATGGCCGAATTCGAGCCGAAGCACGGCGTGCAGGGCGTGTCCTCGAAAGTACAGGCTGTCGTCGACTGGTACGGTCCGACGCGCGTGGCGCGCATGTCGCATCATCCGTCGACGATGGATCACGATTCGCCGGAGTCGCCGGAGAATCAGTTGGCCGGTGCGTTGGTGCAGCAGAATCCGGAGACCGCGGAGCGCTTGAATCCGGCGGAGTACGCGTCGAAAGACGATCCTCCATTTTTCATTCAGCACGGCGACGCCGATCCGCTGGTCCCGGCCGAGCAGAGCGAAATTTTGGCGTCCGCTCTGAAAGCCGCGGGCGCCCGAGTGACGTTCGAACTTCTGCATGACGCCGGACACGGCGGACAGAAGTTTCAGGCGCCCGAAAATCTCAAGCGTGTGCGTGACTTTTTTGATCGGACCTTAAAGACGCAATCAAGTCCAGGTAGCGCTGCAAGTGCACCCGCGACTGGAAGGCGCTAAGATCCGCTTGCACAGTTAGCTCGCCATCGAGCATCTTTGCGAGTTCTTCGATTGAGTGGAACACGCGGCCGCCGCGGGTCTGGTCAATGATCCCGGGCAAGGCGCCGTAGTTACTTGCGTAGACAGGCGTGCCTTGCTGCAACGCTTCGAGTATGACGAGGCCAAATGTCTCGTGGCAGATTGACGGGATGATCACCGCGCGCGCGCGGCGATACAATGCGGACAGTTCGGCCGATGGCACACGTCCGAGGAATTCGATGTTCGGCGCGCCGGCGGCGAGTTTGCGCAGTTCGGCCGCATAATCTCCGTCGCCGGCGATTTTCAATGGACGGCCGGTGTCGCGAAACAGCGGGATGACGGTCTGCACGCCCTTTAAGTACTCGAGGCGGGCGACGATCAGGAAGAAGTCTTCGCGAGGGGCGTCGACGACAGGGCGATCCGGCAAGAAGTTCGGCAGCACCTCGATTGGAATTTGCGGCAAGAACTCTTCAACCTTGTCTTTCACGAACTGCGATGGAGCGAGGAATAGGTCAATGTTGTCAAGGCCGCTCGCGACCACGCCTCCGCTGCGCCAGAGTTGCGGCGGGCGGCCGCGTCGAATCGTACATGTGTGGCAAGTGCGCGTTGTGCACACTTCGGTCCCATTCCGCATTAACGAGTGCGCGGCGCAAACGACCCAGTACTCGTGGAGCGTCATCAATCGCACGCCCGTTCCGAATCGGAACGCGGCCGGCGCGCCGAGTAGCGACGAGTTGTGCCAATGGGTGACATCGAAGCCTTTTCCTAACCCGGCATAGCCGGAACCAAAGAGGAAAATCGGATACGATGCCGGGATGGGCGTTGAATCACTGACCGAGCGGTACGGATCGCAGATCGCGGGGGTGT
>Ga0194132_10011752_pt1 | contig 11150 bp, 8 predicted proteins | sample TA2KigOf80mmetaG_FD_148612 | JGI IMG/M metagenome (GOLD analysis project Ga0194132, IMG submission 148612) | Freshwater microbial communities from Lake Tanganyika, Tanzania - TA2015054 Kigoma Offshore 80m | ecosystem: Environmental > Aquatic > Freshwater > Lake | place: Tanzania: Lake Tanganyika... | reverse complement strand
TTTGTTGCCAGCAGAACAACCCGAAAACTAGCCTGGCTTCTTGGCATCACAGAAAATCCTGGCTATCCATGATCTGGTGAGCCTCTTGGACGATTCGGGTGCTTCTTAACTTAACACCTATGGGCGAAGTCCCCCAACGAGCCTAGGAGCTTATGCACGCTGAAAGGAGAATCTGGTTCTCGTTTTTCTCGTGCTCGTCCTCGTCGTCGTCCTCGACTTTTGGATTCGAGGAGGAGAACGAGGGCGATTGTCGGGGACATCAAGGACAACGCCCCTTGACTATATAGGTATAGCTAGCCTCGGCGTCGGCCACCCTGCACGTGCCTGTTCAAAACCTCCGGCAGTTCCTTCAGATTTTGCAGCGTGAACGCGATCTTTGCACGGTCGACGTGGAAGTTGATCCCTGGCTGGAAATCGCCGAGATCCATCGCCGCGTCATCGAGCGGGGTGGGCCCGCGCTTCTCTTCAACCGGGTGAAAGGCAGCTCCTTTCCGGTCGTTACCAACCTGTTTGGAACACCCAAGCGAATCGAGTTGGCATTCGGTTCGAAGCCTCAGCAACTCGTCAGACAGGTGGTCCGTTTTGCCGAGACCCTTCTGCCTCCCACTTTCTCCAAGCTTTGGGCCAATCGCAACCTGGCTTTAGAAGCACTGAAGCTAGGCACTTCGAACGTCAAGTACGGGCCTGTGCTGGAAGCTGCCGGGCAGCCTCCCGACTTGAATCGCCTCCCTGTTCTTACCACTTGGGTGCAGGACGGCGGTCCCTTCATTACGTTGCCGCTCGTGTACACCGAACATCCGAAAGACAAGCGGCATAACCTAGGCATGTATCGGTTGCAGCGGCACGATGCGGTCACAACCGGCATGCACTGGCAGATCGGCAAGGGCGGAGGGTTTCACTACGCAGTTGCCGAGCAGCTCGACGAAGCACTGCCTGTCTCGGTCTTTCTCGGTGGGCCGCCGGCCCTGATTCTCGCTGCGATCGCGCCGTTGCCCGAAAACGTCGGGGAACTCATGGTCGCCTCGTTGCTGGCAGGCGAACGCATCCAGATGGTGCGGCCACCTCAAAGCCCCCACCCCGTGCCGGCTGAAGCTGAGTTCGTCTTGCAGGGGCAGGTCCGCCCACGCGAACGGCGGCCGGAAGGGCCTTTCGGCGATCATTACGGGTACTATTCCCTGCAGCATGACTATCCGGTATTTCATGTGAACCGAATCTGGCACCGCCGCGACGCTGTCTACCCGGCGACCGTCGTCGGAAAACCGCGCCAGGAGGATTTCTTTATTGGAGACTACCTGCAAGAGCTGCTCAGGCCGCTTTTCCCACTTGTGATGCCGGGAGTGCGCGATCTTTGGAGCTATGGAGAAACGGGATTTCATTCGCTGGCGGCAGCCGTCGTGAAGGAACGATATGGGCGCGAGGCTATGGCTTCGGCATTTCGCATCCTGGGCGAAGGCCAGCTCTCTCTGACGAAGTTCCTGATTGCCACCGACAGTGCGGTCGACTTGCGTAACTTCCAGAGGTTGTTGGAGCACGTGCTGGAGCGTGTGCGCTGGGAGACCGATCTCTTCATTTTCGCAAACTTGGCCATGGACACGCTCGACTACTGCGGCCCCGAGGTGAACAAGGGCAGCAAGGCGGTGCTGCTGGGCCTGGGCCCTCCGTTGCGGCAGCTCCCGCAGCACTTCTCAGGATCGATCCCCAGCGGCGTCCGCGAAGTCCGGGTGTTTTGCCCAGGCTGTCTCGTCGTCAGCGGTTGCGCCTACATCGAAGATGCGAGGCAGGCCGAGGCTCTCGCCCAATGGGAAGATTTCGCGGCCTGGCAGCTGATCGTTCTGACCGACGACGCGTCTATCGCCACCAGTGCTTCAGATTTCCTCTGGTCCGTCTTCACCCGCTTCGAGCCTGCGGCAGACATCTACGCCGCGCGAACCGAAGTGCGGCGCCACCACCTCTGCTACCACAGCCCCATTCTCATCGATGCCCGCATGAAGCCGTCCTATCCGGAAGAACTGGTTTGCGATGCGGAGACGGCACAGAAGGTAGACGCGCGCTGGGAGGCGTATTTCTCTCGCAGCACATGAGGCATCCGGACCTTGTCGAAACTCGCGCCTGTTCGATTCCCATCCCGCCCGATTTGGAAGTTGAATAAACCCTGTCCCTGTCCCACAATGATTACGGTGTGAAATTTGTGCAAGCGCAGGTGTTTTTCGCCGTGTTGTGGAAAATTGCCAGCCCCGATCCGACTGCCGTCAGGGAACTTGCCCATGCGCTCGACGTTTCCGGCACGATCGCCGCGCTTTTGGTGAATCGCGGCCTGGCCGACAGGGCCTCGGCTCAGGCGTTTCTTCAACCGAGGTTCGAATACCTCGCGGACCCTTATCTCATGCGCGATCTCAAGAAGGGCGTCGACCGGATACTGCTCGCCATCGAACGCCAAGAGAAAATCCTGATCTACGGCGACTATGACGTCGATGGAACGACAGCCGTCGTGATCCTGCGGAAAGCGCTTGAGATGATGGGGGCCCTCACCAGCTATCAAATCCCACGACGCTTCGTCGATGGCTACGGGATGAAGAGCGAGGCGGTCAACCAGGCCGCGCGCGATGGGGTCAAACTCATCGTTAGCGTCGATACGGGGATCAAGGCGTTCGAGGCAATCGAAACTGCCAACTCGCTCGGCATCGACTGCATCGTTACGGATCACCACTTGCCCGAGGAGCACCTGCCTCCAGCCCTCGCTGTGTTGAATCCGAAACGGCCCGATTGCAGTTATCCCGACAAGAATCTCTGCGGAGTCGGTGTGGCCTTCAAGCTGATTCAGGCGCTGTTCGGAAAGACGGGCAAGGAGCGGTACCTGCTCTCTTTTCTGAAAATCGTCGCCATCGGGACCGTGGCTGACGTGGTCCCGCTCGTCGGGGAGAACCGGGTGTTTGTGAAGATCGGTCTGGAGGGATTGCAGGTTCCGGCCAACTTTGGTTTGAAGTCGCTGATCGAGATCTGCGGATTGGATAGCCGTGCCATCACGAGCTCTGACATCGGGTTCCGCTTGGCGCCGCGCATCAACGCGGTGGGGAGGATGGGCGGAGGAGGGCAGGTGGTCGAACTGTTCGCCTCGGCCGACGAACAGCGGTCTCGAGGTCTGGCGCAGGAAATGGACCGGCTCAACCGGGAACGGCAGCTCATCGAGGAGCAGATCATCCGCTTGGCACAGGAACGCATGAGCGCGGAGCCGGCCCTAGCCCGCCAATGGGTGATCGTCCTCGAAGGGGAGGGCTGGCATCGTGGCGTCATCGGAATCGTTGCCACCAAAGTGTCTGAGAAGTACCGCCGACCTGTCCTTGTTGTCTCCACCGAAAACGGCGTTGGTTATGGCTCGGGCCGGTCGCCCAAAGGTTTTAATCTGCTCAGGGCTCTCAACGACTGCTCGGATCTCTTCGATCGATTTGGCGGGCACTCTCAGGCTGCCGGCTTCCAGCTTCCTACCCGGCATATCGAGGAGCTCAGACGAAGGCTCAACGAATACGTGGCCCAAGTTGTCACTGAGCAGGACCTGGAGCCGGTGCTGGAGGCTGATTTGGAGCTGCGGCTTTCTGACGTAGACGAGGGGTTGTTCCAGGACGTCCAGAAACTGGCGCCATTCGGACCCGCTAATCCGCAACCGGTGTTCGTTGCCAGAGATCTCGCCGTCATTGCCGAGCCCCGAGTCCTCAAGGGGAAGCATCTCAAGTTTCGGGTCGAGCAGGACGGCAGGGCGTTAGACGTGGTCGGTTGGCACATGGCTCAGCGCCGTCTGGGCGACCTTGCTTCGACGCGCAAGATTTCGCTGGCATTTGCTTTGGTTTCCAACGCCTACCAGGGCATTCGTTCGCTGCAGCTGGTGGCCAAAGACATTCAACCACTTCAGGGACGTTCGGATTGAGTACTCGAATCATTCGCCTCGGACGCATCATTCCCGCGCTCGTTTTTTTGGCGGTGATCGGGGCGGTCTGCCTTAGCTACTACAAGCGGTCCCTGTCTATTCACGACCCGTCGGACCGCGACAGGAGGCTGCTCCCCGAGAACGTGGCCACCAGCTTCGAAGGGTTCACGTTCCTGCAGTCGGACCAAGGAAACGCCCGGTTCGAGATCAAGGCGAGAATCAACCTCGGATACAAGGATAAGAAGAACCTTCTGGAGTCGGTCGCGGTCAAAGTCTTTGGCAAGGATGGCAGCCGTCACGACACGATCACCAGCGACCGCTGCGAGTACGATGAAGAGAAGGAAGAAATCGTATTCTTGGGAAATGTTGTCATCCAGCTGAGCCAGGCAGACAAGTTCGCCGAGGAAGCTAAAGTCGGGACGGCTCCGAACGATACATTGACTGCGATTCAGATGGAGCGGATTACCTATCTGAAGTCTTCAGGGAAAGCCCTAACAGACGACCGGGTCCAGTTCGCCAGAGGCAACATGCGAGGCAGCAGCCGAGGCTTGGCCTACGATTTCGATCAGGAGTCGGTTCACCTCCCTTCAGAGGTGCACATCGTCGTCCAGCCCGAGGATCCTGGCCGGCCCGCTCTCGATCTCCAGTGCGACACGCTGGACTATTCGAAGGCTACCGGGAAGATCGACATGCGCTCCAATGTCTCATTGCGTGAAGGAACCCGCTCGATGAATGCGAGCCAGGTCATTGCCTGGCTCCGAACCACGGACTCCAGCCTTTTGCGCGTCGACAGCGTGGGCCGCGTTCGTTCCGTCTTGCTCGATCCCAGCCTGCTGCTCCAGGTCGACGCCGAAGAGGTCTCTTATTTTTTCGATCCGACTGGACGCTGGCTGGACAAAGTCTCGGCCCGGCAGGATGTGAAAATGCGGTCTCTCGACCCAGCTGAGAAGCGTGAGTTGACGGCGGAAGCGGCCGACATGATATTGAAGCCCGAGACCAATCTCATGAGATCGATCCACGCTCAAGGAAACGTCGTTCTGGCGCTGGCTGATCGCAAGACGCGCGAGGTTCTTCGGCACGACACCCCGTTTCCCTATTTCCAGCGTGACTCCAGGTTCGACAAGGACTCGTCGCCGGGAGACAAGCGCATGACGGCTCCCGAGATGCTGGTGTCGTTTCGCGACGATGGAAAGCATCTCTCTCAAATACAGACAACCCGCGAAAGCCGGCTCGAAGAGTTCCCCTTGCGGCCTGAAGGCGACAAGACGGTCCTTACTGCCAGATCGTTCCAGCTCGTTTTTGCCCCTGATTCGGATCGCATCGAGAAGTTCACGGCCCACGACCAGGTTCAAGTCGATGTCGTCCCCGCAGCCGCTCCCCTTAAGACTTCAACCAGCGACCACCTTGAAGCGTTCTTCCACCCCGAGACTCGCCAGCTCTCGGAGCTGCGCCAGTTCGGCAATTTCCGTTATCGAGAAGCGGACCAGCAAGCCCGCGCGGGACAAGCCCGCTACTTTGCCGAAACGCGCCGCACCGTGCTGACGGAAAGTCCGGTGGTCAAGGATGCCAGCTCCAAAACCACAGCGGATGCCTTTGAGTTGGAACCAGGACGGAATCTCGTGAAAGCCCGGGGCAACGTTCGCTCGGTCTGGGAGAGTCGTGGCAATGATGCACCTCCAGGAACGTTCCAGAGTGGCCAGCCTGTGTACGCCTCGGCAGATTTTCTCGAAGTCGAGACAGCCCGCGGCGTTGCGACCTACCGCCAGAGAGCCAGGCTGTCGCAAGAAGACCAAGTCATCCGGGCGGCTACGCTGGTGCTGGATCGCAACGAGAAACGCCTGGTAGCTGAGGCGCAAGTTGTGAGCCTGTTCTATCTGGACCAGAGCTCGAGCGGCAAAGCGAAAGAGAGGGAGCCGGCAACTGTCAAGGCAGACCGGCTCGAATATGAGGATCGCCTGCAGAAAGCGACCTATTTTCGGAACGTCCAGATGGTCGGCGCGGCGGGTCAGCTGAGTTCTGACCAGCTGGAAGTTTTCTTCAAGGATGAGAATCGCCACAAGTCGGTGGAGCGGCTGCTGGCCACCGGCAACGTCAGAATCGTGCAGCCCGGGAAACTCGCGACCTCTGAATCGGCCGAGTTTTTTCAGTCAGAAAACAAGGCGATTCTCACGGGCGGAATGCCCAGAGTCCTAGACTCCGTGGGGGGGGTCACGGTTGGGCCTCGGTTGACAATGTTTTTCGATGATGGTAGCATCACGGTCGCTGGCAACCCTGAAACGCGTGCGATGACCCGGCAGCGAGCAGCTCAGTAAGCGGACAATGCAGGTCTTGAAAACGGAAAACCTGATCAAGGCCTACAAGGGACGCCGGGTGGTCAACGAAGTAAGTCTCGGGATTGGGCAGGGCGAGGTGGTCGGGCTTCTGGGACCCAACGGCGCCGGGAAAACGACCACGTTTTACGTCATTGTTGGTTTGACACCGCCGGACAGCGGGCATGTTTTCCTGGACGGAAGGGAAATCACCCGGCTGCCTATGTTCCTCCGGGCTCGCAGCGGAATCAGTTACCTTCCGCAAGAGCCGTCGGTCTTTCGGAAACTAACGGTCGAGGAGAATATCCTGGCGATTCTCCAGACGCTTCCGCTCACCGGAAAACAGCGACGGGCGCGGCTGGACGAGCTGATTGAAGAATTGGGGTTGAGTCATGTCTGCAAGAGCCAAGGGTTCGCGCTGTCGGGAGGTGAACGGCGAAGAGTAGAGATTGCGCGCTCTCTCGTTATTTCTCCTTCCTTCATTCTGCTCGACGAGCCGTTCGCGGGAATCGACCCCATTGCAGTCTTCGACATTCAGAGAATCATCAATCATCTTCGTTCAAAGCAGATTGGCATCCTGATTACGGATCACAACGTCCGGGAAACCTTGAAAGTAACCGACAGAGCGTACATCATTAACGAAGGACGCATCTTTCGATCGGGAACGCCCACGGAATTGGCGACCGACCAAGAAGTCAAGCGGCTTTACCTTGGAGAGAGCTTTCGATTGGAATAGGGAACCCATGGCTTTTCTGGAACAGCGACTCAGCGTCAAGCTTGCGCAGAAACAGATCCTAACTCCAGGCCTTGTGCAGATGGTCAGCGTTCTGGCGCTGAACAAGCTCGAATTGTCCGAAATGATCTCGCAGGAGTTGATGGAAAACCCGGTCCTCGAGGAGGTGGCGGAAGTTACGGCCTCGTTGGAGGAGGCTCGGGCGAAGGAAGAACGCACGCCCGAACCCGCGGACAAAGAGATCATCGCTATGGATAAGTCCGTCGATGGCAAGCCCGCCGATCCGTTCGAGCAGATCGACTATGGCAGCTACTTCAACGACTACCTGGATCCTGGCTACCTTACGCAGCTGCCGTCCGAAGACATCGAGCGTCCGGGCTTCGAGAGCTTCCTGGCGAAAACGACCTCTCTGTGCGACCACCTGCAATGGCAGCTGAACCTCTCCGTCACCGAGCACAACATCGAAGATGCAGCCGTGTCCATCATTGGCAATCTGAACGAAGACGGCTACCTCACGGCGACCCTTGAAGAGATTGCCGCCAGCGGCGGCCACACTTTGGAAGACGTCGGCCAAGCGCTGGAGGTCGTGCAGTCGTTCGACCCGGCAGGCGTTGCGGCAAGAAATTTGGGCGAATGCCTGCTCATCCAGCTGAGGCTTCTGGATGAGGAAAACTCGGTGGGTGCCCAGATGGTGCAGCACCACCTGAAGCAGCTTCAGAACCAGCAGTACCAGGAAATCGCGCGAGCCTCGGGACGTCCGCTGAACGTGATTCTATCCCAGCTGGAAGTGATCAAGCGGCTCGATCCCCGGCCAGGACAGCGTTACAACAAGACGCAAACGCGCGTCGTCGAGCCCGACATTCTGATTGTCAAGACCGAGGAAGGATACTCGGTCGTCATGAACGAAGACGACATCCCGCAACTGCGCCTCAATGGCACCTACAAAAAGATGATTGACAAGGATGGCTCGTCGAAAGAGGTGCGCGACTATGTGAAGGAGCGCTACTCCTCGGCTATCCGGTTCATCAAGAACATCGAGCAACGCAAGCAGACCATCTTGCGAGTGTGCGAGTCGATCGTCCGCCGCCAGATCGAGTTTCTCGAGCATGGCATCGACTATCTGCGCCCCATGATGATCAAAGATGTTGCCGAGGAAGTCGGGGTCCACCCCTCCACGGTGAGCCGCGCCGTGGCCAACAAGTACGCCTTCACTCCCCAGGGCGTGTTCGAGCTGCGCTATTTCTTTTCTGAAGCGGTGCAAGGGCCAGCGGGATCGGAGATTCCGCTGCTGATTGCCAAACGCAAGGTCAAGAAATACATCGATGACGAGAACCCTGCCAAGCCCCTCACCGACGAACAGATCACCAAGCTCTTAAACGACGAGGGTATCATGGTTACGCGCCGAACCGTTGCCAAGTATCGCGAAGACTTGAAGATTCCAAGTACCCACCAACGGCGAGTCAAGATCAAGAACTCGGAGCAGTTGAACAGTCCTCCCCCGGCTCTCTGACAGCCGAACGCTTCCTTCCCACATCTCCAGCCGACGTTTGGCATAAGGCCTGACTTGATTTCCGCCAGTCTTTCATGTTCCTATTCGCCCAGGAGGGTTTCGTCATGAAAGTCGATTACACGGGCAGACAGATTGAAGTCACACCCGCAATCGAGAAGTTCACCGAAGCACACCTGAAGAAGATCCGGAAGATCCTCGGCGAAATGATCGAAGTCCATGTGATCTTGACCGTCGAGAAGTACCGCCACATCGCCGAAATCAACCTGAAGTCGCGGTCGTTCAAGATCAACGGCATCGAAGAAACCCACGACATGTATGCCTCCATCAACGCAGTTCTGGAGAAGATCGAGCGGCAAGCCCTCAAGCACAAAGGAAAGAAAATAGACAAGAAGCGAAAAGGCGACGTTGCAGCAGTGGCTCCGGCGCCGCCCGGCGAAGCCCTGCCGGGCAATTCTGGCGCGCGCCAGGTCATCCGACCAGTTCTTTCGCTGCCAAGCCCATGACAGTCGAAGAAGCTGTTCACGAAGTCGACACATCGAACAGCGAGTTTATTGTCTTTCGAAACGCCGAGTCTGAGCGCGTCAGCGTCGTTTACCGGCGCCGGGATGGGAACTTCGGGCTCATCGAGCCTTAGGCTCTCCCACCCGCTTCCTGGCGACCTAGTCACCCTGTCTTCTCTGGCGCCGCGGCACTCATGAGCCCCCACCCGCCAACGAGCAAAACGCCCTTTGTCGTCATCACGGGGTTGAGTGGTTCCGGGAAAGGCACGGTTCTCAAGGCGTTCGAGGACATGGGGTACTTCTGTGTTGACAATCTCCCCATCGAACTGGTGCTGAAGTTTGCCGAGTTGAGCGGCGGGGCAGGATCGGACAGCCGGAAAGCAGCCATTGTCATCGACGTCCGCGAGGGCGCCGAGCTTCCGAAGTTTCCTGCGGTATTCCGCAAGCTCAAGAAATCAGGGCTCGGTGTCACTCTGGTGTACCTGGATGCGTCGGACGATTCGCTGATCCGGCGGTATAGCGAGACCCGCAGGCCGCATCCCCTCACCCAAGACCAACCCATTGCCGTGGCGCTCAGTGAAGAGCGCCGCCGGCTGGAACCTGTTCGAAGACTCGCCGACACCGTGATCGATACAACGCAGTTCAACGTTCACGAGCTGCGTCGCTACATCGCCGACAAGTTTCACGCCCAGCAGTCCGCCGCTCCGCTGCTGATTTCTCTAATCAGTTTTGGATTCAAAAACGGAGTGCCACTTGAGTCGGACCTCGTCTTCGACGTCCGGTTTCTCCCGAATCCGAACTTTGTCAGGTCGCTTAAAGACAAGACGGGGCTCGACTCGGAAGTTGCCAACTATGTCCGGTCCTTCGCGCAGACGGCGGAGTTTCTGAAGCGCCTTTCCGACCTGCTGCTTTTCTTGGTTCCAAACTACGTGATCGAAGGGAAGAGCTATCTGACCATCTCGGTCGGGTGCACCGGCGGGCAACACCGCTCAGTCATGATTGCCCAGGAACTCAGCACGCTGCTTTCATCCCGCGGCTACAAGACCAAAGTCAGTCACCGCGATATCAAGCGATGAAACGATTGTCACCGATCCCTTCATGACGCGCCGCGCCTTTCTGAAAGCCAGCCTTCTAGCGCCTCCCCTAGCCGGCCGCGCTGCGGCGTTGCCGTCGGGAAGGGCGCCTGCCGCGCGTGCCGCCGGAAGCGCCCGCCCGAGCGACATCCGCATTCTCGACGTTCGCTCCAGCTTCGAAGACTTCCGATATCGCACCCCATACCAGTTTGGAGGAAGAACGGTCGACCGTGTCACGCTGCTCAACGTCGAAGTTCGGGCGGCTCGGTCCCAAGGCAAAGAGGTGTTGGGCTTTGGCTCGATGCCGTTAGGCAATGCCTGGTCGTTTCTCTCCCAAGTCGTTACTTACGACCAGTCGTTAGAGGCGATGAAGCGACTGTCGGCACGCATCCAAGCCGTCGTCGCCGGATATCCTCGGCCTGCTCACCCCATCGACATCAACCAAGAGATCGAGACAGAGTACCTGAAAGCCGCCGACGAAGTGTCGCGAGCCATGCAGCTGGCAGAACCGATTCCGATGCTTTGCACTCAAGTCACTGCCAGCCCGTTCGACGCCGCTCTGCACGATGCCTTTGGAAAAGCCAACGGCATCAACTGCTACTTAAGCTACGGGCGAAGGCACATGGCTCATGACCTGTCTCACTATTTGGGCCCGGAATTCCGTGGCGAGTTTCTCGACCGGTACGTTCTGAAGCGGCCGAGGCCCTGGATCTTTCTCTATCATTCCGTTGGCGCTTCCGATCCCATTACCGCTCAAGATGTCAAACAGCCCGTTGGCGACGGGCTACCAGAAACGCTGGCCCAGTGGATCGAGCGCGACCAATTGACCCATCTCAAGATCAAGCTGAACGGAGCAGACCTAAAGGCGGACGTGGAGCGCGTTGTCAGCATCGAGCGAGCCGCGGCTGAAGCCCAGCGCCGGCTCGGCGTCGAGCAATGGAAGTATACTGCTGCGACTTCAACGAACGCTGCCAGGACGCGCGTTGACTTGTTGAAAAACGAACTATCGGGGGGATGTTGCCTCATCGAAAATCTAACCAGTTCACGATCTGACTTCAGTGAGACTGGAGGAAAGGATGAGGCAAAAAATGAGCCTTCGTTCGCGC
>Ga0194132_10011748_pt1 | contig 11152 bp, 10 predicted proteins | sample TA2KigOf80mmetaG_FD_148612 | JGI IMG/M metagenome (GOLD analysis project Ga0194132, IMG submission 148612) | Freshwater microbial communities from Lake Tanganyika, Tanzania - TA2015054 Kigoma Offshore 80m | ecosystem: Environmental > Aquatic > Freshwater > Lake | place: Tanzania: Lake... | reverse complement strand
GCGACGGCGAGCACCGTCGTGAGAATGACGAGCAGCGTCATCCAGGGAGACCCCATCAACGCAGACGGGGTGCTGAGGAAGAACAGGCGCGCCTCGCCGAAGCGGATGCCGAGCGCGTGGCGCAGCAGCTCGAGGCCCACCGGCGCCGCCAGCAGCACGAGCTGCCAGTTCGGCTCCAGCTTCCGCACCACGTGCCACAGGTGCTTCCGCAGGTCCACGAAGATGAACGGCGTGAAGCGCCAGATCGCTTCCTTCGGGCAGGCCTCACGCAGGCCGCCGCCGGCGAACCCGCAGCCGACCGCGAATGGCAGCGCGATGAACTCGCCGGCCACGAGCGCGGGCGTTGCGACCAGCAGCCCGACGATGGCGCCGGCGTAGGGGCCGGCGATGAGGCCCGCCAGGAACGCGCCCTCGAGCGTCAGGTCGGCCGCGCGGTAGTTGAGGAGCAGGCGGGCGGTCACGCCGGCCATCAGCGGGACGCCGATCGCGAAGGCAAAGATCAGCCGGTCCGACCAGCCGCGCCGCTCGAAGATCAGAATGTGCCTGAACTGGCGGAACCGCGCCAGCATCGTCGCCAGCACCGCCATGACCGCAAGCTTGACGATGAGCGTCGTCAGCAGGAACTGATCGGCCGACAGGAACTGGGCTTCGCCCGGCACGGGGACATTGTAGCTGGCAGCGGGCAGCGGGCAGCGGGCAGTAGCTGCCGGCGCTGCCGGCCGCCGGCTGCCGGCTGCCTGCTGATATGATCAAGCCATGATTCGACCGTTGCTCGTCGGGCTCGCCACCACGTTCCGCCACATGTTCAAGCCGAAGGTCACGGTGAACTATCCGGACGAGAAGATGCCGATGTTCCCGAAATACCGCGGCAAACAGGTGCTGATGCGCGACGAGAACGGCCTGGAGAAGTGCGTGGCGTGCGGGCTGTGCGCGGTGGCCTGCCCGGCGGACGCGATCTACCTCGAGCCGGCGGAGAACGACGGCACGGTGATGGCCGGGCCGCGCTACGCGCAGATCTACCAGATTCACAAGACGCGCTGCATCTTCTGCGGCTACTGCGAGGAAGCCTGTCCGGTGTCGGCGATCTTCATGGGCAAGGATTACGAGCTCGCCGTCTACAGCAAGGACGACTTCATCTGGGACAAGACGGACCTGCTCGTCGCGCCGCCCGCGAACGCGAAGCCGCCGGCCCAGCTCTCGTAACGTGCGCATCGGCGCCGTTGCCGATATCCACGGAAATTTCCACGCCCTGCGAACGGCGATGGAGCGGCACCCGGACGTGCCGCTCTGGATCTGCGTGGGCGATCTGGCCAGCAGCACCGGCCGCTATCCCGAGCCGATCGCGCCGCTCTACTGGATCAAGGGCAACAACGAGGACTTCGACCGCATTGCGGCGTGGGAGGCGGGACGCGATCCCGTCCCGAATCTGCATCTGATTCCCAACGGCACGTCGGCCACGGTGGGCCCCCTGCAGGTGGCGGGCGTCGGCGGCACGTTCGCGCCGACCTGGTTCGACACGCCCGCCGGCGAGCTGCCCCCGAAGACGATGGACGACAAGCGGCGGCACTTCGTCCGCGAGGAGGTCGAGGCCGCGAAGCGTCTGCGCGGCGTGGACATCCTGATGACGCACGAGGCGCCGAAGCCGTTCATCGTGACGAGCCCGACGCGCCCGGGCGCCGCGCGCCGCCTGGACGCGGGCAAGCCGCCGATCAACGAGCTCCTGGCCACGCTCGAGCCGCGGCTGCACCTCTGCGGCCACCACCACCGCTTCGTCGAAGCCGAGCGCGAGGGCGTGCGGTCCGTGTGCATCGACCGGATCAACCGCTCCTATTTGCTGATCGACGCGGATACACTCGACTACGAGAAGGTCGATCAGTGAAGCCTTTCCTGGACGCGATCGACGAACGGGTGCTCGTCTGCGACGGCGCGATGGGGACGATGTTGTACGCGAAGGGCGTCTTCATCAACCGGTGCTTCGACGCGCTGAACCTGACCGACCCGGCGCGCGTGGCCGAGGTGCACCGCGCGTACGTGCGCGCCGGCGCCGACGTCGTCGAGACGAACACGTTCGGGGCCAACCGCATCAAGCTGCGCGGGTTCGGGCTGGCCGACCGGCTGCACGACATCAACCTCGAGGGCGCCCGGCTCGCGCGCAAAGCGGCGGACGAAGGGGAGGTGCACGTCGCTGGCGCGATCGGTCCGCTCGGCGTCCGCATCGAGCCATGGGGAAGGACCGGCCGCGACGAAGCGGAGGGCTTCTTCCGCGAGCAGGCGCAGGCGCTGCTCGAGGGCGGCGTGGACCTGTTCATTCTGGAGACCTTCCGCGACCTGCACGAGCTGGAGGCGGCGATCGCGGCCGTGCGCAGCCTCTGCGACCTGCCGGTCGTGGCACAGATGACGATCGAGGAGGACGGCAACAGCCTCGACGGCACGCCTCCGGAGCAGTTCGCGCCCGCGCTCGAGGCGGTCGCCGACGTCGTCGGCGTGAACTGCAGCATCGGGCCCGCGCCGATGCTGGAGACGATCGAGCGCATGTCGACGATCACGCGCGCGCGGCTGGCCGCGCAGCCCAACGCGGGCCGCCCGCGCGACATCGAGGGGCGCAACATCTACCTGTCGTCGCCGGAATACATCGCGTCCTACGCGCGCCGGTTCATCCAGCACGGCGTGCGCCTCGTCGGCGGCTGCTGCGGGACCACGCCCGAGCACATCCGCCTGATCAAGGCGAACGTGAAGGCCGCCGGTGGGCGGGCGACGCATGCGTCGCCCCTACAACGCGAAACCGTGTCCGTCGCGGTAGGGGCGAGGCATGCCTCGCCCGTAGACGTTATCCCGCGCGACCAGCGCTCGCAGCTCGCGCGCACGCTGGCCGAGGGCCGTTTCGCCACGCTGGTCGAGCTCATCCCGCCCAAGGGCTGGGTGGGCAGCGACATCGTGGAGCGGGCCCGCATGCTGAAGATCCGCGGCGTGGACGCGGTGGAGATCCCGGACGGCCCGCGCGGCGCGCGCATGAGCGCGCTGGCGCTCGCGGTCCTCGTCCAGCAGCAGGCGTGGATCGAGACGGTCCTCCAGTACTCGTGCCGCGACCGCAACCTGCTCGGCATGCAGTCGGATCTGCTCGGCGCGCACGCGATGGGCCTGCGGAACCTGCTGATCGTCACCGGCGACGTGCACAGCGTCGGCGATTATCCCGATGCCACGACCGTCTTCGACGTGGACTCGATTGGCCTGACCAACGTCGTCACGCGCCTGAACCACGGGCTCGACATCGGCGGCCAGGCCATTGGCAGCCCGACCGGCTTCCACATCGGCGTGCAGGTGAATCCCGGCGCGGAGGATCTCGAATCCGAGGTCCGCCGTTTCGAGTACAAGGTGGAAGCGGGCGCGGAGTACGCGATCACGAAGCCCGTCTTCGACCTTGCGACCTTCGAGCGGCTCTACACGCGCATCGAGCACGCGCGCCTGCCGCTCATGGTCGGCCTGTGGCCCTTCGAGAGCCTGCTGAACGCCGAGTTCATGGCGAACGAAGTGCCCGGCGTCAGCGTGCCCGAGCCGATCCTGAAACGGATGCGCTGCGCCGGCGAGGGGAAGGCGGCCGCCGACGAGGGCGTGGCCATCGCGCGGGAGCTCGGCAACGCGCTCAAGAGCACCGTCCAAGGCGTACACGTGGCCGCACCGTCGGGCCGCGTAGAGGCTGCGCTCGAGGTGCTCGCCGGGCTCCGGTAACGTTGACCTTTGGATTTCGGTTTTGTCGTTGTATAGTGCCGAGGCGGTCCAGGGGCTGTCAGGCCGCCATAAACCCCGAACTTTCGATACCTCAACAGGTTAGAGGCTGAGGACTTACAGGCCTGGCCGGACTGCTGGGGGTCGGATCGGCAACAAGCCACCGAAGACGGTTGCGCGGCCGCGACAACGGAGCGGCCGCCGCGTTTTGGGAAGGACATACCGGTAATGGCGCTGTTCGAGCGCGACAACGACAAGTTCCGCCCTGACCTGGGCAGCAACGCGCTGTCGGTCATCGCCATTGAGAACGATTTCGTCGAGGGGACCTACGACAAGCTCGCGAAGGTCTACGACGTCATGTTCGGGCCGATCCTCCATCCCGGGCGCCTGCTGGCGCTCGAGCGGATGGGCATCTCGCCGGGCAACCGCGTGCTCGAGGTCGGCGTCGGGACCGGCATCAACACCCCGCTCTATCCCCGCGCCTGCCGCGTGACCGGCATCGATCTCTCGGCTTCGATGCTCGAGAAGGCGCGCACGCGCGTCGCCCGCAAGGGGCTGACGAACGTGCGCCTGCTGGAGATGGACGCCGCTCATCTGAAGTTCCCGGATGAGACGTTCGACATCGTCTACGCGCCGTATCTGGTGAACTGCGTCTCGGATCCGATCGGCGTCGTGAACGAGATGAAGCGCGTGTGCAGGCGCGGCGGGAAGATCGTCATCGTCAATCATTTCCGCAGCATGAATCCGGTGCTGTCGCGGCTCGACCGCTGGCTCTCGCCGCTCACCGTGCACATCGGGTTCAAGTCGGATCTGGATCTGCCGGGCTTCATCCAGCAGTCGGGCCTGCGGCCGCTGTCGATCGAGAAGGTGATGCCGACGCGGCTGTGGACGCTCGTTATTTGCAGTAAGGATTAGGTTTTCCGGGCACGTCGCTTGCTCCGAGAGGAGACAGGCATGGCGCTCTCAGTTCCTCAGCACGACCCACTCTCCGTCGCGGCGGTCGGCAACGCGTTCGTCGATCGCGTCTACGCGAAGCTCTCACCCGTCTACGACCTCGTCTTCGGCGCCGCGCTGCAGGCCGGCCGTGTGGCCGCCGTGGCGCGGATGAACATCCAGCCCGGCGACCACGTGCTCGAAGTCGGCGTCGGCACCGGGATCAACACGTCGCTTTACCCGCGCGACTGCCGGGTGAGCGCTGTTGACCTCTCGGCCCCGATGCTCGAGAAGGCGCGCGAGCGCGTGGAGCGCGAGGGGCTGACACACGTGCGGCTGTTCGAGATGGACGCCGCGCACCTCACATTCAGGGACGACTCGTTCGACTGCGTCTACGCGCCGTACCTGATGAGCGTCGTCCCCGACCCGGTAAAGGTCGCGCGCGAGATGTACCGCGTTTGCCGCCCAGCCGGACGGCTGGTGATCCTGAACCACTTCCGCAGCCCGAACCCGATCCTCTCCTGTATCGAGCAGGCGCTCTCGCCGTTCACCGTCCACGTCGGGTTCAAGGCGGATCTCGATCTGCCCGGGTTCCTGGAGAAGTCAGGGCTGAGGCCGGCCGGCGTCGAGCGGGTGAATTACCCGCCCATCTGGTCGCTCGTGACGGTCGTAAAGCGCTAGCCGTTCGGGCCGTTCGGATCGTTCGGGCCGTTCGGATCGTTCGGTCCGTTCGGATCGTTCGGTCCGTTCAGCGTTCGCGGATTTCCAGATCCCAGTGCTGAAGGACGGTGAGGACCAGCGTCTGCTGCGCATCGCCGGCGACGGCTTCGTTGAGCAGGATCGTCCATCCGACGCCACTGCGTACAGCAGTCTGGCCAGACCGCCTACAGGGATGATGTTGGCGCCCGACGATAGGCGTGGAGCAAACAACGCCAGCGGCCTGCCGGACTCAATCGAGAGGCCGTCCGCAGTCGGCGCGATCGCCGCGGGCATCACCTTGATGTTCGCCGGCTTCAGGTCGCGGTGGATGACGCCGCGCTCGTGCGCCGCTTCCAGGGCCTCGGCAATCTGTCTCGCGAGCGGAAGCGTTTCGTCGATCGGCAGCCCCTTGCCGTGCGTGGCGGCGATCACGTCCGCGAGCGTGCTGCCCTCGACCAACTCCATGACGATGGCACTGCCGCCGTTCGCCTCTTCGAGGCCGTGGATGGACGCGATGTTCGGATGGTTGAGGGTGGCGAGGAGCTCAGCCTCGCGCTGGAACCGCGCGAGCCGATCGGCGTCTTCGGACAGGCTGTCGGGGAGAACCTTGAGTGCGACGTCGCGCCTCAGCCGGGTATCGCGGGCGCGGTACACCTCGACCATGCCTCCAGCCCCGAGGAGGTCGATGACCTCGTACGCACCGATCCGATGGCCGGCGGGGAGAGCCATTTGTCGTGGAACGGCTGAACTTTACGACGGCGCCCTGCGCGCGAGCACTCACGCACCCGAGGCGCCTTGAGGCACCCCGGGCACCTCGGGTACGCTAGAGCGGTTTCTGAAACGTCGTAGTGTCCGGCTTTAGCCGGACCACGTTGATCGGCGCCGCCGTGTGTGGTCCGGCTGAAGCCGGACACTACGAAGAAGTCGAAACCGCGCTAGAACTTCGCTCTCGGCCGTCCGCGGGGCTTCTTCGGCGGCTTGTCGAGCGCCTTCAGCAGGATCTCAGCGGCAACGTCGGCGCCGTTGGTCTCCGTCTTCTTCTTCGGCTTCGGCTGCGCCAGCAGCTTGTCCAGGTGTGATTCCCACTTGCCGGCGAAGAGATCGTCATGGCTGATGAACGCCGAGCGCAGGTGCTTCGGCATCTCCTCGACGATGATCTCGTATTCGGGGAAGTGGCCGCGCGAGGTGTAGAGGACCGCGGTGTCGTTGGCGATCGCCTCGGATACGATCCCGTACCCGGGCTTGGTGACGACGGCCTCGGCGGCGCCGACCAGATCTTCGTAGCGGACACCCGAGTCGTACATCGCCTCTTCGTTCACGCTGATGAACGACCCCTTGCGCTCCGCCGTCGGCTGTTCCTTGCGCGCGCGGCCGATCGGCAGGTTGGCGGTCGTCACCACCGTGTACTTCCTGAACTTCGAGAGCACGTCGGTCTCGAGCCCCGGCAGCCCGTAGCCGCCGAACGAGCTGAGCACGATCGGCTTGTCGGCCGGCAGCTTCAGGAGCTTGCAGACCTCTTCGCGCGTCCTCGTGGCATGCCGGGCGATGAACGGGATGTCCTTCACGTTCGAGAAGCTCTCGAACCCGGCCGACATCGGCAGCCGCAGCGCCATCGACGCCTTGGCGTAGGCGCCGCGGATCGCCGGCAGCAGCGACGGCGCCAGCCGCACGCGCGGGTACTCGCTGTAGACCCAGTCCCACGTGAAATTGCCGAGCCCGATTGAGGGGATGCCGGCGGCGGCGCCCACCGCGAAGGCGAGGGGCGGGATATCGCCGACGATGAGGCCGGCGCCGAGCTCGCGCAGCACGCGCGTCTCGCTTGCCGCGCGCGTGACGAGGTCGCTGTGGAACGACGACGCGCGGCGGATCGAGTCCGCCTCGTCGAGGTTCAGCGCGTCGATCTGCACGACGCCGGTGTCGGTCTCGAGCGTGCTGAAGGCGACCTTGCCCCTGACGGTCAGGTCGAAGAGCCATCGCGGTGCGGCCGTGCGCACGCCGACGCGTGTTTCGGGGCGCCGGGCGAGGATGGCGTTGATGACTTCGATCGAGCGCGCGGCGTGGCCGAAGCCGTGGCCGGAAATGTAGAAGACGATCGCGGCTGCCAAGCTATTGAACCGTGGGGACGCGCGCTTCCGTCATCGCGACCTTGACCACCTCTTCGAGCGTTTCAACGGGCACGAATGTCATGTCTCGGCGGATCTCCTCGGGGATGTCGACCAGGTCCGGTTCATTCAGCGCGGGCAGGATCATCGTCTTGACCCCGAACCGCCTGGCGGCGAGCGCCTTTTCCCTGATGCCGCCGACCGGCAGCACGAGCCCGCTCAGGGTGATCTCCCCGGTCATCGCGACGTCCTGGCGCACGGCCTGATTGCGCGCCGCCGACAGGATGGCCGTCGCCATCGTCACGCCCGCCGATGGACCGTCCTTCGGGATGGCCCCCGCGGGAACGTGAACGTGGAGGTCGTGCTTCGCGAGAAAGTCCGGGGAGATGCCCAGCTCGCTGGCGCGCGCGCGCAGGTGGCTGAGCGCGGCGCGGGCCGATTCCTGCATCACGTTGCCGAGCTGGCCAGTCAGAATGATGTTCTGGTTTCCGCCCGGAAGCAAGGTCGCTTCGATGAACAGGACGTCGCCGCCGGTCTCGGTCCAGGCCAGGCCGGTGGCCACGCCGGGCCGTGAGGTCCGGAAGGCGACCTCTTTCTTGAAGCGCGCGGGACCCAGGTAGTCGTCCACCTGGTCCCGGTCCACGACCGACTTGTCGGGCGGCCCGGCCTCCGAGGGCCGCGTGGCAATCCGCGCCGCGACCTTCCTCGAGATCGTCCCGAGCTGCCGCTCCAGGTTCCGGACGCCGGCTTCCCGCGTGTATTCCGAGATGACCACGCGCAGCGCCGCGTCGGTGGTCTCCATGGAGTCGGCCGGGAGCCCGTGCTCGCTCATCTGCCTCGGCAGCAGGTACTTACGGGCGATGTGCAGCTTCTCCTCCTCGGTGTAGCCGCTCAGGGAAATGATCTCCATGCGGTCGAGGAGCGCCGGATGGATCGTCCCGAGCTGGTTGGCCGTGGCGATGAACAGCACCTTGGACAGGTCCACGGGCACTTCCAGGTAGTGGTCGCGGAAGTTGTGGTTCTGCGCCGGGTCGAGCACCTCCAGCAGGGCCGCGGCCGGGTCGCCCTGGTAGCCGGCCGCGATCTTGTCGATCTCGTCCAGCATGAACACCGGGTTCATCGACGCCGCCTGCTTCAGTCCCTGGACGATGCGCCCGGGGATCGAGCCGATGTAGGTGCGGCGGTGGCCGCGGATCTCGGCCTCGTCGCGCACGCCGCCAAGCGAGATGCGCACGAAATTGCGCGACATCGCCTTGGCAATCGACTGCCCCAGCGACGTCTTCCCGACGCCGGGCGGCCCGACGAAGCACAGGATCGGGCCCTTCATGTCGCCCTTCAGCTTCCGGACGGCGAGGTGCTCGACGATGCGCTCCTTCACCTTGTCGAGGTCGTAATGGTCGTCGTCGAGGACCTTGCGCGCTTCGACCGGGTCGATGCGGTCCGTGGTCGTCTTCGACCAGGGCACGTCGAGCAGCCAGTCGATGTAGGTCCGGAGCATCTGGTACTCGGGCGAGGCGGCGCTCATGCGCTCCAGGCGGTCCACTTCGCGCATGGCGACGGTGTTGATCGCCTCGGGGAGCTTCGCGTCCTCGATGCGCTTCCGCAGCTCCGCCAGCTCGTTGCCTTCGCCTTCGCCAAGCTCCGACTGGATCGCTTTGAGCTGCTGCCGCAGGTAGTACTGACGCTGCGCGTCGGTCATCTCCTGCTGCGCCTGCGACTCGATCTTGCCCTTCAGCTCGAGCAGCGAGATTTCCCTCGTCAGCGCCGAGACAATCGTCTGGAGCTTCTTGAGGAGGTCGTTCTCCTCGAGCAGCTCCTGCTTCTCGGCCGGCTTCATGTCGATGAGCGTCGCCAGCACGTAGGCGAGGCGCAGCGGGTCGTCGATGTTCATGACGACCGCGCGCAACTCCTCGGAGAGGCCGGTGGCGAGGGAGAGCGCCTTCTCGATGAGGTCGTGGATGCGGCGGACGTGCGCCTCGACCTCGATGCTGCGGTCGAAGGTTTCGCCGAGCGGCGTGATCTGGGCGCGCATCGACGTGCCGGTGCGGGTGACGGCGTCCGCGCGCACGCGCGCGAGCCCTTCGACGATGATGTTGATGCCGTTGCCGACCTTGGCCATCTGGCGCACGACGCCGACGGTGCCGACGCGGCGGACGTCGTCCGGTCCCGGGTCGTCCTCGTCGTTTTCCTGCAGCACCATCAGCAGCAGGCGGTCGGCGGCAAGGGCGCGGTTGACCGACTCAACCGACACGGGCCGGTTGACCGCCAGCGGCTGCAAGGTCAGCGGGAACGCGACGGTGCGGCGGAGCGGCAGGACGGGGAGTTCCGACGGGAGGGTCGGCGGGGTGGCGTCGGCCATGCGCTGCGGCCAGTTTATAAGAGAATGAAGCCGTGGACGAACGGCAGTTTTTTACGGAGAAGCCCGAGCAGCGCCCCGCACGGTTCCAGTGCCCCCGCTGCCGGCGCACCAACGACTACACCATCCGGTGGATGCGGCGCACGAAGAAGGCGCAGATCCCCTCCGGCGCCGACGCGCGCGACCGTGCGCTGTTCGACAAGTCGAAGGACCACCTGATTCGCGTGGACGACGACGTGACGTGCAAGTCGTGTGGAAAACGGTTCGAGATCCCTTCGCACCGCGCGCTCGTGTTCCTCGAGGAGCTCGAAGGCCTTCCGCAAGAGGATTACGACGAGTAATCAATACACGCCGGGCAGAAGCTTCCAGCGGACCCGCTGCATATAGCGGTCGTACGCCCCCGGCGGAGCGGCGCGCATCGATCGCTCCTCGAACTGAATCCCGATCAGCAGGTACGCACAGCTGACCGCCGCAAACACCAGCCGCGTCATGGTCATCGGCGAGACCGCGAAGACCAGCAGGAACCAGCCGGTGTAGATCGGATGGCGGACCCATCCATAGGGGCCGACGGAACGATATTCGGTGGGGCGGGTGTGGCTGGTGGGGCGGGTGAGTCCTGCGAGCTCGCGGATGTCGAGGATCGCCGCGCTGCGCAGCGTCAGCCACAGTCCAGAGAGCCACAGAATCCGCAGTGCCCAGCGGGCGAGGCCGTCCACCTGCCACGCGACGCCCGGAACGGGCTGCCAGAACAGCACGACCGCGAGGAAGACGACGCTCGCGACCCAGACATACACCGAGCGCTCGAGCTCAGCGGGCACGATGCGCGCGACCGCGGCGCGCACGCGTTCGCGCGCGAAGACGCTGTGATGGATTGCGAACAGCGTAAACAGCAGGACGTTCCACGTCATGGCGCGCGCGGCATCGCCGGATGGCGCGGGCATGCCGAAGCGGAAGACATAGTGGAACAGGAAGACCGCGGTCGAGAGCGCGAAGAGGAGAGCGCCGCTCCACGCGAACACCTGCGCCACGGCTCGGTATTATAGTGACGTCGTTCGGGTCGTTCGGGCCGTTCGGGTCGTTCGGCCCGAACGGCCCGAACGACCCGAACGATCCGAACGATGCATAACGGCTATCCCGGCGTGGTGATCACGGGCATTGGCGCCGTCTCGCCATTCGGCGTCGGCCGGGAGCGCTACTGGGACTGCCTGCGCCGCGGCGTCAGCGGCACCAGAGCCATCACGCAGTTCGACGTCTCGACGTATCCGTGCCGCGTGGCGGCGTGGGTGCCACCCGTGTCGATCGACGATGCGCTCGCGCTCGACGGAGACCACGGCGAGGA
>Ga0194132_10011746_pt1 | contig 11153 bp, 8 predicted proteins | sample TA2KigOf80mmetaG_FD_148612 | JGI IMG/M metagenome (GOLD analysis project Ga0194132, IMG submission 148612) | Freshwater microbial communities from Lake Tanganyika, Tanzania - TA2015054 Kigoma Offshore 80m | ecosystem: Environmental > Aquatic > Freshwater > Lake | place: Tanzania: Lake Tanganyika... | reverse complement strand
CGGCCGGTGCCGAGCCCGCGGCACCGCCGGCGATCAAGTCGAGCACGCGCCGCGCTGCCTTCGGGATCTGCGTCCCCGGCCCGAAAATCGCCTTGACGCCGGCCTTCTCGAGGTACGGGTAGTCGCGCGCCGGAATGATCCCCCCCACCGTGACGACGATGTCGCCGGCACCGAGCTCGGCCAGCTCCTTGATCAGCTGTGGAACGAGCGTCTTGTGCCCACCCGACTGGGTCGACACGCCGACGACGTGCACGTCGTTCTCGACCGCTTGACGCGCGACCTCGGCTGGAGTCTGGAACAAGGTCCCGACGTCGACGTCGAAGCCCAGGTCGGCGAACGCGGTGGCAATGACCTTGGCGCCGCGATCGTGGCCGTCCTGTCCGACCTTCGCGACCAGCATGCGCGGCCGGCGTCCGTGCTCGTTGGCGAAGCTGCTCACCGCGGCGCGCAGCTCGCCCCAGCCGTCGTCTTCCGCGAACTGCGCGCCGTAGACGCCGGAGATGGAGCGAACCTCGGCGGCGTAGCGCCCCCAGACCTTCTCGAGCGCACCCGAGATCTCGCCGACCGTCGCCCGCGCGCGCGCCGCTTCCACGGCCAGTGCGAGCAGGTTGCCCTTGCCGTCACCGGCAGACTGCGTGAGGGCCGCGAGCGTGGCTTCGACGCGGGCGGAGTCGCGGCTTGCCTTGATCTTCTTGAGCCGTGCGACCTGCGCTTCGCGCACCGCCGTGTTGTCGATCTCGCGGGTGTCGATCTCGGGCTCTTCGGCGAGCTGGAACCGGTTCACGCCCACGATCACGTCGTCGACGCGGTCGATGCGCGCTTGACGGCGAGCCGAGGTCTCCTCGATGCGCAGCTTCGGCATGCCGGCTTCGATCGCGCGGGTCATTCCGCCCATGCGCTCGACCTCGTCGATGATGCCGAGCGCCTTGCCGGCGAGCGCGTGGGTGAGCGACTCCATGAAGTACGATCCCGCCCAGGGGTCGACGACCTTGGGGATCCCGGTTTCGAGCTGCAGGATCAGCTGCGTGTTGCGCGCGACGCGGGCCGACGCGTCGGTGGGAAGGGCGATCGCCTCGTCGAAGGAGTTCGTGTGCAGGCTTTGCGTTCCGCCGAAAACCGACGCCATCGCCTCGATCGTCGTGCGGATGATGTTGTTGAACGGGTCCTGCTCGGTCAGGCTCGCGCCCGAAGTCTGACAATGCGTGCGCAGCATGAGCGAGGTCTGCTTCTTGGGCGCGAAGTGCTTCTTCATGAGCGTTGCCCAGAGCAGGCGCGCGGCGCGGAGCTTGGCCACCTCCATGTAGAAGTTCATCCCGATCGCGAAGAAGAAGGAGAGGCGACCGGCGAACGCATCGATGTCGAGGCCCTTGGAGAGCGCTGCGCGCACGTACTCGAGGCCGTCGGCGATGGTGAACGCGAGCTCCAGGTCGCACGTCGCCCCGGCCTCCTGCATGTGATACCCGGAGATCGAGATCGAGTTGAACTTCGGCATCTCCGACGACGTGTACTCGATGATGTCGGCGACGATCCGCATCGAAGGGGTAGGCGGGTAGATGTAGGTGTTGCGGACCATGAACTCCTTGAGGATGTCGTTCTGGATGGTCCCGGTCAGATCGGCACGCTTGACGCCCTGCTCCTCGCCGGCGACGATGAAGCTCGCGAGTACCGGCAGCACGGCGCCGTTCATGGTCATCGACACGGACATCTTCTCGAGCGGCACGCCGTCGAAGAGGATCTTCATGTCCTCGACCGAATCGATCGCGACGCCAGCCTTGCCGACGTCTCCCTCCACGCGCGGATGGTCCGAGTCGTAGCCGCGGTGCGTGGCGAGGTCGAAAGCGACCGACAGGCCCATCTGTCCGGCGGCCAGATTCTTGCGGTAGAACTCGTTCGATTCTTCGGCGGTCGAGAAGCCGGCGTACTGGCGGATCGTCCAGGGCTGGCCGGCGTACATGGTCGCGCGCGGGCCGCGCAGGAACGGGTAGACGCCCGGAACCGTATCGAGAAAGTCGAGGCTCTCGATGTCGGCTCGCGTGTAGAGCGGTTTGACGTCGATGCCTTCCGGGGTGGTCCAGACCCAGCCGTCGGCGCTCTTCCCCTTGCGGTCTTTCGTGGCAAGGTCGCGCCACGCATCGAGATTGGCTCGCTCGTTCTTGTCGGCCATGGCCGTCTTCCGCCTCCTTGTGATCCACGTCCGCTCGGGGGCGCGGCGTCTTGCGCGTACGAATACCAGCTAGCAAGTGAGGCCGGCGAGCGAAATCGGGCCTGATGCTGCGACGGCCTCGCGCTGCGCCGCGCGACGGTCGGCGAGCAGATGCCCTGGCGCCGTCTGCGGACACCACGGCCGAGCTGCTCGTGTGCCGCGGGCACCGAGGCGCGGCAGGGCTGTCCGCGTGGGCCGGGGCAGGGCGGCCGCGCGGCCGGGACGGCGTCGTTCGGGACGAGGGCCGGTGCGGGGTTTGGCGCTCCGTGGCTCGGGCGCTACCCCTTCCGGCAGAGCACCTCGCCATCCCCGTACATCTTCTTCACCCGGACCGCGCCCGCCGGCGCCGGTGGCAGGCACAGCTCGCACAGCGTGCACTCATCGAGATTCTTCTCGACGATCTCGAGCCCGCCGTCCGGCTTCTGTGCGAAGATGTTGACCGGGCAGACCTCGACCAGCTGCTTGACGATCGCTGCATCCGCGGCGACCTTGGGATCGACCTCGACCTGGATGAAAAGTGCCATCGATCCCTCCTTACGCCGCCATGCCGAGCCGCTGCTTGACCAGGCCCGGGATGTCCTCGATCCGTTCGGCTACCGAGATGCCGGCCTTTTGCAGCCGCGCGATCTTGTCCGCCGTCGTGTCGGCCTTGCCCTCGACGATCGTGCCGGCGTGGCCAAAGCGCATGCCGGGCATTTCGTCCATGAAGCGCCCGGCCATGAATGCGACGATCGGCAGGCGCGACTTCTTCTCGACCACGTAGTTTGCGAGCTCGGCTTCCATGCGCCCACCCGGCTCGCAGTAGATGACGATCGCCTTGGTCTCTTGATCGGCTTCGTAGAGCGGCATGAGGTCGGCGTAGGTCGAGCCGATCACCGCATCGCCGCCGATCGAGACCGCGGTCGACTGGCCCAGGCCCGCGGCGGTGAGCGTGTTGCACATCTCGGTGGTCATGCCGCCCGAGCGCGACATGACGCCGATCGGGCCCTTGGTGAAGGCCTTTCGCGCATCGACCGCGCGCCCTCCGAGCCCGCCCATCTTGGCTTCGCCCGGTGACAGGATGCCGAGGCAGTTGGGACCGATGATGCGAGCGCCGCGCAACTGCGCCAGCTCGACCATCTGGGCAACTTCGTAGCGCGGGATGCGCTCGGTGACGATGACGACGATCTTGACGCCGGCGTCGAGCGCTTCGAAGACTGCGTCGCGCGTGAAGGCCGGCGGGACGGCGACGACCGAGCCGTCGACCCGCGTCCTGGCCGCGATCTCGCGCACCGTGTCGTAGACCGGAATGCCGTAGATGTCGCGGCCGCCGCGTCCCGGCGTCACGCCGCCGACGATCTTCGAGCCGTAGTCGAGGCACTCGCGGCTCATGTTCACCGCTTCGCGTCCGGTGATGCCTTGAATGATGAAGGTCGTGTCTTTGGTGATCAGGATCGACATCGTCCAGCCCCCCTCACGCAGCCTTCATCTTGGCGACCGCGCGGCCGGCGGCTTCGTACATCGATACGCTGCGATCGCAGTACTCGACCCCGTAGTGTTGCAGGATCTTGAATCCTTCCGTCTCCCACGAGCCGGGGATGCGGAAGATCGCGATTTTCTCCGCCGGCTTGAAGCCCGACTCGACCACGCCTTTGATGACGCCGCGGGCGACGATGTCGACGCGGGTGTTCGAGACCACGTTCATCATCACGGCGATCTTCTTGACGCCGGGCTTGGCGAGGATGAGCTTGGTCAGCTCGCAGGCCTTCGTCACGCTCGGGTTGCCCCCGATCTCGCAGTAGTTGGCGGGCTTGCCGCCGTGCTTGCGAATTGCGTCGAAGAGCGTCAGGGAGCCGCCTCCCGCGCCGATCACGAGGCCTAAGTCGCCGTCGAACTCGACCACGTTGCCGGCGACACCGCGGTGATCGGCGGCGTCGACGGCGGCGCCCTTGATCTCGAACTCTGTCGGCGGACGCGCCTGGCGCTTCTCGTCCGGGGCGATCCCGAGTTCCTTGAGAATCGCCTTGTGGCTGTCGCGTGCGTCGTCTTCCATGTCGACGTGGCCGTCGAGGCAGACGAAGCGGCCGTCGGCGAGCTTGGCGAGCGGGTTGATCTCGGCCAGCGTCAGGCCGTAGTTGACGAAGATGCGCGCCAGCGACGCGGCGATGCGGCTCAGCTGGTTCAGGTCGGAGCCGCCGATCTTCAGCTGGCCGATCAGCTCCTTGGCCATGAAGTCGGAAAAGGGGAGGAGCGTCGAGAAGTGGCGCTTGGCGATGTGGTCGGGGTGGGTTTCGGCGACTTCTTCGATGTCGATCCCGCCCATGTCGCTGCAGATCATCACCGGCTTGCGGGCGAACCCGTCCCAGGTGATTCCCATGTAGTACTCTTGTGCGATCGGGGCCTTGGCTTCGACCAGCACGCCGCGCGGCTTGTGGCCGTTGATCGTCAAGGCCAGGATCTTCTTGGTTGCGTCGGCGGCCTGGTCCGGCTGGTCGGCGAAGAGCACGCCGCCGGCCTTCATGCGCCCGCCGCTCAGCACCTGAGACTTGAGCACGACGGGGCCAGCAACCTCTCTTGCGATGGCCGTCGCTTCGTCCGGGGTCTTGGCGACCTTGGACCCGGTGGGCAGCGGAATGCCGTGCTTGCCGAAGAGTTGCTTCGATTCGTACTCGTAGAACCGCATTGAGGCTCCTGTCGTCTCGCGGGTGCTTCCGGGAATTCGCCTGAGTCGCTTCGCCCATCCGCGCGACCGTCTTCGGGCTGGCTCGCATACGCGGCGCCCGGCCGGGGATGTGCGCTTGCGAGTTACTATCCGGGTTCGCTCGGGTCAAAGTAGCCGACCAGGATCGTCCTGCCGTCTTGCGCCCGCCAACGCCCGACAGAGGGCACTGCGCGAAATCGGTGCTGTACGGCAGCGCACGATCCGAACCTTCCCGAGCACGTGGTGGACGACGTCACCCCGGCCGTAGCCGGACTCCTCATCGTCACCGACGCGTGCTACCCGGGCTGGGTGGCGGACGTCGACGAGGTGGACGTGCGGATCTTGCGCGCCGACTACGGCTTCCGTTCCGTCACGCTGCCGGCCAGCACGCACCGGGCCCAGTTTCGCTACCGGTCTCGGTCGCTGTGCATCGCGATGGCGGATTCTCTCGGGGCTCTGCTGCTCGTGCTCGTCGTGCTGCTACCGCCGGGGCGCGCGGCGGAGGGCCGTGCGGCGTGAGTGGTCGCCGGCCCGATTCTGCGCGCAGGCGCGTCGTGGCTGTTGTCGGCTGGGTCGCGGTTCTCGTCGTCGCCATCGCCTTGCGCTTCCACAACGTTGCCTGGGGCGCGGTCCCGTTCGTCGACGAGGGGATTTACTGGCGCGTGCAGCTGCTCTCGTTCATCGATACCGATCCGGCGAAGCTGCTGACCTGGCCGATCTTCTAGCCGACCCTGTACGGCTACGTCGCAGGTGCAAGCGTCGGCGTCGCGCACCTGCTCGGATTCGTTCCACGTCCCGCAATGCAGTGCCTCGATGCCGTGATCGTCGCACGGTGTGTCTCGGGCGTGGCCGGGATCGGTTCCGTGCTGCTGGTCGGTGCGCTCGGGCGGCGGATGGAATCGAAGGCGGCGGGGCTCGCTGCGGCGGCGCTGCTCGCCGTCGTGCCGATCGAGGTGACGCAGACGCACTACGTCTCGGTGGATGTCCTGCAGAACGTGTTCATCACGCTCACGTTGATCGCGGGCTGCGCGCCCGTCGTGGGCGCGTCGCATCTCTGGGCGGCTCTCGGCGGTGTCGGTGCGGGGCTCGCGTTCGCGACCAAGTACAATGCGCTGCTCGCAGGCGCGGCACCGGCCTGGGCGATCCTGGAGATCGCCTGGCGCCGTCGCTCGGTGTTGCCCTTGCTCACGATGGGCACGGCGCTCGCGGGCGGGCTGCTCGCGGCGGTCGCGCTCGGCTGTCCGCCGTGCGTGCTGAATCCCGATCGTCTGGCGCAGGCGATCTCCTTCCACACCAGCACGAGCTTCTCGTCTGCCGCAGCGAGCTTCGGCGCGAACCCGTCGCCGGAGATCGGCTGGCATGCGCGGCCGTATGTCTATCGTCTCGTTGCCGGGCTGCCGTTCGCACTGGGCTGGCCGCTCGCGCTGCTGGCACTGGTGGGCGTCGTCGCAGCGGTGCGCCTGGGCCGCGCGACCGATCGCGTGGTGCTGGCGGCGCTGGTGGCCTCGTTCGTGGTGATCGCCAGATCGCCCATCGTCTATCCGCGATATCTCCTGCCTCTCGTGCCGCCGCTGGTGGTCCTCGCCGCGATCGCCGTCGTGCAAGGTCGAGAGCCGCGGCCGGGAGAGCGGCGCGACTCCCGTCGCCTGGTCTGGCTCGCGATCGCGGCTCTGGTGTGGCTCTACTCGGCGGCCTTCGCCTGGAGCCTGACCGGGCTCTATTCTCACCGTCAACAGGCGGCGGTCGGCGCCTGGCTGCGGGTGCAGGCCGAGGCCTGCGCTGCGCGCGGCGTGCGTCTTTCCGTGGGGTACCCGAAGAGCAACTACTACGCGCTCGACGAGTTTCTCCGTCAGGTGGACGCCGATGTGCACTCGCAGCATCCCGGATCCTGGTTCGCCACCGTACCGGACGTCTTCATCGTCCCGGACTGGGCCGCGACCAACATCCGCCTCCGACGCCTGTACGCCAACGCGGAGCTCGAGCGCGACCTTCGACGTCTCGAGGATCCCGCGGGGGAGTACGTGCGGGTCGCGCGCTGGTCGTCGCGCTACCTGCAGGAGGGCTTCTATACTCGCCTCGATCCGAGCTTTGCCACCGCTCTCGAACGCGGCGAGATCGGCTTCAGCGTCTACGCGCGGCGCTCGCTCGCGTGCATCGATCGGTCCGCCGTGGCGGCCCCGTAACGACGGGTGCCGCGCGCGCGGCCTCGACCGCGCGGACGGGCCTCCTCGGTGGCAAACGTCCGCCACCATCCCGGGTGTAGGGAAGGCGCCTCAGGGTGCGACGTCGAGGCCGGTGCCACCGAGCAGGACGAACATCTCGTCGTCGGTCGTCGTTCCGCCGGTGATCGCGCACGCGTCGCAGAGCCCGTCGCCCGAACCCGGCTCCGTGTCGCACGTCGCGTGATCGGAGGCACCCGCGCACGGCGCGCCGATCCGGCCTTCCGCGCACGCGACCGGCGTGCAGGTGCTTCGCTCCGGCTTCCGTGAGAGGCGCGTCACCGTGTCCGGGTCCGGCGCGCCGTTCGCGTCGACGCCGTTGTTGTAGATCGCGCAGTACGTGAGCGTCCGCTCCGCCGGATCGGCCGCGTCGAACACGATCGGCGGGTCGAAGGCGAGAAACACCGGGTCGTCGTAGAACGGGCTCTCGTAGATCCGGCTGCCGTCCGGCGCGTCGACCCAGAAGAGCCCGCCCCGCTTGTGCGTGTGCGACGCGAGGTAGAGGAGCTTCTGGCCCTGCTCGAAGGTTCGTGTCGCGCAGTACGTCTTCTCCGTGAACGGCGGCGTTCCCGCGGCGATCGCGATCGCATGGAAGTCGTTGAAGTGCGTCATCTCGAGCTGCAGGTCGTCCGTGAAGTAGAAGTTCCGCCAGACGTGGTGCAGCGTGTCCTTCGTCGTCACGTTGAAGGCGTGCGAGTTCCAGTAGACGAGGCCCTTCACCGGAAGCTTCGTGTAGAAGCCGGGCACCTTGATCTCGGGGATCAGGTACGTCTCGTCGAAGTTGATGCCGCCGTTCGGCCGGCCCTCGTCGGGTCCGAACCCGATGCAGGTGACGCTGTCCTTGATCGCCGTGCGGCAGAGGCTCGTGCCGCAGGCGTCCGGGTCGAGCGGGTCGCACGTCTCGCCGGCACGCGCGCCGTCCGCGCACACCCAGCCGCCGAAGGACGGATCGTCGATGCGATCGAGGGACACCGTCGGCTTCATCACGATGATGTGATGCGTGTTCGGGTCCTCGCGCTTCTCCTCGCGCTTCGCGTAGTAGAACTCGCCCGTCGGATCGAGATACTGCTCGGGGATGTGCCCGGTGAAGTCGAAGTACGACGCGAAGCAGATCTCGGACTCGCTGCCGGCCGGCACCGGATGCGGCGGCATCACGAGCTGCACGCCCTCACCGGGCGCCGGCGGCGGCAGCGGCGCGACCTCGACCGGGCTCGGATCGGGGAGGCACGCACCGAGGAGCTCCGCGAGACGCCTCGAGCCCCCGCCTTGATTGTCGGCGACGGCACCCGTCTGGGGTGCACCCGCTTCGATCCAGATCCGGAGCGCTTCGAGCTGCCCGACGGTGAGCGCGTCGCCGGAGAACGGCATCGGGCTTCCGGTGATCGTCTCGCCGCCGAGGAGAGACGGGTCGGTGCGCGCCGCGACCTTCAGGAAGAGGTAGCTCTTGAGCGGCTCCTTCGGGTAGATCCGCCGGAGCGGGCTTCCCGTCGCCGCCACGTCGATCAGGCTCGCGTACGCGGCCTCGCGTCGCAGGTCGAGCCCGCCGGACGCCGCACTGCCATGGCACGCCGCCGCGGTGCAGCCCTTGCGCTCGAAGAGCACCGTCTGGATGGCGTCGTACGTGCCCGCGAACGAATCGCTGCACTCCGCGGGCGGATCCGGGTCGACCATGGGAGCAGGTGACGTGCCGGACGACCCGCCTCCGCCGCAGCTCGCGAGCGCGCAAGCTGCGAGAGCGGTTGCGAAGGCTCGAGCCCGCGGAATCATGGAGACGCGCGTATCGCGCCGATCGAGCTGCGGTCAAGCCATCCGCGATCCGCAGTACGGCTTCCTTTGCGACCAGCGAGGAGAGGTCGAGGTCGTCGGTGAGCACGACGCGTCCTTCGGGGCGCGCGAAGTCCACGATGCTCGCGTCCGATGACGTCGGGTCGAGGACGTCGCCCAGGCGAACGACGTCCTGGCCCTGCGACCGCTGGAATGCGCAGGTACGAGGCGCGGTGTTGACGTCCGTGAAGGTCTTCACGCGACGGCGGACGTGGGCTCACTCGTGAGCCAAGCCCCCTAGCGGGCGGACTGGAACACGTCCTCGCGCTCCAGTTGGGGGTACTCGCGCCGATTTCGTCCACACTGGAGCCGTCGCCGCTCAGCCGGAGGACGAGATCGACCGTCAGCCGGAGGCCGCGGATCGTTGGCCGCCCCTCGCAGCCGCCTGGCTCGGCACGAATGCGATCGAGCGTCCTGCGCGCACCGCAGACCGAGGGCTGGGCTCGGCAACCGTGCCAAGCTCCGACTGCGTCGAAGAAAGCGTCGACAGGTCGGAGGGTTGGGAAGTGCGAGGAGCGGGACTTGAACCCGCACGGGTTTTACCCCACTAGCCCCTCAAACTAGCGCGTCTGCCATTTCGCCACCCTCGCACAGAGGCGCCGCCATCGCCGAGTGAGGGACTTCCGGCCGCGCGGCAAGCGCATCCATACATCCCGATCCGCCACGTCTCAAGACCGTTCTGCGCGGCCGCAGGCTCGCGCCGGGCGCCGCATCGGGGCAAGACGGGCTCGGTCCGGAAACCGTACGGCAAGGGCCGGCCGAACCGAGGAGGCGACGTGGCGACGATCGAAGACCTGGAGCGGCGGCTCCGCGCACTCGAGGACCGCGAGGCGATCCGCGACCTGATCTCGCGCTACGCATTCGAGGTCGACTGCGGCGAGCCGCCCGACTGGGCGAGCGTGTTCAGCGCCGACATCGAGATGGAAGCCGGGCAGCTCGGGACGTCGCGCGGGCTCGCCGAGATCGAGCGCCGCTTCGCGCGGGCGGAGCACCTCGACGCGATCCGCGACGGCAGCCAGCACGCCTACTCGAACGTCGTCGTCGACCTCGAGGTGAGCGGTGACGAGGCGATCGCATGGGGGTACGCGTGCGTGCACACGCGCCGCGATGGCCAGTGGCGCATCTATACGCTCGGCGTCAATCAGTGGAAGCTGCGCCGCGAGGCGGATGGCTGGAAGTTCGTCGCGCGTCTCCGGCGCGAGGTGGGGGAGGGCGACTGGCGCCGCCTCATCGGCGCGCGCCGGGCGGCGCAGCGCACGCCCTGAGGAGGCGCGTTGCGGTGCAGGCGCGCCGCCGCGCGCGCCATCGTCGAACGGTCGCGCCGCGAACGATCACGCCTCGACGCGGAACAGCCGCGCGAAGTTTTCGGCGAGCCGCTCGGTCACCTCCGCGACCGACACGCCCCAGCGCTCCGCCGCGTACGCGGCTGTCCCGGCGACGTCGGCCGGCTCGCTCAGGCGCGTGCGGTCCGGCGACAGGTACGGACAGTCCGTCTCGAGCAGCACGCGATCGCGCGGCAGCGTCTCGAGCATGCGTGTGAAGCTCTCCGAGCGCCGCGCGTTGGCCGGGATCGACAGCAGGTGCCCACGCTCGGCGATCGCGCGCGCGAGGTTCACCTTGCCGCCGAAGCAGTGCCAGTTCACGCGCGTCGCCTGCATCTCCTCGAGGATCTCGAGGCAGCGCCGCTCGCGCTTTCGCGTGTGGACGATGATCGGCTTGTCCGCCTCGAGCGCGAGCGCCACCAGCTCGCGGAACACGTCCTCCTGCCGCGCCCAGAGTGCTTCCGGCACCCAGTAGCCGTCGAGGCCGATCTCGCCGATCGCGATCGCCTCGCCGACGTGTGCGCGCACCCAGGCGACGCTCTCGCCGGCGCTCGGCAGCTCGCCCTCGCGCGGGTATTCGATGCCGAGCGCCTGCATCTCGGCGAGCACGGCGTCGACCGGGTAGAGCCCGAACGCGGGCTTCACCGTGGCGTCGCGGGCGGCGAGCGCGCGCACGGCCTCGTTGTCGCGCGCGTTGAGGCCGTTGACGACGACGGTCGTCACGCCAGCCGCGCGGGCGCGCTCGAGGATGCCCGCCTCGTCGGCGACGAGGCGGGGACTCGTCAGATGGGCATGGACGTCGGCGAGTCCCACGCCGGACGTCCGCTCAGGGCTGCGCGGGCGCCGCTTCCTGTCCCGCCGGAGCGCTGGCGCCGGCGGGAGCTGCCGGTGCGGCCGCCGGCGCG
>Ga0194132_10011743_pt1 | contig 11155 bp, 7 predicted proteins | sample TA2KigOf80mmetaG_FD_148612 | JGI IMG/M metagenome (GOLD analysis project Ga0194132, IMG submission 148612) | Freshwater microbial communities from Lake Tanganyika, Tanzania - TA2015054 Kigoma Offshore 80m | ecosystem: Environmental > Aquatic > Freshwater > Lake | place: Tanzania: Lake Tanganyika... | reverse complement strand
CCAAGCTTGAGAAAAGTCTCAAAGCCGCGTAATGAAACTTTCCACCAACCGAGTTTCAACTAAACGGGGGACGTCCCCGACGAGTGCCCGCAGCCCCTACCACGATCGCCCTGAGTATCGGGGCGAGTCGCCTGCTCTTCGACGGAGTTCGTCCCGACAGCTACTTCCTGGATGAGGATGATTCCGACCTTGGCGAGACGGCCGCGGTGACGGTCACACCCGGCCGCACAGGAGGCCTGACGGTAACAGGTCGGAAGGCTGGCCAGGCGGAGCTCGTGGTTCGAGTGGGACGTTCTCTTAGTCGCTTCCATATCACGGTAAGCGCGAGGATCGTGCCACCTCCGACGTTGGCTGACTTCACCCCGGGATGGCAGGAACCTCAGGTGTTTGACGCAGGTGGTTATGACGAACAACCCCGCTATTGGCAGGAAAAACGCGATCGATGGTGCCACGCTGTTGGCTGCGGACCCGTCGCCTGGGCGATTCTGCTGGCATGGTGGGATCGCCACGGAGTGCCCAGTGCGTTTGCCGTTGGTACCGGTAACAGCCTACGGTCCAGTTTGAGAACCCAGGATGCACCGTTCTATCTGGATTACGACGATGACCCCTCAGGTTATGCCAGAATCATCAAGCTCTATGACATCCTGCACGATTCTTGCGATGTCATTTGCGATCCTTTCTCGGACTCCGGAGCGACGACTCCGGATGACATGATCGAAGCGTGGTTGGAACCAACGAAGCATGGCCGGAGAACGGATCAGAACGGTCTCTTCTGGCCCTGGCCGTCACCGCCGCCCCCGAATCCTGCGATGGGCTATTGGTACAGCTGGTCGTGGGATCTTATGGATCCGGATTGGAACGAACCTTCCAATGTAATTCGAAGAGCGAACAAGAAGGGGCGTCCGGCAATCGTGGGGCTCGGCTGGCTGTGGCATTACGGAGTTTCGTATGCCTACCGCTATCAGGAGTACAAAGCATCGGCAAACGGGCCCGCCATCTACACGCGACGATGGTTTCGAGTGAATGAGGGTTGGGGCAAAGAGAATGGCGAATGGTATAGCGGAGGGGACACTTTCCTGGGCTTTGATATGAAGCTCTGGCAGAGGCACCTGCCGCCGCCTTGAACTTTGAGGCAAGCCCCGGAACCTGGGCTAGGCTCGGTGACCCTTCCTGCGCGAAAACCGGCTGAAGAGCACATAAACCGCAGGGATGACGAAGAGTGTCAGGAAGGTGCTGGTCAGCATCCCTCCGACGACCGCAACGCCCATGGGACGTCGGCTTTCCGCACCCGCGCCAAAACCGATGGCGATGGGAAGGATGCCAGCCACCGTGGAGAAAGCGGTCATGAGAATCGGACGCAATCGAACTCTGCCAGCCTCGATCATGGCGTCCATGGCATCTGCCCCAGCCGCCATTCGCTGGTTCGCATACTCAACCAGCAGAATCGAATTCTTGGTGACGAGGCCGATCAACAGGACAAGTCCTACCTGGCTGAACAAGTTGAAGGTCATCGCGGGGATGGGAGGGATGATCCCGGTTGAACCCATCCAGGCCAGCAACCAGAGCAGCCCAAACGCCCCCACGCCCGCCAACGGAATGGCGAGCATCACCGTGAAGGGATGCACCAAGCTCTCGAACTGCGAAGCGAGCGTCATGTAGATGATCACCGAGGCAAGAATGAGAATCCACCAGACATCCGATGCGGCCTCCTTCAGATCTCTCACCTCGCTCCCCCAGCGATAGAGAGCCCCGGGAGGCAGCTCTTCACGAATCAGAGGCTCAGCCATCGCAACGATGGTTCCAAGTGGAGCGCCCTGCGGGGACGCAGTAATGCTGGCGCTGCGAAGTCTTCCATAATGGTTGATGGAATTGGGGGCAGCCCCTTGTGAAGTCCGGACCACGGAGCTGAGTTGAATCAGCTCACCCTTCGAGCTTCGAACAAACACGCTGTCCATGTCCTGCGGAGTCAACCGGGCCTGACGTTCCAACTGCGCAATCACGTTGTATTCCTTGCCGCCCATCTTCAAACGGCTGACGTCCAGTCCGCCGAACAGGATCTGCAAGGTTCTGGACACATCCTCCACAGTCACTCCCAAAGCCGCGGCACGGTTGCGATCGATTTCCACCCGCAACTCGGGCTTGTTGACCTCGTAGGATACCCGCACCGACGTGAGATTGGACATCGTGCGCAGCTTGTTGGCGACAGCCTCGGCAGCTTTTCCCAGCACTTCGAGTTCTGAATGTTGGACGATTAGTTCGAAGGGCGCGGAGAATCCACCTCCGATGGCCTTGGGAATGCTCGGGATGGCAATGGCACCTTCAACCTCCTGCATGAACCGCCCCTGCAAACCTCCGGGGCCCTCGACCAGATCGACCACATTCTTTCTCTTCGGATCGTCGCTCAGGGTTACGAAGATCAATCCCATGTTGGCTTCCCCAGGACCGTTGAAACCTGGAGCGACCATGGATGCATAGGTTCGCACCTCACTCAACCCGCCCACGATCTTCTCCATTTTTCGCAACTGCCGGTCTGTGAACTCGCTCGTTGAACCATTCGGAGTGAACATCATGCAGAACAAGCGGCCCTTGTCCTCATCCGGAAGGAAGTCCTTTTCCAATCCCCGATAGGCAAGAACCATCAAGGCAAACGATCCCACAGCGAGCAACACCACACCAAAACGCCATCGAAGAGCGACGACAAGAGTGCGGCCGTACGAAGCAGCGATAGCATCCATCATGCGCTCGACAACGCCAGTCAACCGGCCGTTCATGGGTTTGAGGAGTTTGGCTGCCATCGCGGGCGCGAGTGTCAGAGCTACGAATGCAGACAGAATCACCGCCCCGCAGATCGCAACGGCAAACTCCACGAACAAGCGCCCCGTCTGCCCGGTTTGAAAGGCAAGCGGAAGGAATACCGCCACCAGCGCCACCGTGATCGCGATAACCGCGAAGGAGATTTCGTCCATGGCTTTCAACGCCGCCTCCCGCGGAGGCATACCCTGCTCCACGTAACGGTGAATGGCTTCGAGCACCACGATGGCATCATCCACCACCACCCCAATCGCCAGCACGAGGGCCAGCATTGTCAGAATATTGATCGAGTAGCCGAACGCATGCAGCACGGCGAAAGTACCAATGATGGAAATGGGTATGGCGACCGAAGGAATCAAGGTCGCACGGAAGGTTCTCAGGAACACAAAGATGATCAGGATGACCAGGCCGAAAGCGATGGCCAACGTCTCCCAAACCTCGGTGATGGCGCGTTCCACATAAGTGGATTCATCGTATCCGACCGTCAGTTCAACACCGGGAGGGAGCAGAGGAATGATGTCTGCGATCTCCCGTTTGATCCCGCCTGCCACAGAAACGGTATTGGCCTTGGATTGCTTGACCACTCCCAGAAAAACGCAGGGCTTTCCATTGGCACGTGCGATGGTCCGATAATCCTCCGCACCGTCCTCCGCCCGGCCGATATCCTTTAGCCGAACGAGTGCATCTCCTGACGAACGCACCACCAGGTTGTTGAACTCCTCGGCCGATTTCATCTCACCCCGGGTCAGGATGGACATCTCCCGGTCGAGGTTTTCCACCCGACCGCTTGGCAATTCAATGTTCTGCTGGCGCAGCGCACGCTGAACATCAAGCACCGCCGTTTGCTTGGCCGCCATCTTCGAGGCATCCAGCCAAAGCCGCATGGCATAACGCTTTTCCCCTCCGATGATGATGGAGGAAACTCCAGGGACAGTTTGAAAACGTGGCTTGATCTGTCGTTCTGCGAGCAGGGTCAGCTCTGCGGAGGAATAACGATCGCTGCTGAGGCTGCTCCACAGGATGCCGTGCGAGTCCGAGTCCTGTTTGGCCACGATCGGCTCACGAACATCCAGAGGCAGAGCCCCACGCATCCGCGCCACACGATCACGCACATCCTGAGCTGCGGGTTCGATACCCCGGGCCAGATTGAACTCGATGGTGATCGTACTGACCTGCTCGCGGCTCTGGCTGGTAAGGGTCTTGATCCCTTCAACGCTGTTGATGGCTTCCTCCAAACGCTCCGTGACCTCCGTCTCAACCACCTGGGCGTTGGCACCTGGATAGATGGTGGTGACTGTGACCACCGGAGGATCAATGTCCGGAAGCTCACGCACGGGAAGCCGCGACAGGCTGATCACCCCGAACAGGATCAGAGCGAGGTTCATCATCGTCGCGAGGACGGGACGATCGATACTGGCGCGGGACAAGAACATCAGCTTTTCTGGTAAGGAGCGGAAGCTTCAGCAGGGGCGAGCTTGACGGGCACACCGGGACCGAGCTTCTGGACACCTTCCACGATGACCTGATCACCAGGAGCCAGACCTTTGAGAATCTCAGCCTTCCCAGCCAGTCTCAATCCGACCTGCACGGGGCGCATCGCAGCCTTGCCATCGGAACCCACGACAAACACAAACACCGAGTCTCCGTTGTTCATGAGGGCGGGCTCAGGGATGACCAAGGCCGACTGACGCAACTGAAGTCGAAGATCCAAGCTCGCGAACATTCCACCCTTGAGTTTGAGATCGCTGTTTGAGGCGCGAGCTTTGATGAGGGCGGTTCGGGTATTGGGGTCCAATTGGGGTGAGATGAAATAAACCTCGGCATCAAAGGAGAGATCAGGGAAGGCGGCCACACTGAACTGAATTCGTTGTCCGGGCTGAAGTTGTCCAAGGTAACGCTCCGGAGCCTGAAGCTCGACCTTCACCTCCTTGAGATCCACGAGTGATCCAAGGAGAGTGGAACGAGTGATGACCTGTCCGGGACTGACCTGCCGGGCACCCGCGATTCCACTGAAGGGAGCGAGGATGCGGGTATCCTTCAGGTTGCGTTGCATCAAGGCAGTGTTGGCTTCCTGCTCGGCCATCATGGCGGAGGCCTGGTCGAAGTCGCGCTGAGGAATCAGTTTTTCGTCCAACATCTGACGCGCCCGCTCGAAGTTGGATCTCGCCAGCCTCAGGCTCGCCTCGGCCTGGACGAGAGAGGCTCGGAACTTGGTGTCATCCAATGATGCCAGGAGCTCGCCCTTCGCCACGGGCTGCCCCTCGGAGAACGCTATTTGATCAAGAACCCCATCCGTCTCCGCTTTGATTTCCACAGACTCGTTCGGAGCGATGCTGCCAATGAGCCTTACTGATTCGATCACGGGTTCCTCCCTGGCCGGGATCGCAACGACCTGCACGGAGAAGCCAGACGGAGGACCTCCAGAAGCCGGGGAACTCCTGGGTCCGCACCCCAGGAGAACGGTGCAGCCAAGAACTGGAATCATGAACCGCAGGATAGCGAAGCGAAGCGTCATGGTTGATCGACCGCTCGTCGTGGAACTCCGCGAAAGGACAGACCCCGACAAGCAAGCCGGCGGATGACATCACGGAAACTGGAGAGGGTCAACTAGGGGCGCGTCTCAGATTTTCCCGGTGCGAGTCGAAAAATGTGAGACGCGCCCCTCCACGGCCTGTCGAAGCCCGGTTCGAAGTCGGACAGACCGTCCGTTGTTCACCCTTTGGGACGCCTCCCCAAGCCCCAGGAGTGCTCAGGTTGATGATCAACACCCTGGGAGCCTGTTCCCAACGGCGGTTGCAGAACCTCCAGCGGGAATCGTTGTCGATACTCGTTGGATCTTCGAGGACTCCTGCGAAGTGTGATCCTGAACAACAGCTCGCTCACGTTCACCCCCCTTATTCCCTCCCGACACCCACAAGACCTTCATCCTCGTGAACCAAACCAGTCCGGGGCCGGCCACCGGGTTCTTCCCCAATACCACCGAAGGTATCCGCTGATTTGGATACTGCGCTGTTTCCGACGCGGATCTATCGCATCCCCGGGCCCTGAGGGCTGGGTTCGAAGGTTTTTTTGACTCGCAGCAGGACAGTTCGAAGCGGGGCTTGATTCGGTATGGGGCGACACTTTCTATAGGCAAGACAGTGAGAGCGGGGCTTGGTTTTGGATCCAAGCCTGATTTGCAACGAGTTATGCAAAGAAGATGCCATGGCATGCCAGCCGCTTTAGCCGTGGCATGCTTAGCCACAAATCCATCTATACAACCGTATTTGCACTCAGCTTGGCGCTTGTTTCCGCGAATGCGCGCAATATCACCATCAACGACATGCAGTTGCCCAACTCCAGCACCTTCGGTGCACCTGGTATTGGGCAGGGCGGCGAAGACCAGGAGACTGAGCCCCGCACAATTGGAAACCAGGCCTGGGACCTCGAAGCGTTCACACTCAACGGGAACCAGCTCAGGATCTACTCCGGTTACAACCTGCTCGCCGGTGAGCATCCGTATGGCCTCGGTGACTTGTTCATCGACGTGAGCGGCGATGCCAACTGGCAGCCTGGGACCGACAACGGGTTGTTCGGCAACACAGGCAACGACGTCTTCAAGTTCGACTACGTGTTGCACTTCACCCAACGATCCGGCATCAGCATCGGCACCGGCTTGTATGACATCTACAAGCTCAGCGGCACAGCGAGCGAGCAGTTCAAGCAGACGGAGTACAAGTCGGGATCCAACCCCTACCACTTCCTGCCTGGACATCAGAGCACCGCACAGCTGATTGGCAGCGGGCAGATGCTGGTGAACTACGACGCCAACGACACCATCGTCCTGGAAGACGGCACGAAGGTGACCGGTGGCGGCCACTACATCGGTGGGATCGACCTGAGCTTCCTGGCTCCGGGCGAGATCAATTCGAGCACGTTGTTCAAGATCACCCACGCGTGCGGTAACGACAGCTTGGTGGGACGCGTCCCTGATGCCGGTTCAGCAATGACCCTGCTGAGCGGTGCGATGGCTGGCATGTCGTTCTTCACCCGGATGGCCCGGCGCAAGTCCTAAGCAAAGCGGATCTAATCAGAGATCTTAACCCAAGCCCGCGGTCTGGTGACCGAGGGCTTTTTTGCTGAAACGAGAAACGCCGCGGATCATTGACTGATCCGCGGCGTTTCTGGTGGAGCCGACAGGGATCGAACCTGCGACCTTCTGAATGCCATTCAGACGCTCTACCAACTGAGCTACGACCCCATCCGGAGTTCGGAAGCGCAGAAAGTAGGCAGGCGGAGGCGGGTTGTCAAAACCTTCTCAGGGAGAATTTTGCCCGCGATCGCAGGTTAAACCATCCGGGACACGAACCCGAGAGTCCCTCCCGCACAATCCCTCAATACACGTCCTTGAGGTAGCGCTTGTCCTGCCTTGCCATGGTCTCCTCCACGTACACCGTTGCGTTCTCCGGCGTCATGCCGCCTTGTTCGCTCACGATGCGCACGAGCGTCGCGTGAACATCCTTTGCCATCCGGCGGGCATCGCCACACACATAGAAATACGCACCGCCCTGGATCCATCGCCAGAGCTCCGCAGCCTGCTCCAGCATCCGATGCTGCACATAGACTTTCGCGGCCTGATCCCGTGAAAAAGCGACATCGAGCCGGCTCAAGACGCTGCGCTTTAAAAACCCCTCGATGTCCGCCTGGTAAAGAAAATCTGTGGCCCGATGCTGCTCTCCGAAGAACAGCCAGTTCCGTCCGCTTCCTCCGTCGATTTCCCGTTGTTCGAGAAACGCGCGAAATGGAGCGATCCCTGTTCCTGGACCCACCATGATGATATCGCGCGACCGATCGGACGGGAGACGGAACTTGGCAGATCCCTGGACGAAAACCGGGATGTTGGGTTCACCTACCGTGGTGTGATCAGCGAGGAAGCCCGAGGCCAACCCGGTCTTGTTCCGACCGAAGGTCTGGTAGCGCACCACGGCCACACAGAGGTGGACCTCTCCGATGTGAGCGCTGGGGCTGGAGGCGATCGAATAGAGCCTGGGCTGAATCGGGCTGAGCATCTTGAGAAACGCCTGGGGCGATTCAAACCGGGCGGCCGGGAACTCCTTGAGCAGATCCAGATAGTCTCTCGGGTGCAGAAACTCCGCAGCAGCCGGCTCGTCGGCGATCAAAGCTTCCAGTCGGGATCGCTCGGAGCTTCCTGCGGGCAATCGTTCCGCGAGTCCGTAGAGGATCTTCTTGCTGGCCCGGTGAATGGAAACGTGATGTGAGAGCGCCTCCTCCAGTCTGACGTCCTGACCTGTGGCGGTCTGAACCCTGTCGGAGGCCTGAAAACCCAGGGCATCAATGGTTGCCTGAACCAGGCTTGGAGGGCATCGAGGAAACACTCCGAGCGAATCACCAGGAAGGTAGGAGAGTCCGCTGCCGGAGAGTGAGATCTCAAAATGCCGGGTATCTTTGCCCGAGCCGGGGCCGGTGAGGGAGCGGGTGCGGAGCAGCGTGGCACGGAACGGGTTTTTGCGTCCGAAGCCTTCAGGATTGGGCATCACGGGGTTCATTGGAGAGATTTGCGGAGGAGTAAAGTCTTCACATGCGCCTGCCAGCAAGGTTAAACGGCGGGCGAACTTTCCCAAAAAAACTATTGCCTTCACGAGTTCTTTAACATTTATTCGTCTGCGTTGAGGGCTTCGCTGAGGCGTCTTCGTGAGCTTCGGCCTTCGTCTGATTCACACTTTTCACTTACTTAGGGACATTTTTCCCTGAAGAGCTCCTCAACACACACAAACAGTTATGTCGAACGCCTCTGGCGCACCATTGGAACAAGGCTCCGGTTATCTGGAAGTCTCAGAGAAAGGCTTTGGGTTTCTCCGATCTGCGGACAATCACTTCATGCCCAAGCCCACGGACATTTTTGTCACGCCTGACACCATCAAACGCAGCTTCCTTCGTGAAGGCTGCTATGTGCGCGGCCAGCTCCAGCCACCCCATCGCGGCAACAGCCCTCAACTGCGATCCGTGGAACAGGTCAACGGGATGCTTTTCAACGACTACACCAAGTCCGTGAGATTCGAGAACCTCACCTCGATCGATCCGACGGTGAAGTTCAACCTCGAGACATCTCCCGACATCCTGGAGACGCGAATTATCGACCTCGTGACACCGATCGGCAAAGGCACCCGCGGTCTCATCGTGGCGCCTCCGAGAACCGGCAAGACCACCATTCTCAAGCAGATCGCGAACGCTGTGACCACCAACCATCCCGAGGTGCATTGCATCGTGCTGCTGATCGATGAGCGTCCTGAGGAAGTCACCGACTTTCAACGGTCGGTGAAGGCGGAGGTCGTGGCTTCCTCGAACGACCAGGAGCTCGAGACCCATGTTCGATTGTCGAGGTTCATGATCGAGCGATGCCGCAGGATTGTGGAAACCGGCAAGGACGTGTTCGTCCTGCTCGACTCCATCACCCGCGTCGCACGCGCCTATAACAGCGTCCATGGCGGGAGCGGACGCACCATGACGGGCGGCGTCGATGCCCGGGCGCTCGAGATTCCCCGGAAGATGTTTGCTGCCGCCCGCAACATTGAGGGTGGCGGATCGCTGACGATTGTGGCGACAGCCCTGGTGGAGACGGGATCGCGCATGGACGAGCTGATTTTCCAGGAGTTCAAAGGCACAGGAAACATGGAGCTCATCCTGGATCGGAAGCTGTCAGACCGGAGATTGTTTCCGGCGATCGACATTCCCAAGAGCGGCACGCGCAAGGAGGAGAAGCTTTTCTCGCCCAAGAACATTGAAGCCGTTCGGAAGCTTCGCCGCATGATGGTGGACCTGAATCCGGTGGAAGCCATGGAGACGCTCCTGGCAGCGCTCAAGAAGCACAAGACCAACGACGAGCTTCTCGCGAAGTTGAGCGGCAGCTGACGGGGGCTTCACGAGGCGCAAGATGCTGCGCAAAACCCAGACGGGTCACAAGCGGTCCCGCTCGCTCCGCAAGGCCGCGTCCAGGCCGCCGCTGGAGCGGATGCTGCAAATTCATCAGCGTATCCAGGCCGGCAAGCGACCGACAGCGTCGGTTCTGGCTCGCGAGCTGGAGGTCAGCGCCAAATCCATCCAGCGGGACATCGATTTCATGCGGGACCGGCTCAACCTCCCGCTGTCCTACGACGAGGCCAACCATGGCTGGATCTATACGGAGGATGTAGCGGCTTTTCCATCCGTTCAGATCACGGAGGGGGAGCTGGTGGCGTTGCTGGTTGCAGAGAAGGCCCTCCAGCAATACCGAGGAACTCATTTTGAAAAACCCCTGCTGAGCGCCTTTCAGAAAATCGCGTCGAGCCTCCCCGATGCGGTATCCATCAACCTCTCAGACTGGCAGGAGACTATCTCCTTCCGGACCAGCGCCGAACCCCTGCTGAAGTTGGAGATATTCGACACCCTGGCCCGGGCAGCAGTCCGTCAGGAACAGCTGATCATCAACTACAGAAAGCCTGGATCACAAACCCCCGATGAGAGGACGGTGGACCCTCTCCACCTCGCAAACATCAATGGTGAATGGTATCTGTTCGCTTACGATCATGGTCGGAAAGACATGCGGACCTTCGTGCCTTCCCGCATGACCTCTGCGAACCGAACGGGAAAAACCTTCACCCGCCCCCCGAAGTTCTCACTGGAGAGCCGTCTTCGTAACAGCTTCAGCGTGCACTCAGGAACGGGGGAACATCTGGTCGTCATCCGCTTCAACGCGTCGGTTGCCGACTACATCCGGGAAAAGAAATGGCATGCCTCCCAAAAAATGTGTAATCGACCCGGCGGCGTCCTGGAGCTCCGGATGACATTGTCCAGTTTGGAGGAGGTGCATCGCTGGATTCTCAGCTGGGGGGGTGAAGCGGAGGCCATCGAACCGGCCGAACTCCAGCAACGGTTGCGCACAAGCGCACGAAAACTATTAGGCCGATCTGGTGCCTGAGGGTTGCAGATCGCGGTCCTAAGCCGGAACGATTAAGTGGGACAGTCGACAGTTGCGCAGCAGACTCTTGTGAAGTGCGAGGCGTGAGGAGTGCGCGTATTGAACTGAAATACGTAAGCGACGAACAACGAAGCACTTCGCAAGAGGATCAAGCAAATGGCCGCTGGCCTACTGAATCGTTCCGGCTAAGCGGCCGCCCGGGTGGATTCCGCTTTCAGCTCAGGGAAGCGAACACGAACGACGCAGCCTTCGCCCAGGCGCCCCTCGATCTGCCAGTCCCCTCCTGCGAGCTCCGTCAACCGTTTGGCTATGATCAAGCCAAGACCAGCGCCCTGCTGTTCGTACCGATCCCGGTCGAACTGGATATGAGGTCCGATCCGGCTTATCTGA